>JACDJB010003062.1_pt1 | contig 11309 bp, 9 predicted proteins | sample 7454121 | NCBI WGS metagenome assembly JACDJB01 (sample SAMN14253290, study PRJNA609438) | sludge metagenome | isolation source: sludge after 25d culture with pyrite | collected 2018-12-20 | reverse complement strand
CGGGACTATAGATGGAGAGGTCCTCATCATTCCAGCGGTCGCCATGCGCATTGATGTTATCAGCGGTGTAATTCCACAATGTGCAATTGAGGAGGTTCTCCTCGATCGGGCGCATGCTGCGGTCCATGGCTTTTGCCTGGAGGTAAAAATCCCCGTCTATATAGGCCTGTCTGTTATGCATATCGTAGGGGATGCCGATCTCTCCGATCAACACCGGCACATTCCCCAGTTTTTGACGGGCTTCCTCTTTTAATTCTGCCAGTTGATTGGCGTAGGAACGCTTGATATTGCGTTTTCCAATTACAGGCGAACGCCGGCGGGCGTGAGACCCCAGCGCGGGGAATAACCGTTTTGTAATCAGGGTAATCCCATCGTACCAGTGCGGCGCGTAAACGATCTTGTGTCGCGGTGCTTCCCGCCAGGCTGGTGAAGGGTCGTCAACTTCGTTTTCCATGAAGATCAATGCGCCGGGAGCGACCGAGTGTATGGTTTCGGCAAATTTTTGCGTGAAGGGAAGGAGATGATCGCGGGAAAAATCAGCCGTGCGATTCCCTGCCATGGCAAAGTGATCGGGACGCAGCAGGCGTGGAACCCCACTCTCATCCAAGTCCCAAACGCCGTTCTCCCGCCACACACAGTTTCTATCGGGCAGCCAGGCTCTCTCTCCGCCCGGGTCAATGAACAAGTGTTTTTTGACTTGCAAGCTGAGGAGGTTATAAGGATAAACGGGGACGCGTTGGGCGTAACCCGCAGCGAGTTGGATCGCTTGCCAGGGTGTAGGTGTAATGCCCATTTTCCAGGTTTCAACGTTGCCGCGCAAATCTTTCAAACCCACAAAGCCTTTTTGCGGTTCGTTGAACACGTCATAACCGATCACGCAATCCAGATCTGCCAGTCGTTCAGCTACTTTGCGAACGGCAGCCAGGTAGTGCGATTGCAGGTAATCCTGTACCGGCACTCCATCGACGAGGGTGGCTGGTGCAAACACGTTACCTGCAAAAAAGAGCGTGAACATTGTGGCAGCCGCGAGTTTTGTGGCGTTGGTAGGCCAGATCATACGCGGGAAGGGATCGCCATGAGTCTGGTGAACGATGGCAGCGGCTGTGGATTTAAATTTCGTGATATCCAGCCCGACAGTCTCGAAGGTCCAGCCGGGCGCGCCATCACCACCGCTGAAGCGGGACCACACATCCTGATGTGGATCGATGAATACCATGAACCCGTGTTCACCCGCTTTGCGCACGACTTTGTATAGATAATCCAGGTATTCTGTGTCGAGAATTCCGGGACCGGCGTGCTCAATAGCCTCCCAGGTGACGAGGAAACGCAGGGTGTTAAATCCCCAGGCGCGAAGGCGGCTGTAGTGCTCATCCGCGTCTTCGAGCAAGAAAGGACGCCCCACGAAAGAGACATCGCGGTGATTGAAAAATCCCTCTGAGCGATAGGTGGAACCATCGGGTGTGAAAGGTACCTTGCTGCTGCCGCCCAGGTTCACGCCGCGCAGCATCAACACGCGATTCTGTTTGTCAATAAACTTGCTGTTTTGAATACTAATCATTTACTGCTCCGGTATGGAGTTGTTATCAAATAGACCTGACAATTAATTTATATAGAATTACTAATAAAATAAATAATAAACTGATTGGATTGTTTGCAATAAAAATTCACAAAACTTTAACGATCCATTCTGGATTTATTATATTCTCAACAAAAATTGAGTCCTATCACTATTTCATGTAAATACAACTATACAAAACTAATAAGTATAGTCAATAGCCATAAATAAGACGTTCAGAAGTATTTGCTCAATCTGTATGAATTCTTTCCATACTGTCGGGGATGACGATACATCGTGCCCACCTTTGTTTCTAATTCCGTACGCTAATGCTATTTCTGATTGAATCTTATTTATTTTTGTTCCGTCTTTAAAAACGAATGTTTCATCCAATACTTCTTTTAATGTTGTATCAAAATGGGTATTGAAACTATTATTTATTTCTTTTAGTTTATTTTTTGTTAGTGGGTTACTGACCTTTTGTGTTAAGTATTTAGCATGATCTATGAAACTTCTACCAGATGGGTTTTTTGATTTTACAGCAACCTCAATAGTAAGTGTGATATCGAAAAATAAATTTATTAATAGTTGACCAGAAAATCTGCTTTGTAATATATAAGTTGGAGTCGATGAGAGGCGCATTAAGCGTGCAATTGTAAACACAAACAAGAAGACCATATCAGTACTCGGCGGTGAATTTAAAAAACGTTCTCGAAAGTCATCAAGATGAAATTCACGACTATATGAATTTGAATAATTTTCAACTTTTATATTTAGATATTGAGCTTGCAAATCCACCCATTGCTTGAAAGCTTGGTCAAATTTAACATTGTTTAAGTTGGCAAGGGCATAAGCGGGAGTATCAGGAAACTTGTTTTTAGTGGTAGCAATATCCTCTTCAACAGCTTGGTGTACTAATGAGTATCCTTTGTCGATATCGCCTTTAATAATTGCAGTCATACCCCAATAATAATATGCTGTACCTTTGTGAACTTTTCTGTCGGTATTATCGGATTCAAAATTTAATACTGGCTGTAGGGCTATTTGCCAAATTTTTTCTGCCTCATCAAAATTTCCAGAATTTAAAAAATTCCTCCAAATTATTGTGAAGTTATTAAAATATTTATTATGTAAAGTATCGCGATCAGGCGTTTCCTTTAAAAATGAATTTACTGCAAAGTCTAGCCTATCAAAGTTGAAAGGCATTACACCAAAATAAGCTGCATGAAGATCAATAAATGCTTGATCAAGGTCAATTGTAGTTGAATAAAGTTTAAATGTTCTTCCATTCAGTACGAAACGTAATTCTTTCTCCATACAATCCCCTCCTAATATGTTGTTTTGACAACCCACTGATCACAATTTATTAATCACGAGCCGGGTAGCCGGTGATATCGCGGATCTCATCGTAGAGGGGTTTGAGGCGTTTGTACATCTTGAGGTAAACCCGCTGATACAACTCGTTGTAAATCTGGTGATTTTCCGCGATCGGCTCGAAAGTTTGACCTTTGCGGGTCATCTCCTTAACTGCTGTCGTGAAATCCGGTTGTAGCTTCAACCCGACTGCAAGGTCAATCGCAGCGCCCAATCCGCTGGTTTCGTAGATGTGCGGGTTGGTAGCAGCCAGACCGAAGATATCGGCTGTGAGCTGCATGGCGGCTTTGCTCTGGCTGCCGCCGCCGCTTACCCGTACCTCTTTGATGGGGACGCGGGTGTGCCGGCTGGTGCGTTCAGCACCTTCGCGCAACCCGTACGCCAACCCTTCCAGGATGGAACGGTAGAGGTGAGCGCGGGTGTGCACGTCGCCAAACCCGATGATGGCGCCTTTCGCTTCGGGTCCGGGCACTTTGAGACCGGGCGACCAGTAGGGCTGCAGTGTAAGGCCGAGCGAGCCGGGCGGAACTGCGTTCACCAGGTCGTCGAACAACTCTTCTGCGGGTACGTTGCGCTGCATTGCAAGGCGTTCCTCGTTCATCCCGAACTCGCGTTTGAACCAGGAGACCATCCAGAATCCGCGGTAGATTTGAATCTCAAGCGAATACCATCCGGGAACAGCCGCCGGGTAGGGTGGAATGAGCGGGATGACCTCAACATATTTGTTGAGCGTTGTGTTGACTGTGGCGGTGGTGCCATAAGAAAGGCATGGAATATCCGGCTCAAGACAGCCGGCGCCAATCACCTCGCAGGCTTTATCAGCCGCGGCGGCGATAAGAGGTAATCCTTCCGGTATACCGGTGGCTTCTGCTGCTTCAGCGGTGATTACCCCGATTTGTTCAGTGGGCTTGAAAAGGTCAGGTAGCATTTCCTGTTTAACAGGCACCGCTTGCCACTTCCAGTCGAACTTACCGCTCCATTCCTGTTTTTTATAGTCGAAGGGCAGATAGGCCACGGTGCAGCCGACTGAGTCGGCAAAGAGTCCGGTGAGTCGCAGGGTAAGATAACCGGAGAGGAGAAGGAATTTGTGTGTGCTATTCCAGATCTCCGGCTGATACTTTTGCAGCCAGTTGCACTCGGCCTCCGCCTGCAGGTAAGCGACGGTCTCCTTCATCCCGGCAACGGCGAACAGAAGACCCCACAACCCGCCCACCGGTTTTACCCCGGGGGTGCGGCGCTGATCCAGCCAGTGGATGGCGGGACGAAGCGGCTTGCCTGCTTTGTCCACGTTAATCAACGTGGAGCGCTGGGTGGTAAGCGCAACCCCGGCGATGTTCTGCCGGTCCACGCCGGGCATTACCAGCACCTGTTGGCAAGCGTCGCAAAGCGCGTTCCAGAAGACCTCCGGGTCCTGCTCTGCGAGCCCGGGGGCGGTGGAATAATACGGTTCAATCGTCACCCTTGCCTTTGCCACCAGGTTCCCGCGCAGATCGAACACCAGCGCGCGCGTGGACTGCGTGCCGACATCAATTGCCAGTAAATGCTCAGCGCTCATCTCATTCCTCCAGGTCTTTACTCCAGCGCATCTCCCGCTGATCGGGTGACATATCCAACCCGAGCGTACCGCCGGGATTCATTATGTTGTGCGGATCGAAGTGCTGCTTGAGGGCGCGGATCACGTCCATTTGCGGTGTTCCGATCTGACCCTCCAGCCAGGGCGCGGTTTGTTTGCCGACACCATGGTGATGGCTGATCGCGGCGCCGCTTTGTTGAATGGCAGCCAGGATCCCGTACTGCAGGTCGAGGTACTCCTTTATTGTAGCCATTTTTCCGATGAAGATGAAATAGAGGTTGCCGCCCTGGGGGTAGGCGTGGGAAATATGGGTCATGCAGATGGTATCGGGGCGGCTCTTCACAAAACCGCGCACTTTGGTGTGCACTTCCTCCATCTGCGACCAGGTGACCGCGCATTCGAGTGTGTCCAGCAGGATGCCGAAATCTTCGAGGTCTTCGCGCATGTAGGGGTCGCGGAAGCGCCCCTTTTCCCAATTTTGCGTAACCGGGGCGATACTCAGGTTGAAAGCGCCATGCTTGCGGCAGATCTGGCGGATTTTTCGGTTCACGTTCCGCGCGTACCCCTGCTCACCGTCGGTCAGACCGAGGAGGAGACACTTTTGCATCGGCTGGTAACCAGTCAGCTTGAGGAAACTATCAGCTGGTGTGCCTTCGATATGATAAAGCTTCATTGCCACATCCGTCTCTTCGGGATCGGAGAGCCGGAAGACCGACGGGTAGCCGCATTCGCATTGCATGATCTCGCGGCAGGCGTCCATTGCATCCTGCCAGGTTTTGAACATGTAGCTATAGCGGCGGCGGTTGTTAGGCATCCAACGGAATACCTTAAGCGTGACATTCACCAGTACGCCAAAGGTGCCTTCGCTGCCCATCATGATCTGGTCGAAATCAGGTCCGTTTGCACTGCGCGGGTGCGGGCAGGTTTCGAACGTGCCGCGCGGGGTGGCGTACTCCTGCGCGATGACAATATCTTCGATCTTGCCATAATAGGTTGAGTTCTGCCCGGCGCCGCGTGTGACCACCCAGCCACCGACGCTGGAATATTCGAACGATTGTGGAAAATGACCGCAGGTGTAACGGCGTTGCGCGCCCAGCCGTTCCGGTGCGTTATTGAGCACTTCCTCCAGCTGCGGACCGGTCATCCCAGCCTCCACGGTGATTGTCTGGTCTGTCTCATTGAACGAGACAACCCGATTCATGTGCCTGCTCATATCCAGCGTGACGCCGCCTTTGACTGCTTCCTTGCCCCGGGTCACAGTGGATCCACCGCCATGAATGTAGAGGGCGATGCCGTTTTGATCGCAATAATCAACGATCTGCTGGATCTCCTCGCCGGAGCGCGGTGCAATCACCAGGTCGGGCAAATTTTCGACGATGTGTTTCCGCAGGCGCAGCGCATCGATCATGCCGTAGCCGTAAGAGCCTTTGATGCGGGTGTACACGTCGGTGCTGATGTTTTCCTCACCGCAGATCGCGGTCAGCGCTTGAATGTGTTGGGGGTCAAGCGTGACCGGCGCATCAATGTCCACGCGACCCAACCCCAGGTCCAATGGATGTTTCAGTTGTTCCTCCGTGAGATCAAAGGTATCCATGATCAGCCGAACCAGGCCGCTGTTCGGGTGTTTGAAGGCTGCCGGATCGCCCCATTTGAACAGGGATCGCCAGGTACCGGTAGGTGTGGGGTCTGAGTACCAGTTGGGAATCACTTTTTTTCTTGAAGCCATTGTTCCTCCTTGTATTAGAAACCGGTTGGGGAAGGGCTGTATGCCTTCGCGTAGATATCAAAGTACCTGTCCTGTTCCGCCTGCCAGCGCGCATCATTCCACCCTAGTGGGGATTGAACCAGCGAGCGTATCTTTTCCATATCCGCGCGGGCGCCATCCGGCAGGAGCAATCCCAGGCGAACGCGCCGCAGCAGCAGATCATCCAGATGTTCGACCGCGCCCGTTGAGGCTGCCCAGCACAGCTCAGCCCAGATGTTAGGGAGGTTGTGGATGGGTTGCAGTTCTGCGGTATCAACGCCGGCGAACATTTGCCCGGTTTCTACTCCGTATCGCCCCAAAAGATAACGGTACCGGGTCTCGCTGATCCCGGCAGGGAACGCTCCGTTTGGTTGAGGGGCAAAATAGCGTTTGCGCCTGGACAGGTTCGCAGGGTGTGGCAGGTTGGGCATCGCGTGGCGCAGCGCCTGTTCTCCCATCAGGCGGAAAGTTGTGTACTTGCCGCCGGTGATCGTGATAAGCCCGTTTTCCTCCCACACCACGTGCGCGCGGGACTCCTTTGAGGGGTCAGCCAGACCGGTATTGATCACCGGGCGCAACCCGGAGAATGAGGATAAAATATCCGTCTCTTCCAGTTTGAGGGTGGGAAAGGTAGACCTGGCGGCTTCGAGGATGTAGTCGATCTCCTGCGGTGTTGTGAAGGGTTCGCCCTGCGCCAGCGGGTAGGAGTGGTCAAGATCGGTTGTGCCGACTATCGTCACGCCTTCCCAGGGGATGGCAAACATGGCGCGGTGATCAACCGGGTGCTGGAGAGTGACTGCCTGCTGCAGGCTCAGTCGTTCGCGCGAAAAGATGAGGTGCGACCCGCGCAGTTTTCTCAGGCGCGCAGGTGCATCCACTTTGGCGCGCAAGTCATCGCTCCATGGACCGGTGGCATTGATTACCACCCGGGCCTGCACTTCGCGTTCGCCCAGTCCGGCGGAAGAACGATCGGATATCACCGCGCCGCGCACGACGCCGTTCGCATCTTTCAGCAGACTGATAGCCGGCGTGTAATTGAGGGCAACGCCACCCGCGGCAACCGCTTCGCTCAGGAGGCGCAAGACCACGCGCGAGTCGTCCATGGCAGCGTCGTAATACAGGTAACCACTGTTCAAATTCTCAGAACTCAGTTCAGGGCTTCTCTGCAGGATTTCCTCCCGGGTCAGGTGGGAGTGCTTCCACTTGGGTGCAAGCAGGTCGTAGATGATGACGCCAATTCCATACTGGCGCGCTAAGTTTTCATCCTGCGGGCAGGGCATGATAAAACCCAGGGGAGTAACAAGGTCGCGGGCTTCCTTGAGAAGCCATTCCCGTTCGTGCACGGATTCGCGGGTCACCTTAAATTGCTTATTGCGCAGATAGCGGAATCCGCCGTGGATCAGCTTTGAGGACCGGCTTGAAGTGCCGGACGAGAAATCCGCGGCTTCGACGAGGAGCGTCTTGTATCCTTCCTGCACGGAACGGCGCAGGATACCCGCGGCGGTGATGCCACCGCCGATGATCAGGATATCCCACTCGCTGTCCAGTTGATCCCAGGCTTGCTGTCGCCAATTATTTTTCCACATTTAGGCCTCCTTGTTAACTCAAGCTTTTCTATTCAAAGCTGTCTTCCAAAGCACCATGCTCTCGCGCATCACGCTGCGCGTCACATCCTCAGCCATAAAGATGTCATTCGACAGGGCAGCTGAGAGCAATTTCTTGTAAAACGAACGTGAATGATCCCTCGCCTGGCTATCTTCGAAATAGATCAATCCCATTGATTGGTACAGGTCGGCAAACCCGTTGAAGATCAGCGTGAACACCGGGTTGCCTGAAAGGATGGTAAGGCGGTAATGGAGTTCATAATCCACGCGGGTGAAATCAATTTTAGTGTCGGGGAGACTTTGGATCGATTCAAGCAGGCGTATGACGTCGGCGGGGGAATTCTGGATCGCCATGCGGGTGTATTCTGGCGCCAGCAGAAGCCGGATATGCAGCAGGTTGGAAACGAAATCGGGCGGCAGGTGTTGTTGCAAACGGGCGATCGCGGAAAGGATGAGCAAGTTCCCCTCCTTCCAGTAATCGCGCACGCGGGTGGCGCGACCGTGTCGAATCTCAAGCCAGCCGTCGCGTTGGAGCCGTTGAAGCGCTTCGCGCAGGGTGGGGCGGGTAACGCCGAGCCTTTCTGACAGTTCGCGCTCGGGGGGAAGCTGGGTATTAATTGGGAACGTATTATCGAGAATTGCCTCAACCAGGCGGGTTTCAGCGTATTCGGCCGGTTTCTGCGGTGTAATCCAATTGGTCATATTTTGCATCCTGTGAGATGTATTGGTAAGAGGTCATACCACTCAATACTATAATAGCAACTTTTCCAGATAATTCAAGTGTTTTTTGCGATTTTATCCACAGATATACACGCAATTGACCAAAGATATGGGGGCTGTTACTTGGAAACCCCCCTTATATACCGATGATATTTCCTAAAGAAAAGTAGCCAGGAAAACCCGGATTGACTCTATAATTAATTTATGCTGGAAAAAAAGAGCAAGTCAGTTGTCTGGATCAGCAGGATCCTCATAGCGGCGGTGACTGTGATGAATGTGCAGGCGGCGTTTCAATTCATGCTCACTCCGCAGAATTACGCTTATGGATTTGAGATGACCGGAGCCGCAGGGGAGGCAATGCTGCGGGGGATGGGGCTGTTGTTCCTGATGTGGAATATCCCCTATATGTTCGCAGCCTATCACCCGGTGCGAAATTTCATCTCGGTGGTCGAAGCGGTGATCATGCAGTTTATCGGTGTGACTGGTGAAACATTGATCCTGCTGGGAATGCCTGAAGGCCACCCGCTGATCGAAGCAAGTGTGAAGCGATTTATAATTTTTGATGGCTCAGGGCTGGTTTTTCTGGCGGTCGCAATGCTGCTGGTGCTCTCCACGCGAGTTCGTAGCAAACGCTAAAATCATTCAGCCATATTATTTGAAAATTTCCTCAATCGCCGGGTTGATGAGGTCCCAATTGGGGATCAGCACCTGCGCGCCCTGATCGGTCACCCATGGGGTCACCCAGTTGCGGTCGAGGGTTTGCGCTTCAAAGCCGAATACGGCGGAGAACGCCATACCGTAAAGCAAGCGCGGCCATGCGTAAAAGGGGATGTTGGTATCGAGCGCCTGGATCGTCGCTGTCATCACCGCGGGAACGCGCAGCCATTTCGCCGGGTTCAGCATGGATTTGATCGCGGCTGAGATGAAGATCTGGGCGTGTTTCTGGCGCGAGAAATCATCGCTGCCGCTGCGGTCGCGCACAAAAGCGAGCGCCTGGGTGCCGTCCAGCTCGTGGGTTCCCGCCGCGAACATGGCGGTGGGTTCCTCGAGCGTAACCGTGATTCCACCCATGGCGTCGACGATTTTGATTATGCCGTCAAACTTGATTCGAATGACATAAGGCACATCGATACCAAAGTTTGCTTCCACCACTCCTGCGGCAGCGTCAAGCCCGGTGCCGGGTTCGCTAAGTTCGGCAAAGTAATGCGCGGTGTTGATGCGGTTTTCGCCAACCCCGGGGATGGTCACCCACAGGTCGCGGGGAATAGAGAAAAGCGTCATTTGCGGCATAAAAGGCGGCATCGTGGCGAGGATCATGGTGTCGCTGCGGCCGGCGTTTGAACCTTCGGGTACGCGGTCGATGCCGATAACGAGCAGGTTTGTGCGCATAGGCGTAAAGAAAAGGAAAAACACGAGAAGAATGAGGAACCCGGTGCGGATGGGGTGTCTCCTCCTGCGGCTTTCCGGTTTTTGAAATACTGGTGTGTAAACTTGATATTGTGTCATACGGTCATTCTACCCTGAGCGGTGAGTGTTGTCATCATCTACAAAACTTCCCCGAACGGGAAAACAAAAAGCCGGGAGCAACGTCCCGGCTTGTGATCTTCAACAATCGGGACTAGATGAAGACGATCTGAGCACCTTCGGTCATGTCCATGAAATCACCGGCGGTGACGATATCTTTGACGCCATCGATGAAATCCTCTTTTTTGAGGTCGAACATGTCCACAGACAGCTTGCAGGCGTACAGATCAGCGCCCGCGTCGACCAGCATTTCGAGATATTCGCGCACGGTAGGTACACCGAGCTTCTTCATTTTCTTCTTCATCAACGCTGTGGCGAAGGCCGTCATACCAGGGATGATGCCGAAGATCTGGGGAATACCAATGTAACCGGGGACGCCCATCATATTCATTTTCATGCTGGAATTGGCGATGGGGGGAATCTCAAGGTGGTCGATGCGCGCCTTGTTGATCATATCCATGCCCCAGAATGTGAAGAAGATGGTTACATCGATGCCGTTGCCGATGGCAGCCCAGCCCATCACCAGGGCGGGGTAGACCATGTCGAGGTTGCCTTTTGAGCAGATAAACGCGATCTTGCGGGGTTCTTCAGACATTTATTCCATCCTTTTTAAGAGTGGTTGATGTTGCAGGAAATTAGACGCAGCCTTCGGGTTTGCCGAGACCTGAGATGCGCGCGACCTTCTTGGCGGGACCCTTGGGGAAAAGACCAAAGAGTTCCTTGGTGCTCACACCGGAGCCATTGGTGATGGCGCGCAAGGTGGGGGCGGCGCCGCTTTCACCGGCGGAAGAGCGGCAGAAATCAATGACCTTCCAGTGCGCGTCGGTCAGCTCAGCGATGCCTTCTTCTTTCGCGATCTCGACAGCGATTTCTTTTGTCCATTCAGACGGGTTGGTCAGAAAACCTTCATCATTGACCTGAACTTCAATTCCTGCGATTGTTTTTGTTGCCATTGTTTGTTCCTCCTGAGTTTTTATTACTTGTTTTATTGGTTTAGATTCCAAATACCTGGATCAGGCAAGGGTCACCTGTTTCTTGCCGGCTTTTGAGTACTCCGGCGGCAGCGGGAAGGGGATCCCGCGCAGCATGATGTTCCAGTAGATCCATTTGAACGATAGCTTACCGATGTAATTGAGCCAGCTTTCCTTCAACAGCGGGAAAGGACCGACAACGGGGAAGGGGTACAGCCCGGGCAGCGGTTCTGAGTCGTAGCTG
>JACDJB010003059.1_pt1 | contig 11313 bp, 8 predicted proteins | sample 7454121 | NCBI WGS metagenome assembly JACDJB01 (sample SAMN14253290, study PRJNA609438) | sludge metagenome | isolation source: sludge after 25d culture with pyrite | collected 2018-12-20 | reverse complement strand
TCCTGCCCGGCGCCGGCCACGCCGATGATGATCGACTCGCCCCAGCCCTTGTGGCAGCACTCCAGCGCCGAGCGCATCAGCTTGACGTTGCCGATGCACTCGAACGAGTAGTCGACCCCGCCATCGGTGAGCTCGACGATCACCTGCTGGATCGGCGTATCCGGATAGTCCTTCGGATTGACGCAGTCAGTGGCGCCGAGCAACCGCGCCATCTCGAACTTGGCCGGGTTGGTGTCGATCGCGATGATGCGGCCGGCCTTGGCCATCACCGCACCCTGCAGCACGGACAACCCGATGCCGCCCAGGCCGAATACCGCGACCGAAGCACCCGGCTCCACCTTGGCCGTGTTCAGCACCGCACCGATGCCGGTGGTGATGCCGCAACCGAGCAGGCAGACCTTTTCCAGCGGCGCCGCCTGGTTGATCTTCGCCAATGCGATTTCCGGCACCACGGTATATTCGCTGAAGGTGCTGGTACCCATGTAATGCAGCAGCGGCTTGCCGTTCAACGAGAAGCGCGAGGTGCCGTCGGGCATCAGGCCCTGCCCCTGGGTCGCGCGGATCTTCTGGCACAGGTTGGTCTTGCCGGAGCGACAGTATGCGCACTCACCGCACTCGGGCGTGTACAACGGGATCACGTGATCGCCCACTTTCAGCGAGGTCACGCCCTCACCCACTTCCTCGACGATGCCGCCGCCCTCGTGGCCCAGGATCACCGGGAACCGCCCTTCCGGATCATCGCCGGACAGGGTGAATGCATCCGTGTGGCAGACGCCGGTGGCGACGATGCGCACCAGCACCTCGCCGGCCTCCGGCGCGGCGACATCCACTTCCTCGATGGTGAGCGGCTGGCCTGCTTCCCAGGCGACGGCGGCGCGTGACTTCATGATCATGACTCCCTGGATGTGGTCCGGCGGCATACGGGCTGTGCATGCTAACGCGTGACCGGTCAGCGTATCGTCAAGTCGTGGCTCTGGATCGATGAGTGAACGAAGGCGGCGGCCGCACGCAGCGTCCCGCGCTTGAATCCGGTCCTCGCCGCAACCACGTCTGACCAGGTCCTTCCGCACAATTTGCAGGTGTCCCATGCAACAGCGCCAGCTCGGCAACTCGCCCCTCTCGGTCTCCCCGCTCGTCCTGGGCGGCAATGTGTTCGGCTGGAACGTGGGTGAAAAGCGCGCGTTCGAGTTGCTCGACGCCTTCGTCGACGCCGGCGGCAACCTGATCGACACGGCGGACATGTATTCGGCGTGGGTGCCCGGCAACCGCGGCGGTGAGTCGGAAACCATCATCGGCAAATGGCTCACACACAGCGGCAAGCGCCAGCAGGTGCTGATCGCGACCAAGGTGGGTAAATGGAGCAGGCAGCCCGGCCTGTCGCCGGTGAACATCCGCCAGGCCGTCGAGGGATCGCTGAAACGCCTGCAGACGGAGTGCATCGACCTGTACTTCGCGCACAAGGACGATGCGGACACGCTGATGGCCGACACCCTGGGCGAGTTCGCCCGGCTGCTCGAGGCGGGCAAGATCCGCGCAATCGGCGCCTCCAACTTCAGCGCGGCGCGCGTTGCCGACGCGCTGGCGGTAGCGAAGAAACATGGATTGCCGCGCTACGAATGCCTGCAGCCGGAATACAACCTGGTCAGCCGCCGCGGCTACGAAGCGGAGCTGGAGCCGTTGGCACGGGACGAAAACCTGGGCGTGACCAGCTACTACGGACTGGCCAGCGGCTTCCTCAGCGGCAAGTACCGCAGCGCGGCGGACGTGGTCGGGAATGCCGTACGCGGCGGCAGCGTCCGGCAATACCTCAACCCGCACGGTCTCGGCGTGCTGGCCGCACTGGACGAGGTGGCCGCCGCGCACCAGGCCAGGCCGGCGCAGGTGGCGCTGGCCTGGCTGATGGCCCGCCCCGGCCTCACCGCGCCGATCGCCAGCGCCACCAGCGTGGAGCAGTTGCGCGAACTGCTCGGCGCCGCCGCGTTGTCGTTGAGTGCGGACGAGATCGCCCAGCTGGACCTGGCCAGCGCCTGAGCGCTGCAACGGCGCGTCGGCGGACCGGTCGTCACGGCGCGCCTGTGGGTGAAGAACATCCGGCCGCTTGCCGCGCCGCCTATTCCGGTGCGTCGACCTGGTACCCCAGCGCCTGCAGCGCGCCGAGGTAGCCATCGGGCCGGAGCACCTCATCCATCGGCAACACGGCAAAGGTCTGCTCGTTGGTGTCCAGCGCCTTCGTCGCCGCCGCGAGCCATGCCGCGCGCAGCCGCGCCGGGACGTCATGGAGGCCGAGCGTGTGCGCAAAGCCCGCGTCGGTCACGGCGGCCACGCAGACGTTCTGCCACTCGCTGTCGGGCAATTCGCGCAGCACCTGCAGGTCGCCGGTGGCCCAGGCATTGGCCCGCGCGGCCATCGCCGGCATGTCGTGCTCGATGCTGTCCAGGGTGCGGATGAAGCAGGTCACATCGTGCGGAGCCGCCTGTTTGAAGGCCTTGATCGCCGCACGCGGATGCTCGATCACCACGTGGTAGCTGGTGTCCGTTGCGGGAACGCCGTGGCGTTGGGCCAATGCATCGATGCCGGCTGCGACGCCGCCGGAGCGGCTCAGCCCGTTCGCCGCCAGCGCCTTGCGGAACAAGGCCTGCGCGGCAAACATCGGCCGCCAGCGTTCGACGCCGCGTTTATCCAGCCGATACTTCTGCTTCAGGGTCTGCCAACGTGCGTACACCGCCGGGGGAAGCAGTTGCTGCAGACGCTCGCCATCGGGATTCTTGCGCGCGCGGTACGCCGAGGGCAGCAAAAACAGCTTGCCGATGAAGCCGACGTCGGCCTCGAGCCTGATCGCCGGCGAGCGCAACACCTGCTGCGAACCGGCGATGGCCTGCTCCACTTCGCTGGACCGCCATTGCATGGACCGCGGCAACGGCGACAAGGTGCCCAGCACCCACATCACGTGCCCGCCACCGGCCGGGTCGGGCCGGGACACCTTCCACAAACCGGGGCCGGGCTGCACGCCGCTGACCACGACCGCCGGCAGGTCGGCGACGTCCGGCGGCGGCGGCGATTGCGCCCATGCCGGAGCGCACAGCGCAAACAGCAGCACCACGCGCCACGGGGACATTCGAAGCCTTGCGGTTTTGACGGTGGTCATGATGGCCAGGGGTTCCTGCAGCGGCGGGCGACGCCCGACCGTGCCAGCCATCGTGAACCATATGGCGTCCCGACGCACCTGCTGCCAGGACGCCGATCCATCAGGCCGACACCAGCGCCAGCGCCGCATTGAAGCTGGCGCTGGGCCGCATCGCCTCGCCGGCCTTGCCCAGGTCCGCATGGTAGTAGCCGCCGATGTCGACCGGCTTGCCCTGCACCAGGTTCAGTTCTTCGACGATCTTTGCCTCGTCGCGGGTCAACGCCTCGGCCACGGCCGTGAACTTCGCCTTCAGCGCGGCGTTCTCGTCCTGTGCGGCCAAGGCCTGCGCCCAGTACAGGGCAAGGTAGAAATGACTGCCGCGGTTGTCCAGCTCGCCGACCTTGCGCGAGGGCGACTTGTTGGTGTCGAGGAACCTGCTGTTGGCCTGGTCGAGGGTCTTGGCCAGCACCTCGATCCGGGCGTTGTCCTCGCGCTGGCCCAGGTGCTCCAGCGACGCGGCCAGCGCCAAGAACTCGCCCAGCGAATCCCAGCGCAGGTGATTCTCTTCCAGAAACTGCTGCACGTGCTTGGGCGCCGAGCCGCCGGCACCGGTCTCGAACAGGCCGCCGCCGGCCATCAACGGCACGATCGACAGCATCTTGGCGCTGGTGCCCAGTTCCATGATCGGGAACAGGTCGGTGAGATAGTCGCGCAGCACGTTGCCGGTGACCGAGATGGTGTCCAGCCCCTGGCGGATGCGCTGCAGCGAAAAGCGCGTCGCCGCGACCGGATCCATGATACGGATGTCCAGCCCGCTGATGTCGTAGTCCTTCAGGTAGCGCTCGACCTTCTTGATCATCTGCGCATCGTGCGCACGCTGCGGATCGAGCCAGAACACCGCCGGCGTGTGCCGGGCGCGGCTCACCGCCAGCTTCACCCAGTCCCGGATCGGCGCATCCTTGGTCTGGCACATGCGCCAGATGTCACCGGCTTCCACGTCGTGCTGCAGCAGCACCGTGCCGGCCTCGTCGAGCACCTTGACCACGCCGTCGCCGGCGATCTGGAAGGTCTTGTCATGCGAGCCGTATTCCTCGGCCGCCTGCGCCATCAGGCCCACATTGGGCACACTGCCCATGGTGGCCGGATCGAACGCGCCGTGCGCCTTGCAGTCTTCGATCGTGGCCTGGTAGACACCGGCGTAGCTGCGGTCGGGGATCACCGCCTTGACGTCCTGCAGCTTGCCCTGGGCATTCCACATCTTGCCCGAGTCGCGGATCATCGCCGGCATCGAGGCGTCGACGATCACGTCGCTGGGTACCTGCAGGTTGGTGATGCCCTTGTCGGAATTGACCATGGCCACGCCCGGACGCCGCGCGTACTCGGCCGTGAGATCGGCCTTGATCTGCGCCTGCTGCGCTTCCGGCAGGGCACCCAGCCGCGAGTACAGGTCGCCCAGGCCGTTGTTCGGATTGAAACCGAGCTGCTGCAGCGTGTCGGCATGCCTGGCCAGCGTGTCCTTGTAGAACTCGCCCACGGCCACGCCGAACATGATCGGGTCGGAGACCTTCATCATGGTCGCCTTCAGGTGCAACGAGAACAGCACGTCCTGCTTTTTCGCATCCTCGATCTGGGCGCCGATGAACGCCGCCAGTGCCTTGCGGCTCATCACCGCGGCATCGATGACCTCGCCTTCCAGCAGCGCGGTCTGCGGTTTGAGCACGGCATGGCTGCCGTCCTTGCCGAACCATTCGATGCTGACGTTGCCGGCGTGCTCCATCACGATGGACTTTTCGCTGCCGTAGAAATCACCGCCCTCCATGTGCGCCACGTGGGTCTTCGAATCGGCACTCCAGGCGCCCATCCGGTGCGGATGCCTGCGCGCGTAGTTCTTCACCGCTACCGGCGCGCGACGATCGGAATTGCCCTGGCGCAACACCGGGTTCACCGCGCTGCCCTTGACCCGGTCGTAGCGGGCCTTGATCTCCTTCTCGTCGGCATTTTTCGGCTCGTCCGGATAATCCGGCAGCGCGTAGCCCTGACCCTGCAACTCGCGGATGGCCGCCTTCAGCTGCGGCATCGAGGCGCTGATGTTGGGCAGCTTGATGATGTTCGCTTCGGGCTTGGTGACCAGCTGCGCCAGCTCGGCGAGGTCGTCGGCGGTGCGCTGGTCCTCCTTCAGCCGCTCGGGGAACAAGGCAATGATGCGCCCGGCCAGGGAAATGTCGCGTGTCTCCACCTTGATCCCGACGCTGCCGGTGAAGGTCGCGATGATCGGCAACAACGATTGCGTGGCCAGGAACGGCGCCTCGTCGGTCAGCGTGTAGATGATTTTTGGCGTGTTGGGCATGGTCGGTACGAGCCTCTCTGGCGACAACGTTGCTGGAATGAAGGTGCCCCGCGACGCACGATCCACCCGTTGCCGTCATTCCTGCGCAAACGCAAAGCCAACGACCTCGAGCTTGTAAAACGACACGGCACCGGATCCCTGCCTGCGCAGGGACGATGGGCGGGTGTTCGATGATTCCCATCGCAGGCGACTTCTCGACCACGGCCTCGCCCTGGGACAGGGCCGCGGATACATCCGGTCAAGTATATTTCGTCGGGCACCTCTTGTCTGGACGGCCCTCCGGGCTGTCCATCAGGAGCAGGCGCTGGAAACCATGCGTGCCCATTACCGGGCCTGTTTCGAGAAAGGTTCGGCACCGCTGTTGCGCAGGCCGAACCCGCCGCTGCGGACACGCTGGCGCGGCCACCCCGACGGCAGCCAGCCGTTGGTCGCCGACATCGACGAAGGCGCTGGACCGCTGCTGCTGCGCGGTGCCGGCCCGTGGTACGTGCAACCGACGGCGCGAACCTTCGGCCGCGTCGGCGGCAGCGTGCCGCCGCTCGACAGCATCGCCCACGCGCCAGCGGTACCGCCCGGGCGCATCGATGCGCTGCGCCGGCAACTGCGCACGCACAAAACCCCGCTGCCGATTCCGTTGCCCGACACGCGCGCGCCGACCAGGCGGCTCACGCACGACGGCCAGGTACTGGAGATCGCGCGCAACCTGCACGCCGACCCGTTGCACCGGGTTCACGCCCCAACCGGAAAACGACCAGGGCGCGGCATGCCCGCGCCCTGGTCGCATCGCTGATCGCCGCAACGACCTACTTCACCGAGAAGTCCTTGCTCGCCACCGGCTGCCCATCCAGCGAGAGCTCGAGCTTGTACTCACCGGCCGGGAAGCCGTCCGGATTGCTGATCATGAACGCCGTGGTCTGCGGGCCCATGGTGTCGAGCACTTTGCTGTCCTCGTGCACGATCTGGTCACCGTTGTAGACCCACTTCGCGGCCAGGGTGGCATGGCCATCGCCGACGGTCTCGACCGAGGCGTAAATGGTGTCCTTCGGGGCAAAGCTGGTGCCGCTGGCGAGGATTTTGTTGTTCGGATCGACACTGGAGCCGAGCTCCACCGAGCTGACGCTTGCGGCGGCATTGGCGTCGCCGGCCGTGGACGCTGGCAACGGCGCCACGGGTGGCGCCATGGCCGTAGCACTCGGCGGCGGACCGGACGGGAGCGGCGGCGAGGCCGGTTCGCTGCTCTTGCCGCAGGCGCTCAGCGCCAGTGCAGCGGCCAGCGCGGAGGCGAGCATCAGGGGTTGGCGTGCTGTTTTCATGGTGCGTCTCCTGCTTCGGGATTTCGACGGAACCTTCAGGATCCGGCCGTGACATGCACATTGGAGAAACCCGGCTTACTCTGGATGCCGTTATTGCCCATTGCGTGCCTCTCCAGTCCGGAAGGAGGCCAGTGTTAGCCAGAAGACGGTTAACGGCTTGTGAGCGCTCTCGCCGACCATTCAGCTTGGCCACGAAGCCGGCGGCGCCTCACGCGCGAGGTGCCCGGCACGTCCCGGAAAAACGAGGACAGGCCCACTAGCGCAGCGCAACGGTCCACCCCTCCATCAGGACACTGCCGCGCGTCACGGCAGACCAGGCAGACCGTATCGGCGACACCACTCATATATACAGAACAAGCTGAGCAACCGTGCGCCTCCGAGGATAACCCTCGTGAACAGCTCACCGCCTGGCAGGCTCGCCACCCAATCCAGCCCCTTCGGTTCGGGTGCGGACTCAAACAGACCGAAGCTGGCATTGGTCTGCAGCACGATCATCAACGAAAATCCGGTGGTTCGCGCATCGGCTCACGTACGGGCAACTCCAGCTCGATACCGCCATATGGTTCGACCGAGGCGCGGACGCTGTCTACCAGCGACTGCCCACTCAACAGCTCGGCCTGCAAGGTACGACGCAGGATGCAGCGCACCTCCTCCATCGAGTGGCCTTGCTGGGCCGCCCGCAGGCGCAGGCGCGCCTTCAGGCCATCATCCGGATTGCGAATGGTCAGGTTGGCCCTCAGCAGCCCTCCGGTAGCCAGTGATTGCACTGACCGCAGTGTAGCTCGCGCCACGAGCAACGACGCGCCGTTTGGCCGCCGCAGGCCATGACACAAAACGCGGGCGGCGCCCGGCAGCCATGGAAGATCTGCACAGGCGCAAGGTCAGCACCCCGCCGGCTGCGCGAACTCGCCGCCTGCCTCAAAACCGATCCCGATCCGACCATGTGGACCCGCCGTACCCCGAGGTGATCCACGTGAGCCCCCTTTTCTCAGGGCCGAGCGGATTCGACGCATCAATAAATCCTGCAGAGTCTCAGCATTTGCGATAGCCTGAGCCTACGTTGCGGCAGGGATGAGTCCTTCAGGGGGAATACGCAATGCAACCGCTTCACTTTCCCGCTCGCCTTGCGCAGCTGCGGCCACTCCCGGCCTGCTGCCCGCTGGCGCCAGGTACATCCCTGTTTCCCGGCGTCACAAAACGCCCGCACCTGCAGCGGCATCGCCGGCAGCCGCCACGAAGCCACCCACGCTGCACAGCCACAACTTCACCCCGACGCCCCCTCTGCAACGACGCCCCCAACCCGGCAACGCTAATGACGAACGGGCCATCGAGCTCCGCTGGCGCGACCACAAGCCCGGCTGCCTACTCCGCCCGGACAGCGCTGCCACCGTGTCGCTGCTCTATCGCAGGTATGAACTCCACGCCGGAGCCATCCGTATCCACGACCCGGATGAGGGGCAGGAGCCGGTGCGGTTGCGGGTGGAGCCGTATACACCCGTCCTGAAGGTGTTGCCCGCTGACGAAAACCGACCCGTCCCACTTTGAATACCGCTTGGTGATCCATGGACTACAGCTCCTTTTTTCGCTGCGCCACGAACGGCAAGGACCCCTACGCATATCAGTGCCGCCTGGCTGAGCCACCTTGGCCGGAAGTCCTGAACGCCCCGACCGGCCTCGGCAAAACCGCGGCCATCAATTTGGCTTGGCTATGGAAACGGGGCTGGCGGCAGAACGAACGTTCCGAGCCAACGGATGCAGGGACCCCGCGCCGCCTTGTCTGGTGTCTGCCCATGCGCGTATTGGTCGAACAGACCGAGGAGAACATTCGCGGCTGGCTGGAGAACCTCGGCATCCTGGGCGATGTCGGCGAAGGCAAGGTATCCGTGCACGTGCTGATGGGCGGTTCGGGCGACCAAAGTTGGGCCGAACATCCCGATGAGGACATGATCCTGATCGGTACCCAGGACATGCTGTTGTCACGTGCATTGATGCGCGGCTACGGCATGAGCCGTTACCAGTGGCCGATCCATTTCTCCCTGCTGCACAACGATTGCCTGTGGGTATTCGACGAGGTACAACTGATGGGCGCGGGATTGGCCACCTCCACGCAATTGGAAGCCTTTCGGCGCCGCTTCCGGCTGTCTCGCGACAGCCGTTCACTCTGGGTCTCTGCCACCCTGAACCGCGATTGGCTAAGTACCGTTGATTTCAGGCCGCACCTGGACTCGCTCGTCACGCTCGGGGTCGGCAACGAGGATCGCCAGCAAGCCGGCGACCGGCTGAGCGCGGTCAAGAGCATCGGCAAACTGGACATCAACCTGACCAGGGAAGCCGGCAACAAGACGGGCCTGAAGGCGCATCTCGATGCATTGAGCAAAGCGATCCTCCAGGAACACGACAACGCCTGCCAGACCCTCGTCATCGTCAATCGCGTCGAGCGTGCGCAGGAGCTGTTCCGACGGCTGCGCGAAGCACGCCCCGCCAAGGAGGACTTGCTTGTCCACGCCCGCTTCCGCGCCGCCGAACGCGCCGAACAAAACCGGCGCCTGCGCGATGATGCGTCCGCCGACCGCATCATCGTGGCCACGCAAGCCATCGAGGCGGGCGTGGATATCTCCTCGAAGCTGCTGGTCACGGAACTGGCGCCCTGGCCTTCGCTGGTGCAGCGCTTCGGCCGTTGCAATCGCTATGGCGAGTACAACGCCGACGGCGCGCGCATCCTGTGGATGAACATCGAAGACGATGCCGATGCAGTGCCCTACACCCATGAAGATCTCGCCGCCTCACGCGACAAGCTGCGGGGTCTGGGCAGCGCCAGCCCGCGGAACCTTCCGCCCACGGACACGGCACGCCCACTCAGCGCGGTGCTGCGTCGCAAGGATTTGCTCGATCTCTTCAACACCGACCCGGATCTCTCCGGCTTCGACGTCGATGTGTCCGACTACATACGCGATAGTGGCCAGCCCGGGATACACGTGTACTGGCGCGATTTCGACGACCCGAACCTGTCCGGTCCCCAGGACAAACCGGAAGGCCGAGCCGATCGCGTCGAGCTCTGCCCCATCTCCATGAGCCAGGCCAAGGACATCCACAAACGCGGAGCCTGGTATTGGGACACGCTGGGGGACCAGGACCGTAACGGCAACTGGGTCAGGCTGGATCGCAATCCGCGCCCCGGCATGACGCTGCTGCTGAAGGCATCGGACGGTGGTTACGACAAGGACATCGGCTTCGATGCCAGCCTCAGGAAATCGCCGGTACCTGTTATTGCCGTGCCTGCGTCGACACAAGACACGTTTTCCGACGACTGGCGTTCTCGCCAGAACAAGCCTGTCGCGCTCCCCGATCACCTGGGCCATGTGGCCGACCAGGCTAACAAACTCTGCGCGGCCATCGGCGAAACCTCCCACATAAGCAGCGTCGTTCGGGCCGGACGCTGGCACGACCTCGGCAAGGCGCACGCCGTGTTCGATGCCACCATGCACAGTTGCGACAAGGCGCCAGCAGGTTTCCTGGCCAAATCGCCGTGCAACGGCCGGCACGGACGCAAGTTCTTCCGCCATGAACTGGCCTCCATGCTGGCCTGGCTGGCCCAGCACGACGACGAGCCGGACGCCGACCTCATCGCCTACCTGATCGCCGCCCACCACGGCAAGGTGCGCATGAGCCTGCGCGCCATGCCCACCGAGCAAGCCAAGCCAGGCGTCAAACGTTTCGCGCGCGGCGTGTGGGAGGGTGATGTCCTTCCTGCACTCGATTTCGACGGAGAACACAGCGACGAAACTCCATTGGAACTCGCGCTGATGGAACTGGGCGACGGCGAACAGGGCCCGTCCTGGACCGCGCGCACCCTGAACCTGCTCGAACGATACGGCCCGTTCCAGTTGGCCTGGCTGGAAACCCTGGTGCGCCTGGCCGACTGGCGCGCTTCCGCCGCGGAGCAACGTTCGCCATGAAGCTGGCTGCCTTCGAAACCGTCGCCAAGGCGCTGCACGCCGCGCAAGTACGCTATCTCGTCGCAGGAGGCCTTGCGGTCAATGCCCACGGCTACATCCGCCTGACGATGGACATCGACCTCGTGATCGCCCTCGACGCCGGCAACATCCGCCAGACATTCCGAGCACTCGCGGAAATCGGCTACCGTCCGTCCGTGTCGATCGACGCCGAAGCGTTCGCGCAACCCGAACAGCGCCAGCGCTGGCGCGACGAAAAAGGCATGCAGGTACTCAACTTCCACAGCGACGCCTTCCCCGGCACCTCGGTAGATGTGTTCGTGGACGAGCCGTTCGACTTCGCACGCGAGTACGACAGCGCCCTGCGCGGCGAACTGCTGCCCGGCATCACCGCGCGCTTCGTTTCCATCCCCACCCTGATCCGCATGAAACAGACCGCGGGCCGCCCGCGCGACCTCGACGACATCCAGCACCTCGAATGGCTGCAGGAGCACACTCCCGATGACTGACCGCGAACGCAACATCGACTGGCGCAAGACCACCTTCGACGGCAGCCGCCGCGAACAACTGCGCCAG
>JACDJB010003058.1_pt1 | contig 11315 bp, 9 predicted proteins | sample 7454121 | NCBI WGS metagenome assembly JACDJB01 (sample SAMN14253290, study PRJNA609438) | sludge metagenome | isolation source: sludge after 25d culture with pyrite | collected 2018-12-20 | reverse complement strand
GTGGCCGCGGGATTTGTGTTGGAGATCCACTGCCCTGTTACACCAATAATACTGTCGATTAACGCCATAATTCAGCTCCTGAGCCTGGGGGTACATTACAGGTTGAAGCGGATGATTGCAGCGCCCCATACACATCGCAACACTCTTTTACATTATTTTGAAAGATTCTCCTTTCTCTGGCCGTTTTCTAGTCTAAAGTAGAGGCGGTTCACTTCATATGCAGCACCCATTTGGCCAGTTTTCTGCCCGCAGGAACTGATTCGGACAAGCCAGTCAAAAGGATTCGGAAGTTGCAACATGTTCGCAGCTCTCATACACGGATTTAAACATGCCTGCAGGCATGCAATGACTGCACTGCTGCCGGGGCTCGCTGGCAGCCTGTTAATGGTTTGCCCTGTTTACGCCGGCACACCGGGCGATACCGTTGGGCCACCTTCGGCACCGGAAGCGTCTGCCTTCGTGTCCGCCCCGGTAAACCCGGCGCACCGGGACTATGTACTCTGGTACCGTAGCTACGACAACCCGGCCATCTATGCGCTGGTTAATCTTGCGCTGGCAAAAACCGCCGAGTATGGGGAGTTCCGCCTGCTCCGCAGCAGTGAATTGAGCCAGGGCCGGGCTCTCCGGGAGCTGGCTCGCGGCGAGTATGGTTTGCTGGACATTGCCAACCTGGCAACATCCACAGAGAGGGAAGAACGTCTTACAGCAATTCCGGTTCCGGTAGATGGAGGGTTGCTGGGTTTTCGCGTTTGTGTGGTTATGCCGCATAATCTTGCATTGTTTGAGGGCATCAACTCGCTCGCGGATCTTCGGGACAGAGATATCCGCATCGGCCAGGGTGTGCACTGGCCTGACACCGACATTCTCAGAGAAAATAACATCCCCGTAATTACCCATTCGCGCTATGAAATTCTGTTTGGAATGCTGAAAAACGAGCGCTTCGACTGTTTTGCCCGGGGTGTCAGTGAAGTTGCCAACGATCTTCGTATCGAAAATGACCCGGAACTGGTTGTGGAACCCGGCATTGTGCTGGCCTACCCCATGCCTTCGTACCTGTTTGTGGGGCCGGAAGATCATTTAACCGCGCACAGGTTACAGCTTGGAATGGAACGGGCCATCCGGGACGGAAGTTTCGGGGCTTTCCTCGAGCAGTTTTACGGTACGGCAGCAGAGGACCTGAACCTCGACAAGCGCACCGTTATTGCTCTGGACAATCCGTTCCTGAGTGGAGAGTCGGATAACCTGGGGCGCCAGACCTTGCAGAATCTGCGCCGGCGGCTTGAATTGCTGAGCCAGTGAGTGAGGCTCCAGCGGAGCCGCTACATTGCGTATACCCGGCTTTTCTTTCGTGGCTTTCCCGCTACCTGTGCCAACTCTTTCATACCTTCTGATAAACTTGGTCGAGAAACCCAAAATACCGCCATACAGGAGCCTCACTGAATGGCCCATGAAGAACTCCATTTGAATCTCCGCAACCTGACGCTTGATGATTATGAGCAGCTTCAGGTACTGATGGATCGCGTGTATGACGACATAGGGGGAGCCTGGCCAAGAGATACCATCAAGGCCCTGGTTGAGCAGTTCCCGGACGGGCAGATCTGCATCGAGGACAATAATCAGCTGGTTGCCGTTGCCCTTACGGTTTCTGTTAAATACGAGCGGTTCAGTAACCCTCACACCTATGACGATCTGATTCTTCGCAATGAGCAGATCTGGCATAACCCGAACGGTGATTCCCTGTATGGGCTCGATGTGTTTATTCATCCAGAATACCGGGGCTACCGGCTGGGCCGGCGTCTTTACGAAGCCCGTAAGGAACTCTGCCGTTCTCTGAATCTGCGTGCGATTCTCGCCGGAGGCCGTATTCCCGGCTACTGGAAATATTCGGATCAGTATTCGCCTGCGGAATACATTGACCGGGTTGATCGCAAGGATATTTACGATCCGATTCTGAGCTTCCAGCTGTCCAATGATTTCCGGGTTACCCGGTTGATGCACAAGTACCTGCCGGAGGATGAGAAATCCCTGGGGTATGCAACCCTGCTGGAATGGCGGAACATTCTGTATACCCCACCCTCTTCGGTACTGAACGAAAAGAAAACCCAGGTCCGCATGGGCGCGGTGCAATGGCAGATGCGTGAGTTTGGTTCGGTTGAAGAAGTGCTGGAACAGGTTGAGTACTTCGTGGACGCATTATCTGATTACAAGAGCGATTTTGCGCTCTTCCCGGAGTTTTTCAACGCGCCTCTGATGGGGCTGACCGATCAGGTGGATCAGACTCGCGCTATCCGCTTTCTTGCCGGTTTTACCCAGCAGTTCCGGGACAGAATGTCTGATATGGCGGTGAGCTATAACATCAATATCATCACCGGCTCCATGCCGCTGCTTGAGAATGACCGGGTTTACAATGTGTCTTACCTGTGTCACCGCGATGGCCGGGTGGACGAGCAACGCAAGATTCACATTACGCCCCACGAGCGCAGGGACTGGGTGGTTGAGGGCGGAAACAAGTTTGAAGTCTTTGATACGGATTCCGGGCGGGTTGCGATTCTCATCTGTTATGACATCGAATTCCCGGAGCTGGGTCGTATTGCCGCGATCAATGAAGTCGACATCATCTGTGTGCCCTTCTGGACCGACACCAAAAACGGCTATTTGCGGGTTCGTCATTGTGCCCAGGCCCGGGCCATTGAAAACGAGTGTTATGTGGTGATCACCGGCAGTGTCGGGAACCTGCCAAAGGTGGAAAACCTCGACGTGCAATATGCCCAGTCGTCAGTATTCTCGCCATCCGATTTCGCGTTTCCCCACGATGCAGTGATGGCAGAGACAACGCCCAATACCGAGATGATCATGTTCTCGGACATGGACCTCGAAAAGCTTACATTGGTGCGCAACGAGGGGTCGGTAACCAACCTTAAAGACCGCAGAATTGACATGTATGAAATTATCACCCGTTAAGTGTTGAAGTACAGCGTCAAAGGGCTATCGTAGTGTATTGACGATATTGCATAACCTGCGGTCAGTATCTATTGTTTAATCAATATCAAGCCAGCTCCAGAAGAGACTCAGTATTCATGAAGGAAGCGTTGCCCGATCTTGTTGCCCGTTTCAGATTCCGGCATGGCCTGTTCCGCAGGGAACAGGTAGAAGCCGCGCTTTTTGAACTGGACGCCTACGGATGCGTAATGAAGACTGACAAACTGTTCAACCCCGGCGATACCATTGTACTTGACCTGATCATGGATATGCCGTTCGACGAAATTCGTGCGGAGAAGGTACCGGGGCTTATCACAGAGCGCAGAAAACACTGTAGCAACTTCTTCTACTCAATTGATTTTTCTGATTTGAACTCTGATAGCGACAAGGCCATTGAAGAGAAACTGCGTCGTATCAGAGAGGTGCTTTCCAAAAAGCAGTCGTTGAAATCACGACGCTCCTCAGGTTCCATGCCGGGATTGCGGCAAATGGCCTGATTACTTTTATCCGTTCTACCTGTCTGCAAGGAGACAACCCAATGGCAAAGAAAGCCAAATCGAGCGTTGATAAGATCGTAAAGAAGGTCAACAAGGAATTTGAGAAAACGTCGAGTCAGATTGAAGGTCTGATCAGTGACGCAATGAAGCAGTTCGAAACCCTGCAGCACCAGGTTCAGGATCCGCTTCGCAAGCTTCTGAAAGAAATCGATGAACTTCGGGAGCGCGAAACCAAGCGCTTTTATGATGAATTCGAGCGTCGCCTGGAAGAATTCCACGAACTTCAGTCCAGCATACTCGAACGTTTGGGTGTGGCCTCGAAAGAGGACATTCGCAAGGCTGAAAAAGAGAGTAAAAAAGAACTGAAGAAAAAGCCTGCAGCGCCTGCCAGGAAGCCCGCTGCAAAAAAAGCCGCTTCTGACAAAGCACCGGCCAGGAAGAAGGCAGCTGCTGCCCGGGAAAAGAAACCTGTCGATAGAAGCGATCTCACCCTGGTTAAAGGCATAGGGCCAGCCACTGCCAGGAAAATGAAAGATGCAGGCATCACTTCCATCGACCAGATAGCCAATCCGTCGGAGGCAGACCAGGAAAAGCTGAATGCCTTCTCAAACATCAAGGGGTTTGACCAACTCTCAGCAGAAGCCAAGAAAATCAACTGATGCGAACGCCCGACCAGCCTGTTTTACGGGACATAGTCCTGATTGGCGGTGGGCACAGCCACGTCGGAGTACTCAAACGGTTTGCAATGAAACCGGTGCCCGGCGTGCGCCTGACCCTCATCTGCCGCGATACCCACACACCCTATTCCGGAATGCTGCCAGGCTACGTGGCAGGACATTACAGCTACGACGATGTTCACATCGACCTCAGCCGTCTTGCGGAGTTTGCCGGCGCCCGTTTTTACCGGGCCGAGGCCACAGGTATTGATCGCAACACCAAGCGCGTGACCTGCAAAGGCCGCCCGGATGTGCCCTACGACATACTGTCCATCAATATTGGTTCCTCACCCAGAGTGAACGAAGTTGAAGGCGCCTCGGAGTTCGCTGTACCGGTAAAGCCGATAACGGGTTTCAACAATCGCTGGCTCGCCCTGCTCTCCCGCATTGAAAACCATGACGGCCCACTCACGGTAGGTGTGGTCGGCGCCGGCGCAGGTGGTGTGGAACTGACTCTGGCAATGCAGTATCGCCTGAAAAACGAGCTTGAACAGAGGGGGCGGAATTCCGATCAACTGCATTTTCATCTGTTTGATGCGGCGAACGAGATTCTCCCCACACACAATGCCAAAGTGCGGTCAGTGTTCCGTAAAACCCTCTCGGATCGCGGCATAAAGCTGCATCTGGGGTCGCCGGTAGAAAAAGTCAGCGAAGGGCTCTTGCGCACGGCCACTGGTGACACACTGCAAACAGACGAAGTGCTCTGGGTAACCCGGGCCGGCGGGCCCGCCTGGTTGGCGGAAACCGGCCTGGCGCTGGATGATGGTTTGTTCCTGCGGGTGCGTGACACACTCCAGGTTGAAAACGACGACAACATTTTTGTCGCGGGTGATATTGCCAATGTGGTTAATCACCCAAGGGAAAAAGCCGGTGTTTTTGCAGTGCGCCAAGGGCCGCCTCTGGCCGATAATCTGAAGCGCCTGGCGTTGGGTAAAGCGCCCCGGGATTTCCATCCCCAGAAGAAATGGCTGGCCCTGATCAGTACCGGTGACAAATACGCGGTCGCCTCGCGCGGTGACGTGCAGTTTGATGGTGCCCTGGTGTGGCGCTGGAAAGACTGGATAGACCGCCGCTTCATGGCAAAGTTTACCGATCTGCCACCCATGGAAGAGGCAACCACTCTGCCCGACACAGGCGCTGCGCAAAACGCCGAAGAGGCTTCCCAGGCCATTTCTGCCGTTGCCATGCGCTGTGGTGGTTGCGGCGCCAAGGTGGGCAGTACCGTGCTGTCACGGGCGCTGAGCGAGCTCAGGCCCATAGAGCGGGATGACATTCTCATCGGCCTGCATGCGCCGGATGATGCGGCAGTCTTGCGGATTCCACCCGGAAAAGCCGTGGTGCATACCGTTGATTTTTTCCGGGCGTTCATTGATGACCCCTATACCTTTGGCCGCGTAGCTGCCAATCACAGCCTGGGTGATGTCTTTGCCATGGGTGCTGAAGCACAAAGTGCAACGGCAGTTGCCACCGTGCCTTACGGCATAGAGTCCAAAGTGGAAGATGTGGTTTACCAGATGATGTCCGGCGCTGTAGAGGTGTTGAACGAGGCCGGTTGTGCCCTGGTTGGCGGGCACACGGGCGAGGGCCGGGAATTGGCACTGGGTTTCGCGGTCAACGGCCTGATTGACCCGGACGACGTGATGAGTAAAGGCGGCCTGCGAGCGGGTGATGCTCTTATTCTGACCAAACCCATAGGTACCGGAACCCTGTTCGCAGCCCATGCCCGGCTGGCTGCCAAAGGCCGCTGGATAGATTCTGCCCTGGCTTCAATGGTGCAGTCCAACAAGAAAGCTGCAGACTGCCTGCGAAGCTTCGGTTCCAAAGCCTGTACGGATGTGACCGGCTTCGGGTTATTAGGGCATCTGGTGGAAATGACGCGACCTTCCGGCGTCGATGCCGAGCTGGATCTCTCTGCAATTCCCGTTCTTCCGGGAGCGGAAGAAACCTCGGCGGCAGGTATTCTCAGTTCGTTGCAGCCGGCCAATATACGCTTGCGCCGTGGTATCCGGGATCAGGAAAGGTGGGTAAAACATCCTCGCTATCCTCTGATTTTTGATCCGCAAACCGCCGGAGGGTTGCTGGCAAGTGTTTCAGCCGACAAGGCGGAAGAATGCGTTCGGGCACTCAAGGCCCTGGGTTACCCGTACACCGCCATTATCGGGCGGGTAACGCCGCAGGATGAAAGCGGGCCGATTGAGCCGATCACACTCAAAGAGTGAACTCAGGCATTTCTCCCGGAGCAGCGCGTCAGCGCAAGTGAGAGCGCCTGCTCCAGGGCTTTCAGTTCATTCTCCGGCGTAAACCGGGCGGCGAGTCGTCCGACCTGCTCGCGCAACTGTTCAAGAAACCCGGCATCCTTCTCCGCCCGCTCGAGTACCCTGGCAAGTGCCCGGGTATCGCCAACCGGGTAGTAGCCGGCGTAATCCTCGCCAAGCAACCCGACATTGCCGGGGATATCCGACGCAATCACAGGCAAGCCAGCCCGGCAGGCCTCCGATACAGCATTCGCTCCACCCTCCATTATGGAGCTCATAACCAGCACCTGGCTCTCTGCCATCAGCCTGTTGACCCCGGCTTTCTCTAATTCGCCGAGCCAACGGAACCTCGGGTTTTCCCGCATTTCCTGGTTTGCCAGGTTTTTCCAGTGCGCATCGTGTGGCTTGCCGGCGCAGGACACCCGAATGCGGGAATCGGGCGGCAGCAGTCTTGCGGCCTGAGCGGCTCGCAGCGAGTCTTTCTCGTCCCTCAGATGGCCAATGACGCATACTTCAAAAGTGTCCGGGCCGGAGTTTACGCTGCCTTTACCTCCGGCTCCTGTATTGGTGCCGGGTTCTTCAGGTTTTTCAGCAGACTGGAAAAGTGTCACCAGTTTTTCCTGAAAGCGCCCGGGGATGTCCTCACCAACCTTTGCATGAAGACCGATCAGCGCATCTGCCGCTTGCATGGAGTACAGGGTCTGCTCGGGGTACTCATATTGATGGCGGTATATGTCCGTTCCCGTCAAGGCGACGATCAGTGGCTTTGCCGGCCAGGCGCTCTGAAAAGCCCGTATTGCGCCATGGCTGCGCCAGGCATGGAGAGCCAGAAAAAGATCACAAGGTTCACCCTGGTACTCCGTCATAACCGATACCCGGTGCCCTGCCTGCTCAAGCAGCCCTTGCCAGCGCTCAGCCGTTGCCCTGTTACCAGCCTTTGAGCCCGGGGCTGCAGGCGTTATTATTAGGATTTCCATAGCGTTCTTCGGTATAAGAGACATTTGACCTGTTTAAACCCGCAATCCGTATATCTGTTCATGGTCGGGTTGAATCAGAGTATCCTCCTTCTGGCAACTATCGCCAGCGCGACCAATTCGTACTTACAACCAGACAACTGATCAAGGAATTCACATGGCCCTGAATATTATACGGAAATTGATGCTGTCCAGTTTTTTGTGTTTTATCGCCACTGCCGCTTCGGCACAAACCTTTGTGTTTACTGCCATACCCGATGAGGACGAAACAAAACTGGTCGAACGTTTTCGTGGCGTAGCCGATTACCTTTCAGAGCAACTGAATGTTGATGTACGCTACATTCCGGTGAAGTCATATGCCGCAGCGGTTTCCGCCTTTCGTAACAATCAGGTGCAACTGGCGTGGTTTGGTGGGCTCTCCGGCGTACAGGCGCGCAGGCTGGTGCCGGGTTCCGAGGCCATTGCCCAGGGTGTTGAGGATGAAGCTTTCCAGACCTATTTTATTGCCAATACCAATACAGGTATTGAGCCGGCGGACGAATTGTCCGGCCTGAAAGCGCAGCTTGAGGGCAAAACCTTTACGTTTGGCTCCAAGGGATCAACCTCTGGTCGCCTCATGCCGGAGTTCTACATACGGGACACCTTTGACACAAAGCCCGAGGATTTCTTTGCGCGGGTTGGTTTCAGCGGCAACCACACACGCACCCTTCGTTTGGTTGAAGCTGGCACTTACGATACGGGCGCTTTGAACTTCCAGGTCTGGGAAAAAGAACTGAGTAACGGAAATATTGATACCGACGCCGTTCAGGTCATCTGGAAAACACCTGCTTACCCGGACTATCAGTGGACCATACGGGGTGATGTGAACGAGCGTTTTGGTGATGGTTTCAAACAGCGCGTTACCGAGGCCCTGCTGAACCTCGACAACCCGGAACTTCTGGAAAGTTTCCCGCGTTCGGGCTTCATTCCGGACTCCAACGACGACTATGAGCCGATTCGTAAGACCGCCCAAGAGATCGGAATCCTCGATTGATGTCAGGCTTCGATCTTTCTGGCCTGACGGCTTCATTCAATGGCAAGCGGGTCATTGGCCCTCTGTCTCTGACGGTGCATCCCGGGGACAAAGTTGCGCTGGTGGGTAAAAGTGGCGCCGGTAAATCAACACTGATTCGCCTGATCCACGAACGGGTTAACCGGGATTCCTCACTCATCCCCCAGGATCTGGGCATAGTCAATGCCCTGTCGGTGTTCCATAACGTTTTTATGGGGCAGCTGGATAAACACGCCACCTGGTACAATACGATAACCCTGGCCCGACCTTTCGCCAGGGATCGGGCCGAAGTGAACGCACTCCTTAAATCCCTCGGGATGACAGAAAAGCTCTGGACACCGGCAGCGTCACTTTCCGGTGGTCAGCGCCAGCGGGTAGCGATCGCCAGGGCGCTGTATCGTAACGCCTCAGTATTATTGGCTGATGAGCCGGTTTCTGCCCTCGATGGCCCTATGGCAAACTCGGTAATGACACTCCTCAGGGATCGCTTTTCAACCAGCGTTATTGCGCTGCATGATGTGGAACTGGCGCTGAATTATTGCACCAGAATTGTTGGTATACAGGATGGCCAGATTGCGCTTGACCAACCCAGCGCGAATCTTGTGGCTTCAGACATCATGTTTCTTTACTAGGTAAACCGGCCGTTTCATGTTCTCTTCCCCAACGGTTCGCACCAGCTTTATATTTCTTGCCATTGCTTTGGTCGGGTTACTGTTTGCCGATATTGCCATCACCGCATCCAATCCCTGGCGGGATCTGGGCAACTTCTTCCTGGGCGTTGTAACCCCCAACTTTTTCAGCAGCGAAGGCCTGCTGACTGCGCTGTTGCGGACAGTGGCCTTTGCTTTCGTTGGAGTGGCGCTCGGCGGTATTGCCGGCTTTCTGCTGGCACTGGTCTACCGATCCCTGCCTGTGCGGATTTTCTGCGCCTTTGTCCGTGCGATTCACGAGTTGTTCTGGGCACTCATTTTTCTGCAGTTTTTTGGTTTTCACCCGCTGACCGGGGTATTGGCCATCGCCATTCCATACGCGGGCATTTTTGCCAAAGTCTACTCGGAAATCCTGGAGGAGGCCGATCCGGAGCCGGGGCGCGCATTGCCTCCCGGGACCGGGAACATTACGGCGTTTCTCTATACCCGTATTCCCGACTGCTGGGTGAAAATGCGCACCTACACCGCGTACCGCCTTGAATGCGGCTTGCGTTCCAGTGCCATTCTTGGCTTTGTGGGCTTACCTACTCTCGGTTTCTATCTTGAGGCGTCGTTCTCTCAGGGCCTGTATTCCGATGCAGGCGCCATGCTTATTCTGTTCTACGTGTTGATTGCCACCATGCCCCTATGGGTGCGGCCAAAGCTTCTGCCGCTATATCTGTTGGGCGCGCCGTTTTTTCTGGGGGATGGCTTGCCGATTGTCTGGGGCAATGTGCAGCGCTTTTTCACTGAGGATATAGTGCCCGCGCCCCTGCGCTACGGTGAGGGCCTGACAGGCCTGATGCCCTGGCTGACTGACCTGGTGGTGAACGAGGCCCTGCCGGGCATCTGGAACACCATTGTGCTGACCCAGATTGCGCTTGTGGCCACGGGTATTCTGTCACTGCTGGCATTCCCGCTGATTTCCAACCACTTTGGCGGGCCGCTGCGGCGCAATGCCGGCCATGTTGCACTGGTGATCGCACGGTCTACGCCGGAGTACATCCTGGCTTATATTCTTCTGCAGCTCTGGGGCCCGTCCATGCTGCCTGCGGTGGTGGCTCTGGCCCTGCACAATGGTGGCATCATCGGCCACCTGATTGGCAGGCAAACCAATTCCATCAAACTTCGCCCGGATGCCGTTACCGGGTTCAGCCGTTACAGTTGGGAGCTGGTGCCCCGGGTGTACCGTTCTTTTCTGGCATTTTTGTTTTACCGCTGGGAAATCATCATGCGGGAAACGGCGATTCTGGGCATTCTGGGTATCTACACACTGGGGTTCTATGTGGACAGCGCCATTCAGAATATCCGGTTCGACCGCGCCATGGTGCTCATACTGGTAACCGCCCTGCTCAATATCGGCGTTGATGCGCTCGGTCGGTATATCCGCCGTAAACTCGCCCTGCAAACCATGCCGACCTGCTGATTCGCGTTGCCCGGGCCGGCATTTGCTCCTTTACCTCTTGCACTCCAGATGCCCGGTTACCATATCGGAACCACCGGATACGCTACCCAGAATGTCCGATTTCGCAAATATCCCCGACCTGTGCAGTAACGATATACCCACGTAACAGTTCCTGACCGCCCTGTTATCGGACATCAGCCGAAGTGGCACATCAAACTGGCCCTCAAGGTAATTCAGGAAACGCGAGGTGTTGCGCTCCCGTTTTGCCTGTTTGACCTGTTCCACAAATGGCACCTGCGACGCATAGGAAAACCCGAAGCCGATCCCGAAGCGGAGCCATTCTTCCGAGGTCCAGGGCGAGTGAGCCGCCGTCATCGCCATCACATAGGCGTTGTATTCGCCGAAATCACTTTGATTGCCGTTCTCGAAGCGCCGGTTCAGGGAAATCCGCCCCCAATAGTCAATGTATCTGCCATCAGAAATCAGCTTCCCCAGGGTCAGACCGCCCATGTATGCGTGCACATCTTCACTGCGTTTCAGCCTGCCTGTAAGCGTTCGGGTGAAAGGGCCCTCTGCCTGATATCCTGAGTTCAGTCGCCATGACCACTGGCCTGGACTATTCGGTCCTGGGCCTCTGGTTAAATCATCACGGGCGTTACCAAATAAATAGGCAAAACCGAAGGTAGCGGAAGTCAGTTGTGACTCATCCACCAGCGGGCTATTAAAGATTTCGCTATCTACATGTTGGG
>JACDJB010003057.1_pt1 | contig 11315 bp, 9 predicted proteins | sample 7454121 | NCBI WGS metagenome assembly JACDJB01 (sample SAMN14253290, study PRJNA609438) | sludge metagenome | isolation source: sludge after 25d culture with pyrite | collected 2018-12-20 | reverse complement strand
TTATTTCGACTTGCGGCGGCGCATGGCGGCCAGGCCGGCGAAGCCGAGGCCCAGGAGTGCCAGCGAGCCGGGTTCCGGGGTGGGATTGGGATCCGGATCGACGAACACGCCGCCCGACACGCCGAAGCCGAAGATGAAGGTGTTGGGTTCGCCGAGGCTGGGGCCGTTCTCCGTGCTGGGTTGCCCGTACGAGTAGAGGCCGATGTCGACGTCGGAGGCGTCGCCGTCCACCATCCGGCGTGCCATGTCGGCGTCCGCCTCGCTGGAGGCGGCGCCGTAGTAGGTGTAGAAGGTGAATTCACCGCCGGCGGCCAGCGCGGCGAATTCGAAGTCGAACAGGGCACCGTGGTCGGCGGGGCCGGCATCCGTGAAGTTCTGATTCTGCAGGCCGTAGCTGCTGAAATCGGTCGGGTCGGACGAATTGAAACCGTTGTTGTCGGTGCGATAGACGTTCGAACCGTTGGCGATGCCGAGCGCGGCGGGCACGCCCTGGATCGTGACATATTCTGCGAACGGCGTGGGATAGATATCCCAGTCCATCACCCGGCGGTAGCGCAGGTCGCCGGCGGCGATTGCGTTGCCGGTCAGGTTCTTGATGGTGACGGCCACCTGGTAGAGATTGGGCGTGCCGGCAATGGGCTGGTAGTTGTGAGTCACCTGCAGGGCGGGACCGGCGGTGGCGCCCCCGACATTGACGACCGACACGGCCGTGCTCGCGGTGGAGTTGAAGCTCACGAGGCTCAGCCCCGCGGTGCCGCTAGATTCGTTGGCATAACCCTTGATGCCGCTGGAAACCAGCGCCACGCCCCAGCCTTCGCACAGGCAGCCGGGTTCGGTCGACGCCGCGCCCGTCGTGTTGTAGCGCAAACCGACGTAGCCGATGCCGAGCGGGTCGGACGAGCCGGCCGGCCAGGGCGTATTGAGGTGGCCGAGGTCATTGACACCCAGCGTGACGGTGCCGTTGGTGATGACGGCGCCGGCCTGAGCGGTGCCGGCAAACATGAGGCCCGCGAGGACCAGGCTGCCGGTCAGTGCTTTGGGGTTGAGTTTCATGGTGTGCTCCTTCTTGTTTGAACGCGGTGTCATGGTGGGACCGCCGGGTGATACCCGAAATGGCCGGCCCCGAATTCCCTGGGTGTGTCCACGGTCAAAACCAAAGCATCGTTCGTGCCATGTTCTGCCCGCCGCGTGTGAATTTATGAAATATTGCGATGTATCAAATGGATAGCTTTTGGTGTCCGGAAGGGCCTTCGAGGACGTGTCGGCGGGAATGTAAAATTTTCCGACGCGTCGGCGCGTGTCGGTCCGCGTCTTTCGCGTGCGACGAGCGGGAGCGACGACACGCGCCCGATACGGCGCTCGGCGCATCTTGATTTCCGTCCACATGCGTGGCAGCCCCCTGCGCTGATTGCGATCGGGGTCTTTCAGCTTTTCCAGCCACTGCTGCCCCCCGGGGGGCGGGAACACCGCCGGGTTGGCGGCGATGCTGGTGGGTACGATGAGGTCGTGGCCGGTGGCACCCGCCGCGCGCTGGGGCGGGCAGGGCGGGGCAGGCCAGCAACTTCAGGGTCATCTGTCCGCGAAGGACGCGGCGGGACACGAAGAGGTTCTTCAATAGCCAGCCAGGTGTTCCTGGGTTTTTCTTCGCGTTTCTTCGCGTCCTTCGCGGATAAAGGGAATCGGCGCAGCGTGCCGGGGAGGTGACTGGACAGGTCGGTGTGTTCGTCAGCCGCGGCGATGCGCACCTGCTCCGGACGGGTGGCGAAGACACCGTGCCGACCGGGAGAATCGACGCGAGAGGCGGGGACGACGATGCGGACGAGTCCGGCGACGGCGAGTTGCAGCGTGTCCTGCGTGCGCTTCCAGCTACGAATGGGTGACGAAGATGAAGGTGAGCCGACGTTGTGCTTGCAGGGCAATGAGTTCGCTCTGCATGGCCATACGCAGCCTGGAGTCGAGCGCAGCGAGGGGTTGTCGAGCAGCAGCCGGCGCAGTTCCAGCAGGGCCATGGTGGCGCCGTGCCCGGGTTCAGCGCGCGGCGTGTGGCGGCGTGGTGAGTTTCACCTGTGGTCCCAGTGAGCCGCCGACCATGCCGATCGCGCTGGCGATGAGGCCGGCGAATTGCGGCGGCAGGGCGGCGTCGGGTGCGATGAGTTCCATGGCGATCCAGACACCGAAACCGAGCACGATGGACAGGCCGGCGCCGGTGTTGGTGGCGCGCTTCCAGTAGATGCCTGCAAAAAGCGGCACGAAGGCGCAGGCCAGCGTCACCTTGTAGGCATTGGCGACCATGGTGTGGATGCTGGTTTCGGACTCCAGCGACCACAGCGAATACACCACCACCAACACGGCGAAGGCGACGACCACGCCGCGCGTGACATGGAGCAGCGCCTTCTGGCTCATGCGGTGATGCGGCAGGAATTCCTTGATGATGTTTTCCGAGATGGTGACGGCGGGCGCAAGCAGGGTGCCGGACGCGGTCGACATGATCACCGACAGCAGCGCGCCGTAGAAGATGATCTGCGCGTAGAAGGGCATGTGGTCCTTGACGAAGGTCGGCAGCACCAGTTGCGCGTCCTGTTCGAGCAGCGCCGTGGTCGTGGCCGGGTCGACCAGGGTCGCCGCATACGTGAGATAGATGGGCACCGCGGCGAACAGGAAATACAGGGTGCCGCCGATCACCGTGCCCCACACGGCGATGCGTTCGTTCCTTGCCGAGTTGGAGCGCTGGAATACGTCCTGTTGCGGGATCGAGCCGAGCCCCATGGTGAGGAGCCCGGCGACGAAGGTGACGATCGCGGCCCATTCCATCGGTGGCCAGAACTCGAACTTGCCGGCGGCGGCGGCGTGTTCGACTACCGGCGCGATGCCGTTCACTTCCGGCATCTCGCCGACCAGCGCGGCGATCCACAACAGGCCGATGACGATCACCGTCATCTGCACCAGCGTGGTGAGCGCCACCGACCACATGCCACCGAACAGGGTATACAGTGTGACCACCGCGGCGCCGATGAGGATGCCCTCCTGCTGCGTGATGAGGCCGCTGGAGAGCACGTTGAACACCAGTCCCAGCGCCACCACCTGCGCCGACACCCAGCCGAGGTAGGACGCGGCGATGGCCAGCGAGATGACCACCTCGACCGGGCGGTTGTAGCGTTCGCGGACGAAGTCGCCGAGGGTGACGAGCTTCATGCGATACAGCGGGCGCGCGAAAAACAGGCCGAACAGGATCAGTGCGAGCGAGGCACCGAAGGGGTCGGAAATCGTCGCGCCGAGATTCTCGGCGAGGAAGGTCGCCGGGATGCCGAGCACAGTCTCCGCGCCGAACCAGGTCGCGAACACCATGGCGACCACCACGATCATCGGCAGCGAGCGGCCGGCGGTGATGTAGTCGGCGGCGGTGTGGACCTTGGTCGCGGCATACAGGCCGATGCCGATGGAGAGGATGAGATAGAGCGTGACGAAGCCGATCAGCATGAAGGCGCTCCTAACGCAGGAGTGAGAACAAGGTGGCGGCGGTAAGTGCGGCGAGCAGCACGGCGATGGCACCCAGCCAGCGGTTGCGCGCCTGCTGCTGGCGCAACAGGAGCGTCAGGCCGGCTTCCAGTTGTGTCAGGCGGTTTTCGTTGAGCGCGTGATGCGCCAGACGCGGCAGTTGCGGCAGCAGCGTCGCCCATTTCGGCGCCTCGTCGCGCAGGTTCTTCGCCAGCGCGCGCCAGCCGACCTGCTCGTTCATCCAGCGTTCGAGGTAAGGCTTGGCGGTCTTCCACAGGTCGAGGTCGGGATCGAGCTGGCGGCCGAGACCTTCGATGTTGAGCAGGGTCTTCTGCAATAGAACGAGCTGCGGCTGGATTTCCACATTGAAGCGGCGCGAGGTCTGGAACAGTTGCAACAGCACGCGGCCGAAGGAAATTTCCTTGAGTGGGCGGTCGAACACCGGCTCGCACACTGTGCGCACCGCGGCTTCCAGTTCGTCGACCCGGGTGTCGGGCGGCACCCAGCCGGATTCCAGGTGCGCTTGTGCCACGCCCTTGTAGTCGCGGCGGAAAAAAGCGAGGAAGTTGCGCGCGAGGTACTGCTTGTCGACTTCGGTGAGCGTACCCATGATGCCGAAGTCGAGTGCGACGTACTGGCCGTCCGGCTTGACGAGGATGTTGCCCGGATGCATGTCGGCGTGGAAAAAGCCGTCACGGAACACTTGCGTGAAAAAGATTTCGACGCCGGCCGCGGCAAGCCGGGGGACGTCGACGCCGGCTTCGCGCAGGCGGTCGATCTGGCTGACCGGAATGCCGTCCATGCGGTCCATCACCAGGACGTCGCGGCCGCAGTAATCCCAGTACACCCCGGGCACCGCCAGGAGCGGAGAATCCTTGAAATTGCGCCGCAATTGCGAGCAGTTGGCGGCTTCGCGCATTAGGTCGAGCTCGTCTTCCAGATGCTTCTCGAACTCGGCGACCACTTCGCGCGGGCGCAGGCGGCGGCCGTCGGCGAACAGTCTTTCCACCAGGGTCGCGGCGGCATACAGCAGCGACACGTCGTGCGCGATCACCGGCGCGATGCCGGGGCGCAATACCTTCACCGCCACGGCGGTGCCGTCGTTCAGGCGTGCGAAGTGCACCTGCGCCACCGAGGCCGAGGCGACGGGGGTGGCGTCGAATTCGGCGAACACTTCGGCGAGCGGTTTGCTGTAGGTGGCTTCCAGCGTGGCGATGGCTGCGGCGGAAGGGAAGGGCGGTACGCGGTCCTGCAACAGTGCCAGTTCGTCGGCGATGTCGAGTGGCACCAGGTCGCGCCGCGTCGAGAGCATCTGTCCGAACTTGACGAAGATCGGCCCCAGTGTTTCCAGCGCGCGGCGCAGGCGCACCCCGCGCGGTTCCGTCAGCGGGCGCCAGAACAGCAGGGCGCGCACCAGCCAGCGCAGCGGGCGCACGCGCTCGTGGCCGAGGAAGAACTCCTCCAGCCCGAAGCGCAAGCCGATGCTCACGATGCGGATGAGGCGCAGCAGCTTCATGCGGCAGACCGCTCCAGTCGATGCACACGGGCTTCCAGTCGCGCCACGGCGTCGGCGAGTGCGTCGACGCCGTGGTTGAAGCGTGCGACGTCGATGTCGCGTGCCATCAGCTCGACTTCCTCGACCAGGTATTCGCCGGCGCTGTGGCCCATGCCGGAGAACGCACGGGCAAGGCCGGCGCGTGCGTCGCGGCCGAGCCGGTGCAGGCGGTGCGCCGCGGCGTCGCCGACGAGCGGCGCAAGATCGGCCTCGACGTCCCAGTCGAGCTGGCGGAACACGCGGTCGAGTGTGGCGAGCAGCGCGGCGTCACCTTGATAGTCGGCGTTGCGCAAGGCGTCGCGGCCGAAGAACGGCAGGCGCGTGAGCAGGGCCGGCGTAGGGCGGATGGTGGCGTCGGGGGTGTCGATCGCCGCTTCGGAGAAACAGCCATCGTCGGCGATGCGCAAATCGACCTGCGTGAGCGCAAGGTCGAAGCGCACGCTCATGCCGACGTGGCGGCGGAGCGCATCGGCGGCCCCCGGCGCCTGCCGTAGCAGATGGTTGAGACCACGCTCGACGAGTCCCGCAGCGATCAAATCTTGAAGCCCTTGTGCAGGGCCACCACACCGGCGGTGAGGTTGTGGTAGCGCACGCGGGCGAAGCCGGCCGCTTCCATCATCGCCTTGAGCTCTTCCTGGCCGGGGTGCATGCGGATCGACTCGGCCAGATACTGGTAGCTTTCGCGATCCTGCGCGACGAGTTCGCCGATCAGCGGCAGCAGCTTGAAGGAATACAGGTCGTAGGCCGGCTCCAGCGGTTTCCACACCCTGGAGAATTCGAGGACAAGGAGCCGGCCGCCGGGCTTGAGCACGCGGTACATCTCGGCGAGCGCCTGATCCTTGTGCGTCATGTTGCGCAGCCCGAACGCCACCGATACGCAGTCGAAATAATTGTCGGGAAACGGCAGGCGCTCGCCGTCGCACTGCACCGCGGGCGGCGTGCGGCCTTCGTTCAGCATGCGGTCGCGGCCTTCGCGCAGCATGGAGAAGTTGATGTCGGTGAGCAGCACGGTGCCGCTGTCGCCGACTTCCTTCAGGAAGAGCCGCGTCAGGTCGGCGGTGCCGCCGGCGACGTCGAGCACCTTCATGCCCGGCCGCAGGCCGGCCTGCGCCACGGCGAAGCGTTTCCACAGCCGGTGCAAGCCGGCCGACATGAGGTCGTTCATGAGGTCGTACTTGGTGGCGACCGAATGGAAGACCTCGGCCACCTTGGCGGCCTTGTCGGACTCGGCGACTTCCTGGTAGCCGAAATGGGTGGTTTTTTCCATGATGGAGACGGCGAACGGGCAAGCGTGAAATTCTACCAGCTACCAGCACGGCCCCCCGGGGGGTGGCGTCACAAATCGGTCATACTATCGTCATAACATGGCCGCTGTTCACACAAGGCGGAATCATCATGGCTGTCAACATTCTGCTGGTCGAGGACGAGCCGGGCATCCAGGAACTGCTGAAGTTCAATCTCACCCAGGCCGGCCACCGGGTCACCGTCACCGGCGATGCCGAACACGCGCTGCAATTCCTCCGCCATGGCTTGCCCGACGTCATTTTGCTCGACTGGATGCTGCCCGGCATGTCGGGCATCGATCTGTGCCGCCGCCTGCGCAGCGACGAACGCTATCAGCCGATTCCCATCATCATGCTGACCGCGCGCGGCGAGGAGCGCGACAAGGTGCTGGGGCTCGACTCCGGGGCGGACGACTATATCACCAAGCCGTTTTCCCCGCGCGAGCTGGTGTCGCGCATCCGGGCCGTGCTGCGCCGGCGGGCGCCGCAGATGACCGGCGAGGCGGTGGAGATCGGCGGCCTGCGTCTCGATCCGACGAGCCACCGCGTGCAGGGTGGGGGGCAGACGCTCGAACTCGGACCCACCGAATTCCGCCTGCTGCATTTTTTCATGACGCACCCCGAGCGGGTCCATTCCCGCACCCAGTTGCTCGACCAGGTGTGGGGCGACGACGTGTTCGTTGAGGAGCGCACCGTCGACGTCCACATCCGCCGCCTGCGCCTGGCGCTGGAACCATCCGGCCACGCCGGCCTGATCCAGACCGTGCGCGGCGCGGGTTATCGCTTTTCTGCCGGAGTCGTCCGATAATGGGGTCCGGTTCGTAAACGACGGGAAGACGATGGGATTCTGGTGGCGGCCGCTCGGCGTGCTGGCCGGGGCGCTGTGCGTGGCGTTGATCCTGTGGGCGGCCTCCGGCTGGGTGGCCGCGCTCGGCTTTCTCGCGGGCATCCAGGCCATCGTCATGCTGCGCCGGCTGTGGCAGGAATTCCGCCTGTCGCGCTGGCTGGAACACCCCGACGAAGTCGAGCCGCCCGACGCCACCGGCACCTGGGGCGACATCTTCTACCGCCTGCAGAAACTCCAGCGCCGCCAGAAGGCGAGCCGCAGCGAACTGTCCACCGCCCTCGAACAGTTCGAACATGCCGCGCAGGCCGTGCCCGACGCCATGGTCATTCTCAATGGCAACGAGCAGATCGAATGGTGCAACCCCGCCTCGCGCACGTACCTGGGGCTCGATAGCGAGCGTGATGGCGGCCAGTTCTTGCGCTATCTGATGCGGCAGGCGCACTTTCTCGAGTTCCTCGATGCCGCCGACTTCTCGCAGCGCCTCACCTGCCGTTCGCCCGTGAATCGCGAAATCGCCCTGTCGGTGCAGCTGGTGCCCTTCGGGGCAAGCAAGAAGCTGCTGATCGCGCGTGACATCACCGACCTCGAGCGCGTCGACGCCATGCGGCGTGACTTCATCGCCAACGTCTCGCACGAGCTGCGCACCCCGCTCACCGTGGTCGGCGGTTTCGTTGAAACCCTGGCCGATACGCCGGACCTGTCGCCCGCCGACAGCCGCGGCTATTTCAACCTCATGCTCGACCACACCCGGCGCATGCAGCGCCTGCTCGACGACCTGCTCACCCTGTCGCATCTGGAAAGCGCGGAACACGCGCTCAAGGACGAATCCGTCAACATGGGCGAGCTCGCGCAGGCGCTGAAAACCGAAGCCGAATCGCTGAGCCGCGGGCGCCATCGCATCGCGCTGCAGATCGAGAGCGACGCCGGGCTGAAAGGAAGCGTGCAGGAAATCCGCAGCGCGCTCGGCAACCTGGTATCGAACGCCGTGCGCTACACGCCGGACGGCGGCGAAATCACTCTCGCGTGGCGCGAACGCGACGGGGAGGGGGTGTTCTCGGTGACCGATACCGGCGACGGCATCGCCGCCGAACACATTCCACGCCTCACCGAGCGCTTCTACCGCGTCGATCGCAGCCGCTCGCGCGAGACCGGCGGTACGGGTCTTGGTCTGGCGATCGTCAAGCACGTGCTCACCCGCCACGGCGCGCGCCTCGACGTCCAGTCCACCCCCGGCAGGGGCAGCACCTTTTCCGCCCTCTTTCCCACGCAGCGCCTGCTTCGGGTGGAGCAGGACGCCGCTGTCATTCCGTTTCCCGGCCGCGGCCAAGCCGTCGCGTAAGCGCCGCCGCGAGCCGTTCGCCAGCGTCGGCGGGTACGGCATGCGGGGTGTCGCGTTTGCGCGCACCCCACACCGCGCCCGGAAAATGCGGGTCGTCGGCAAAGCGCGGAATCACGTGCCAGTGCAGATGCGGCACCACGTTGCCGAGCGAGGCGAGGTTCACCTTGTCTGGCGCCAGGACCTCGCGCAGCGTCGCCTCGGCGGCAAGCATCACCTCGAACAGCCGCTGTTGCGCGGCGGTCGGCAGGTCGGTCATTTCCTTGACGTGCGCGCCAAGGATCACGCGCAGGAAGCCGGGGTAATCCGGCTCGTCGGCGAGCACGACGCGACAGCTGTCGTCGCGCCACAGCACAGTTCCGCCGGCGGTGTCGCACAGGGGGCAGGCAGGCATTTTTCAGCTCCACAAACAGAACGCCTTGCATGGTGCAGGGCGTGAACCAGGGAAGCAAGCTCCACGTGGTCCACTCCAAAAACGAAGAAAATCAACTGCGACTCTCGGCCTTGGAGCGGGCGTTCCAATGGAACGGCGCGGTGAGGATGGCCGCCAGCCCGCGCAGCAGCAGATGACCGGAGTCGCGGCCTGAGCTGCGGGTGGCACGCAGCGCGAGGTAGAAAGCGAATGAGAAGCTGACGGTGAGGTTGACCAGGCCGATCAGCACGACGCCGGTCGCGGCGAGCGCGATGGCCGCGGGGGCGAGCTGCCAGTCGAGCGCCTGCCAGGCATAGCCGAGGTTGGCGGCGGAGAAGGCGATGTGGCGGATGTCGAGCGGCAGGCCGGCGAGCTGGCCGAAGGCGCTGGTGAGGCCGAGGTAGAAGCCGAAGAAGAGGTTGCCGGCGATGCCGCCCCAGCGTGGCCGCAGATAGTCGACGATCGCGTTCCAGCGCCCGGTTCCAAGCAGACGCTGCGGCAGGGCGAGGCGCTGCAGGCGTTCGGGGATGGCGTGGTAGACACACTGGTTGTCGTAGTAGCCGCTGACGATGCCGGCGAGAAACAGGCCGACACCGGCGACCGCCGCATAGAACAGCGCGGCGCTGCCGAAGGGTTCGAGCTCGGCCAGCAGGTGCTGTGCCTTGTCGGCGCCGACGGCCGGGTGGCCGGCGGCGCCGAGCGCCAGCGCGATCAGCACGGCGGTGGCGAAGGCGGCCAGCATGTTGCCGAGAATGGCCGCTGACTGCGAACGCCACACCTTGCCGGCGAAGTCGTCGAGCAGTTTTTGCTGCGTGGTCTGGCCGCGCACCTCGGCGAGTGTGCGGGCGAACAGGCTCGCGGTCATCGCCGGCTGCTTGGTGGCGATGGTCAGATGCAGCAGATAGATCAGCACGAAGCCGAGCGCGTAGTTCAGGCTGACCAGCAGCGCTTCCTGCAGCGGGGCGATATGCAGCGCGGTGATGCGGGTTTTCAGCAGCGCCATGCCGGCGACGAGGGCGCCGCCACCGGATGCGGCCCAGAACATTTTCTTCAGCGCGGCCCAGCCTTCAGCGACGTAGTGTTCGCCGGTCTGTCCGGCGAACTGGGTGATCTGGCGCGCCAGCCGGCCGATGGCGTCGCGTACCAGGTCGTGGATGCCGTGGCGCTCGTTACTGACCTCCACCAGCTCGATGAAGAGGGCGACGAGGTGGCGATGTGGTTCTTCGGTGGCGGGGTCGGTGAGTGCGACGAGAGTGCGCAGGCGCGTCATCTGCTGGGTCAATCGGGCCGACTGCAGGGTGAGGTCGACGCTGGTGCCGACTTCGGCGCTGTGACGGCGCACGCGGTCAAGCGCCTCGGTGCATTGTTCGAGCAGCACGTCGATCTGGCGCGTGTCCTCGGCTTCGCCGCGCAGCCAGGCATCAACCTCGTAGTGCAGGGCAAGAAACGGCGAGTCGTATTCTTCCAGTGCGGGCTCGATGCGCAGCAGTTCGGCATCGAGCCCGCCTGCGGCAATGCGGTGCGAAAGCGAGTTGATCGCATTGGTGAGCACGCCGGGTACTCCGCGCACGAACAGCATGTGCAGCTGCAGCAGATCGCACAGGCGAATCCAGGCCTCCGGCTCGACGGCATGCACCCAGGCGCGGTCGCGGGCGGTGATCAGGGCGTCGAGCCAGTCGCGCAGCCGCGTCGGGTCGCTCTCGGGGGGTAAAAATTTGTAGACGATGCGGCGCCGGAGCTCCGCACCGAACGCGCGGTACGGCAGCATGCCAGCCTCGGTTAAAAGGCGGGTCGCCTTCTTGTCCGCGAACAAGGCGACCAGATGATCGCGCAGGACCGCGACATAGAGCGGCTTGTTTTCCAGCGCGCCGTGCAGGGTCGCGAGCGTGTTGCGCGCCGTTTCTAGCGGCTGGTTGGCGTGGGGGCGCAGGTGGAACCAGAGCCGCGCCAGCAGAGCGATGTCCGCTTCTTCGCTTTCGGACATCCGCTCGAGGGTCTGTTCGATGAAGCGGGCGCTGTAGTCCTCTGCTCCGGGCGCGCTCATCAAGGTGGGTTTACAACAACACCCGTTCGATGCCACCGTTGCCGACACGGGCGAGATAGTTCGCCATCCAGTTTTCACCGAGGATCTGCTTCGCCAGTTCGATGACGATGTAGTCGGGCGTGGTGCCGGTGTCGTCGCTATAGCGAGCCAGCCCCTGCAGGCACGAGGGACAGCTGGTGAGAAGCTTGACCGGCTGGCCGTTGTTGTCGATGGCGGCGACGCCGGCGCGGATTTCCTCTTCCTTGCGGAAGCGGATCTGGGTGGAGATGTCGGGGCGGGCGACGGCGAGTGTGCCGGACTCGCCGCAGCAGCGGTCGGACAGCCTGACCACCCCGCTGTCGGG
>JACDJB010003056.1_pt1 | contig 11318 bp, 9 predicted proteins | sample 7454121 | NCBI WGS metagenome assembly JACDJB01 (sample SAMN14253290, study PRJNA609438) | sludge metagenome | isolation source: sludge after 25d culture with pyrite | collected 2018-12-20 | reverse complement strand
TCTTGTCTATGTTTTTTCGTGCTTGAAGCACGAACCAAAAGGAGAATAGCATGAAGATCAACACGCGCGTCTATGAGAACCAGGTGTTGACGAATTGGACGGAAGACCCCGTTTTCAAGGTGCTCGACAAGGACATCATCGAGCACCGCAATGGCGGAGCCATTGTGAAGTTCAACCGGGTGGGAATCATCCCCCCCACCAAGGAGCATGTCACATTCCATATCGAGGAGTGTGAGTGTTCCGGCGACGACTATGTGCAGGTCGTTGCCGGGACGTCGGGCGAGAAGCTTCGCCCGTATTTCGTAAACCGGAACCCCGAAGAGTATGGGGTTCAGGGAGTATTCATGCTCCCGAACCGGATCCTCACCGCGAGGGTCCTGCTCAAGGAGGATGGGAGTCCTAAGGGGTTCACCATCCTCAAGCACCTCCTTCGAAAGGAGGCGCTGACGAGTGGGTATACCCACTTGTCGGTTGACCGGGTTGAAATCTTTTCGGGTGAGAACCCCGAGGAGATCAGCGCAGAGGGGTCGAAGTACCCCTTCTTGCGGCACTTGGTGGACGCGGTGTTCGCCAAGAGCGAGGGGAAGGCGGGGATGTACTACGGCATTCCCAAGGACAATTTGCCCCCCCGACGTGAGGAGGAGAACGGGGACTCCCCTTTTAAGGTCCTCGTTGGTAAGGTCGGAACCGACGACACCGACTCCTGATCTTACCCGCCACCGCTGGCACCAAACCGCCCCCACCTTCTATATGGTGGGGGCGGTTTCTTGCTGACACTTCACTCGCATTACGCGAGTAAAAAGATATATCAACAAACAGGGAGGGTGGTGACGTGGGTGAGATGTCACATTCTGAGTTTGTAAAGGCGAGATGGGCATGGATTGCCAGAACGGCGATCATCCTGATTTTTGGCATTCTGGTATCCTTGCTTGTTCGGTTCGGGACCGACAACCAAAGGTACCAGAAGGAGCTCCAGAAGTACAAGATGGAAGAGATCGGGATCATCCCGATTGAGTAGTGGGGTGGGATTAGCGACGGACGAGAACAAGGGTATTTGAAGAGGAGAATAACCGATGAAGCACACCTTTCAATTTCTGGATTTCGCCATTGGACTATGCCTCGGAGTGATCATTTCGGGGATCGCCTTCTTGGCGCTCTCCGAGATGGAAACCCCGGAGGAACGTGCCCGACGGGAAACCCTTGGGCGTATTGACGCCATATCGGAGATGATGATAAGGATTGCCACCGAAAAGGTGGACAGCGACGCGATTCCGCTACCCTAAACCGTGATATAAAATTCACCCCCACCTTCTGTATGGTGGGGGTGAATTTTTTATATCACGCATCAGTCCTAATACCACAACACCCCCACACCCGGGGACGCTAAAAATAATATGGGAGGGACCTGTCATGGTCATTGAACCCTTCTATTAGTTATACTCAGTAACCACCGCGACCTGGGCATGTCGTTAAACTGCCTATAGCGTTTTCTTTTTTTTACATAAAAAGGTATATATATTACTTTATGAAGAGAACACGATGAACGTCCGATGTGGATGTTCGGGATGGTTCTCAAAGGGAGTTCATCATGAACCCCAAACTCGTAGTAGTGATAACAGTGGCCCTATTCCTGAGTATCGCCTTTTTAGCGATACTCAACCAGGCCATTTGCGCCACGATGTAAATCGTGGCGCAAATGACCTGGGGTGGGGGAGTAGCAATACTCCCCCACCCACCACCCGAATTATATTATTTGAAAAATCATTTTTCTCAATATTATTTTTTTGTATAGAAAATATGAGAAGGGACAAACTATTACAAATGAGGAGAACTTTTTATGATGGATGCAATGATGGTTGATAATTCACAGGTCACTGATTTAGAAAAAGTTATATTTACAAATAAGTATTATCCTAATGGTATAACCAAAAATATGCTTATAAATTACTATACGGTAAATGCACGTAGGATCGTAAACGAATGTGATAAACGTCCTGTTGTTTTATTTTTTTCATTTGAGCCAAATAAACCCCTTGTAATTCGTAGAAAAATTAATGGTTCTCCCATTATACTAAATTCTAAAATTTATGATAAACTGGTAGGTTCCGGTAATGTTATAAGTATAGCAGCGGAAGTTCCGGATAGAACTAATTTTTGGGTTATTGATATAGACTGCAAAACGACAGATAATTCTAAACATAAATCAGAAGCTGTAGATGACATTATATCTTTAATGGAACCATATATTAAATTTTATAAAGTTTACAATTCCACTACAGGTTTCCATATCTATGGGTATTTAGTAAAAAAAGTTAACAGGTCTATTCAAAGAGGTTTGGTTGAAAGATTGCTGGAAGATAAACTTAGCGGTAAATATAGAATAGATGGGCAGATATTAGATAAATCTGTAGAACATGAAAATATAAATTTAGACCTTAGTTCAATGAACCAACGTGGTAGTATATTAGTACCGAATAGTTTAAGTAGAGAAGGTATAATATGTAAAGATGTTACAAATTCCTACAAAAAATGGAACTGGAAAAAAGGTATAATCTCCTAATTTTTTTGTTCAATTAAACATAAAAAAAGACCCCCGGATATTTCCGGGGGTCTTTTACTGTTGTATTGTAATTATTTAATATAGAAATTAAGGTGTATCTGTTCAACCACACGTGTGGGTTGTAACGTAACATTTACGTGCACTTGCTTAGCCTTAATCTCGTATTCAGTAGCGCCAACATCCACGCCATAAGAATATAATCCACGCTTGTCTTTGATCACCTTTAGGAATAGATCAATATTTGTTCGAATAGCGTTCCATGTATCATCATTGTTCAATTCAAAAATATAAAAGTCGCAGTAAACCTTCAATGCTCTACTTATATATTGAACCAATCTTACAATGTTGATATCTTGCATCGCAGTGGGGCGTTTTTGTGTTGTAAGCTGACCCCATACAGTATAGCCAGGATTGAACTTTACAATTGGGTTAATCTGTTCTAAGTAAAACAGATCACGTTGCCCTTGTCTGGGGCTGTATCTAAGAGCTTTAATCGCAGAAATGGTTGCGCGATTAAAACCAGCAGGCGCATACCAAAGTTCAGATACATTGTCGGTATAAGGTATAATATTAGCCATATGGTATACAGGAGTAAGCCAGACATCTCTACCCGTATATCTATCATATATTTTAGAATAACTTTCGTAAACTGCTGCATATGGGGTGTTATATGTATATATTGTTCTGCGTTTATCTAGAGCTTCGTTCGCAGACTTGTTGTCACCCATATCCAATATAGCAATACAATCTTTTCTATATTCAGCAGCTAACGCCTTAATCTGCTCTTTGACGTTTACTGAATATCCGCCGTCTAAAACAATACTAAAATAATAGTCTTCTGTATCAAGAACTTCATCGACAACTTCATCACTGGCATATACGCCTTCGGGTTGGATATTCTTTGTTCTTTTGAGTGTACCGCTATATGCTTTAGCAAGTAACGAGTCCGCCTGTGCAAGGGTGTTACCATCAGAACCTTCTGCTAATGCTAGTGAGGAATCCCATCGATAAACCTCATCTCCAGAAAACGGCATGCTCCAATCGGCACCTAACTCATTTAGTAGCTTACACTTATCTTTATTGGCATATACTTCGATATCTCTGAAATATCTATTTACCACATCTTCCACGAACATGGATTCACCAGAATTGTCCAACTTATCGGGATCAAAAGATATTTCAAAAGACTGATCAATTTCATATGTATCATACCAAGTTTCATTATCAACATCGTAATCTTGTGCTAACTGACGTTTCCATATACTTAATACATACACACCTTCAGAAGCGCGAATGGTGTTTCTCGGTTTCTTAATTTCAATTCTATACCCATTATACCATTCACCACGACCAAGACCTGTAAATACTACTGCATTTTCCGCAGTACCATCTTCTATCGCAGTCATGATTTCTTTTTCAGTATTTAGACTTTGTATATTTTCAGCAACAATTGTAGCTGTCCCATCTAAACTGTCTAACTCGGTATCAACACCACCAACTGATATGTTTGCAAATGTTGCCGATGTTTCGTCACAAACGCGAATTACATACAAAGAATCAGATTGCGTCAAGAAAGACGAAGCTACGTATTTACCTTGACTTACGCCCTGATTAGCGCCATACATAATATTGGGTTCACCGAAATCAATGAAGAAATCTCTAGCGTTTGTGAAAACAAATTGGTTGTCTGGACCCTTTTCCGATACAATAGCAATGAACCCAATAGTACTGGGAACGCTCCTAACATATTCGGACAGGTCAAATATCTTGGTATATACACCTGGGGAAACATACGTCATAACGATTTACCTCCAAAAAATGAATAATGTTAAATTGCGCTATCGCGGTATTATCTATAATATATCCTATAAGGACACTCTCAAAAATTATAGTTATATAGTCCTATTCAAAAGTAGAACAATATACACAAAAAACTCCCAGATACAATATGTGATCTGGGAGTTTTATGTGTGGATTATGAAATATTAGAAATACACGTACCAGCTAAAAATTAATCCTCTGGTCTCATCTTTTCGGATACTGGAAAGATTAACTTTGGCTATCATTTCTACTTCATTGTATGTGCCAGTGAAACTTTCCGGTTCATAGTAAGGAGACACGTATAAACCCGCTTCATTTAAATATCTATACGTATTTTCTCCAGAACCGCTATAATAATCTGGACCGTTATATTCTTCGGGTGCAATTGTCACTCTGACTAGCATGCATAAATACGCATCTGCTTTATATCCGTTAAGTACAATTGGAGCCGAAGGATCGGATTCTCCAGATATTTCCATCTCATAATAATTGGGGTCTTCTGTGCCCCCTATACCAGGAACAACATCTTGATCTACTTGAGGCATGGGGTACAAATCGTCAATACGGTGATAATCTCTAATTCGTTCGGGTCTTTGCGCTTCGCCAAACGCGGTGCTATCTTCCGGATGGGTGTATCGAAGATTTCCAGAAACGCCAGTGGGGTTTTCTCCACCAGCGCTATCTGGTCCTATTGGAAGGTGTTCTGCCAATTCATATTCAGCAGATAATACCGTTTTCGGGGTCATGTAATCGGGAGCTTCCGCACCACCCGAACCTAGTGCAAACCAGCTTATAAACATATCTTTCCAGCCCTTACGCTGAATTTCTTCAACTGTGGCGGAATCGTTATTTTGCCAAGGTCTGGGATTTTCGGTATCACCAAAAGCCCCCAAATTCAAGTTGAATGCTCGTTGCATCATCCAACTTCTACCGTGATATACAATAAGGTTGTTTGTATCGGCTTCTACCTTTTTTTCACCGCTAATTTTATCAAAAGATTCCACTAACACACGGTTTCTTTTAGGCGCAAAAATATTTGAACTGGATTGTCCTAAATGATCTGTTATATTTTTATTTGCTTTGTCTACAATTTTAACTCGTGTGATTTCATAATCAGACATATCATCATACTCCTCGATTTAGGATGTTCCACATTTACAATACTAACATACGAATTATATCACATCTACAAAAACACGTCTCACTTTAAAGTTAGATATTTTACAATAGTTTCCACCCTCTATATTCATAATAAGAGAGTTTATTGGGGCTTCCGTAGTTGCATCTACTTCAAAACTAATTTCAGTATCATTTTCATAATAATTTTTGGTATAAATTTGTCCTTCGGGTAAGAATGTGCTAGATAATACGATTTCAAGTGATCCTTCCAATTCATCTATTGTGCCGCTTACCGACCATCTATATTTGGCAATTGGGTTACTAAAACTCGGAATTTCATAATCCGAAAATACGTGGGTATAATAATTCTCAATATTAGCAGTACTATCCCCACCATCTTCTCGTGCGCAACATAATAGATTTTCGGTATCTATATCATACGACCAGTAGGTATTTGGCAACTCACTTTGATCGATGGTGTATTTTTCTCGAACAGATACCAACTCAACTGGAATCAATTCCCCGTTCTGTAAATTGAAAAATTCAATATATATATCCCCAGTTATAGAAGCAGTATATTCTAAATCTATAGTATGCCACAATCCATCTGTCCACCCATCCGGTTCATCTAACACTTTGTATTCAAGTATATCTTCAGTATCTTTATCAACAACATTAAAATTGTAATCAAAAGGTTCATTATTGAGTTGTCTTACTTTCAATTGAACCCTGTAAGTTGTGCCAGTTTCAACCGGGATGGTTCCACTTTTTAAATCATAAAATGTCTCATCACCTTCACCTGTATAATATGCTATAGTCCATTCTTTGTTATCATACAATTCAGTCCCAAAATCTTCTAATAATAAAGAAATAGGTTCATATGTTGAGTCTAATTCAATCCACCCTTTAAGCAAATTTGAATTGTATGGACTATATGTAATGTTATAATAATCAGATAAAATATTTGGTCCATATTCAGATTTTATGTTAAATTTGATATTAGCTACAATTTCATTAGTATTTACATCTAACACTGTTACCCCTCCGGCATCTTGCATATCGTAAACATCGTAAACTGGCGGTGATGGTTCTTCTGCCATCTGATCCATTTCTATTGTAATATAATCTCTTGTAGAAATCAAATCTTCAAATACATAATGTTCAGAATACGTTAAGTCATCGTGTATGGTATCCCTCATATAGTCTTTTATTATAACAATTTCAGTCACTTTCAACATATCAAATAAATTTCTCGACATAGCATCAAATACATCAGATTCCCCATCTCTGATGAGTTGATGTATAACAGTATATAATTCGTCTTCTACAGTTTCTTCATCTTTTATTGATTGCATGATTGAGGATAAATAAAATTCATCATTTGCGTAAAACCCATCAAATTTAGAATTATTTATTTGGTAGTCTGTTAGGAATGATGTAAATCTAGCTCTATAAGGCTTAAAGAAATTTATAATGTTGAGAATATTTTCATGCAATGAATGCCCAATCAATAGACTAGACATTGCGCCCAAATTCTTAAGTCCTATATTTATCAAGTATATAGACAAATCGTTCAGATATATTTCCCGTATACGGTTTAATCTAAGTAAATCTAATGGATATGTTACACCAATTACATATGTGGCATTATATATCGCATAATATAAAACAGGATTTGCTGCTTCTAAAAATATATTTGGGCGAAATAAAAAGGAAGAATCTTGCTGACTATCTTCTGTAAATCTCTCTCTTGTGAACTTTAAATCTAATTCTCTTACATTATCATCACGTTGATCTTTTAGAGAATAATAAGCGTCTCTAAATCTATGATCACCTTTGGACCAATTATATAAATCATTATTTATTGTAACTTCGGGTTTTTTGATAATATTGTTATATTCATCAATTATAATATCATAAGAGGCATCATCTATGCCGTCTTTACACCCTTCGCGTATATCACCCATCGTATCAATATAAGTGTTATCTAAAGGTGCATATTCTGCCGGATATTCTCCTGTAGTACTATCCATGTCCCCGCCATAAACCATAAAATTTTTATTTGGATTGTCACTAACTAACTTCGGAATAAATAATATTGCACTGATTTTACCCGATGTTGAAGTGTAGTCAACGGTGTATCCTAAATCTATCCATGACATTTCAGAAACACTAGTAGGGGTATTATCTGTAGCGGACCGGTTTGACTTATATGATATCCAATCGGTTTCGGTTTCTGCTATATAAACTATATGACGATCATATGCTAAATCGTTCCAATCTGGATGATTGAATAACATATCAATTGTAACGGGAGAACCGTTGTATGTATTCGGAAGCCGTACGAGACCATTCAAATATTCAGCACCGAGTAAATAATATAAGCCAAGTATAGTTTCAAAAAAAGAAAAATTCTGAAGAAAATCTACTTCATTATCACCAACATCACTCGGGAAATTTGCAGCATTTATCTGTGATGAAATATTTAGCTTAATATCTCGCGGTGCGTATACACTGGGTTTAAACGGACATGTGGGTGTTGTTTCTAATAATTCCTGAGGTAACTTACACCTGAGGTCTACCCATTTGATGCCATTATAAACATGGTGTGTATCAGTAGTGGTAAATAGTATAGTATCATTTTTTGTTGGGTTACTAGGTTTTGTAGAAACTTCACCTACATAATTTAATTCATATTCTATCCAGTATTCGTAGGATTCTTGTATTTTCCTACTTAAGATACTCATCTCTCCAATATACTTGCTATGGTTTACACTATTGTTTAAAGATATATATGGAGTGATAGATGGTAACGATATAAGATTTTTTCTTTCGCCGGTGACTGGATTTATTTCAAAATACAAATCTTTAATTTTTTCATTGTATCCCGGCTTGTCGTAATACCATAAAGGATCACTGGCTACAAATTGTTCATAAGGCATCCTTACAATAAGATCGGGATCATTTCGTCTATCCGGTGGCCATATCGGATTACTTTCCATAACGAAATTGCCAGACGCACCGTTTGGTATATATTTAAGCCACCATTCGGATAATACTACATCCACATTACCAAAAAAGGATAGAACGGAACCCAATACTCCCGGTGATCCTTTATGCTTGTAGTATTCTATTAAATGGTGTAAAAATTCCGCTTTTTCATTTCTATTTAATTCATATGGATAAGGGAAACCAAAACTTAGAATTAGCTCATCCAATTCTGGGGATGTCAGATAATACGGTTTTATAGCCTGTCTACTTTTAGTAACCAATGTTCGATGTGTTATATACCAATCTTTTAGTAACGCCCTGATCCTAAGATGATCCTTTGATGTAAATGTAGGCAAATCTAAAACTTTTGTGAAATATTTATTTACAACTTCGTTTTCAGCGAGCAGTAAATCTTTCTCTTCCATAGTAATATTATTTCTAGAAGCTATTAGAGAAGATTCTATGTTGTTATTGGGGTCTAAGATGTATTCCATTTCTTTTAACCCGTTACCAACATCAACCGATTGAGATTTATATATCGGGTTGGTTCTTATAAAATATAGAAGTTCCCACAATTTGAAGTAATATTCAACAGATTCAGAAGGAAAACTAGATAGTACTTCCTCTGGAATATCATCGTAAGACATATTAACTGGTTCCTTCAGGATTGGCTAAAGCGTCCGTATAATAATCTATAATGGTATAATCCCCATTTTCGACAGAAACCTTCTCGGGGTTCCAAATAACATTAGTGGTACTGGTTGAAACCATTGGGTATTGTATCTCGTATTCACCAGTATTCCATAAAAGTCCATTGTGATATACATATACGTCTGTATCGGGATAGGGTGTTGGGTTGGATAAAGCAAAGTAACCAGCAGTAATATCATCTTGTGTTATTGTGTAAGCCGTTCTAACCGGAATTAATCTAATGGGACTCGACTCTACCATAATCTCGTTTATTTTTAAAAACCTATGTGTTTCATTTACAAGATATAAAAAATATAAATATTCTAAAGTATTTTCAAATGGAGTAGTTAATATATTATCAAGATTGTTTATATAATCAAAATTTTGTTCCACTCTCATTAGAATATATAACTGGATCATTTTTGATAAATTTGTTTGAGGGTTATATGTACTTACATCGTTTATCCAATCACCAGAAGGCGATCCCTTTTTAAATAAATATAAATGTTCGAGCATATATACGTCATCTACTGTGAGACCTAAAACCTCTTCGACAGTTACCGTAAATATACCTAAATCTTCAGAAGTTGATATGTATATTTGCGGCTTATCCCGTTTTATAGACAATCGATCTAATATCTTCTTGGGTAAAGTTGTAATGCTTGGTGTTCGCATTTTAGCATAAATAACATTATAATTATACACATCACGAAACAACAACTCGAATACACTATTAGATGCTATGTTTGTCAGTTCTATAGTTTCCGGAACATTGACGTGTTCTATCGTTATTTCACCCCAAGTTTCCCAATAAGATTTAAACCAGTAATCCAATTCTGGAAAATATTTGGACATCAAACGTTATACTCCAAATTAAAATGTATAAGTATATCTAAGACAACCATTTGTCCTTTCAGTATTTGCATTTTTAGTTTATATACATTGTGGGGGCACCTGTGAAAATAGGACCCGGTAAAAACATCGGTAAATCGGTAACACGTGCTGCGGGCTGACCATCTATTATAGTATTAGGACTACCCGTCATAATCGGAATAGGAAGAACTAAAAGAAATAAGTGGAAATTTGTTACTCTAGCTACAGGTAACCAATTGGTTAGCATTTTTGTCGTACCCTCGGGAATAATTCCGATGGGATTCATAACTAAACTACCCACTTGCGCTTGATTTAGCATGGTATTATTCCTCTTCTTCTACAGGGTATCGGACAGGCCAATCGAGGCTGTTCAAAAAGTCCGTATATTTCATCTTCCTATCCGGGAAATTCCAGTTAGCTGTTGATTCTAAAGCGTTCAAAATTAGTGGTTTGGTATCGTCATCTTCTATTACAAAGTCTATACCGTATATAAGACCATTACCATCAATATCGCGCCCAGCATTATACTCTTGAAGTAGAACTGAAGTTGGATCGGGTAACATAGCTATATTCTTTGCACCTGGGTCGTCTGTGAATTCTGTAACTTTATGCGGATAAGTGTGTAAATGTTGATTATGCACATGGTCTGTAAAATGTGTAACATTTGTATACAATGAATTTAGCGCATTGTTATTCAAGTTCAGAAGTTCTATAATTGAATCTTGTTTTGATTCGATAACTTCTAAATGATCAATTACAGGTTGCAGGTTCACATCACCACCGCCAGAACTGCTATCTGCCTGATTCATAGCTGCGAGTAGTAGCCAACATTCTCCCTTTTCAGCATTCCAGAACTTACACGCATCTTCCATACATGGTATACGTATCAATTCATAGTTATAACTTGTAGATATATACGGGCAAAAATTAGACATTACTCTATATCCTCAGTTACGGAAGAGTTTGGAAAAGCTATATGATTTAATGGCATATTCTCAATATTTAATCGGGTTTTTATAGCTGCTACTGAGTTGTTAAGTATGATATTTGTGATACGTTTAATTTTATTTATTTTATTTATCTGATCTTCATCAAGATTTTTAAAAACCCATTCAGTATAGTTAATTTTACCTTCTTCAGTAAATCTATTGTTATTTGTTAAAATTCTATTAAAATATTTCATTTTTTTTGTTACAGTTTTTTCACAGTAGGGACAGTTTTCGTATAAGTACTGTGCCATTTGTCGTATATTTTCAACAGTACC
>JACDJB010003052.1_pt1 | contig 11335 bp, 12 predicted proteins | sample 7454121 | NCBI WGS metagenome assembly JACDJB01 (sample SAMN14253290, study PRJNA609438) | sludge metagenome | isolation source: sludge after 25d culture with pyrite | collected 2018-12-20 | reverse complement strand
GCCCCACTACCTTTGGAGCTCAAAAAACCTACGCTATAACCTCGCTCAAGTTGGAGTAGATCTATGGAAGCTGCCAGAGACTCTACCTCTTGAACTCTTAGGCTATTTTGTGCAAACTCTCTGTTTCTCTCCATATCAAAGAGGATTTTTCCAGCAAGCAGTGCTACAATAGCTGCTATATTGATGACAGCTAGAGTTAGAAGTCTGGTTTTTATGCTAAGGGTATGACTTGCATTTGATGTGTTTAACAATTTCTGTTCCTTTGTGGGAGTTTATATTTTTTTATAAGAAAACCTTATAATAATTTGTGAAATATTATCAAAACAAACTTATAATCTAATTAAGCTATACTTATAACCACTTTTAACAGAAAATACCAAAAAATAGTTATAATTTATCCTGTGGGATAAAGACTTGAATATTGTATATCTATATAGTTTAAACAATAATTAACCTATGGGATAAATAATGAGAGAAAATTTCTCAAACTCTAGCGAAGATGAGATAGTGGAGTTTTATAAGCGAGTATCTAGCAATATTCGCTCTCTAAGAGAGGCTAGGGCGATGACTCAGCTAGATCTAGCTCTTGAGATCGGCATAAAATCAGTCGCGTTTTACTCAAACTGTGAAAATATGAGGTATGGTAAAAGGTTCAATCTTGAGCATATCTACAAGATCTCAAAGGCTTTGGGCGTAGATGTTTGCGAGCTTTTTTCGTAGTTTAAAGCACTTTTCTATATAATAGCGAAAAATATTTAGGCATAAAATGAGCAACAAACTACACATAGTCTCCCTAGGGTGCACCAAAAACTTAGTCGATACAGAGGTGATGTTAGGCAGGCTTGCAAACTTCGAGCTAACCGACGATGAGAGCGAAGCTGATGTCATCATCGTAAATACTTGCGGGTTTATAGAAGCAGCAAAAAAGGAGTCCTTGCAGACGGTTTTGAACCTGCATGAGGCTAGAAAAGATGACTCACTTCTGGTGATGGCGGGGTGCTTAAGTGAACGCTACAAAGAGGAGCTCTCAAGTGAACTAAGTGAAGTAGATATCTTCACAGGTGTGGGGGATTATGAACGCATCGATGAGCTACTTGCACTTAAAAAGTCCCGTTTTAGCGAGGGCGTTTATCTCATAGATGGAGCTAAACGGATCATCACAGGCTCAAACTACCACGCCTACATAAAGATCTCCGAGGGGTGCAACCAGAGTTGTAGTTTTTGTGCTATACCATCATTTAAGGGCAAGCTAAAATCCCGCTCGCTTGACTCAATCGCCACTGAGGTTGAGCGACTTGTGGCGGAGGGCTTTTGGGATTTTACATTTATATCGCAAGATAGCTCATCGTTTATGCGAGATGAGGGGGTGCGAGATGGACTCTCACTTTTGGTGGAACGCATAGAGCTTATAGAGGGGGTGAGAAGTGCTAGGATCTTGTACCTCTACCCATCGACTATCTCGCTAAAAACGCTAGAGAAGATCGCAAAAAGTAAGATCTTTCACAACTACTTTGATATGCCGATCCAGCATATAGATAACGATATGCTTCGTACAATGAAGCGAGGTTTTGGCACAAAAGAGACGATGAGTCTGCTTGAGTATATGAAGAGTTTAGATGATGTTTTTATCCGTACAAGCTTCATAGTGGGGCACCCAGACGAGAGCGAGGAGCAGTTTGACTCTATGTGTGAGTTTGCAAAAAGTTTCGGTTTTGATCGCATAAATGTCTTTGCTTATAGTGATGAAGAGGGGACTTTTTCGCACCAGATGCAGGGCAAGATCGCTCAAAAAGTGATAAACCAGAGAGCAAAAAAACTTGGCAAAATCGCAGATGAGGTGATGCACGCTTCATTAGAAAAAATGGTGGGCAAAAGTGTTGTGGTGGTGATCGATGGCGAGAGTAGCGAGAGTGAGCTTATCCTTGGTTCTCGCGTCCTTGCGTGGTGTCCAGATATAGATGGCGAGATCTTAGTGACTGACAAAGAGATCGATGCCGAGCTAGTGGCGGGGCGGGCGTATGAGGCGAAGATCAAGGCTAAGCTTGGCGATAAGCTAGATGCAACTATCACAAAAGAGCTTTGATCTTTTAAGGGGAGCTAAAAACCTCTTGGCATTTTCGGGTGGCGTGGACTCAAGTGCACTCTTTTTTCTGCTCAGTGAGAGTGGAGTAGAGTTTGATATAGCCATAGTGGACTATGGTGTGCGGGAGGCTAGCCGTGATGAGCTATCTTACGCAGAAGAGCTTGCTAGTAGGTTTACTCTCGCGTGCCATACGCTAGAAGCACCGCATATCGAGGCTAACTTTGAGGCAGAGGCAAGGCGGATCCGCTACGAGTTTTTTGAAGAACTGATCGCAAAACATAACTATAAAAATCTTATTACCGCTCACCATCTAGGCGATCAGCTTGAGTGGTTTTTGATGCAACTCTCTAAGGGTGCGGGAGTTTTTGAGCTTGCTGGTATGAGCGAGGTGGAGCAAAGAGGCTCTTTTCGTGTTGTGCGACCACTTTTGGGTGTGCAAAAAAGCGAGCTTGTAGAGTTTTTGCACAGCATAGATGAAAAGTACTTTGTAGATGAGTCCAACTTTAGCGATAAGTACAGGCGAAACTACTTTAGACACGCTATCAGCGATCCACTTTTGGAGCAATACGCTGAGGGGATCAAGCGAAGTTTGGAGTATATAAGAGAAGATCTAGATCTCTTTAGTCTGCCCGAGTTTAGGCTTTTGGGTGAGCTGGGAGTGGCAAAGAGTAGCACAGATGCAAGGCTTGATGAGGTTGCCATTGATCGCCACTTAAAGAAGCGTGGATACTTGATGAGTAGGGGTGAGAGGCAGAGGCTAAGAGATGAGAGCAGTGTTGAGGTTGGTAGGCGGTTTGTGGTAGTAAAGAGTGGCGGTTTTTTGTATGTTGTACCGCGAGTAGATCCAAAACCTCTGCTTAGCAGAGAGTTTAAGGAGCTTTGTAGAACAAGAACTATACACAAAGATCTGCGAGGCTATCTATTTTTAAACCAAGATCTACTTGAGTTGTTGTAGTGATCATCTACTGCTAGTTAGGTTTTTAAGATCATACTCTCTTATTTGTTCTCTTAAGCTAGCTAGGTGATTATTGATATTTTCCGTTGTGACTATATATCTATCTTCTTTTATCATATCAATCAACCAGTTATTTATATTTTGGTGATAGTGTGTAAAGTCTTTATAATTATCCAAATTGGTAGTTACTTCTACTGCACTTTGAAAATCGTACAGAGATACATTTGATAGTTTTGAAAACTTTTCTACTACATATAGTTTAAATTTTATAATATCTTCTAAAATCCCTCTCTTTTGCCAATCTTTAAATGCTATAACAGAGTAGGGAGGGTAAAAAAATATGAAATGAACATCTGGGTTGTTTTTGACTAGTTGTAAATAGTTGAGATCAAAGCTTTTTTTCATAGTGTCAAAACTATATTCTAGTTTATTAAAATTGTTTGTTAATGGAGCATTTTTTAGCATTTGTAAAACCTTATCTTTTCCAAATTCATTTTCATGCTTATGTTGCCATTGATACATATTTTCATAGTTCCAATTTAAGTCATTTTTATCTCTTATGATAGATGAAAAAAGTATTTTAATACTCTCTTTTAGTGTGTCGAAACTGGCTAAATAAAATATGTCATTAAGATAGTTATAATCATAAAGATATAGAGGAAATGAGCTATCACCATATCTTAGCCGATCGGCTTTTCCGCTAACTGCATTGATGTCTAAACCAAGCAGAACATTTTCTATTTTGTTTTTAGATCTAAAAGCTGTATCTAGGGTATTGAAAATTTCATGGGCAGAGCCACCGCTAATACTTAGTTTTATAGGGTTTTTCATAATCTCACTAACTTTAGATATGAGAAAATTCTCACTCATCGAGCTTCCTGTTACTATGGAAGAGTAGTCATAATTTTTGGCAAATCCCGCATTTAAAGCTCTTTGATTGCCATAGTAGAAAGTTTTATATAGAGTTGGTTGTCTGTATTGCAAAAATGGGTCTATTGTGTAGTTAAATAGCGATACTATAAAAATAAATAGTGTAGATAATGTAACAAAAATTTTTACAAATATTTTATTTTTCTCCACCATTTTTCCTAAAAGTTGAAATACAAAAATTGGCTAATTTTTGATAAATGTAGCACTGCAACTGCAAATAAGAATGATGAGTAAATTGCAATCTTGCTATCGATTTTTTTATCGTAAAAATATTGACTAGAGTTTCTAAAGAAAAAACCAGCAAAAGCAGTAATAAATGATAAAACAATAAATAAGAGATCAGGTTTTGCTATTTCTCCAAAACTAACGATCTCTCTTAATTGTCCAAGCCCATCTAACCCAAGCATCGCCTTTAATACCCTCACCGCATCATCAAGCTCCTTTGCCCTAAAGAAAACCCAAGTAATGTTTATAAAGTTAAAGGTTATGAACCAAGCTAAGATTCTATTCATCTTAAACCCTAGCTCACTCCAAGCTCTATGAATGGCGAGTGCCACACCGTGCAAAAGCCCCCAAAATACAAAAGTCCAACCAGCTCCATGCCAAAGACCACCCAATATAAAAGTGATGATCAGATTGTTATAAGTGCGAAATTTACCTTTGCGGTTGCCACCTAGCGGTATGTATAGATAATCACGCAAAAATCGACTCAAGGTCATATGCCATCTACGCCAAAAATCTTGAATAGACAAGGCTTTATATGGAGAGTTGAAATTGATAGGTAAGTGGATATTGAAAAGCAGGCTCATACCTATTGCCATATCAGTGTAACCCGAGAAATCAAAATAGAGCTGAAATGTGTAGCTTAGACTTGTTGCCCACGCCTCTATGAGATTGAGTGAAGATGAGCTATCAAACCCAGCATTTGCCCAAACAGCAAAGGTATCGGCAATCACTACTTTTTTAAACAGTCCTATGGAGAATATAAAGAGTCCAAGAGCAATATTTCTCCACCTGATCGCCATATTCCATTTGTTGGCAAATTGGGGCATCATCTCTTTGTGATGCAAAATTGGTCCTGCTAGTAGGTGAGGGAAGTAGGATACGAACAGTATATATCTGATCAGATCATATTCGCTTGCCTCTTTGCGGTAGCTATCCACTAGATATGCGATCTGGGTAAATGTAAAAAAGCTAATTCCTATGGGCAAAACGATATGAGGTAGTGGGATATTTGCTCCAAAGATACCATTGAAGTTATCTAACAAAAAGTCTGTGTATTTAAAAAACCCTAGTAGGAGCAGATTGAACGATATGCCAAAAACAAGTAGAGCTTTAGGGCTATAACCCCCCCCCATATGGCTTTTAGCGATCGCAGTTCCTGTATAAAAATTGACTAAAATTGAGCCAATTAGCAGTGGTACATAAAGAGGACTCCAATATCCATAGAAAAATAGGCTAGCACTACCAAGCCAGAGTCTTGAGCCTGTGATTAGTCGTTTGTGTAGAAGATAAAAGTAGCCAAAAAAGACGATCGGGAGAAAGAGAAATATGAATTCGTAGCTATTAAAAAGCAATCAGATCCCTTGAGTATGCAGATTTAGTTTAGTGCGTTGTAAACTTTCATAGAAAATGATGACTTGATGGTGCTAGCTTCTCGTTTGAAGTGGATTGGGAAGTTTACCTCTATGACCCAGTCGCTACTGTTGATATTTTCTATAAAGTCGTAGAAGTTTTGTGGTGAGTCTATGTCAGATGTGGTGGTGATCTCATAGATGGTGTAGCTTTGATCTTGCTGTGGATCTTGCACCTCTAGGATCTCTAAGGAGTTAAAAAACCTGCTATTTTGTGCTACAAAACCAGATGGATCGAAGCTTTTTCTAAGAGCCATAAGAGTAGGTTTGTGATCGATTTTGAGCCTTTCATACTGCTCATGTAGAGCGTCAAAGTCGCCTTGTAGCTCGTGAGTGTAGAGCCTGATCTTTTGTACCTGCTCTTTTGCTGCTCTAAAGGATTTACCACTAGGTATGAGCAGATAGTATGAGAAGCTAAAGACAAAGATAAGCATAAAAAGCGTAGTTAGCAGTAGATATGTGTTTTGCCTACTCATTGATAAAAGCCTCTTGCGTAAGGTAGTTTTTGCTCACAAAGTTTAGCCACCCATCTTTTGCAGGGTAGAAGCTACTGCTAGTTTCGCTAAAGAGTGATCTAAGAGGAGCTGCTAGCATATAGTTGTAAACATCTCTGCTTGGCGTAACCCCGCTAAGTATGAGTGCTCGCTCTTCGATGGTCGCTTCACTTAGCGTTATGGTGTCAGGGATAAGATCAAAGAGGTTTTGGATACTATCTTTTAGTATGATGTTTCGCGTGTATATTTGCGAGGCGGTGGAGATCTGAGCATTAACCTTAGAGATGTCACCTTTGGTTTGATCTATGTTTTTTAGTAGAGTTGTGTTTGTGTTTTCAAGGTGCGTGCGTTCATTTCTAAGATCAAAGTTTACATAAAACAAAAACGCATAAGTGGCAAAAAGCATCGAAATAGTGATGCTAAAAAATAGTGCTACAAGTTTTAGATCTTTGGTAAATATGCTCTTGTTTCGAGGATTTATGTAGCTAAAGCTCATAGTATCTCCGCCCTAGCTAGATAGCTTGTAGTGGATAGTATATCTACTTTTTTGATCTGCACACTCAAAAAAAGCTCATCTTCGAGAAGATCTTTTAGATCATTTTCTAGCGTGATCGCATCGGCGATATAGACATGCTCAACAAACTCGCCTTTGTAGAGATCGCTATGGTAAAACTCATCAAGTGTCTTTTGCACAAGCACAAACCGCTCATAGTTGCGGTTTAGTAGATCGCTTTTTTGTACACTTCCATCGCTTTTTTGCGAGTCACCAAAGGTATCTTCTATGACAAAATCTTCAAGATCATCTTTGGCGATATCGAGATCTTCCATCTCTATAAGCGAGCCTAGATCCTCCTCATCATCATCGAGTGAGATCTCATGTATATCGATCCCGCTAAGGCTTAGTTGTTGTGCATTTTCTTGTGATCTGATCTCCTCCTCTTTCGCCTTTGGCATATCGATATATTTGGCATAGAGGAGCTGTGAGCCTTTGAAGATGGCAAGGGTTAGGAAGTTGCGATCAGCTAGTATGTAGAGTGAGCAGGACTTTTGAACATACTCATCAAACATATGAGCTAGCAGTACAAATGGCGAGTAGATGAGATCAACTCCTAGATCTTCATACTCCTCTAGCAGTTCGCCCACACCTCTTGAGTAGTATGACCACCCATCGGAGTTGAAGCACTTTAGAGAGATGTTTTTTGTGTTGATATACTCTTTTGCTTTTTGCATCTCACAAGTTGGGATCGCACCTTGAGTTGAGAGAGTGTCTATCACGGTGATGTAGTGGTATGGTGACTCTTCGATGATGTTTTCGATGTAGCGGATCACTCTTTTGTCTGGTGTTGGGGTGTCAAATGACTCTTTGAAGCTCTTTTTGACCCGTCTTTTTGCGACGATCTCAGTTAGTATGTGCATCTGCTCTTTGTCTGGTAAGATGGTTACAAAGATCTTAGGGTACAGCTCGCCAAGTTTAGCCATCTTTGCCAACTCTACTTAAGGGGTGAGCAAGGTCGTAGTTGTGCTTTTTGACACTGCTACTAAGTTTTGTGTAGATCTGCGTAGTCGCCATGCTAGAGTGTCCTAGAAGGTTGCTTACATCGGCTATGGGGGCGTTGTGGTTGAGTAGCTCTGTTGCGTATGAGTGTCTTAGCTGATGAGGTGTCACTTTTAGCCCAACTTTTTTAAAGGTTTTACCTAGCATATATCTTAGAGCGTTGTGGTCAAGTCTTTTGCCATCTTTTTCAAATATATAGCTTTGATTTGTATATTTTAGCAAATATTGATCAATAAGATCTTTAGTTGAGTCCAAAAGTGGCACATCTCGCTCTTTGCCACCCTTACCATAGATGCGGATCCACTCGTTTTGTAGATCTTCTAGCTTAAGTTCTGCTAGCTCACTGATGCGAAGCCCAAGCGTATAGAGCAGGGTGATGAGCAGTTTTTCTGCTAGATCTGCCACCTCTAGGGCTTCTAGTATGTGAGCGTGGCTTATAGGCTTTGGAAGAGTGCGAGGAACTTTAAGTGAGTCATCATTTTTAAGTGCTATTTTTTGCCCATTTTCATTTAAAAACCTTATAAAACTTCTGATAGCACTCAGTTTTTTACTGATGGTTTTAGGGTTTAGTCCTTTTAGTTTTATGCGGTAGGGCATCAGATCTAGTGTGTTGGCATCTAGGGTTATATGCTCAAATGCCTCGCTAAGTGACTCATCATAGCTCTTTATGGTTAGATCTGAGTAGCCTCTGTTTTGCTCTAGGTGAAGCAAGAACTCCCTCTTTTTACTAATTATGCTCTTCATCGCTGTGCTTTAAAAGCTTAGATCTTATGATCTCTTTTGCCTCTACAAGATCATATGAGCTTAGATCTAGTGGGGGTGTGGCGTAGTATGTGAGTGTGCCAAATGGTTTTGGGATAACGAAGCGATCCCAGCTATTTGCCACCCACTTTTTGCTAGCTTTGATCTCAACAAGCACTACCTTTGTGCCTGTTTTTTGTGCCATCACAACTACGCCATTACCAACACTGTGGCGAGGTCCTTTTGGACCATCGGGAGTGATGCCGATGTCATAACCCTCTCTTATGGCTTTGATCGCATTTAAAAGCACTCTACTAGCCCCTCTAGTAGTAGATCCATGCACTGTATCAAGTCCAAAGTAGCTGATGGTTTTGGCTATGAGTTTGCCATCGAAATGCTCCGAGATGAGCACCTTAGCGTGTGCTTTTTTGCGGTAGCGTTTGTAGAGGTATGGGAGCATCAAAAGCTCGCCATGCCAGCAAGCAAATATGATCGGCTCTTCGCCCACACTTGCGGGTATGTGAAACACCTTTTTGTTTGTAGCGTAGATGAGCCTTATAAAAAGTGATGCCAAAAGCGGGAAGATCGCTAGTGCGGTGTATCTAAAGAGCTTTTTAGCCAACTAGCTCTCCACTAAATACCACTCGCCCAACCCCAGTGATACGCACATCTCTAAAAGTGCCAAGCAGCTCCTCTGATCCTCTAACTTTTACAAGCAGGTTGTTATCACTTCTGCCACTCACGCTTAGATCACCCCCAAGCTCCTCAAAGTAGACTCTAAAGATCTTGCCAAGATACTCTTTGTGCTTCTCATCTATGATGCTAGTGTGCAGATCTTGCAGATGCGTAAGTCTCGCAGATGCCACATCTTCATCTACTACTCCACCAAAGTTTTCAGCTTCAGTTAGTGGACGAGGCGAGAACTTAAATGAGAAGATCTGATCAAAACGAACCTTTTTCATCACATCTATGGTATCTGCAAAATCCTCTTCGCTCTCATCTGGAAATGCAACGATGATGTCGGTGGAGATGCTAGCCTCTGGTGCTTTTGCTCTTATGCGTTCTACTCGGTCTAAAAACCACTCTTTTGTGTAGCCTCGCTTCATATCTCTAAGCACTTTGGTTGAGCCACTTTGAAGCGGAATATGGATCGATTTGCAGATCTTAGGGTTTTGTGCAAACTCATCTATAAACTCATCGTCCATATGAAATGGGTGCGGTGAGGTAAAGCGGATCCGCTCAAGTCCTTCTATGAGACTAAGCTCTCTTAGAAGAGTGGTAAAGTTTATCTTTTTGTGATCGTGTGAAAATCTTCTGCCGTAGTTGTTTACATTTTGCCCTAGCAAAAAGATCTCTTTTGCTCCACTTGCTACGGCTTTTTTCGCTTCACCAACTATTAAGTCTGATGGGATTGAGATCTCATCACCTCTAGTCATTGGCACGATGCAGTAGGTACAGCTCTTATCGCACCCAATAGAGATGTTTATATACGCCTTAAATGGCGAAGTTCTAAACTCCCCAAAAGCAAACTCACTCTCATCGTAGTCAATCTCCACCTCTACTGCTTTGTCGCGGTGCAAAACATCGCTGATCTTAGAGACATTTCTAGCACCTAGCACAAAGCTTACATAAGGAGCTCGCTTAATGATCTCCTCGCCCAGATGTGACGCCGTGCAACCACATACGCCGATCTTTGCACCCTCTTTTTTCTTCTTGTTAAAGACTCCTAGCTCACTAAAGAGCTTTGCAACAGGCTTTTCTCTAACAGAGCAGGTGTTGATGATGATGAGATCTGCCTCGCTTATGTCGCTTGTGGTGGTGTAGTTCTCTTTTTTGTTAAGCTCTGCTATGATGTGCTCGCTATCACGGCTATTCATAGCACACCCTAGCGTCTCGATGTAGAGTTTTTTGATCATTATTTGATGATATGAACTTGGTACATATATTCGTTATCGGTTAAGCCATACTTCACTTCGCTCATATAGAAGCTTTTGCCATCTTTTTCAAAGTGATCTTGAAGTGATAGTAGATCTTTGTGTGAGTTTTCGCGATCGAAGTAAAATATAACGCTCTCTTTTTTCTCAACCTCTGCTTCTATGCGAGAGAGTTCGATCTTTTTAGGCTTAGCATTTACCTCTACTCTAGCTAGTTTTAGATCCATTTTTTATCCTTAAATATTTTTGTTATGTTACTTCAAATGTGCTAAAAGTCGCATTAAAGCCCTCTTTTAAATAATTGTGCTATAATGTCACTTCTTCATAAGAAATCTTCCCATTATATTACTATTTTTTATGATACTAGAGAAACACAAAGGGCGTTTTATGGAAAAAATATTAGAGATCGCAGACTCAATTGCAAGTGAAAAAAGCCTAGATGCAAAAGATGTTTTGGAGGCTATAAAGTCCTCTTTTGTGCAGAGTGCAAAGAGAGTCATAGATAGCAAACTAGAGTTTGATGCACAGCTAAATGAGCAAAATAGAGCCATAGATCTAGTGCAGATCATCACAGTTGTAGCAGATAATGATGAGAAGCTAAGTGATGATGAAGTGAAGATGAACTTTATGTCACTAAGTGATGCAAAAGGTTATGATGATAGTGTTGAGGCGGGCGATCAGCTTCAGATCGCCCATAAGCTTGAAGACTACGGACGAACAGGGGCTGCGGCACTTCATCGTGAGATAGAGTACCACATACAAAAGCTGGTTGAAGATCAGGTTTATAACAAGTACAAATCCAAAATCGGCACACTTGTAACGGGCAGAGTGACAAGGGTTGATGCCTCAAATGCCACATATATAGAAGTTGATGAGGTTAAGGCGGTTCTTCCTATGAAAAGCCGTATAAAAGGGGAGATCTTCAAGGTAGGAGATCACCTAAAAGCGGTAGTTAGACGAGTAAATCTTGATAAAGAGATGGGGATCCAAATAGAGCTCTCTCGCACAT
>JACDJB010003049.1_pt1 | contig 11341 bp, 10 predicted proteins | sample 7454121 | NCBI WGS metagenome assembly JACDJB01 (sample SAMN14253290, study PRJNA609438) | sludge metagenome | isolation source: sludge after 25d culture with pyrite | collected 2018-12-20 | reverse complement strand
ACCGCCGACCTTGATCTTGATGGTGGCATGGGCCCCGCAGGGGCGGTCCTGATCCTTTTCGATGGCCACCCGAAACGCCTCGAGTTCAAAATGGGGCGTGAACCGGCGGGTGAACTTTTCCATCAGGATCTTGAGCGATCCGTCGGCGGCATCAAACTGGTAGCCGGCCTGTTCCATTTCCTTGATGCGGGTCACCAGCCGGTTGCTTTGATCCCCTTCGACGTCCAGATCGATGCCCAGCTCCCGCGCCTTGTAGGCCACGTTGCTGCGGCCGGACATGTCCGACACCAGCACCCGACGCCGGTTGCCCACCCGCTCCGGGTCGGTGTGCTCGTAGGCCCGGGGCTCCTTCATGATGGCATGGACATGAATACCGCCCTTGTGGGCGAAGGCGCTCTGGCCCACGAAGGGACGGTTGCTTTGCGGGACGAGGTTGGCGGTCTCACTGACAAACCGCGACAGCTTCTTGATCTTGCGCAAATTGGTATCTGAAACCGCCGGCAGGCTCATCTTGAGACACAGGATGGGGATGATGGAGGTCAGATCGGCATTGCCGCAGCGCTCCCCGTAGCCGTTGATGGTTCCCTGGACCAGGGTGGCGCCGGCGTCCACCGCCTCGATGGTATTGGCCACGGCCAGGCCGCAGTCGTTGTGGGTGTGAATGCCGAGTCTCACCGGCGACCGGTTTTCGAAAAAACGCTTCACCGCCGCCACGGCCCCCCGGATATCCGAAGGCAGACTGCCACCGTTAGTATCGCAGAGCACCAGGGCGTCGGCACCTCCTTCGGCGGCGGCGGCCAGGGTTTGCAGGGCATAGTCCGGGTTGTCGCGGAAGCCGTCGAAAAAGTGTTCGGCGTCGTAGAGCGTTTCCCTGCCGCGGCCTTTGAGAAAAGCTACCGATTCGCGGATCATGGCCAAATTCTCGTCCCGGGCGATCCCCATGACCCTATCGACATGGAGGTCCCAGCTCTTGCCGAAAAGGGCCACTGCCGGGGCCTCGCTGTCGATGAGCGCCTTGAGGTTGACATCCGCCTCGGGCCGGATCCCGGAGCGACGGGTGGCACCGAAGGCCACGATGCGTGCCTTGGCGAAGGTTTCCCGCCGGACCAGTTCGAAAAAGTGCATATCCCGCGGGTTGGAGCCCGGCCAACCGCCCTCGATGTAATGAATCCCGGCATCTTCCAGACGCTTGGCGATCTGGAGCTTCTCCGCCGAGGAGAAATTGATATTCTCCCCCTGGGTGCCGTCCCGCAGGGTCGTATCGTAGAGCCATACCGGTGGTTCCATGGATGTTTCTCCTTAAATGCGCCGGTTCTCCGGACGCAGGGCGCGCACCGCGGCGCCGGCACGCCACATTTCGCTGTCGTGGATCTGTTTCAGCTCCCGTTCCAGCTTGACCCGGTAGTCGGGGGCGCTGTTGACTTCCAGCACCCGACGCGTCTCACTGCCGTCCACCACCTTGCGGTAAAGCTCATCGAACACCGGCGCCACGGCATCCCGAAACTTCGGCGCCCAGTCCAGAGCGCCACGCTGGGCGGTGGTGCTGCAGTTGGCGTACATCCAGTCCATTCCGTTTTCCGCCACCAGGCGAATCAGGCTCTGGGTCAGTTCCTCGACGGTCTCGTTGAAAGCCTCGCTGGGGCTGTGGCCGTTGCGCCGCAGCAGGTTGTACTGGGCCTCCATCACCCCGGCCAGGCATCCCATCAGCACGCCCCGCTCGCCGGTGAGATCGCTGTGGACCTCTTTTTCGAAGGTGGTGGGAAAGAGGTAGCCGGATCCGATGGCGATGCCCAGGGCGATGGTCCGTTCCCGGGCACGGCCGGTGGCGTCCTGGTGGATGGCGAAACTCGAATTGATACCGCTGCCTTCCAGGAAGTTGGTCCGCACCGTACGACCCGACCCCTTGGGCGCCACGAGGATGACATCGACATTTTCCGGCGGCACGATTTGGGTCTGGTCGCGGTAAACAATGGAAAAACCGTGGGAAAAATACAGGGCATCCCCCGGGTTGAGGCAAGCGGCGATCTTCGGCCACATGGCCACCTGGCCGGCGTCCGAGAGCAGGTACTGGACCACGGTGCCGCGGCGGGCCGCCTCTTCGATGGGGAACAGGGTCTCGCCGGGGACGAAGCCGTCATCCACGGCCCGCTGCCACGAAGCTCCGCCTTCACGCTGGCCCACGATGACCCGTATGCCGTTGTCGCGCAGGTTCATCGCCTGCCCCGGCCCCTGGACCCCGTAGCCGAGCACCGCCACCGTCTCGTCGGCCAGCACCTCCCGGGCCTTCTGCAGGGGGAACTCTTCCGAAGTGATCACTTCCTCCACCGTACCGCCAAAATCGATCCGAGCCATTCTGTTCTCTCCTTGGATTTTTGAGTGCAAATGGGATTGGGGCGCCGCACCGCCGGTCCCCAGTTTCCAGTTTCAAGTTTCAAGCATTCAACTGCATCAATTCGGCTCGCGCAGCAGCGCCACGGTGCCGGTACGCGCAATCTTCTGGATGCCCATGGGCCGCAGCAGGTTGATCAGGGCCGCCAGCTTGCCTTCGTCACCGGTGACCTCGATGATATAGTGCTCCAGGCCCACGTCCACCACCTTGCAACGAAAGATGTCCACGATACGCAGGATCTCGGCCCGGTGCTCCGGTTTGGCCTGGACGCAGATCAGGGCCATTTCCCGCTTGACGGCATCGTCCCCGCTCAGGTCGCGCACCTTGATGACGTTGACCAGCTTGTTGAGCTGTTTTTCGATCTGTTCCACCACCGGCGGGTTGGCCAGCGTGACGAGGGTGATGCGGGAAATCTTGGGATCGATGGTTTCCGCCACGCAGAGGCTTTCGATGTTGAACCCGCGGCCGGAAAACAGCCCCACCACCCGGGAAAGCACCCCGGGCTCGTTGTCCACCAGCATGGTGAAGATGTGTCGTTCGGCAGTCATGATTTTTCCTTGGTGTCTATTTTTCTCGGACGCATCGGACCGACCCGACGGATCCGTCCGCTTTTACGGTTTCAGACCGGCCTTCGCCTTGCCTAGACCAGCAGCATCTCGGTGATGGGCGCACCGGCCGGCACCATGGGATAGACGCTCTCCTCGCGTTCCACCACGAAATCCATGATCACCGGTCCCGGCGTCTCGATGCCCTTCCGCAACACCGCCTCCACCTCGTCGGGGCGGGTGGCGCGTAGCCCCGTGGCCCCGTAGGCCTCCGCCAACCGGACGAAATCCGGCTGGACCTCCATGCCGGTGCAGGCGTAGCGTTTCTGGTAGAAGAGCTCCTGCCACTGGCGCACCATACCGAGGTATCCGTTGTTGAGAATCACGATCTTCACCGGTAGCCCGCACTGCATGGCGGTGGCCATCTCCTGAATGTTCATCTGGATACTGCCGTCGCCGGCAATGTCCACCACCAGTTTGTCCGGGAAAGCCACCTGTGCCCCGATGGCCGCCGGCAAACCGAACCCCATGGTGCCCAGCCCCCCCGAAGTAATGAAATGACGCGGCTGATCGAAATGGTAGAACTGGGCGGCCCACATCTGGTTCTGGCCCACTTCGGTGGTGACGATGGCCTTGCCGCCGGTGAGCCGATGCAATGTTTCCACCACGAACTGGGGCTTGATGGCCTCTGTCTGGCGGTAGGCGAGCTGGTGGGAGCGGCGCCAGGCGTCGATCTGATCCAGCCAGGGGGCGCGCAATGAGGCCAGGTCCGACGGCAGCTTGTCGTCGATGAGGGCGTTGAGGGCCTCGAGGGTCAGGCGACAATCCCCCACCACCGGGATGGTCACCGGCACGTTCTTGCGGATCGAAGTGGGATCGATGTCGATGTGCACGATCTTGGCCTGGGCCGCGAAGGCGTCGGTCTTGCCGGTAACCCGGTCGTCGAAGCGAACCCCCACGGCCACGAGCAGGTCGGCATGGCTGACGGCCATGTTGGCCCGATAAGTGCCATGCATGCCGATCATTCCGAGCCAGAGCGGATCGGTGCCCGGAAAGGCCCCCAACCCCATCAGGGAGGTGGTCACCGGGGTGGCGGTACGACGGGCGAAGGCGGTGAGTTCCGCGCTGCCCCCCGACAGGATCACCCCGCCACCGGCAAAGATCACCGGGTGCCGGGCTTCGGCGATGAGGTCGGCGACCTTGCGTACCTGGTGCTTGTTGGGCCGGTAGGTGGGCCGATAGGCCCGCAGTTGCACCTGGCCGACAGGGGGGCTACAGAGGGCGCGTCCGTTGACGACATCCTTGGGCAGGTCGATGAGCACGGGCCCGGGCCGGCCGGAACGGGCGATGTGAAACGCCTCGTGAATCACCCGGGCCAGGTCTTCGGTGCGACTGACCAGATAGTTGTGCTTGGTGCAGGGGCGCGTGATGCCCACGATATCCACCTCCTGGAAGGCATCGTTGCCGATGAGATGGGTGGGCACCTGGCCGGTGAGAATCACCAGCGGAATCGAATCGGCGTAGGCCGTGGCGATGCCGGTAACGGTGTTGGTGGCCCCGGGACCGCTGGTCACCAGGCAGACCCCGACCCGCCCGCTGGCGCGGGCGTAGCCGTCTGCGGCGTGGACCGCCCCCTGCTCATGGCGGACGAGAATGTGGCGGATGTCCGTTTGCACCAAGGCATCGTAAATATCGATGACCGCCCCGCCCGGAAAACCGAACACGGTATCGACGCCCTCGCTCTTGAGCGCCGCCATCAAGATCTGGGCACCGCTCATTTCCCGGGGCGCCGGCCCGCTGGCGGCGGCATCCTTCTTGGCCTGGCCGGCTGATTTGATGGACTTCATGATTCCTCCCGCGATTTTGTAAAAAAAAATCCGTTAGCGCCTTTCGGGGGCCGCTAACGGATTTTTGTTTCCTTCGGGTAATGGGTCGCTAGGCCATTATCAGCCCCCGGTGTGCCTCGCAGGCGACAATAAGGCCTACGAGGACGCCAATAATGAGAATAAGGCTGATAATGAAAAGACCGAACATCGGGTGCTTCCTTGCTTTCCGTTCAAGAGTGAAATTAATTTCTACGCCATGCCCAACGAACAAGTCAAGCCGAAAAATGGCCTCTGCCGAAATCGAAGCGGTTCCAGCCAGCGTTGCACCAGCGTTTAACTTCCAGGTAACTTATTGACAATCAAAGTAAAAATGTGTATGCGAGAAAAAGTCGGCCAAGGCCCGGCGTTCCAAGAAACCCGAACGGAGAAGGGGACACGCCGCTGGCGATTCCCAGATCCAAAGGAGCCCCATGGACTTCAAGCACCACATCGAAACCGCCTGGAACCTGACGCTGAAGAATATCGTGGCCCTGATTCTCATCACCCTGGTCATGGTGGGGGTGAGCACCTTTTCCCTGGGCATCCTGGCGCCGGTGATGTTCGCCGGCTATACCCAGAGCCTGCTGTTGCTGGTACGGCACGGACGCGAACCCAACGTGCGGGACCTGTTTTCCTACATGAAGCTGTTTCTGCCGTTGCTGGGCTTTGGCATCGCGGTATTCGTGGCGGTGTCCATCGGTTTCATGCTGCTGGTGGTGCCGGGCATGGCCGTTGTCTTGGCCATCACCTTTTTCTGCCTCTACATGATCCCCCTCATGACGGACCGCGACCTGGGGCTGGTGGCGGCCATCAAGGAAAGCTACGCCATGGTGCGTCGAGGAGACCTGCTCGATCACGCCGTGGTGGTGGTGATCTTCTTGATCATCAGCATGATCGGCGGGTCGGTGTTCATCGGCACCCTTTTCACCCAACCGCTGGCCACCCTCTTCCTGCTGTCCGTCTATGAAGAGAAAAATCGAACGGCTTCCCCCGGTGCCACGGCTCCTCCGGCTTCGATGAACACGCCTTGAGGGGCTGCTTTTCGATGCAGGGGCGGCGTGGAACCGTTCAGAGGCCGGATGCCAGACCCAGGGCCCGGGTTGCCCATTGGCTGTCCGGGGCCAACTCGATGACCTTTTTAAAAGCACAACGGGCGTTGTTTTTATCCCCGACGACCGTGTAGGCGCGCCCGAGTTCGAATTGAATCTCGGCGCGGTCGGGGACCAGATCCGCGGCGGTCCGCAAGGGGTCCACGGCCTCTTTCGCCCGGTTCTGCGCCAACAGGACCCGTCCCAGCCCCACCAGGGCCCGAATGAAGGTTTGATCCCGCGGCACCTCTTCTTCGTAGTGGGCCAGGCTCCGGCGGTAAGCCTGCTCGGCGAGTTGCTGGCGTCCGGTGCGGTAGTACGCCCAGCCGAGATTGCAGGCCGCCACTTGCGGGGTGGGATAGAGCAGGTCCTCCAGGATCTGTTCCAGGTGAGTGATGGCCGCCGCGTACTGCTCCTGCCTGAGCAGCACCACGGCCAGGTTGTTGCGCGCCTCGGAAAAATCCGGTTTCAGCGCCAGGGCCTTTTCGAAATGCCCGGTGGCCAAATCCGGTCGTTCCAGGCCATCGTAGGTCAAGCCCAGCAAGTTGTGCACCCGCGAATCGGCGGAATTGAGCCGTTCGGCTTCCAGCAGTTCCTTCAGGGCGGCCCGGGGGGCGCCATCCAGCAGGTAGGCCTCGCCCAAATCCCGCAGGGCTTCCGCCCGGACGCCGGAATCGGTCCGGACGGCAACGCAGGCCGCCATGGCCAAGACAATCAGGACCGCCGCGCTGATTCGCACCGGCGAACTCTTCATGGGCTCTCCCCGTTTCCGCGTCGTTTTCGGGGCCACCGGCGCGGCTTCCGGTCAAATCTCCTTCAGGTCCAGAAAACGCGCGATCTCTCGACTGGTCAAATCCACGAAACGCTGGAAATCAGCCCCTTGCAACGGCTGCCCCGGGGCCGGCACTTTTTCCAGGTCCTTCGGCTGAACCGTCACGGGGCGGTTGATGAGGGCCTCGTCGGGAACGATCTCGAACTCTTCGGGAAACCTCCCGCTGAAATAAAGATCCTGGAACCCGCTGAACTTCAAGGCGTGGGCCGTGGAATCGAGCACAGCCGTCTCGGTCTCGTTCACCCACCCCTGGGCCTTGGCGACCAGCAGTCCGGCGAGGCATTCACCGCCGTGGGTACAGGCCACGTGGCCATTGCGGTTGGCGGCAAGCTGCCAGTCCATGATCTGCTGTTCCTTCACCCCCGCCACGAAAGTACGCCGGCAACCGGCCACTTCATCGTACCGTTGCGCCAGGTGCACCACCCGCGGCATGGACACCGGATTGCCGATCATGGCGGCCTGGGCCACGCTGGATCGTACCGTCACCGGCTCGAAGCGCCGCTTGGCCGGATCCGGTTCCCGGTAGTAACGATAAACCGGGTCGGCATGGAAAGACTGCACCCCGATGATTTTGGGCAGGGTGTCGATGATGCCGGCCTGGTGAAACTTGAGGAAGCCGCTCATCACGGCGGTGATATTGCCGGCGTTGCCGATGGGCACCACCACGACCAAATCGCCCATCGCATATTCGAAATCCTGTGCAATTTCATAAGCATAAGACTCCTGACCGAGAATCCGCCACGCGTTCTTGCTGTTGAGCAGCGCCACGTTGTAACGCTCCGAGAGGGCCTCGACCACCTTCATGCAGTCGTCGAAAACGCCGGGGATCTCGAAAACCGCCGCCCCGCTCCCCAGAGGCTGGCTCAACTGCTGGGGAGTGACCTTCCCCCGGGGCAGGAGTACCGCCGACTTGACCCGTGGCTGCAAGTAGGAAGCATAGAGCGCCGCCGCCGCCGAGGTGTCCCCGGTGGAGGCGCACACCGCCAGCACCTCCTCGAGGCGACCGCTGTTGAGAAGGTGCCGGATATAGCTGAAAGCGCTGGCCATTCCCCGGTCCTTGAACGAGGCGCTGGGATTCTGGCCGTCGTTTTTGAAATAAAATCGCATCCCCACCCGCTGTTGCATCAACGGGTTGGCCTCCACCACCGGGGTGTGCCCTTCGCCCAGGTACACGATGGCGTCCAGGGGAATCACCGGCCCGATGAATTCATGGTAGCGATAAATTCCCTTGAGGGCGGGGAGGGTGAGCATCTTGCGGTAGTCGAACAACTGTCGCCAGGTGGCCCCGTCCAGGGCCCGCAGCCGGTCGAAATCCTCGTCTTCGATGAGTAGCACCTGGTGGCAGGACGGACAGGTGTAGAGGAGTCGTTCGATGCCGAAACGCTCCCCGCAGCCGAGGCAACGATACACCAGCCGCCCGGCGCATTGCGGCACCACCATGTTCTTCCAGGGATCACTGAAGGCTTCCGGTTTCATGGCGCGATCACCTCCAGGCCGCCCATGTAAGGCCGCAACGGTTCCGGAATGCGGATGGTCCCGTCGGCCTGCTGGCAATTCTCGCAAATGGCCGCCACGGTGCGGCCCACCGCCAGGCCCGAACCGTTGAGGGTATGGACCAGTTCGGTGCCTTTGACGCCTTTTCGCCGCAGCCGGATGTCGGCCCGTCGCGCTTGAAAGTCCTCGAAATTACTGCATGAAGAAATTTCCCGGTAGGTTCCCTGGGCCGGCATCCAGACCTCGATGTCGTAGGTCTTGGCCGCCGAGAATCCCAGATCCCCGGTGCAGAGCGTGATGACTCGGTAGGGCAGGCCGAGCCGCTGGAGAATCGCCTCGGCGTTGGCCAACAGGCTTTCAAGTTCCGCGTAACTCGTCTCGGGCAGGGCGAACTTGACCAGCTCCACCTTGTTGAACTGATGCTGACGAATCAGCCCCCGGGTATCCTTGCCATAGGAACCGGCCTCGGAACGAAAGCAAGGCGTGTAGGCGGTGTAGTAGAGGGGCAGCGTCTCGGCATCCAGCACGCTGCCGGCGTGAATATTGGTCACCGGCACCTCGGCGGTGGGCACCAGAAAGTAGTCCCAGCCCTCGAGCTTGAACAGGTCCGCCTCGAACTTGGGCAACTGACCGGTGCCGGTCATGGTGGCGCGATTGACGATGAACGGCGGCAATACCTCGCGGTAGCCGTGGTCGCCGGTGTGCACATCGAGCATGAAGTTGATCAGGGCCCGCTCCAGCCGCGCCCCGGCCCCGAAGTAAAGGGGGAATCGCGCTCCGGTGATCCGTGCCGCCCGTTCGAAGTCGAAAATGCCCAGCTTTTGCCCCAGATCCCAATGGGCCTGAGGCTCGAAGTCGAAGGCCGGCGGTGTCCCCTCTATCCGGAGCACCGGATTTTCCGTTTCGTCCCGGCCCACCGGCACGCTTTCGTGGGGCAGATTGGGAACGGTAAGCAGAAACTGGTCGGTTTGCTGTTGGGCTTCGGCCAGATCGGCCTCCAGGGCCTTGATGGTCCCTCCCACTTCGCGCATCTCGGCCATCAAGTCCTCCGGGGACTGGCCCGCTTTCTTCATTCGGGCGATTTCCTCGGAGACCACGTTGCGCCGGTGGCGCAGGGTTTCGATCTGCTGCAGACCGGTCCGCCGTTTCTCGTCCAGCGCCAAAAAACCGTCCAGGTCCAGGTCCAGACCCCGGTGGCCCAAGGCCTCGCGGAGCCGTTGAGGATTTTGTCTCACCAGCTTGATATCGAGCATCGGGATTCCTATTTTTAGAATTTGGGATTTCAGAAGGATTGACGACAGCTTCCACCAGGCACCCACCAGTGTGGCGAAACGATTGGGGACCTTAGTATGAAGCCGATATTTAGTCAATGATTATTATAAGTTGACTTTAATCCAGCCGTCCACTATAGTATCTGCGATATCAACCCGGCCCGAGTTGGTCCGGGTCGGCAGGGTTCAGATCCGTACTCCGGAGGAAAATTGATGGAGGACCAGCACACCACCAAGCAGGAGCTGCGGCAACAGATCATCTCGGTGCTGGAAAACCTGTCCAAGACCGAGCGCGATAAACGCACGCAAGCCATCGAAGCGCGACTGTTCGAGTTTGCCAACTTTCTCGAAGCCCGCATTGTGATGATGTATATGCCAGGCCCCGGCGAAGTCGACACCCGCGCCATGATCCAGCGGGCGCTTCAGTACAACAAGATCGTCGTCCTGCCCTCGTTTTCGCCGGATAGCAAAAATGTCGGTTTGTACAAGGTCGACAGTCTCGACAGCCAGTTGGTGGAAGGCCCCGGCGGCATCTCCCAGCCGGATCCCAAGCGCTGCAAACAGGTGCCCCTGGACGTGGTGGATATCGCCATCCTGCCGGCCATCGGGCTGGACGAAAAGGGCGGACGCCTCGGCAGTGGCCTGGAACTCTACGACCTGCTCATGCCCCGTCTGGCGCCCACCACGCGCAAGGTGGCACTGGGGTTCGAGGAGCAACTCGTTCCCCAGATCCACATGGATTCCCAGGACCGCTTTGTGGACATCATCATCACCAACCAGCGAACCATCTACAAGATCTAGGCGGGCATGATTCCGGAACCGGTGAAATTCAAGCGCCAGCGGCAGGAGATGGTTCGCAATCAGATCGCCGCCCGCGGTATTCATGACCCGAGGGTGCTGGCCGCCATGGAAAAGGTCCCCCGCCACCTGTTCGTCAGCGAAGCGCTGATGGATCAGGCCTACGGCGATTTTCCCCTGCCCATCGGCGAGCAGCAAACCATTTCCCAACCCTACATCGTGGCCGAAATGACCCAGGCCCTCTGCCTGGAGCCCGGGGACCGCGTACTGGAGATCGGCACCGGTTCGGGGTATCAGGCCGCCGTGCTGGCTGAAATCGTGTCCCGGGTCTACACCATCGAGCGGATCTACACCCTGTATGCCCGGGCTCGCAAACTCTTCGACCGGCTGCAGTACCACAACATCGTGACCCGATACTCCGACGGCACCACCGGCTGGGCGGACGAAAGCCCTTTCGACGCCATCATCGTCACCGCCGGGGCGCCGCGGATCCCCGAGGTGCTGGTGCGCCAGTTGGCCGTTGGCGGCCGCATGGTATTGCCGGTGGGCAACGCCCAAAGCCAGGAGCTGGTCCGTCTGATCAGAACCGACCACGGCATCGAGCGACAGGATCTGGGGGGCTGCCGCTTCGTCAAGCTGGTGGGAGAACAGGGGTGGAAAGAGATCTGAGATGCTTCGCCGCCTTTACGACTGGGTACGGCACTGGGCCGAAACCCCCCATGGCACCTGGGCCTTGTTCATCCTGGCCTTCTGCGAATCCTCCTTCTTCCCGATTCCCCCGGACGTGCTGCTCATCGCCTTGGCCGTAGCGTTGCCGCGCAAGAGTTTTCGCTACGCGACGGTGAGCGCCATGGGCTCGGTGCTGGGGGCCATCCTCGGCTATCTCATCGGCTGGCAGTTCATGGACCGCGTCGGGGTACCCATCATTACCTTCTACGGCCTTGAGCCCAAGGTGGCCCAGATTCAGTTGCTCTACCAGCAGTACGATGCCTGGGCCATCGGCATCGCGGGTTTCACCCCGCTCCCCTACAAGCTTTTTACTATCTCCGCCGGCATGTT
>JACDJB010003045.1_pt1 | contig 11358 bp, 15 predicted proteins | sample 7454121 | NCBI WGS metagenome assembly JACDJB01 (sample SAMN14253290, study PRJNA609438) | sludge metagenome | isolation source: sludge after 25d culture with pyrite | collected 2018-12-20 | reverse complement strand
ACTGCGTTGTTGACCACCCCGCCACGCCCGGGTGGTCACGATCATCGGAATCACTGGTCACGATGCCGGACTGTGTGGTCACGATGCCGGAATCGCTGGTCACGATCAACCGGAATACCCATCAGAACGGCACTCCTGTCGAAGTAGACTTGCCTTGGCGGGCTAGTCGCTCCTCAAGAAAAGCGCGGTCCTTCTCCGTCTTCCGCTCGTGCTCGACGCGCATGTGTTCCTGGAAGGCGGTCACCACCACGTCGATCAGCATCAGCACTTCGTCTTTGCTGTAGTCTGCCAACGGGCGCTGCATACCGATGGAGCCCACATACTCACCCAGCGGGGCCAGGCAGGACGCCATGGCAGTCAGCTCCATGTCACTCGGGTCGATCATGTGACCTCCCGTCTTTTCCATCAGCCATGAAAAGGCGTTCTGGCAGCGCATGGAGCAGAACACCCAACGATCCGAATAACGCCGAGGGTCGCTGCACGGCAGGCGTGGATTGAAGTAGCCGAAACCCTTGGTTTGCCGGGAGCAGACTGCACATTTCACGCGGCCTCCCGGTGAGCATCGTTGGCGGCTATCACGAGTCGTTGAATCGACAACTTGTTGAACTGGAAGGACAGCAGCGCCGAGGCTTGATAGCGGGTCATGCCAAAGTCAGCGCGCATCGCCTGTGGCAGATACTGCAGTTGCTTCGCAGTTGGCGGTTCGTTGAGCCAGCGCCGAGTCTTGTGTGCGGAATCAGCGGACTCTCGATCGTTGAGCCAGTCATCGGCTCTAGCCATGCAGACGGTGCGGTCGCCGACTGCCAGCAAGCGTGGTTGCACATCCTTGCCACCGCCTACCGCATGCCAGCGGCCATTCAGGAAGAACACTCCACCCCAGGCGTTGAAGCCGGTCGCCATCAGCGCGTCGTCATAACCGAATAGATCGCACCAGCGGAAGTTGGAGCGTTTGAGCAGGTCGATTTCGGTCATCACGAAATCGGCCAGAGCTTCGCCTTCCTCCGAGGGTTCGCTCTCCCACACGAAGCCGCACAGCGGGCACTCTCGGCAGCCTAGCGGGACACTGGCGTCGCAGGATGGGCAGTCCTTGGTGGGCGCCTCACCATAGTGTTGGGCTCCGTCAAGATTGACCTCTTGCTCCAGGGAACCGTGCATCAGTGTCGCGGTGCCGAAATCCAGCACCACGCAGTCGGTCTTGACCACGCCAGGGTGTTCTGCGGGGTCAATGGTGCGCAGACCGCGGCCGATCATCTGGGTCAGCGTCGACTTGTGTGAGCTGGGTCGAAGCAGAACCACGCAGGAGGTAGGGGTGAAGTCGTAGCCTTCGGTCAGTACAGCCACATTGACCACGACCTGCGCGCTGCCGGTTTCGTAATCGGCCAGACGTGCTTTTCGCTCTGCGTCCGAGAGCTCGCCGTGGACGATGACAGCGGACACCCCGGCATCCTGGAATGCCTGGTTCACACACTGGGCATGGGCCACGGTCGAACAGAACACGATCGTCTTGCGGTCACCGGCCTTTGCTCGCCAATGGCGAATCACCGCATCGGTGATGGGCGTTTTGTTGAGAATGGACTCAACTTCGGTCATGTCGAAGTCGGTAGCCGTGCGACGTACATGGGCTAACTGCTCTTGCCCCCCGACATCAATGACGAAGGTACGTGGTGGCACGAGATGACCGGATGCGATCAGCTCACCGAGCGTGATCTGATCGGCGACGTTGCTGAATACCTTCCGCAGTCCTTTGCCGTCACTGCGGGTTGGGGTTGCCGTCACCCCGAAGATCTGGACGCGTGGATTTTTGTCCCGCACCCGGTCAATCACACGACGGTACGACGCCGAGGCGGCGTGATGGGCTTCATCAATTACGAGCAGATCAAGGGCCGGGATCGCGGCGAGATGGTTGTCACGCGATAGCGTTTGCACCATTGCAAAGGTGGCGCGTCCGGCCCAGGACTTGTCCTTGGCGTCGAACACCGAGGTGCTGACGCCAGGGTTGACCCGCGCGAACTTGGTCAGGTTCTGACCGGTGAGCTCGTCGCGGTGAGCGAGAATGCAGGCTTTGGCATCCGGGTTGGTCAACACGCTGCCGGTCACCGCCGACAGCATGATGGTTTTACCTGACCCGGTGGGGCCAATAGACAGCGTGTTGCCATGCTGGTCGAGCGCCGCCAACGAACGCTCGACCAGTTGGGTTTGACGGGGGCGAAGTATCATGGCGGCGTCCCCTTACTGAGCCCAGCTGGGACGGCTCGGTGCGATTGCGCGGCCTGTAGCCTCGGCATACGCATTCGATCCGTTTGTCGAGGAGTTTGCTGGAGCCGCGGCTGCTTGTGCCCCAGCCATGAGTGCCGCGTAATCCTTATGATCGGGCGTGATCGCCGTCTTGATGACGTTCTTATCCTGGCCGTTCTGGTCTTTTTCCCAATCGACCTTGCCGAGGAATTCGATGCCGTCCAGGTCTACAAAGCCACTGATGCGGCGGGCGTTCTGTGCGGTGGGGCTGTTGTCGCCCGGGTGTACGCCACGCGCTGAATTAAGGATTGCCTTGATGAAAGTGCGGCCCATGTTGGCCCACTCGGGGCCCTTGGCACTGTGCAGGCCGATCAGTGACCACATTTTGCGTCGGACGAACTCACCCTCCATCACCACGAACTCGCAGTTCAGGTATACGGAGCCGGTGTTGTCGTTACGGGTCGCATATCCGCCGGTCCATCCCTGCGACGGATCATCGAACCCGCCCGGCTTGATGGTCATGCGCACCCGTACCAGCGTGCCTTTGGGAATCAGGTCGAAGGAGGTTTGTTCGGGGGCGGAATTGAAATCGAAGTAACTCATGATCAGGACTCCTGAGTCGAAGTGGATTCGGGGGTGGAGGCAGGCGCTGGGCGTGCAAAGTCGAGCCGTTCGGTGGCGGGTCTGGCGGGGCCAGCGATCTTTTGCATCAGGCGGCCCAAGTCCGGCTCCTCGATCGAATCGAGCCGTCCGGAGCGATCCTTGGCGGGGTAGCCCCATGCGTTCAGCGTGTGGCAGACGAAGGCGCGGTAGCTGGTGCCGTCATCGGCCTTGAGCTCGGCCAGGGTGACGACTTCATCGACGATGCCGGGCAGCTCGAGGCCAGTCTTGGAGCCATCGATCTGCAGTGAGAACACCCGGCGATTGAAGTCATCCAAGCGCTCGTCGAGGATGCCGACGAACCAGACGTTCTTGCCACGCGTGTGTTGTAGGTGAGTCAGCCAGGCGATCATCTCCTGGCCCATCAGCCCGTATGCGCCCCGGCTATCGGGTTTGCCGGTTTTCTCCGAGTAGGCTTGCGGCTGCCCTTTGCACCATTGCAGGCAAAGTCGTCCCGCGACGGTGATCGAATCGACGAATACCGTTTCGTATTTGTCCAGAAGTGACGGGTCACCGAAGCGCGCGCATACGGCATCAAAGTGGGCTTGACTGAACGGCTGCTCATCGCGCAAAGCGGGGTTTGGCCCGCCGATAAAGACCGCGAAATCACGACATTCCTGCCAGGTACGCGGGCGGATTGTGTCGCCAGCCCAGCCCTCGACAGCCAAATCTCCAGCTTCAAGATCAAAGAACAAGGTCGCGGTGGGCTTCAGCGTCCAGAGTTGCGAGGTCTTGCCGATACCGCTCTTGCCGACGAGCACGCCTTTCACGCCTCGGTGCTCGACCAATCGCTGGTCCGCAGTAATGATGGGAAGGCTCATTTACTGTCCTCCTCGGTGCTGATGTTCGCGAACGCGTCAGCTACGGTGGTCATGCCGAGGGCGCCACGCTTGCGGGCCATTTCGTACAAGTCGCGCAGACCACTCAGGCGCCGATGGATGACGCGGGCTTCGGACTCCAGACCTTGGATCGCGAACGCTATGTCATCGATGGTGGCGTCCTCGAGGCGACGCATTATTTCGTCGGGACGGTTGCCATTCAGCGCTGGGATTAGAATGGTTTCAGGTAGATCCCGGAGATACATCTCCGGCTGTTTGCGAAGCAGTTCGAGCAGGGTAAGCTTGGTTTGCATGGCGATTACTCCTGTAGCAGCGCGAGACGAAAGCCCGACTTGCCGGTTTTGAGGGTACGTGCGGGGGCGAATGCACTCTTGAGCGACTCCGGCCACGCGTTGAACTTGGTTTCGGAGACGCGGTATCTGATCTCGACGTACTCGGCGGGATCGTCACCGTTAGCTGCGATACGTTGGGTAATCTCGGCAAGGCGCTTCTGATCCCAATCGATCTTCTTGGGCAGATCGGCGGTGATGCGGACGTTCCCGTCGTCGAAGTGGACGACGCCGGTGTCTTTGCCTGCGGCCAAGCGCAGCTGATGCGCCTGATCGGCGTACTTAAGCTCCAGCGCACGATCAATATGTGCAGTGATGGCTTTGGCGAGTGCGAGAAAGTCGGCTGCGTCGTTCTTGAGCCGAAACAGTGATTCGCCACTCAGCTCCGCAAGGTCGCCGGTCGGGGTGGTCAGTACGTGGTCAGGGAAAAGGTGATTCACAGCGCACCTCCCGCATTGACACGTTCGGAGGTGCTCTTGCGCAGACTTTCGGCTTCGAAGGCTTCAATGTCCTCAGCGCGATATACGACGCGGCCCTGCAATTTCAAAAATACCGGGCCGATGCCTTCGGAGCGCCAGCGTTCAAGCGTTGCTTCGCTGACTCCCCAACGGTCGGCCAGTTGGCCCTGATTCAGATGTTTGATACTCACGATGCGCTCCTTCTGGTTGTTGCGAATTCGTGAGATCAGTTTCGAAGTTGGCGTGTACGGGCGTCTGCCGCCACCATGTACGGGCTGATGTACGGGCACAGCTTTTGAGGGGGAAAAGGGAGCCGAGAAAACAAAAAACCGCCCGAAGGCGGTTGTGTGTGGCTACGAATAACGGTGCTGGCCTATTCCAGTTTGATGCCGTATCCAGCGTCGTCATGCGCGATGTAATCACGCCACTGGGTGTTGCCACTGAAGATGCTCGCAACCCGCTTACCGCGCGCGGCCTCCCGCGACCCATGCGCAGCGACCAAGATATCCCCTGCAGAAACGCGGTGGCGCCCCTTGGCAAACTGCTCGGCCAGGTACTGCACCGCAGCGGCTTGCTTGGGACCGCTGACTTTCCAAGGCTCAATTGATCGGGTGGTGATGTGCAGCGTGCTGGTAAATTCATCGAACCTCACTGCAGGCGAGTGCTCGACGGTCTCTCCTGGTGGCGCAAGCAATAAGCGATGGAGCAAGTCGGTGTCGATTGTCGGGTTGGGGCTGTGTCGCGCTAACACACTGTCGAACGGGATGACCCGGTAGTTCCTGGGAGGGCGGATCACCGTAGGCAGCGGCGAACCCAGAGTGAAGATGAGACCCATATCTGGCAGGGCGGCTTGCTCAAAGTGCTGGAAGACATCAGCGACCCGTGTCGCGAAACCACGGACGAGCCAAACATCGAGGTGGACTCGTCCGACGCGCGTCTTTCCGAGGTTCCAGAGAGAGCCATCGATGGCTGCTGCGGTGATACCGCGTCGTAGTGCCTGAGGGATGTCCAGAAGATCTGCCAGGTAGTTCAGAAACTTTTGGGCAGTGACAGCGCGGACGGCAACCGTTTCAGCTGCGATGTATTTCGTGCGGAAAGTTTCCGGGCAGCGGTACCGGTATTGCTCCGGATCATCGTCTTCCTCGATGTCCACCCAGATGGGCTCATCGCCACAAGGGGCCGGATAGCAAGCTGCGTAACCGACGCGCTCAGTCCAGGTGGACAAATCACTATCAGAAAGTGCGGCTTTGCGTCGCAAACTCCAGCCGGGCACACCGTACAGCCGCTGTCCATCGCCGTTGGCAATCGGCTGACCGGACTGCTCGAACAGATCGATCAGATCAAGCAGCGACGGTGTCGATAGGAGTTTTGACGCCATCCCCGACCTCCTTCACCAGATGCCATTTGGCCAGCAGGCGGTCGCACAGGACTCGATCTTTTTCCCGCTTAGTCTTGATATTGCAGTTGTTGTCGCCACGCAGGATGACGTTCACTGTACGGGCACGATCTTTCCCAATCTTTTTTAGTTTGATAGACAGTTTGGCGTAGGTCAGGTGATGGTCACTGAAGTCAAAGGTGGGGCCGATCAATGACTTGGCAGCCACATAGATGTCATCTACGTCCTTGGCCCGAATTTTCACCAAGAGCGAGCGGCCGTTGGCAGCGGTGTAACCAAGCTCGACAACCTTGACCGATGCCACTGCCGGTTCATCGGCAATATCAAAGTTTCTCGGTGCAGTGAGGCTTTGATAGTCATACTGCTTGAGCGGGATCTTCTCGCCAGTGATGGGTGATTGAAGCAGTGAGTCCGCTACCGTACGCGCGAGCGTTTCTCGGCCAGCCGTGTCTTTCGACAGCACCTCAAGGTGGCCATTCGCGGGTTCGTATGTGATGTGTGACGAGATGGCCCGAATCACTTCCTGGTGAACCAACTCGCTGTGTTGAACGTAGTCCTCAATCACCGGCGGACGGTTGTGGTGGATACTGATCTGATAAAGCTCTACGTCATCGCCGGTTTGCGTATCGGGCCGTAGCCGCCTGAAAATCTGCACGGCAACAGCGTCATTGGAGCATCCGAGTTGTTGTGCAACGGTTTGGTGGAATGCGGCCTTGGTCGCATCATCGTCCAATACCTCAAGGTTGGCGGGGGCCATGAAGCCGGAGTAGCAGGAAGCGCTTTGCCGAAATACGTCGGCCTGTCGGGCGTTAAGAGCTTCCTCGAAGATCATGGGTTCATTAGTGTGTAGCCACAGCGCCCGTTGGTACTGGTTTGGGATTGCAGCGAATTCTTCCCGAGCGACTTTGTCGAAGATGTCGTCCTTGAAGCCGTCGATGACGTCCTGGCCTGGGCCGTCCGACAAGAGAACAATACGTTCAGCCACCTCTTCGATCTGTTGTCGTGTCCTCACCTCAATGGTGGCGAGAACTTCCTCCATTCGCGCGCGCTGCTCTTTCTTCGGCTCCTTGCTGTCCGGTTCCGGCATGCTCAAGCCGAACTCGTCCACCATGAATGAGTGAAACACCTCGGGTGGCAGGTGGCTTAGAAGCTTGCTTAAATTCTCTGCATCGTTCATCTACATACCCTCTTATGGGATCGTCGCTAGGGTTGGTATCTGCCCTTCCGGCCCCTTTTTCTTTGTATCGGGGTGTGCAGATTGATTTCGTTCGGTGTGCCGAACATATTTGATTGTCAGTGCTCATGATGGGTTTGTCAAGCAGGTACGAATTTGTTCGGCGCGGTGGTACTATTTGCGGCCTGATGCGAACATATGAGGAGAGATCGGTGCCATCACCCCTGGGGGACAAAATCCGTATGTTGCGGAAGCAAAAGAAGCTCAGCCTTGATCAGTTAGCCGAGCGGACGGACTCCAGCAAGAGCTACATCTGGGAGCTGGAGAACAAGGACGATCCGAAACCATCGGCCGAAAAAATCGGCAAAATCGCTGCTGTACTGGAAGTCACAGCGGAGTTCCTGCTGACTGAGGCAACGACCACACCCGATGAGGCGGTGGTCGATGAAGCTTTCTTCCGCAAGTACAAAACTATGTCGGAGCCGGACAAGAAGAAGATCCGCAAGATTCTCGATGCCTGGGACGACGAATGACGATTGTCAAAAAGCCCATGGCCGAGGCCAACCGCATCTCGGTCATGCTCAATACGGTATTCGGTGTGGAGCGCTTTCCGGTCAAAGTGGATGAGCTGGCGCTGGAGTATTCACGCCAGTGTTTTTCGGATTCGCCGATTGCCAAGGTTCATGGTGAAGACCTGGATGATTTCGACGGTCTGTTGAAAGCCAACAAGACACGTTCCAAGTGGCTAATCCTCTACAACAGTGCCACGCCGTCAGAGGGGCGCAAACGCTTCACCATTGCGCATGAGTTCGGCCATTACATCCTGCACCGTCACCAGCAGAGCCTTTTCGAGTGCGGCGACGGTGACATTGAAACTGGCGACAACAACGGTCGTGATATCGAAGCTGAGGCGGATTTGTTCGCCTCGACCTTGCTGATGCCGCTGGATGACTTCAGGCGTCAGGTGGATAGGCAGCCAGTCAGCTTTGACCTGCTGGGCCATTGCGCCGATCGGTACGGGGTTTCCTTGACGGCTGCTGCCCTGCGTTGGGTGGAGATTGCACCTATGCGGGCGGTGCTGGTGGCGAGTAGGGACGACCATATGCTCTGGGCTAAGTCGAGCAAGTCGGCCCTGAAATCTGGCGCTTACTTCGCGACCCGCAAGAACACTATCGAACTGCCTCACGATGCCCTCGCGCACAGTTTTAATGCTTTTGGAGGAGCTGACATCCAGACCGGGCACGCACAGTCGTGGTTTGCCGGTGAGCCTGCGGGTATGTCGGTCACGGAGATGACACGCGTCGCGGGTCAGTACGACTACACGCTGACACTGTTGTTGCTTCCGGAAGCCGAATGGCAGGGGGCACATCATGACGACGAAGAACCAGAGGAAGATACTTACGACCGTTTCATTCGCAACGGCCAGTTTCCTGTTAAATAGTCGGCGCTGACGCGCGGGGCTTTTCGTACTATCCCGCATTCGTCCGCAGGCGTTCGAAACGCCCTCATGGCGTTGGCGGTCCTTCATCCGGACAATTTCACTGTATGTGAGTTTGACGGAGAGGGTCGCTACCAATGCACCAAATAAACCATCTACTACCTGAGCGGATGACGCCACAGCAGCGTCGCCATGAGGTCGCGTCGTTGCTGGCCCACGGCCTGGCGCGCCTGCGCATGACTGGAAAGGAGCAGTCCGCACACAGTGCTGGAGCGGGCGAGTTTGAGCTTGGCTTCTCTGCTAACCAGCGCGTTCATACAGACCCCGTCAACAAGACCACTACGGAGTCGAAATGAACATGCAAACACCCAAGTCTTCAACGCCACCTTCGCTGGCGGCACAAGTCGCCGGCTTGCCCGAGCTGTCAATGGCAGAGATCAGAGCGCTTTGGCAGCAGCTGGTCGGTGGAGAAGCACCAACCCACAATCGCCAGTTTCTTGAGCGCCGTATCGCGTACAAGCTGCAAGAAGTAGCGTTTCGCAAGGTTGACGCCAACCTGCTGGATCGTAACCGGCGTCGCATCGCCTCTCTGGTTGAAACCGGGAAGGTGAAAAAACGTGACCGTGATTACCGTCCGGCTGCTGGCACCGTGCTGGTTCGTGAATATAAGGGGGTCGAGTATCGCGTGATTACGACCGCCGACGGCCAGTACGACTTTCAGGGCCGGATGTTCCCCAGCCTCTCGATGATCGCTCGTGAGATCACCGGCATGCGCTGGTCAGGGCCGTTATTCTTTGGGCTCAGGCCGCCATCAAACGCCAAGACCAAGGCATCTTCGAAAAAGAGAGGTGGACAATGAGCGAAGTCCTGAAGCGCCGGATGCGCTGCGCGGTCTATACGCGAAAATCCACCGACGAGGGGCTGGATCAGGAATACAACTCCATTGATGCCCAGCGCGATGCGGGCCATGCCTACATCGCCAGTCAGCGCTCCGAAGGCTGGATACCCGTAGCTGATGACTATGATGATCCGGCCTTCTCCGGGGGCAATATGGAGCGCCCAGCCCTCAAGCGGATGATGGCGGACATCGAGGCAGGCATGATCGACGTGGTCGTTATCTACAAGATTGACCGCCTGACACGCAGCCTGACGGACTTTTCCAAGATGGTCGAGGTGTTCGAGCGCTACGGCGTATCCTTCGTGTCGGTCACCCAGCAGTTCAACACGACGACCTCTATGGGTCGGTTGATGCTGAACATCCTACTGTCGTTTGCTCAGTTCGAACGCGAGGTCACCGGTGAGCGTATCCGCGACAAGATCGCGGCCAGCAAGCGTAAGGGTATGTGGATGGGGGGCATACCACCACTTGGATACGACGTGGCAAACCGCCGGTTGGTGCCCAATGAGCGCGAGGCCAAGCTGATTCGCCATATCTTTCAGCGTTTTGTTGAGCTTGGTTCCACGACGTTATTGGTCAAGGAGTTGAAGCTCGACGGTGTGACGTCAAAATCTTGGGTCACGCAGGATGGCCGAACCAGAGAGGGCAGGCCGATCGATAAAGGCCACGTCTACAAAATTCTTGGCAATCGTACCTACCTTGGTGAGTTGAGACATAAAGATCAGTGGTTTCAAGCAGAGCATCTGCCCATCATCGACCAGGAGCTGTGGGACAGCGCTCGTGCGATTCTGGCCACCAACGGACGGGTTCGCGGCAATGCAACGCGCGCCAAGGTTCCCTATCTGCTCAAGGGCATCGTATTCGGCAACGATGGCCGAGCATTGTCGCCCTGGCATACTACTAAGAAGAATGGCCGTCGGTACCGCTACTATGTGCCCCAGCGCGATGCCAAAGAGCATGCGGGTGCCTCGGGCCTGCCGCGCCTGCCCGCAGCAGAGCTCGAGTCGGCGGTACTTGATCAACTGCGCGCGATCTTGCGAGCCCCAAACCTCTTGGGTGAGATGTTGCCGCAGGCGATCCAACTTGATCCGACCTTGGACGAAGCCAAGATTACAGTGGCCATGACCCGGCTCGACATGATTTGGGATCAACTGTTCCCCGCAGAGCAGAGTCGGGTCGTCAAGCTGCTGGTGGAAAAGGTCATTGTGTCCCCCAACGATCTTGAAGTGCGGCTGCGCGCCAACGGTATCGAACGTCTGGTGTTGGAACTTCGTCCAGAGTCGGTAGATCAACAGCAGGAGGCAATGGCATGAGCGACATCCGCATTCAGAAGACCGGTGAGCCGGACATTGTTGAGGCGAGTGACGGGAGGCTGACCTTGTCCGTGCCGATTCAGATCAAACGCCGCAGTGGTCGAAAGCTGGTCACTTTGCCAAATGGTGAAACCGCACCGGTGAGGCCGTGGGACGTGACTCCGACGTCGGTGCAGCTGGCGTTGGCAAGGGGGCATCGCTGGCTGGCGATGCTTGAATCAGGTGAGGCAAAAACGCTGAAGGAGATCGCGGTGCGGGAGGGTATCGATAACAGCTACGTCAGCCGGATGGTCAACCTGACCACGTTGGCACCTGACATCGTGGCCGCCATCCTAGACGACACACTGCCGAACCATGTCACGTTGTTCGATCTGGCGGTTGATCCGCCAGCGCTGTGGGATGAGCAGCGGGCGAAGGTCGTCCTATGATCCGTCTCCTTCGCCTGCCGAAGCTGGAATCCAACCGTTTGATTCGTCCGCACATAACCCATTGATATATATGGGGATGATTTGTGGCCTTTGCGGACTTCGGGCTGGTTTCAGGGAGCGAGGTCGGAGCGAGGAATGGCAAGGAGAGAGTGGAATGTGGCCCGGAACGGGTCGAAACGCTGACCGGCGT
>JACDJB010003043.1_pt1 | contig 11360 bp, 9 predicted proteins | sample 7454121 | NCBI WGS metagenome assembly JACDJB01 (sample SAMN14253290, study PRJNA609438) | sludge metagenome | isolation source: sludge after 25d culture with pyrite | collected 2018-12-20 | reverse complement strand
CTTCCACCTGGGGTAGGACTGATAAGCATCATTATCCACATTACCAGTTGTTTGGCAAATAAATGAAGATGGTCATTCCATCCCAGCCATTTTATGCCGAAAAATGTGATGATAAGCGTGTTGACAACCCAGTAACGGGCTGTCCAGCTAAAAAATGTAGCACCAAATGCTTTGAGCCATCGGTTTAAAGGCCAGCTTTTAAAATCTCTGGATGCTTCTATCAAATCTGTACCCGACTCATTGGCCTGAGGGCGCCATTTACGGATGATTGGGAGTTTAAAAAACCAAAGCAACAGCCATTTAAGACCGCGTGGGTTGATGAAAAGCCCGTAGGTTAAAATCAGGGTATAGAGCAGTTTTACGATGTAGCCGCCCATGGCCAGCAGAAAAAAGTTATTCTGATACCAGGGCAATCCCACCATGGAGTTATCTAAATAAAAAATATCCGAGCGACCGAACAGGATTAGAATAACTGGAAAGGTAATGATGAAATAAAGCTCATCCAGGAACGAGGTTACCATAACAACTGCTGTACTACGGCCTATATTGATACCCTCTTTGTTGATGAAAAATATGGCGACACTGGTGCCCCCGATAGCCGAAGGAGTGATGGCCGAAGTAAATTCCCACAACATAATGATGTTGAACGACCGAATCCAGGAGAGCTTTTTTTCTGTAAGGATCCTGAGCCGAAGGATGTAGCCAAAATCCCTTACTCCCATCAATAAAAACGATAAAAAAAGCCAAAACAACGACTTTGTCGTAAACGAAATAAGACTCAGGCTCCCGGGCTCAAACTCGCGATATAACAGAAATCCCGTTGCAGCAAGACCTATCAGCACAGGCCAGATGATGCGGCTGGGGCGTATGCTCCGTATTATTTTCCCTGAGTTGTCGGTCATGAAATAGAAGCGATCAGTTATAAACGCGCAAAATTATTTCCTACAAAATTACGACAATGTTCTTACAACTGGAAAAGCGGAGTTAAAGTTTCTGAATCCGTGGTTAATAAAACAAAAAAACCGGACATATGTCCGGTTTTTTTGCTATATTTATACTTATTCTCATGAAGTGGAGATGAGGGGAGTCGAACTGCTGGCCTGTCCCGAACTTACTTCGGGAACCTTCCCGATTGCATCGGGACGCTCCAGGAGTTCGTGTTAATTCCTCCTCTAATGTGGAGATGAGGGGAGTCGAACCCCTGACCTTCCCGATTGCATCGGGACGCTCCAGGAGTTCGTGTTAATTCCTCCTCTAATGTGGAGATGAGGGGAGTCGAACCCCTGACCTCTTGACTGCCAGTCAAGCGCTCTAGCCAACTGAGCTACACCCCCGCTATGAACGGTGCAAATATAGATCAAATTAATGGTTTCCACCAAATGGGGAGGTGGAAATGTTGAAAAGTTGGCAGTTTGTATTATTTATTGACAATAAAGTCTTACTTTTAGGCTCTCAAAAAAAAGGAGAGTATTTTTTACCTATTGTCTTGAATTTGCTTTATATTAGCAGAAAAAAGTAATTAATTTCGGACACTAAATTAAAGGAGTTACTATGGAAGCAAAAAAGTCACCCAAAGCCGACCTCGAGAGTAAAAAGTCCGTCTTCATGCAGATTGGCCTTGTTGTTGCACTTTCGCTGGTATTTATAGCCTTTGAGTGGACATCTACCGATGTAGGCGTCAACACAGGGCTTATGATTGATGAAGACGCTGTGGAAGAGGAGATTATCCCTATCACACGGCAGGAAGAAGTGAAACCACCGCCCCCGCCACCACCTCCAAAAGTGAGCGACGTGCTCAATATTGTAGAGAACGATGTGGAATTGGACGAAGAGTTGGTTATTCAAGATACCGAAGTGAACCAGGATACTGAAATTGATTTTTCTGATATCAAGGTAGATGACGATGCTTCAGGCGATGATGCCCCGGTTTTCTTTATTGTAGAAGAGATGCCTGAGTTTCCAGGTGGCGAAGCCGCCCTCACCAAATATCTGGCCACCGAGGTGAAATACCCCGTAATTGCCCAGGAAAATGGAATTCAGGGACGGGTCTATATTAAATTTGTGGTAAATACCAATGGCCAGGTGGCCAATGTGGAGATTGCCCGTGGTGTGGACCCCAGTCTCGATAAAGAGGCCCTGAGAGTAGTTAAAGCCATGCCCAAGTGGAAGCCCGGAAAACAAAGAGGAAAAACTGTACGGGTCTCCTACACTGTACCTATTAACTTTGTTCTTCAATAAAAAAGGTAAACACCCCTATATTGCATTGAATAAAAGCCCGGCATTTATCACCGGGCTTTTATTGATCTTACTAACCTGGATAAACCCCGATTGGAATACGGGCAGGCAGGTTTTGCCAAAAAAAGCAAAGGCTGTCCCGTTCTACGGGAAAAATAACTGATAAGACACTAATCTGGATGAATGAGTGAATTAATTTCTACCGAGAAAGAGCTTGAACAAGTTGTGCTGGTGGCCGTAAGAACCCCCGATTTGTCCGAGAGTGAGGTGAACGAACATCTCGATGAACTGGCTTTCTTAACCGAAACTGCCGAAGGTATTCCGGTGAAGCGATTTGTACAGTCTCTTGCCATGTCTGATCATCGTTATTATGTGGGCAGCGGCAAACTGGATGAGATCAATGAATATTTACAGGTGCATGAAGAGATCACTTGTGCCATTTTTGACGATGAGCTCACCGCTTCTCAATTCCGGAATCTGGAGAACGTCTTAAAGGTGCGTGTTCTGGACCGTACCAATCTTATCCTCGATATTTTTGCCCGGCGGGCCCGTACAGCACATGCCAAAACTCAGGTTGAGCTGGCACAATACCAATATCTGTTACCGCGTCTTACACGTATGTGGACTCACCTGGAGCGTCAGCGCGGAGGAATTGGAATGCGAGGTCCGGGAGAGAAAGAGATTGAAACCGACCGGCGCATTATTCGTGATAAGATTGCCCGGCTTAAACTTGACCTTGATAAGATAGACCGACAAATGATTACCCAGCGGAAAAATCGGGGAAAAATGGTGCGGGTTGCCCTGGTGGGCTACACCAACGTAGGGAAAAGCACCCTGATGAACGCATTAAGCAAGAGCGAGATATTTGCCGAAGACAAACTTTTTGCCACTTTAGACACTACGGTACGCAAGGTGGTTATTGGGAACTTACCCTTCCTGCTAACCGATACCGTGGGATTTATCCGTAAGCTGCCTCACCATCTGGTGGAGTCGTTTAAATCGACTCTTGACGAGGTGCGTGAGGCCGATCTGTTGATTCATATAGTCGATATTTCTCATCCTGGTTTTGAGCAGCAGATAGAGGTGGTGAATCAAACGCTCAGAGATATTGATGAGCGGTCAAAGCCTATGATTTTGGTGTTTAACAAGATCGATGCATTTACCTATATGCCTAAGGATGAAGATGATTTGGGAGCTGTGGTGAAAGAGAATCACTCTCTCAGCGATCTAAAAAGGAGCTGGATGGGTAAAGAGGAAAAGAGCATCTTTATCTCGGCCAAAGAAAAGACTAACTTTGAAGAGTTCCGCGAACTGCTTTACCGCGAAGTGGTGAAGATTCATATCACCCGATTTCCTTTCAACGACTTCCTCTATCCGGATACCGAACTGCCGGAGTAGCACTTTCACCTCTCCCGGGATGAACCTGGCCCTTTATCGGATTAGTTTCCCTTCTCCCCTAATCTGATGAATCCAGCCGGTCATGTAAATTTCATCCAATGAGTAAGTCGCATCAGGGCACTTGACTCATCGGATGAGAGCGAACGTGCTGCGGGCGCATTTTATGAACGACGCAGGAGAGCTGGTCAAGCTCATCCGATGAGTTTGACCAGTTCGGTAATTACCCGGGTCATTTTAGGCTCGGCTGCTGCGGCTACCTCCTGCACCTCTTCGTGCGATATTTCCACTATTTGGCCCGGTACCCCCGAATCGGTAATGATGGAGATGCCAAAGCAGGTGATACCCATGTGCCGGGCCACAATAACTTCCGGAACGGTGGACATGCCCACGGCATCACCTCCTATAGTTCTAAAATATTTGTACTCGGCAGGCGTTTCAAAAGTGGGGCCACTGGTACCCACATAAACACCCTTTTGCAGTTTTATGTTGAGGCTGGCCGCTGTTTCAAGGACCTTTTTGATGAGGTTGTGGTTGTAAGGCGCGCTCATATCGGGGAAACGGGGGCCCAGCTCATTGTAGTTTTTACCCAACAGCGGATTGTCGCCAAACAGGTTGATGTGGTCGGTGATCACCATTATGTCGCCCACTTTAAAATCGGGGTTAAGGCCTCCGCTGGCATTGGAAACAACCAGATGATTAACACCCATCTGATGCATCACTCTTACCGGAAAGGTGACCTGTTGCATGGTGTAACCTTCGTAGTAGTGAAACCGGCCCTGCATGGCCATTATTTCAACACCGTTGAGCTGCCCGAAGATAAGCCGGCCCTGATGTCCTTCGACGGTGGAGACCGGGAAATGAGGAATATCCGAATAGGAGATGGTTCTTTTTATCTCGATCTCTTTTACCAGACCGCCCAGTCCTGTACCCAGGATTATCCCGGTATGAATTTCACCCGGATGCTGATTCTTAAGATAATGAACCGCTTCATTGATTTTTTGTAACATAGCTATTGATGATTTTATTGAATGTTTCTTGCTGGTTAAACAGAATTTTTAATTCAATGGGAAGATACCAACTTTTTTCGACTATTTCCTGTTTCAGAGCCATTTCCCTAAGTCGCACCGCATCTTTTTCGGTGGTAATCAGCAACGCTTCGGGGCCTATGGTTTTGAGCGTTTTCTCTATCTTTTGCAGGTCAATGGCTGTAAACTCGTGATGATCGCCAAAACTCATGGTTGTCACCTGCGCAAATCGTCGCTTTACCTCATCGAAAAATGGCTTTGGATGACCAATGCCTGCCACTGCCAGTGCGGGAGTATTCTCCCATTGCATCATTTTAGCATCAAAAGAATCAGACTTTTGCGGCAGTACTCTGCCGGGAGGCTGATAACCCACGTTGCTGAAGAATATCTGTTGTTCCGGGGTAAGATTCAGTTTTTCAATAATGACTTCCTTTTGGCTTACGGATAAATTATGGGGGCACTTATTCACAATGATAATATCGGCCCGTGAAGCATTGCGTGCAGGTTCCCTGAGGTTACCAGCGGGAAGGCACCAATCGCGATAAACGGGCCGGTGGTAGTCCATTACCACAATGGAGAGGCCCGCTGTAAGCTGTCGATGCTGGAAGGCATCGTCTAATAAAACCACCTGGGGAGGGGTTCCTGAGGCAAGAAGATGTTTCATTCCCTCCACCCGTTTTTCGGATACCACCACGCGAAGGTGACTGAACTTTTGCTTCATCTGCATGGGTTCGTCGCCAATGGTGAGGGCCGTAGCATTTGGACCGGCCATTATCGTACCCCGCGTCTTGCGTCGATATCCCCTGCTGAGCAAAGCACATTTGTACTGCGGCGACAGGAGCCTGATGAGATATTCGGTGAGAGGTGTTTTGCCGGTGCCTCCCACAGTGAGGTTCCCCACCGAAATAATTGGCAGATCAAATGGTTGCGACTTAAAGATACCCAGATCGTACAACCAATTTCTTAAGGTTACTATCAGGCAGTATAACCATGAAAATGGCAAAAGCAGGATACGCCAGGAAGAGGGCATTCGACTGTATTAATATTTTAATTTATGCTCAGCTCGTAAGGCATCCGTGCTTGCACCGGGTAGGCACTTTTAAGGTTGTTAATGGTTTTCAGTACTTCCAGCTCTTCGGAATGGCCAAACAGTAAACTCTGCAGATAGGCCGATGCATCGCCGGTAAACCCTTTCATCAGTTGTTCAAAAGGGGGGAGTACTTCGGGCAATTCCACGGTACGATAATTCTCCAGCCCTGCTCTCTCGGCAGCAATGGCAAGGGCGGTGTCAATTCCACCCATTACATCTACCAGGTTTATATCCAGCGCGTTGGCTCCGCTCCACACACGTCCCTGTCCAATAAGGTCGATGGCAGCTGTGGTGGTGTCACGTCCGCTGGCACAACGTTGTAAAAAGACCTGATAAAAGCGCTCAATGTAGGCTTGCATAAGCTCCTTTTCTTCGGGACGAAAGGGGCGATCGATGGCGGGCATGTCGGCAAACCGGTTGGTTTTCACACCGTCGGTGGTAACACCAATTTTATTCAGCAGACCCTTTACGTTGGGGATTAGGCCAAACACGCCAATGGAGCCGGTGAGCGTATTGGGATGCGCCACAATAACGTCGGCAGGACAGGCAATGTAGTAACCGCCTGATGCTGCCAGGTCGCCCATTGAGACAATTACCGGTTTCACTTCGGTGGCCAGTTTCACTTCGCGCCAAATAATTTCGGAGCCCAGGCCCGAGCCGCCGGGGGAGTTTATCCTGAATACGATGGCTTTAATCGTGGAATCACGGCGTGCCTCGCGCAGTGTACGAGACAAGTCTTCCGACTTAATCCCGTCTGTGCCGGTGCCGTCAATCTCGCCTTCGGCATAAACTATGGCTATTTTGTTTTTTGCAAGGCCTTTTCCTTTGGTTTTATCAGCTACATAAGCCCTGGCATATTTTTTAATAGCAATGGCGTTCAAGTCGTCTTTATGCTCTATGCCAGTAGAGTCTTTAAGTTCCAGCAGAACTTCGTCTTTATATTTCCAATCATCGATCAATTTGGTTTGTATGAGATAATCACTTTCCTTAAACATGGGCATCTCATCGGCAATGTTGTTCAGTTCTGCACTGTTTAGCTGGCGTGCCGTGGCAATATTGTCGCGCATGTGATCCCACATTGAGGAGACGTAAGTTTGTGTCTGCAGCCGGGCTGCTTCACTCATGTCGTCGCGGATAAAGGGTTCTACGGCCGATTTAAACTGGCCGTGTCTGAATACCTGCATCTCTATACCCAACTTTTCCAGCGTGCCTTTGTAAAAGGTACGCTGTGAACTGATACCGCTAAATTGGAGCATACCGGTGGGATTGAGATAAATATGGTCGGCCACTGAGGCCAGGTAGTATGATTTTTGGGTATATACCGGTGCAAAGCTGATGATGAACTTGCCGCTTTTTTTGAATTCGAGCAGCGCGTTGCGTATCTCTTCCACAGTGGCGTAACCGGCCATCAGAGCGCCTGACTCCAGGTAGATGCCTTTGAAGCGGTCGTCGCGTCCGGCCTTTTTGATGCTCGAAAGGATTTGGTTGAGACCGGTGGGAGCCAATTGACCCGATATCTGGGCCATCAGGTCGTCAAAAGGGCTGTCGGTGGCTCTATCAATAATGGGGCCATCCAGATTGAGTACCAAAAGAGAGTTGTCCTTTACCTGTACTTCTTGTTTGCCAGCGGCTGCAAAGATGCCTACCATGATGAAAAATCCCAGTATGAGAATGAAGATGGAGACCAGTGAGCCTACTAAAACAGCCAGGGTGTACTTTAAAAATTTTATCATTGTACTAGTTTTAATGGTGGAGAAGATTTTAGTTTAAGTAATGGTGTCATTCGCGGAAGAGGTATTTATCAGAACTTTTTATTGTACCTCCATGTTTGTTTAACGGTGAATTGAGTATGTTTGTTTATGCCATATTACAAATGTGGTGAATTTTTCTGTAAGTCGCACCTAAATTAGTCTCATTCATTTAAATATTTACATGCAATCAACAACTCTTTTGTTGGGGGGCAATGAAAATCATACCGCTCATCTTTTTAAATCGGCTGCCGAAATGATATCGTGCCGGGTGGGTGCAATTATTGGACAATCATCGTTCTATGAAAGCCCCCCCTGGGGTTTTGAGCATGAGCATTGGTTCCTGAACCAGATGTTGTTGGTGGAAAATCAGCTTAAACCATTGGCTCTTCTGAGTCAAATTCAGGAGATAGAAAAAATTTTAGGGCGGCAGAAAAAGAGCACCTATCAATATGAAGCGCGTCCCATCGACATTGACATTTTGTTTATAGATACGGGTACAGTGGATTTGCCGCAGCTTACTGTGCCGCATCCCCTTTTGCATCTGCGGCGCTTCACGTTGGTGCCTCTTTGTGAAGTGATGCCCGATTTTGTTCATCCGGTAATAAACAAAACGATGCGGGAATTGCTGAAAATATGTCCCGATAAAAGCGAAGTACGGCGCAGGGACTAAAGTTTGGCGCCGTAGGCCAGGTCGCCGGCATCGCCAAGTCCCGGTACAATGTAGGATTTGGCGTTGAGCTCGTTGTCCACCACTGCCAGCCATAGGGTCACCGGCTCATCGTTCAGCCTGTTTTTCACATACTCCACCCCTGCCTGGCTGGCAATTACACTCACCAGATGCACGTGGCTGGGTGTGCCGTTCGCAAGGATGGCTTTATAGGCCAGTTCCATTGACGAGCCGGTGGCCACCATTGGGTCGGCTAATATCACTGTTTTTCCGTTGAGGTCGGGGGCTGAGATATATTCGATGTGGATGTTGAACTCACCCTTTTCATTGTATTTGCGATAAGCTGACACAAAGCCGTTTTCGGCCCGGTCGAAATAGTTGAGCAGTCCGGTGTGCAACGGAATACCGGCACGCAGTATGGAGGTGATGACCAGCTTCTCCAGAGGCAGCGACTCGGTGGCTTTACCCAGCGGCGTTTGAATTTCCCGCGATTGGTAGGTGAGCGTTTTGCTTATTTCGTAGGCAAAAATCTCTCCCATTCTCTCCAGGTTTCTTCGGAAGCGCAGCGGGTCGTTCTGAATGTTTACATCCCGCATCTCGGCAATAAAGGTGTTGAGCACACTGCCTGTGTGGTTTATTTGTTTGATTCTCATAGCCCGGTTTTGGAAACAAAAATAGCTTTTCCTTAACTATTTTCAATCGTGCGCTTCTGTTTTTTTTGACAAAAGCCGAAAGACATGGTGTTTTATCCTCATTTTTTTGGCCATACGCCATAAAAGGGGGAGGCGATTGATGGTAACTGAGGGGTAGTTTTTAGGCAGGGCTCCAAAACGGCGGTTAAATGTGGCCACATTGGGAATCACGGAGCCCGTGAAATCAATGGTCAGATCCTTTTCAGCATGGGTTTTAACAAAATGGTCAATGAGTGCAAAAGAGACCTTCATCTGTTTCCCTTGTGTGTTTGCCAGGTGATATGCGATGCATCTTCTTTCCCCTATAAGAAAAAATGCAGAACCCACAAGCGACTCCTGGTGTTTTACCGAATATGAAACGCCTCTGCCTTCGTTAATAGATTCGGTTATCAGCCGGTCAAATCTTTTACGATAACCGGAGGGCATGTATAGCCCGGGCCTGCTGATACTTATTTCGGAGGTTAATTGTGTAAACCCACCGGGATGTTGGTTGGTCAATATTTCAAGATTCATAGCGTGAAATTTCCTGATACAGCGTTGATGGCTTTGGGAAAATCCGCTTTTCAGCCTTTCGTAGGGGCTGTTTAAGCTCAGCTCATAAGTTTGTTTAATAGTCACCTCCGGTGATACAATTATTGGGGATGTGGTCGGGCTTCCGTTGTAACTTATAAATCTGAATTTATTCAGAGCGCGGTGGTATAAAACTCCGGGGAAGAGGGCCCTGATACTGCCTGAACCAGAGAATATCCCCAGCGTTAACACTTCGTGGGGCATTTGTAACAAACTCATGTTTCCGATACCCGAAACCGGCAATGGCATAACCCCTACGTAGTTGTTGATGATCAATCCTTCCCATCCGGGTGAAAGACAATCGAGCACCCAACTGTAAGCCAGGGGACTCTCGTTGGGAGCCAGGGCTACACATTGATCCCACAGGGTTGTATCAATGTTTCCCCTGGGTACAATTTCTATATTGAAGGATGAAAGCTCCTCTTCTGATGATAATTGCAATGGGGTGGAATTCATGGGCAGTGAGCTGTTTAGAAGGTACCCTTGCGATATGCAGGGCAATATTGCGACTCAAAGGCAATTATAGAGGTGAGCGTTTCGTTGCCAAAGGGCAGCTCCAGTGTAAGGTTGGATTCACAATTGGTTTTAATAATGTGGTCCAGGGCTCTGAAGAGAGCATGGTTTTCCTGTCCTTCGGGCGTTTCAATGGTTTCGATTAAGCAAACCCGGTTGTTGGCTTTAATTAAAAACAGAGCGGCTATAAGTTCGTTCATAGACGAATAAACGGTGTAGATGCCTGCACTTTTATAGCGGAGGGCGTAATTCATGATACGGGTGAGGAGCATGTAGCTTCCAACGGCTGTCTTTTCTACCTCTCTTTTAAATTTAATGTATTCGTCGGTACGAATGGAAGGGAGGACGAAGGTGTGGTCGGGGAGGGTAAGTGTCTTTTGAATTTCGGGAGCATATTTTTGTTTCAAAAGTTCGTAAGGAAGAATCAGGTCGAGCACAGGCACATGGTGGTGGCTGTTTCGCGATGGAGTTTTCAGACGATTGAAGTGGTTCAGGGTAAGTCGTACACTTTTGTAGGGAATGGCTTTCATAAATTCATCCACTTTGCAGGGTGGCAGATGGCTGGATGAAAATACACCCAGAAAGGGGGTCAGTGGAGGTTGACGCACAATGGTAAACCCAAAGCGTTTAAGAACAGGAACGGGGCAAACAGTCTGGTAATCTCCTTCCACCAGCAGGTTCCAATCCTCGCATACCAGATCGAGATACCAGGGATATGCAAAAGCTGTAGCATTGTAGGAAGCTTCCAGGCATTTCTGGTACTTTTGCCGGTTTATGGCATCGTGTTTTATATATCGGATGGACATAACAGAGTGTTTGAGCTAAATGATACCTTCATCTGCAAAGCTAAAGTAATTATTTTCAGCTACAATAAGGTGGTCCAGCACTCTTATGTCAAGAATCTTGCCGGCATCCGACAATTTTTGAGTGATACGGATGTCGGCATCGCTGGGTTTATTGTTTCCCGAAGGGTGATTGTGGCACAATACCAGTGCGGTGGCGTGTTCGTAAAGGGCTTTTTCCATAATCAGGCGCACGTCGATTACCGTTCCTGCAATGCCTCCTTTGCTCAGCAGAAACCGTGTAATCACTTTATTGGCCTGATTGAGCAGGAGCACCCAAAACTCTTCGTAATGGAGGTCGGCCACAATTGGGTGCATAATGGCAAAAATGTCCTTACTTTCTCTTATTTGGGGGCGTTCCATCGGATTGAACTGCTGGCGCCTGCGCCCAAGTTCCAGCGCGGCTACAATAGTAACTGCCTTGGCCTGTCCGATACCGTGATAGCGTTTTTGAAGCGATTCGATGGTGGTTTTACCCAGCTCATGAAGGTTGTTGTTGGCATCCATTAATATTTTACGGGCCAGGTCCACCGCCGACTCCCGCCGGCTTCCCGAGCCAATTAAAATGGCCAGTAAT
>JACDJB010003038.1_pt1 | contig 11368 bp, 8 predicted proteins | sample 7454121 | NCBI WGS metagenome assembly JACDJB01 (sample SAMN14253290, study PRJNA609438) | sludge metagenome | isolation source: sludge after 25d culture with pyrite | collected 2018-12-20 | reverse complement strand
GACGAGCATCGGCTGATCGCTGAGCGCCGCGAGAAGCTCGGGCAGCTGCGTGCCGCGGGCATCGCCTTTCCGAACGATTTCCGCCGTGACGCCCTGGCCGGCGAGCTGCATGCCGAGTATGGCGACCAGTCCACCGAGTCCTTGGACGCCGGGGCGCGCCGCGTACGCGTGGCCGGGCGCATGATGGCCAAGCGCATCATGGGCAAGGTCAGCTTCACGCACATCCAGGATATGTCCGGGCGTATCCAGCTGTTCCTGGGCCGCGACAGCCTGCCGGATGGTGTTTATCAGCAGTTCAAGGGCTGGGATATCGGCGATATCGTTGGCGCCGAGGGTGTGTTGTTCAAGACCCGCACCGGCGAACTCAGCGTCAAGGTGGAGCAGATCCGCCTGCTGACCAAATCACTGCGGCCGCTGCCGGAGAAATTCCATGGCCTGGCGGATCAGGAGACGCGCTATCGGCAGCGTTATCTCGATCTCATCATGAACGAGGCCTCGCGCAGCATCTTCCGGCTGCGCACCCGGATCATCCAGTACATCCGTACGTTCCTCGACGAACGTGGCTTTCTGGAGGTCGAGACGCCGATGATGCAGCCGATCCCCGGCGGCGCCACGGCGCGGCCATTCATCACCCATCACAATGCCTTGGACATGCAACTCTTTCTGCGCATCGCGCCGGAGCTGTATCTCAAGCGCCTGGTGGTCGGGGGCTTCGAGAAGGTCTACGAAATCAACCGCAGCTTCCGCAACGAAGGTCTGTCGACGCGCCACAACCCCGAGTTCACCATGCTGGAGTTCTATCAGGCCTATGCGGACTACCATGACCTGATGGACCTCACCGAAACCCTGCTGCGCAGCATGGCACAGGCGCTGTTGGGCACCACGACCATCGCCTATCAGGGCGAGGACTACGATCTCGGCCGGCCGTTCGCGCGTATGACGATCAAGGAATCCATCCTGCATTTCAATCCGGACATCGTCGCCGCCGAGCTCGACGACCTCGAGGCCGCACGACGCATCGCCGCACACGCAGGCGTCGTGCTCAAGCCAGGCTATGGTCTGGGCAAGCTGCAGGTCGAGATCTTCGAGAAGACGGTCGAGCACCGCCTGGCGCAGCCGACCTTCATCACCGCCTATCCGACCGAGGTCTCACCGCTGGCCCGCCGCAACGACCACGACCCGTTCGTCACCGATCGGTTCGAGTTCTTCGTCGGCGGCCGTGAGATCGCCAACGGCTTCTCCGAACTGAACGACGCCGAGGACCAGGCCGAGCGCTTCCGCCGCCAGGTGGAGGACAAGGAGGCCGGCGACGAAGAGGCCATGCACTTCGACGCCGATTACATCTGCGCCCTGGAGCACGGTATGCCGCCGACCGCGGGCGAGGGCATCGGCATCGACCGCCTGGTCATGCTGTTCACCGACGCGCCGTCGATCCGCGACGTGTTACTGTTCCCGCATCTGCGGCCACTGGCATGATATATTAATCTTTATTATCATGTATTTATTTAGTATATCGGTGGTAGTATCTATATTCAGTCGGGAATATGACACGGTGTAACGAGCGGGTAAATGTATTCAGGAATGCATTTAGGTAAGATTCAGGAGTTTTCACTGCCGTCCCAATTGCCTTTACCCTAAAAATAAAACGCATTTCAGCCACGGAAGCACACGGAAAAACACCGCAATGAAATCGCATCACGAAGCCCTGCCGCAACACCTGGCGGGTGACGTGAGCTGTTGTGTAGAGCCATATGATCTTGTCCGTGTTTTTCCGTGTGCTTCCGTGGCTGAAATGAGTTTTTGGGGTTTATGGGACAGTAGTGAGAAGTTTTGATATGGGGTTTTGATATAAACCGGGGGTGCCTCCGATAACGCACCAAACCGCCGCTGCAGGGACGCGGGCGTTGTTCTCCATCTGTCCAATGGATGCTGCCGCCTGTGAACCACCCCGACGACAAGGTCTCTTCGGCCGCTTACCTGCGGGAACTCGAGCTGGAACTGAGTCATCGCGAGTATGAGATCGAACTGCTCAAGGAGACTGCCCAGGCGGTCGGCAACCAGCTCGACCTCGATCGCGTGTTACAGCTGATCGCCGACCGGGCGCGCAGACTCATTCAGGCCGAGACGCTGCTCATCCCGGTGCTGGACGAGGGCGCTCAAAACTACACCTACCGGGCCGGTGCGGGCCGCCATGCCGACGAGATCGTGGGACAGTCCCTGCCGCTGGAGTTCGGGGTGTGCGGCTGGGTGTGGCGCCACAACCGGCCCTGGTGGCGCGGGATGCTGGACGAACTCGACGCGACCGAGCGCAACCGCTGGGAACGCGAGGCGGGGACCCTGATCCTGGTACCGTTGCGAGGCAAGGCGCAGTTCCTCGGGGGACTCGCCGGCATCGACAAGGTCGGTGGGGGTGACTTCACACGCCGTGACCTGAATCTGCTGTCACTGTTCGCCTCGCAGGTCAGTATCGCGGTGGAGAATGCCATCGCCTATGCGGAACTCGCCAAGGCCAAGGCCAAGGCGGAGGCTTATCAGCACGAGCTGAGCCAGCTGAATCGTACCCTCACCCACATCAACTCCGAGCTGGAATACCTCACCCTGCATGACCAGCTGACGGGGCTGCCGAACCGCTCGCTGGTACAAGACCGGCTGCAGCAGGCACTGTTCGCGGCCGAGCGCGATCACCACAGCATCGCTGTGATGGTCATCGATCTGGACAGCTTCAAGGAGGTCAACGACACGCTGGGTCACGCGGCCGGCGACCAGCTGCTGCAGCAGGTCGCCACCCGCTTAACCGCCGACCTGCGGCATACGGATACGGTCGGGCGTATGGGTGGCGACGAGTTCGCGCTGGTGCTGCCTCACATTGATGCCGCCAACGCGACCCAGGTCGCCCGTACTCTGCTGACGGCGCTGGAGGCCGACTTCGAGATCGAAGGTACACGGTTCTCGGTGTCTGCCAGCATCGGTGTGGCACTCTTCCCGGAGCACGGGCGGGACGTGGCGGCGCTGCTCAAGGGGGCGGATATCGCCATGTACTCGGCGAAGCAGATGCATTTCGGCTATGCACTGTTCGAGGCGGCCACGACGTTGCCACCGACCGGGCGGCTGAGCCTGTCCGGAGATCTGCGCCAGGCCCTGGCCGGCCAGGAATTCGAGCTGTACTACCAACCCAAGGTCGATCTGGAACGTGGGCAGATCTACGGGGTGGAGGCGCTGGCACGCTGGACGCACCCGCAGCGCGGTGCCGTCGCGCCGGAGGCGTTCATCGACGTCATGGAACAGACCGGCCTGATCCGGCCGTTCACGCTCTGGGCCATCGAGCACGCCGCGCAGCAGTGCGTCGCCTGGCGGTCCGCGGGGCTCGATCTCTCGGTGGCCGTGAACCTGTCCATGCAGAGCCTGCTGGACCCGCACTTTCCCCAGCAGTTGCTGGAGCGGCTGGGACAGTCCGTCCTGCCGCAACTGCGCCTGGTACTGGAGATCACCGAGAGCGTGTTCCTGCGCGAGCACGCCAAGGTGCGGCAGGTACTCGCGCTGCTGCGTAGCCACGGCGTATTGTTTTCCATCGACGACTTCGGCACCGGCCATTCGTCGCTGAGCCGACTGCGCCGGCTCCCGGTCAGCGAGCTGAAGATCGATCGGTCCTTCGTCAAGGACATGAAGACCAACCGCGACGCTGCGGTGATCGTCAGCTCGACCGTGGATCTGGCGCGAAATCTCGGCTTGGGTGTGATCGCGGAGGGCGTCGAGGATGCGCGCACGCTGGAGCTGCTGCAGTCGATGGGCTGCCGGTATGTACAGGGGCATCATCTCGGTCCACCGCTACCGGCAGAGGCTTTCACGCAGTTTCTGGCGGATACCTCGTGGCTGCCACGACCTGCCTGAGCGCGGCGTCGGCGCGGCGGGCACCCGCGGTAGATCTGGTATCACGCAGCGATTGGATTGGGCGAGCGACACAGCAGATCTTTTGCTGTAGGAACGCCATTCCTGGCGCGATCGGGTTGGGCGGGCGACCCGCCACGACCCGCCAGCATCGCGCCAGGAATGCCGCTCCTACCGGTGTCAGGCCATAATGGGTTTTATATTCCGTGTGGTTCCGTGGCCAATGAATTTCTGTGCAGATCCGGCGCGGGTGCTACGCCACCGGCGCCAGGGGATAGGGCAGATCGACAAATTCCAGCGGTGGCCCGTCGGTGGCGCCGTAGCGGATGTCGCCCGCCTCGCGGCTGGCGATCTGGATCACCGCCAGCAGCATGAAACCGCCATCGGGGTGCGGCTGGGCGTCGACCACCTTGCCCGCGCTCTGCTCGCCGCCTTCCGGACTGAACAGGTCGTCGCCCGGGCGCGGCTGGGCCTCGCCTGACACCCGTGCCAGGTACATACGTCGCTTGAGCGTGCCCAGGTACTGCATGCGCGCGACCACCTCCTGGCCGGGATAGCAGCCCTTCTTGAAGCTGACGCCGCCGAGCAGCTGCAGATTGACCATCTGCGGCACAAAGGCGTCACTGGTCTGCGGATGGATGGTCGGGATACCGGCCATGATATCCAGCAGGCCCCAGGCCGCCTCGCCCACGGGCGCACAGCGCACATTGAGCGTGTCCCACAGTCGGCGCATCGCCTCCAGATCGCCGTGGATCTCGAAGCGGGGATGCACACCAGGGAGGCGGATCGCAGTATAGCCGCCGCTGCGGGTGATGCCGTCGACCGCCTGCGGCAGCGCCGGCAGCAGCGTACCGAACTCGCTTTCCACACTCGGGCCCGAGACGCCCAGGCGGATCCGGCAATCGCCGATATCCTCCAGAGTCACGGCTGCGCGCAGCACGAACATACGCAGCCGCTTGGATATCGGTTCGATCATGGCGCGCGGCATGCGCAGCAATACACCGTCGGCCTCGGGGATGACGCGGAAGCTGGCGAGCAGGCGACCCTTGGCACTGCAGTAGCCATTCAGCTGACTGGTATCCTGGCCGAGATGGCGCAGGTCGTTGGTGAACTGGCCCTGCAGGAACTCCAGCGCATCGTTGCCACCGACCGCCAGCAGCCCCTGGTGGGAGAGGTCGGCGAAGACATTGCCGTTGAGCGCGGCGCTCAACTCATGCTGCGGATTGCCGAAGCTCACGACGCACCCGCTGCCGTTGAACTCCGCACCGGTGCCTTCCAGGAAAGTCTTCCACTGCGCATTCATATGTCTCGCACCCCCGTGTCCAAGCCTGGCCATGGTAGTCAATCTGGACGACGGTGTCAGCCGCTATCCGACCCCGCCGGCGACGGGGTGGTATGGTGCGTACGGCAGTGCTATAAACCTGAAAAAATTATTTCAGCCACGGTAACATATGGCAGGCACGGCAACGCTTGGCCGCCCTGTAAGCGGTTGTTCTCCGGCTTGCAGGTGACTACGCTGTCTGACTGCGGCCTTGGTTCCCGTGGGTGTTTTCTCGTGACATTCCGGGGCCTGCGGTTTTTGACACAGGGTGAAACAACCGCAAATCCAATATGCCTTCTACCGCACCCCGACCAAAATTTCTGAACCTTCTTGTCATCCGCATGCCCGTCGGTGCCGTGGCCTCGTTCGCGCACCGTGTCGCCGGCCTGCTGTTGTTCCTGTGTCTGCCGCTCGTGGCCTTCCTACTGGACCTGTCGCTGCAGGGATCGGATGGCTTCGCACACGCCGGGCAGCTGCTGCAGTCACCCTGGCTGCGGGTACTGCAGGTCGGGGTCGCCTGGTCGCTGCTGCACCACTTTCTGGCCGGCTTGCGCTTCCTGGCCTTCGACCTGGGCTGGGGCACCAGTCGTATGGCCGCGCGCCGCTCGGCGCTGGTCGTGAATCTCGCCGCACCCGTGTTGACACTGATCATACTGTGGAGGTTGTGGTGAGCCGCCAGGCGCACGGCTTGCGTGCCTGGCTGCTGCAGCGCTTCTCGGCCGTCTACATGGCGGTGTTCCTGCCCTATGTCCTGATCCACTGGCTGGCGGCGCCGGCACACGAATTTTCGGACTGGCAGCGCTGGCTCGCCGATCCACTGGTCAACCTCGCCAGCGGCCTGTTCCTGCTGTCCATCCTCATCCACGCCTGGGTCGGCATGCGGGATGTCGTTATGGACTACGTACACGCTACCGGTCTGCGGATAACACTGTTCGCATTGGTGGCCCTGACGCTCACGGGTTGTGGGTTGTGGATGCTGCGGTTGCTGTTCCTGGTGATGAACTGAAACAATGAAGATGCAAATAATGAAGAGGCAAGAGGCAAGAGACAGGATGCAAGTCAAAACCGGTTCCCCGCTCGTGTTGGAGCGGAAGGATGTTTGTATCTTGCACCTTGTATCTTGTATCTGGCCCCGTATCTTGTATCTGACCCCGTATCTTGTATCTGCCCCCCGAACGGGTTGTAGATGCTGCGACTGCTGTTCCTGGTGATGAACTGAAATAATGCAGATGCAAATAATGAAGCGGCAAGAGGCAAGAGACAGGATGCAAGTCAAGACCATTTCCCCGCCCATGTTGGAGCGGAAAGGTATTTGTATCTTGCACCTTGTATCTTGCATCTGCTCCCCACAGGGGAGCTTTCAGTGACTCTGCAGCGGCGCAAATTCGACACCCTGATCATCGGCGCGGGCGGTGGTGGGCTGCGTGCGGCGCTGCAGCTGGCGCAGGCCGAGGCGCATGTCGCGGTGGTATCCAAGGTGTTTCCGACACGCTCGCACACGGTCGCGGCCCAGGGCGGGCTGACCGCCGCGCTGGGCAACGTGCTGCCCGACAACTGGCATTGGCACATGTACGACACCGTCAAGGGCAGCGACTGGCTGGGCGACCAGGATGCCATCGAGTATATGTGCCGCGCCGCACCGCGGATCGTCTACGAACTCGAGCACCTGGGCGTACCGTTCTCACGCCTCGACAACGGTCGCATCTATCAACGCGCCTTCGGCGGTCAGAGTCGCGAATTCGGCGGCGAGCAGGCGGTCCGGACCTGCGCCGCCGCTGACCGTACCGGACACGCGATTCTGCAGACGCTGTATCAGCAGAATATCCGCGCCCGCACGCATTTCTTCGACGAATTCTTCGCCGTCGACCTGCTGGCCGACGACCAGGGCACCGTGCTCGGCGCGCTGGTGCTGGATATCGCCAGTGGCGAGCCGCTGGTGATCGAGGCCAAGACCACACTGCTGGCCACCGGCGGGGCGGGGCAGTTGTTCCGCACCAATACCAATGCGCTGATCAATACCGGTGACGGCATGGCCATGGCACTGCGCGCGGGGATCCCGTTGCAGGACATGGAGTTCTTCCAGTTCCATCCGACCGGCATCGCCGGCAAGGGCATGCTCATCACCGAGGGTGCACGGGGTGAGGGGGGGTATCTGGTCAACGGTCGCGGTGAGCGCTTCATGGAGCGTTACGCCCCCCAGGCGAAGGATCTCGCCAGCCGTGATGTGGTCAGCCGTGCCATCTACACCGAGGTGCACGCAGGCCGTGGCTGTGGGCCGCAGCAGGATCATGTCCTGCTCAAGCTCGATCACCTCGGTGCGGATATCGTGGCACAGCGCCTGCCCGGCATACGCGAGATGGTCAAGACCTTTCTGCACATCGACCCGATCGAGGCGCCGATCCCGGTGTACCCGACGGCGCATTACGCCATGGGCGGCATCCCCACCAACCGCTACGGCCAGGTGGTGGTGCCGGAGGATACGGGTCCGGAGGAGCCGGTGGTAGGTCTGTACGCCGCCGGAGAATGCGCCTGCGTGTCGGTGCACGGCGCCAACCGCCTGGGCGGCAACTCACTGCTGGATATCCTGGTATTCGGTCGCGCGGCCGCCAATCACATCAGCGAGTTTCTCACCGTCAATCGCTATCACCGGCCACTGGACGAGACCAGTGTCGAGCGCGCCATGGCGCGACTCGCGCGCTGGGATCGCCGCACCGGCAATGAAAGCATCGACGGGGTAAGGCGCGAACTGCAGGGGGTCATGGAGCGCTACTGCGGCGTCTACCGCAGCGAGGCGGTGCTGAGTGAAGGTCTGCAGCAGGTGCTCGCGCTGCAGGAGCGTCTGCAGCAGGTGGCGATCACCGATCACAGCCGTGTGTTCAACACCGCGCGTATCGAGGCCCTGGAGCTGGAGAACCTCATGGAACTCGGTCTGGCAACGGTATGCGCAGCGCTGCACCGCCGCGAAAGCCGGGGCGCACATTCGCGCGTCGATCACCCCGAACGCGACGACGCCCGCTGGCTGCGCCACAGCCTGTTCTACCGCGAAGACCGGCGCGTCGACTACAAGCCGGTACGGCTCAAGCCGATGAGCGTGGACAGCTTCCCGCCACAGCCGCGGGTGTATTAGGGTGAGGCGTGAGGCGTGAGGCGTGAGGCGAAAAGATCTTGGCCACGGAAGCACACGGAAATACACGGAAAGATCTATGGCTCTAAACCCCTTAGGGCCCTGTGATGAAGCGTAACAACCGGCGGAGGTGGCCTTCGGATGCGGCGCAGACGGTATGGCATTGTGGAATTTTCCATACTATATTTTTCCGTGTTGTTCCGTGTGCTTCCGTGTGCTTCCGTGGCCATAATGGGTTTCCGCCTCACGCCTAACGCCTCACGCCTAACTCCCGAGCCCGCCCATGAAATTCTCCATCTACCGTTTCGATCCGGACCAGGACAGTCAGCCGTACATGCGGGACTACGAGCTGGACGATGCCCGGGTCCGTCCCGGTATGATGTTGCTGGAGGCGTTGATCGAGCTGAAGGCACAGGACGAGAGTCTGAGCTTCCGGCGGTCCTGCGGAGAGGGCGTGTGCGGTTCGGATGCCATGAACATCAATGGTCGGAATGGACTCGCCTGTATCACGCCGCTGGCCGGGCTCAGGACACCGATCGAGCTGCGGCCGCTGCCGGGTCAGCCGGTGATCCGCGATCTCATTGTCGACCTCGGTCAGTTCTTCGCCCAGTACCGTGCCGCACGGCCGTATCTGATCAATGACACCCCGCAGCCCGAGGTCGAGCGCCTGCAGTCGCCGCAGGAGCGCGCCCGGCTGGACGGCCTGTACGAGTGCATCCTGTGCGCCTGCTGTTCCACCAGCTGCCCGTCGTTCTGGTGGAATCCGGACAAGTTTCTCGGGCCGGCCGCACTGCTGCAGTCGTGGCGCTTTCTCGTCGACAGCCGCGATCGGGCCACCGACCTGCGTCTCGACGAACTCGAGGGCCCGTTCAAGTTGTTCCGCTGTCATACCATCATGAACTGTGTCGAGTACTGTCCCAAGGGACTCAACCCGGCGCGTGCCATCGGCCGCATCAAGACGCTGATGCTGACGCGCTCGATGTGATGCCGGTAGCCGCGGCCAGTGATCTCCGGCGGCTGCGCTGGCAGTGCCGGCGTGGTCTGCGTGAACTGGATCTGCTGCTGCAGCAGTTTCTCGACGTACAGGCCGGACAACTGGACGCGCCCACCACCGCGGCGGTATTGCGGCTGCTCGAATACCCCGATGCCGTGCTGCTCGAATGGCTGCTCGGCCGGCAGATACCCAGCGACACGGAGGTCGCCAGCCTTGTACAGCGTATTCGAAGCAGCCCTGCGCCTTGAGCTGCGGCCTTCGCGCCGCCTGCGGTACTGGCTGATCGCGGTGCATACCGCCGTGCTGCTCGCCATTCCCTGGCTGCCGCCGTGGCTCGGCTGCACGGTGCTGCTCGGCGGCACTGCCAGTGCCGTTCTGGCGTGGCGCCACTGCCTGCAGTCACCACCGCAACTGCTGTGGCGCAGCGATGGTCGCTGGGAGCTGGCGGCGGAAGGGGAGCGCGACACACTGCGACTCGCGCGCCGACCCTTCGTGCACCCGCAGCTGGTCGTCATTGCCTTGTGTCACGTCCCGGGCGGCCGCGTCCGGGCCGTCCCCGTATTCCCGGACATGCTGGATGCCGCCGCTTTCCGGCGGCTGCGCGTGCGGCTGCGGCACGCGCTGATTGATGCTGCAGTCGATGCGGATCCCTAGGAGCCTGGCGGACGTGGGACTGCGCTCTCACCCGGCTCGCTGCAATCGCCCACATCCGACAGGCCCCTGGCGCTATCCGAACCGTGCCGCGTGCCGTACCATACCGCGCCATGGCCATCGAAAATGTCTGCCGCGCCGACCACCCCTGCACCTGCTGGTAACGCATGCGCCGTCATCCGCTGTATCTGATCCTGCTGTGTTGGCTGCTGCTCGCTGGCTGCAGTCAGCCACCGCACGATTCCATCCGTCTGGCCATCGCCGGAGACGCCGCCAACCTGGACCCGCGTTTCGCCACCGATGCCACGTCGGTGCGGGTCAATCGGCTGCTCTACGCACGCCTGGTGGATTTCGACACGCGGGCCCGCCCACAATCGGCTCTGGCGGGCTGGGAACAATTGTCGCCGACGCATTACCGCTTCCGTCTCGGGCGGCAGGGACGGCGCTTTCACGACGGCGGCTGGCTCACGACCCGCGATATCAAGGCCACCTACGACTTCATCCTCGACCCGGCCAACGCCTCGCCCCACCGCGCCGCCCTCGGGTTGATCGAGCACATCGAGATCGTCGACAGCGAGCGGGTGGATTTCCTTCTGCGGCGGCCCGATCCGCTGTTTCCGGCCTATTTGGTGATCGGCATCCTGCCTGAGCGTCTGGCGCAGCTGTCGGGGGATACGGCCTTTACTCCGCTGGGCAGCGGTCCCATGGCCTATATCGACCGGCCGCAACCCGGTCGGCTGCGGCTGCGGCGGCTGTCCGACGACCGCATGATCGAGATCCTGCGGGTACCGGATGCGACCGTGCGGGTCCTCAAGCTGCTGCGCGGCGAGGTGGATATCCTGCAGAACGACCTGCCGGCGGAACTGGTCACCTATCTCAGCCGCCAGCCCGGCATCCAGGTACGGCGCACGGTCGGGACCAATTTCGCCTATCTCGGTTTCAACTTCGAGGATCCGGATACCGCAAAGCTGGAGGTGCGCCAGGCAATCGCCTATGCACTCGATCGCGAGGCGATCATCAAATATGTGCTGGATGGGGGCGCGCGTCCGGCGGCGACCATCCTGGTCCCCGATCACTGGGCCGGGCATCCTGAGCTGAAGCCGCGCCTGTATGATCCGGAACGTGCGCGTACGCTGCTGGCGACGGCCGGTTACGGGCCGGGACGACCGTTGCGCCTGACCTACAAGACCTCCAGCGATGCACTGCGTATCCGCCTTGCGACCGTCATCCAGGACCAGCTGGCCAAGGTTGGTATTCACGTGGTGCTCAAGACCTACGACTGGGGCACCTTTTACGGCGATATCAAGGCGGGGCGATTCCAGCTCTACAGCCTCTCCTGGGTCGGTATCAGGACCCCGGACATCTTTCGCTATGCCTTCCACAGCCGCTCGGT
>JACDJB010003037.1_pt1 | contig 11368 bp, 11 predicted proteins | sample 7454121 | NCBI WGS metagenome assembly JACDJB01 (sample SAMN14253290, study PRJNA609438) | sludge metagenome | isolation source: sludge after 25d culture with pyrite | collected 2018-12-20 | reverse complement strand
GATTCTACAATAAAAGTATTGGAAAGAGTAGTTAAGTAAGCTGACCTATCCACCTAGAGAACGGTGTTCGAACCGTCAATCAAACAAACCCTTTACCTGTTTGACAATATCTAAGCTCCGTTCGAGTCCCGTCCATCCCGCCAATTTCAACATGTTCCAACAAGACCTGTCCACCCTCTTTCAAAACCCTTATGGGGATTGAGTTATTTTGACCTAAAAAAGTGAAGTTCTCAAAAGTAAGGCCTGGTGGATGAAAAGAGCCAAAAAAGAGTAGTTTTTAAGACCTCTTGGTTCGAAGGTAGAAGCCTTATGTTAAGCAACAACAGACGTCTCACTATGAAATTCTTCTTTACTTGCCTCCCTAATAATCTCTGTTACTTCTGGATCTTCTAAGATACCTATATGTCCACAATTAGGAATAACTCTTGCCTCAATTCCAATTTCATCTTTATATTTCTTTGCAACTTCTTTTTGTACTTCCTCGTCTCTTTCTCCAATTACAACCTCAACAGGACAAGATATATTCTTAATTTCTTGATTGCCTTCAATAATTTCTCTTGGATCTCTATTCATAAAATGAAAACCAGAGTAACCATTTACTATTTCCTTAACTAATTCCCTTTCCTTTGATCCATCTTTAATGTCTTTAAATGTAGGATTTTCTAATATTCTTTTTCTTAAAGCCTCAATATCTCCTGTTTTACCCAATTCTACTAAAGCTTCCCACTCACTTGTGTCTCCCTTTACACCTCTAAGAGATGGTGATATTAAAACCAAACTATTCACTTCATTTGGATATTTTAATGCATATTCTACTGCAACTTCTCCTCCAAAAGAATGTCCCACTATTGTAGCCTTTTGAATATTTAACTCTTTTAGTAACTTATTCAGATCTTCTGAATGACTATATTTTCCATTTGGAAGTGAAGACTTACCAAAACCTCTCAAATCATATGTAGTTACTTTGTTCGTTTTAGAAAGCTCTTCAACTTGTTTCTCCCATATTCTACTATCTAATCCAAAGCCATGTATAAATACAATAGGGTCACCTTCTCCCTTTACTGTGTAGTTGATATTTCCTTTATTGTGATTAAGTATAGGCATATATTAAATATACCTTTTCTATGAAATTTTGTTAATCACTTTTTATACTGTCTCTTTTGTCTCATTTTGGGTTCCAGACCTATATGCCCCGCCATTCTTTCAAGGTTGCGACAAGACCCGTCCACTATCTCTAGGAATCCCTTGGTTGCTTTATAAAATCGTCCCTAATTTTAAGTATTTCAATTTCACATCCTGGTGGACGAAAACAATCACTTTTAGACCACTTTTTACTACCCTTCCGTTCGAAGGTAGAAACCTTTTGTAGCTTCATTATCTGCTGATACCCAAAATCTTTAATTGATGAGAGTCCCATTTCTGTTAACTATATTCTGTGGATAATCACATATTACCTTCACAATTATATTATCAAATAACTTGGCAATTGTTTCTCATGTCCCCAGGGTGCATAGGTTGAGAAAAGCCTTTATTTCGGGTATAATCTGTGAAATAAAAATTGTATTCAGGAGGATCGCATAAATCCCTCATAATAAAACATGTCTATTGATAAACACATTAACCAAATCTACCATCTAATTGATTTCGAGGAGATAGGTACAATTTATAACCTCATTAATCCTTTATGCCAAGAATACGATAATCACAAATTATTAACACCATTACATTTCAAAAGCGCTCTTGCAAATAACATACTCAGAGAGATTAATTCTATTAAAGACTCGCATATTGTTATACATACAACAGGAAAAAATGACTCTTTTTTTTTAAATAACTTTCAAAATCTTTTTCCCGATAAAAAAGTTAATATCTTCATGCATGTGTCCTATGAATACCTCAGATTCAAAGATCGGGATAGAGAAATTCTTCATTCAGTTTATTCTCAAAATAGTAAAAGATCCTTTTTCGTACCCTCAGAAGAAGTTGCACAGCAATATAGACTCGCAGGTATCTCCTGTAATCCAATTCAATTAGGTATACCCGAAATCCAAGATAATAAAGATTATAAAAGGAATATTCCAAAACTAGAGGAATTCTACAATAAAATTATCACAACTTGTGTTAGAAGCACAGATTTATACAAATATATTAAAGGCATATACACTTTTGAAAAGATTATAAAGAAGAACAAACTCGAAGAACATGCATTGATCACAGGAATAGATGATCAATCACATGGCTCTATAAAATCTAAATACTTTACACAGGAGGATTTTTTAAATGTACTATATCATTCAAAAATGTATTTACAATTTTCAAGGTTTGAATCTTATAATATAACTGCTGTCCAAGCCAAAAGATTGCGAATTCCGGTTCTTCTCCTAGATTCTGAAGGAAACTCCTCTTGTATGAAAGGATATGTGTATTCTTCTGAGGAAGAACTTGAACAAGAATTATTGAATATTCTGCAGAACAAAGGCCCTGTCAAAAAGATTGAAGCAAACTACAAGGACAGTTTAGAAAGAGAGAATTTATCCAACTTTAAACAAGATCTAGAGCAGAAATTAGTAAGGGATGATTTATAAAAATAATATTTGGCCAATGAAAAACAAACTTTTATCATTACAATGCAGTGGCGATTCTATTGAAAAAGTTATAACACTGTACTACTTTGCCTTGAAATCTAACCCAGAGTTTTATGAGAATTACAATGTAGAGCTCTTCTATGGCAACAACCTGCCAAAGAAGGTAAAGAGTATTAATGCTCATGGTTCGGTAGGTTTTTATACACAATATTATAGTAAGCTTCCCTTTTTCCCTGAATGCACTAAAGAGTATTTATGCAAAAACATTGATAGTATTGTTAACAAACTGGTTCAAGAAAAACACCTCACAATCCGAGTAGCAAATAAACTAAAGAATGACCCTGATAGATATTGGGAGTATTTGAGAAATTTACCCTTCAGTTATATTTATCCAGAATTCATTGACAACTTGATTAAAAAGGCACAACAAGTCTTAGGATTTTATCAAATCTCTTCCGTAATGTTAGAGAGGAACTATATGAGTATTATAAATCAAATCCAAAGTGAACGTTACAGATATAGTATTTATTCACTTGACTTAAACGGCAAGATTGGGAAACACAATATAACAAACGAAAAAAAGAATAAATTAGTTCACCTATATTCAAATTTGGGTAAAAGCCCTGTATTGTCCGGAAACAGTGCAGTACTAATTACAGAAATTGGTCGTAGAATATCAACTAAAACTATCGTAGGATATCGAGAACATAAAAGATCACCAAGACCTAACCGAAACTTTGCACTAAGTAAATTGGTTGGAAATAGGGAAACTGTATTAGAGCCTAAAATTGACAAATTTAATGTTTTTTTTAATAGTATCGATGTAAACTTATCCGAAGAAGAGAGGGCAAACAAGGCGTATGCAAAAGCATATTTGACCTATATAGAAGAAGTTTACAAGAATTTAGGATTATAAAAATAATATATAAATAATAATTTATGGCAATTCGTTTTTGTAAAGTAAAAAAGAATGAAGTAAATATGGAATTAGGAATCAAATTAGATTCAAAATTTTTTATAAAGGCAAAAAACGTAATATTAAATAAACATATTGAATATTTACCTATTATTGATGAGGATGGGAATTTACTATTTGGATGCTATGATGACGAAGATGGTGATAAAATTTTAAGACATATATTAGTAATGTCTACCAGCACATTCGCATTAAATGAACTACGGAAGTTTAAAGAGGTAACCATCGTTTCTTGTAACGAAATTGGTTTTAACCTTTACTTCCTATTTAAGAAGGCAGGGTGCAAAGTAAACTTAGTTGGAGAGATTTGGGACAAAATTATAGAATCAGCAAACGTAATAGATACTATAAAAGGTTATGGAATATACTGTGAAGGCAACCCCGGTCTAAATATTGATGCTTTGGGTACATGGAGGAATTCTTTTCCCTTCGTTGAATACAATTTTTTAGAGTCCCTTTACCAAGATTATAATAAAAACCATAATTTGTATAACAATACTTGGTTAAATAAGGAAAAGTGTAATATGTACCTAAAAGACAAGATATTCTCTAAAGAACCCTTTATGGCAGCACGACTAGGAAACACAGAATCAATAATTACACAAGAATTCCTCTATGGCTCATATTCTCAGAAATGGTTAAACTGGCTATATAGTACATCAGGTTTTTTCTCAACCAATGGACAGGATGTCTCAGACGTTGACAGATATGCACAAATGACACTAGATGCTGTATCGAACTGCGACATTAACTGTTGTAGATTTGATAACGAAATTGGCATAATCAATATTCAAGGATTGAAAGAATCGGTAAATGTTGACTGGTATGATTTATACACAGATTTCAATCCACAAAACACCTGGCTTTCTGCGTTGGAGAATAAAAAAATCCTAATTATCTCTTCTATTAGCAATTCAATTAGAAAGCAATATAAAAATAAAGACAAACTCTTCACTCATTGTAATCTTCTTCCAGATATTGAAATTATATATTACCCTACTTTGCAAACCCAGCTTGGAAGAAATTGTGGCTTTAAGTCTTGGTTTAATGCTTATGAAAAAATGCTTTATGATATTGAATCAATAGATTTCGATATCGCATTAATCGCCGCAGGTGCATATGGCTATCCCTTAGCTTCAGATATAAAAGATATGGGAAAGCAGGCAATTGAATTATGTACCGGTATATATCCAATTTTCGGTATAAAAGTTAAAACACAAGCTATTATAAGAAAAGTTTCTATGATGTATAATGAGCACTGGGTATTTCCATTAGAGGAAGCTCCAAAAGAATATATGAATATTGAAAAAGGCGCATATTGGGGATAAATTTTAATAAAATAGATAAAGATCATGACAAACCAAGAGCTTGCAGAACTGATTTTTCCAGACACCAAACTAAACAAGGAAGATTACGAAAAAAAATATCCTGTAAGAAATTTACAACAGGAGGCCAGAGTAACAAGATTTGCTCCATCTCCAACAGGTTTCGTACATATAGGTAACTTTTTCCAAGCTTTAATCTCCTATATCAATGCTAAAAATACCGAAGGTATCTTCTATTTAAGAAATGAAGACACTGATAAAAAAAGAGAGAAAGAAGGGGCAGTAGAACTTATTTTGGAAACGCTAGATCATTATGAAATCTCACCAGATGAGTACGAACTCAACAACAAAGTCTATGGTAATTATGAGCCTTATGTTCAAAGTAAGAGAAAAGATTTATACAGTACTTTTGCGAAATATTTAATCGGAATTAGACGAGCCTATCCCTGTTTCTGCACTCCAGAAGAATTATCAAATCTTAGAGAGTTACAAACTAAAGATAAGGCTAGAACTGGATACTACGGGAAATATGCTAAGTGTAGAAACCTAAGCAATGAAGAAATAACTGAAAAGATTCGTCTTGGTATACCTTATGTTATAAGGTTTAAATCAGAGGGGAATTTTTCAAACAAATTTATTTTCAAGGACTTAGTTCGAGGTGCAATTGAGTTCCCAGAAAACGATTTTGATATCATTATACTCAAATCTGAAGACCAACTACCTACCTATCACTTTGCACATATCATCGATGATCACTTTATGCGAACAACACACGTCGTTAGGGGTGAAGAATGGCTTAGCTCCGTACCAGTTCATATTGAGATGTTTGAAGCTATGGGCTGGGCACCACCCAAGTACATTCACAACCCTTTAATACTAAAGAAAGATGGAGAATCGTTAAGAAAAATAAGTAAAAGAAAAGATCCAGAGGCTTCTATGAAGTATTTTGAAGAAAAAGGGTATCCACCCGAAACAATTATAGACTCACTAATGACTATCATTAATTCTAATTTTGAAGACTGGAGAAGAGCAAACCCTACCGAGGATTTCAGAGATTTTAAATTTAATCCCAAAAAGATGAATTCTTCAGGAGCATTATATTCATTAGATAAGCTGGATAATATATCAAAAAACTATATCTCAAAAATGACAGCAATTGATCTTTATACTGAATTATGTAAGTGGACAAAAAAGTTCGATCCGGAATTTCACAAATTAATAAGAAAAAACAAAGCATATACTGTCAATATTTTAAATATTGAACGAGGCAATAAGAACCCAAGAAAAGATTTTACCTGCTATTCTGAAATCAAGGAGAATATTTGGTACATGTTCGATGAACTGTTTAATACCGGTAAGTGCACATATGATTGGCAAAATATCAGAGATATACAAGAAATTAAAGAGATTCTAGAGTTGTATTTAGGCCAACACTATGATATCAACGATGACAAGGATACTTGGTGGGAAAAGGTAAAATCCCTTTGCAATAATTTGGGTTATGCTTCTAGCATAAAGGAATATAATACAAACCCACAAAAATACAAAGGAAACATCTCAGACATTTCTAACGTCATACGAGTAGCTGTTACTTCTCAATCTAGAACTCCAGACTTATATGAGATTCTTCAAGTAATGGGTATTGATAGGACAAAGAGAAGATTCAAAAAATTATCCCAATAGATTTTATTTCTCGAGGACTTTTAGAATTAAGATAGAAAGATTTCTCCATTCTCTTTAGAAACAAGTCTCGTATTTAACTCCCGAAATAGTTCTTCTGTTCCACCATTAACATGAATCGCAATGTCTGCCATCTGGATACACTTTGAAATGTTTTGTTCCCATGGATTAACTGATAATTGTTCTAATGCTTCTTGTTTCTGAAATTCTTCAAATGAAATTTTGTCAGTCGAGGATCCTCTTGCATATACTCTTTCGTATCTTATCTCAACATCTGCATCTATAGCTATCAATAAGAGGTTTCCCAGTTCTTTTAATGTAACTATCTCTCCCGGTGTTCTTATACTTTCTATCACACTCCTATCCCCTTCTCTCTATTATGAAAACTTCAGGTAGCAAACCTCCCTCATCTACTCTTAACACACTTTTTACTTTCCATTTCTCTTTCTTAAAAGTTTCTCTTAATAATTTCTTCTCCTGTGTTAACAGTACTAACTTACCTTTTGTTCTAAGAAGCCTATCTGCCAAATTCTCCAAGTACATATATGAAGATACATTATCGTCATGAGTACCAACCCTTATACCAAACGGAAGATTACTAATTATCTTATCTATGTTCTTCTTGTTTAAAGTAACATCTTTAATATCACTTTTAAAAAGTTTAAACTTCTCTTCCCCAATCCCTGTATTTTGAAAATTAAACATACTTTTCTCAATAGCTCTACTACTAATATCTGAACATATTACTCTCTTAACATTAAAGTATTTCAATGCAGTAATCGGTATTACACTAGCACCACAGAAAGGATCATATACAATATCTTGCTCTTTTAGTTCCGCAATCATACAAAGTATATATGCTAAAGAAGGATTAATACCTGCAGGAACATAGCTTTTTCTCCACTCCCTCTTAGAAAGATTAAGAACTACACCATTCTCATTTTCAATTTGTACAGGAGAGTATAAATTTCTAAATATATTAATATCTTCCTGCTCACTCTTAAAAAGTATCTCTTTACTACTTTTAGATTCGATATCGACTTCTGGATATTTCTCCAGGAGCTCTTTTAAAACAAACTCCTCTACTCCTTTAAGAGAAGATAGCTTGTACACTGGTGTTTTACTCATAAATTGATTATACTATAGCACAATGAATTTGTCAGACGAATTAATTGTTCGCACAGTGGGAGAGTTCTCTCACATCCTCAATCCATTTACAGGGAAACTTGTATCCCTCTCTATTGAAGATTTCAAACTTTTGAAAGATGCTACAAAGGAAGATCTAGACAGAGAAATCTTAGAAACAATACATATTCCCACAAATACATTTACCATCTTTAATCAATCATGAAATCCCTGGGCAGAATTGGAAGGGTGCATTTAATCACATCAATAGGAAATCTGTTGATTATGTAATATGTGATAAAACAAATCTAAAACCATTACTAGCAATAGAGTTAGATGACCCCTCTCATCAAGCAGAAGATAGAGTTAAACGTGATACAGAAGTAGAAAGAATATTAAATGAAGTAGGAGTACCACTTCTTAGAATCTCTCACTCAGATATGAATAATAGGGAATTAATTAGAGAACAGCTATTAAAGGTTCTATCTGATTAATATTCACCCCTACCCATTGCTTTAACAATCCCTTTCTTACATAATCAATGTATGGTAATTGTAACAGGTGCGTCAGGACATATAGGGAATGTATTAGTAAGAACCCTTCTTAAACAAGGATATGAAGTAGGAGTTACAGACCTAGACCCTGAAAATGATCCAATACTTAAAACTCTTAATGTAAAAACATATAAAGGGGATATAAGAGATTTAGATTTTCTAATAGAAACCTTTAAAGATGCAAAGTATGTCTTTCATATTGCAGGCATAGTAGCTATAGCACCCGGTAAAAAAGATCTCATGTACAGTGTAAATGTACAAGGTACTAAAAATGTAGTAGAAGCATGTATTAGAACAAATGTTAGAAGATTAGTATATACAAGCTCTGTACATGCACTGTATGAACCACCAATAGGAGAAGTAGTAACAGAAACATTAGCAGTAACTACTGATGAAGTACTTGGTGAGTATGCTAAAACTAAAGTATTAGCAACAAGAGAGGTATTAAAAGGTATTGAGAGGGGCCTTGATGCCGTTATAACCTACCCTTCTGGAGTAATAGGGCCATATGACTTTAAAAACTCTGAAATGGGTGAAATGGTAAAAGCATATGCACAGGGAAAGTATAAATATTATATAGATGGTGCATATAACTTTGTAGATGTAAGAGATGTAGCTAAAGGCCTATGCTTAGCAATGGCTAAAGGAAAGAAAGGTGAAGGATATATACTTGCAGGAGAGAAGATTACAGTTAAAGAGCTCTTTAAAATTGTTTCCAAACTTAAAAACATACCAGAACCAAAGTTTAAGATACCAACCGTTATTGCTAAAATACTTGCTCCCCTTGCCCTTGTATATTACAAAGTGGCTAAACAAATCCCAGTATTCACACCATACTCATTAGCAGTACTAGAATCTAACCCAGATATATCTAGTCTGAAAGCAATTAAAGAACTAGGTTACTCATACAGAAGCATACAGGACTCTTTAACTGATATTATTAAATGGACCGATGGAAAAGAAGTCAAAATCTAAAGAAAAGGTAATTGTAATTGGAGGCTCAGGATATATAGGAATACATATTGTAAAAGAATTCCTTAGAAAAGGATATTCTGTTACTGTTGCATCTAGAAATCCTGAAAGAGTAAAAACCCTTCTACCTGAATCTGTTAAATATCTTCAATTTGATATTAACAGTGTAAGTCAAAAAGAACTAGAAGAATTACTTAAAGGATTTGATTACCTAATATATGCAACAGGTGTTGATGATCGTGTAATACCTAAAGCACCTGCATATGACTTCTTCTATACAAACAATGTACTCCCTACTATTAAAACCCTTACAGCAGCAAAGAGTGTGAATATTAAAAAGGCCGTACTACTAAGCTCATATTTTTGCTACCTTAATAGAAAATATCCTGAAATGGAGTTAACTAAATATCATGCATATATAAAAACGAGAGTAGAACAGGAAGAAGGCTCTCTAGAAGCATCTTTACCTAACCTAAAGTTAACAATATTAGAGATACCGTATGTAATAGGTTCTAACCCTAATGATAACCACTTACTCAATCCATTAGTAAAGTATCTACACTCCAACTTACCCACTTTTATTACAACAGGTGGTACAGCAATAATAGTTGTAGAGAATATTGCACAGGCAGTACTGTGTGCAATTGAGAAAGATCTTAATGAGAATATCTATCCAATAGCGGATAGGAATATATCATGGAAACAGTTCGCAAAAGAGATAAACTCAAAAAAGATCCCTATTACTGTACCGAAGTGGATACTTAAAACATTAGCTATTTTCATAAAGCTGTACTACAGAATCTTAGGTAAAGAATCTGGAGTAGATCCAGTACACTTTATAGATATACAAACTATGAATAGCTATATACCAGTAAAAGATACACAGAGTGAATTAAAATTCGGTAAGCACTCTGTAAAAGAGGCCTTCGAAGAAATTATTCAAGATTCTGATTGTTAGATATTAAAAAAACTATTTAATATCCAAAATAGCTTTTAATTCATTCTCTATCTGCGTATTAAAGCCAGAGAATGCCCTACCCTCTATAAATATGATTGGGTAGTAACCGTATGTATCAGAAACACCCTCACTATTAAAGTGATTCATCTTATGTGAATTAAGCTGAGTACCAAAATCAGTATCACTTACTAAGTGCTCTTCAATCTTAATATCATATTTATCAAAGAAATCTAACATATCTAAACACATAGAACCCATACCGTTATGAAACACCACTACACTCTCTTGAGCTGTACCTGTATCAACAGGAACCTCCATATCTCCTTCGTTAAGATCCTCTACTAAACATGGATTTGTGATATTAGCTTCATCTTCATACGATATCGCTGGCCTAATCTTCTCTGGTGTATACGGTGCATTCTTATTCACTGGAATCTGCCACATAGGCATCTCCTTATCTACATAACCCAATGTATCTAAATTAACCCAATCAACATCATAGTTATCCCAGAAGTTATGCCACATCTCATTCCATCTCTGCTTATAACCACCTATGTATGTATGAGATACACCCATAAATTTCTCTTGCTCAATTGCTCTCTCAAATTGAGTAGTCATATCCTCTGGAGTACCATTTCTCTCATAGAAGCTGTAATCACAGAAACTACCGTATTTAAACTCAGGAACATCTATATTAGATACAGATATTATCTTTACATCATACTCAGTAGGTTTATACACCGTTGTAGCTAACTCTGTAGTACCTCTTGCCGTTATATACTCTATGCCTAATGCATCAGCTACCTTAACAGTATTCTCATCAGAAGCCATATATCTAGAGCTAATAATCCTTGGTGTAATATCCAAATGTTCTTTCGCCTTATCAATCATATCTGAAACTATTTCATACTGAGTATCGTATGGCATACCCCAGAAAGGCTCTGGATCATATGAGGGCGCTATTTCAATAACTCCTGTCTTTAATATCTCTTTTAATACAATACTGTTTTTCTCTATAAAGTCTCCATTAACCATCAATATCCCATGAATATCTCTCTCCTTCATATCATTAACCATATTTACAAGACCATCTGTACTACCAAACTCTATTAGTAACATCATTGCCTTAGGAGTAACACTCTCTTTATCCTGTATTTCACCCCTACATCCATACTTACGTATTAAGATAATCT
>JACDJB010003035.1_pt1 | contig 11373 bp, 10 predicted proteins | sample 7454121 | NCBI WGS metagenome assembly JACDJB01 (sample SAMN14253290, study PRJNA609438) | sludge metagenome | isolation source: sludge after 25d culture with pyrite | collected 2018-12-20 | reverse complement strand
CGACGTGCTCGACGTGCTGACGGCGTTGTCTCGTCAGGCGAGCAGTTGCCCACCCGTTCCTCGCCGCCGCCGCCCGCCGTCTCAAACCCCGTTGTTCGACCTGACGTCCGAGATCGGCGACAAACCCGGAGTTCAGACGGACGGCGAGCCGGATAATGACCCCGGCAGCGGCGCTGGCCAGGGGTCCGTGCCCGCCGGCGATGGCTCGCATGCCACCGGCGAGGGGTTCGACCCGATCGAAACGGCGGTGTTGGATGCTGCGGGGTGGCAGCGCGTCAGCCTGGAGCGCATCGCCGATGCCCTGGATTCGGTGCAGGTCGACGTCAGCCTGGTCGACGTCGCCGCAGCGGTTGGTCGCTTGTGCCACCGGGGCGCGCTGGTCGAGCGAGAGGGTTGGTTCGAGGCGACGGGGCGGGGTTCGTGAACGCCGATGGTGCCCCAATCGAGAAGCCCGGCCACGAACCTGGCCGGCGCGCCGAGAGACCACCGAAGCCACCCCCGAGGTCGGTACCCTGTGCCCCATCGCCGCTCACGTCAGTCCCGACGCATCGTGGCGCCTCGACGAGGTGGTCGGCGGCGCCTCGCTCGCTCCGTCCACCCGGGCGGCGTACCGACGTGACCTCGAGGGGTTCATCGACCACTGCGGCGCATCGGGCATCACCCGGCCCGCCCAGCTGGGGCGCGACGACGTGCGGGCCTGGCTGCGAAGACGCGCCGACGATGGGCTGGCCCCGGCCACCCTGGCTCGATCGCTGGCCTCGGTGCGGCATCTGGTTCGATGGCACCGCCGGGAGGGAACGCTCGAGGGCGACCCCACCGCCGGGCTCAGCGCACCTCGAGGCGCCCAGCGCCTACCCCGCGTGCTGCGCGCCGACGAGCTTGGCCAATTGCTCGACGAGGACGCCAACCCCGAACGCCCGACCGCGGCCCGCGACGACGCCATCCTCGAGCTGTTGTACGGCTCCGGGCTGCGGGTGTCTGAGCTGTGCGGCATCGACCTGGGCGATCTCGACCTTGAGCGCGGCCTGGTCCGCGTCCTGGGCAAGGGCTCCAAGGAGCGCCTGGTGCCGGTCGGGGACGCTGCGGTGGCGGCACTCAGGGCACACGTCGCAAGCGCCGAGGCCCAGCTCGTCGGCGACGGTCCGGCCCACCTGGCCGCCGGCTGCGGGCCGGAGCTGTTCCGCAACGCCCGTGGCAAGCGGTTGGCCCCCCGCGACGTTCGGCGCATCGTCGATCGCCGCTCGCCCGTTCCCACCCATCCCCATGCGCTCCGTCACAGTTTCGCCACCCACCTGCTCGACGGTGGGGCCGATCTGCGTTCGGTACAAGAGCTGCTGGGCCATGCCGACCTGGAGACGACCCAGATCTATACGCACGTCAGCCGGGAACGCATGCGGGCCGCCGTGCACTCCGCACACCCCAGAGCCTGATCGAAGCGTTGCGGTGCCCTCACCCGCGACGCTGAGCGGGTGAGGCGCCGTGCTGCGCGCAGCCTTGGTGGTGCTGGCGCTGTCGACGACGCCGTTGCCGTCGGCCGTGTCGTTCCGGTCGGAGAGCGACGTCCGGCCGATGCGCAACGCCAGCATTGCCGCTGACGCCCCCAGGTCATTCGACCAGCCGTCGCAGCCCCAAGATCGCCAGGTGGACAGCGGTCCCCGCTGGGATGGATCTCGACCCCGTTTCGTCCCGCCGGTGGACGCGCCGGTGGCCGACCCGTTTCGGGCGCCGGAGGGGCCCTATGGGCCCGGCAACCGCGGCATCGAGTACGCAACGGCACCGGGAACTGCGGTGCGGGCGATCGGGTCGGGCGTCGTCGCCTTCGCCGGATCGGTGGCTGGACGCGGTGTGGTCTCGATCGATCACCCGTCCGGGTTGCGCAGCACCTACTCCGGCCTCGCCCAGATCACCGTTGTCGTCGGGGCTCCGGTTGCCCAGCGCGACATGGTGGGGCGCACCGCGACGCACCTGCACCTCGGGTTGCGCGACGGGCGGCGCTACCTCGACCCGGCCGCCTTCTTCGGCGGCGCCCGGGCGGTCCTGGTCGAATAGACGGGGCCTCGCCGTCGAGTGGGTGGCCCCTGTGCCCAAGGGTTAGCATCTCCGGTCGGCCCAAACGGGTCGATCACCCAACCCATCACCACCCGGGCGCACCTTCGGTCGCCTTGCGCGCATCGCCCCCGGGATTCGTCGAACCGAAGGAAGGAACCACCACCATGGCCCCAGTAGTCACCATGAAGGAACTCCTCGATGCGGGCGTCCACTTCGGACACCAGACCCGCCGTTGGAACCCGAAGATGCAGCGCTTCATTTACGGGGAGCGCAACGGCATCTACCTCATCGACCTTCGCCAGACCCTCGAGCGGGTCCGTGACTCGTACATCTTCGTGCGGGACCTGGTGGCCGACGGTGGTTCGGTGATGTTCATCGGTACCAAAAAGCAGGCCCAGGACTCGGTGCAGAGCTACGCCGAGCGGTGCGGCATGCCCTATGTCAACCAGCGCTGGCTGGGCGGCATGCTGACCAACTTTGAGACCATCTCCAAGCGGATCTCAAAGATGAAGGAGTATCAGCGCATGCGCGACTCCGGTGAGTTTGAGGCCATGCCTAAGAAGGAAGCGCTGCTGCTCACCCGCGAGCTGGCCAAGCTGGAGCGTTACCTGTATGGCATCCGCGACCTGGAGTCGCTGCCGGACGCGGTGTTCATCCTGGACACCAAGAAGGAAGACATCGCGGTGACCGAGGCCAACAAGCTGGGCCTTCCGATCGTTGCGGTGGTCGATACCAACTGCGACCCGGACATCATCAGCTACGTGATTCCGGGCAACGACGACGCCATCCGCTCGGGCGCCCTGATGAGCCGCGTGATCTCCGACGCGGTCAACGAGGGTCGCCAGATCCGCAACAAGCGCGGCCACGGCGAACCCAAGGATGCAGGTGGCGCCCCCGAGGCCCCCAAGCCGGTCGAGCGCACGCCCGAAGAGCAGGCCGCGCACCAGGCCGCCCAGGATCAGGCCCGGAACGAGGCTGCCGCCCAGGCCGCCGAGCGCGAGCGCCGTCTCAACGAGCCCCTCGAGTCGCCGGCGAAGGATGCAGGGGCTGCGAAGGCCTCCGAGGATCAGAGCTCCGAGACCGTGGCCGAGCCTGCGCCGGTGGAGGAGGCCGAGGTCAAGGTTGCGCCCGAGGCCTCACCGGCCGACGTCGCCGCAGTGGCTGCCGAAGACGAAAAGAACACCGAGGAAGCCAAGCAGGCGGAGGAAGCATGAGCGAGGTCACCGCCAAGGACGTCAAGTCGCTGCGCGATGCCACCGGCGCCGGGATGATGGATGCCAAGCGCGCCCTGGTGGCCGCCGACGGCGACCGTGACAAGGCCGCCCGGATCCTGCGGGAAAAGGGTCTGACCAAGGTCGCAGCGCTCGAGGACCGAGAGAACAATGAGGGCGCCGTCGCCATGGCGACCGAAGGCAACTCCGCCGCGATGGTGCAGCTGAAATCCGAGACCGACTTCTCGGCGAAGGCCGATGACTTCATCGAACTGGCTCAGAAGATGGCGGATGCCGTCCTGGCACGCGGGCCCGAGGCCGTCTCCGAGCTCAATGACGAGCTCGACAGCCTGAAGCTGGCCAAGCGCGAGAACATCGAGATCGGCTCGGCGGTGCGTTTCGAGGCCGCCGACGGCAACCTGCTGGACGCCTACCTGCACGTCCAGGACGGCCGCGGCGTCAACGGCGTGCTGTTGGAGGTCACCGGCACCGACGACGCCGAACTGGCCCACGAAGTGGCCCTGCACGTCGCCTTTGCCAAGCCGACGGCGATGACCCGCGATGAGGTCTCCTCCGATCTGGCGGCCAAGGCCTTGCAGAGCTTCGAGGAGCTGACGCGCAAGGAGGGCAAGCCCGAACAGGCCGTGCCCAAGATCGTTCAAGGCCGCATGTCCTCCTGGTACGCCGAGCGGGTGCTTCCGGAACAAGGAATGTTCGGCGAGAAGCAGACCGTCGACGAGCGCCTCGGTGAGGCCAGCGTCGTTCGCTTCGCTCAGGCGATCATCGGCGAGTCCTAACGCCGGTTGCCGATGTCGGGTCCGGCGCACTGGTCGTCCGGGCCCAACCGCGCAAGGATGGAGACGTGATGGAGAAGCCACGCTGGTCCCGGGTACTGCTGAAGCTTTCGGGTGAGGCATTCGCCGGCGAGGCCGGCAACGGCATCGACGGCGACGTGGTCACCCGCCTGGCCACCGACATCGTCAACGTCAAGGCGCGCTTCGACGTGGCCCTGGCCGTCGTCGTCGGTGGCGGCAACATCTGGCGGGGCCTGACCGGCGCAGGCGCCGGCATGGATCGGGCCCAGGCCGACTACATGGGCATGCTGGCGACCGCGATCAACGCGCTGGCGCTCCAGGAGACGCTGGAGCGCCTGGGCCAGGAGACCCGGGTCCAGTCGGCGATCCACATGCAGCAGGTGGCCGAGCCCTACATCCGGCGGCGGGCCATGCGGCACCTGGAGAAGGACCGCGTGGTCATCTTCGCCGCCGGCACCGGCAACCCGTTCTTCACCACCGACACCGCCGCTGCGCTGCGGGCGGTCGAGATCGACGCCGAGGTGATGCTGAAGGGCACCCACTCCGGCACCGAGGGCGTCTATACGGCGGACCCCAAGCTGGATCCGGACGCAGAGCTGCTGCGGGAGGTCAGCTACCTCGACGTGCTGTCGAAGGGCCTCAACGTGATGGACTCCACCGCCACCAGCCTGTGCATGGACAACGAACTGCCGATCGTCGTGTTCGACCTGATGGGCGCCGGCAACCTGACCGGGCTGCTGGCCGGCGAGGATATCGGCACGCTCGTCAGCTAGCTGGGCTGCCGCTTGGCGGCGGGCGTCCGTGCCGATGTGGCACCCGTCCCCGCTCTGTGCGTTCGGCCTCGGTAGTGTGGGCTGAGACATGAGCGAAGAACTGGTGACCCTCATTTGCGATGATGCCTCGGAGCGCATGGAGCGCGCCGTGGCCCACACCCGGTCCGACCTGGCGTCGATTCGAACCGGTCGGGCCAGCCCGGCGCTGGTCGAGAAGCTGCCGGTCGACTACTACGGCTCGATCGTGCCGCTGCAACAGCTGGCGTCCTTCTCGGTCCCCGACGCTCGCATGCTGGTCGTCACCCCCTTCGACAAGGGTTCGATGGGGGCGGTCGAGCGGGCGATCCAGGAATCCAACCTGGGGTTGAACCCGAGCAACGACGGCGTCAACATCCGCCTCGCCTTTCCGCAGCTCACCGAGGAGCGGCGCAAGGAGTTCGTGCGTCTCGCTCGTCAGAAGGCAGAGGACGGCAAGAACTCGCTGCGCGGCACCAGGCGAGACGCCCGCAAGGAGGTCGAATCGCTTGAGAAGGCCGGCGACATCTCCGAGGACGAGCTGCACCGCGCCATCGAGCGCATCGACAAGGTGGCGAAGGCGTTCGAGATCCAGGTGGACCAGGCGATCGACGCCAAGACCACCGATTTGATGGAGGTCTGATGACGATGGTGGGTGGGCAACCACGCTGGACCCTCCGGCCGCTTCGTGCGGCACGGCCAGACGAGGCAGGGGAGTAGCGCCATGGCAGGACCAGACGACGACGATCCGTTTGCATCGTGGTTCGATGAGAGCGACACCGGTTCGCTCGTGCGACCGGAGGATGCAGCCGGGCCCGACGACGGCTTCGAGTTGCCCGACTGGTCGGCGCCCCCGACCGGGCAGGTGCCCTCTGTGGTGAGCACCGGCCAGAACGAGCCGGCGACCGGGCCGGTGTATCGGGGCGAGAGCCAAACCCGGGGCGATGATGTGCCGATGGCCTTCGATGATCTTGCCGATACCCACCTTCGCGTGGGCGCCCTCGACGACGAGGGGCAGGATCCCGAGGACAACCCGTATCTGTCGGACAACTACTCGATCGACCCCGGTCAGCAGCCTCGGGTGAGCGACCCGGAGGGCGACGGCCCCTCGACCGAGGTGTCCGCCTCGCTGGTGCCACCGCCGCCCGGACGGAGCGCTCCCCGCGCACGAGAGGAGCCGGCTCCCCGCCGTCCCGCTCCCGTTCCCGATGGGCCCCGGCGCGCCCCGGCAGGCCCCGCAGGGCCGCGCACCTCCTCGTCCTCCGCTCCACCCCAGGCACCCGGGGGTCCACGCCCATCCCGCCGTCCATCCCCCGACCAGGGCAACGGTCCGCCCTCCGGACGGCAGCGTCGTCCGGCGCCCGCCCCTGACGACGGCGGCCGTCCCTCGCCGACCCCTCGAGCCCGCCGGCCCGAGGACGGGAGCAGCGGGGATCGGAACCTTCCCCAGGCGATCATGGTCGGCGTCGGTCTGGTGGCCGTCGGCGTCTTGGCGTTCTGGCTCGGCCAGATTCCGGCGATGATCCTCATCGTCGTCGTCCTTGGGGTGTCGGGCACCGAGATGATGGGTGCGCTGCACCGCGGTGGCTATACCCCGGCCGGACTGGTCGGCCTCGCCGGCATCGTCGGGCTGGTCATCGGCGCCTATCAGGTGGGCTCTGCGGCCTATCCGATCGTGTTGGGCCTGGCGGTCATGTCCGGCATGATGTGGTACCTGTTCGTCTCCCCCGGGGACCAACCGGTTCAGAACCTCGGCGCAACGATGCTCGGCATGCTCTACGTCGGCGGCCTCGGCAGCTTCGCTGCCCTGCTGATCGGCCTCGGTCGCGCCTCCCCCGATGGCAAGGGCGGCGCCTGGTTGCTCTTCGGTGCGGTCGTCGCAGCGGTCACCTACGACACCGCCGGCTACTTCATCGGTAAGACGCTGGGGGCGTCACCGCTCGGCGGTGCCCTGCGCGCCGTTAGCCCCAACAAAACCCAGGAAGGCCTGCTCGGTGGAGTGGTCGTGTCGATCCTCGTCACGTTCATCTACCTGACGGTCACCTCGCCGGGGCTGCTCGGCAGCGAGAGCTTCTCCACCCGCACGGCCCTGTTTGCGGTGTTGTGTCCCCTGGCTGCCCCGTTGGGCGACCTGGCCGAGTCGATGCTCAAGCGCGATCTTCAGGTCAAGGACATGGGCACGGTGCTGCCGTCCCACGGCGGCGTGCTCGATCGCTTCGACGCACTGCTGTTCGTGCTGCCGGTTGCGTACTTCGTCACCGTCACCGGCTGGTAAGGGCAGAGCCCACATGATCGATCGAGCTCGGGCAGAGCCCGCATGATCAACGTTGCGGTGCTGGGTTCGACCGGCTCGATCGGCACCCAGACCCTCGACGTCATCGCCACCGAGCCCGAGCGGTTTCGTGTCGCTTCGCTGAGCGCCCATGGATCGGTCGAGGCGGTGGCCGCCCAGGCGGCGGCGGTCCGGCCCGACGTCGTGGTGCTGACCGACGCCAGCCGCGCTGGCGAGCTGGCAGGGCTGCTTCCCGTCGGCGTCGACCTCGAAGTGGGCCCCGAAGCGTTGGAGGCCGCCGCCGCCGTCGCCGACGTGGTGATCAACGGAGTGGTCGGCTTCGCCGGCTTGGGGGTCACGCTGGCCACTCTCAACGCCGGCAAGCGCCTGGGACTGGCCAACAAGGAAAGCCTGATCGCCGGCGGCCCGGTCGTGCAGCGGGCTCGGGCCACCCCGGGCGCCGAGCTGGTGCCGGTCGACTCCGAACACTGCGCCATTCATCAGTGCCTGCGGGCCAACGACATCCCGGAGCGGCTGGCCCGGGTGGTGTTGACTGCGTCGGGCGGGCCGTTCCGCGGTCGCAGCATTGAGGACCTGGCCGACGTGACCGTCGAGGAGGCCCTCGCCCACCCGACGTGGTCGATGGGGCCCAAGATCACGATCGACTCGTCCACCCTGATGAACAAGGGGCTGGAGGTGATCGAGGCCCACGAGCTGTTCGGTGTTGGATACGACCACATCGACGTGGTCGTGCACCCGCAGTCCATCGTGCACTCGATGGCAGCGTTCTCCGACGGCACGACGATGGCCCAGGTGTCGATGCCCGACATGCGCTTGCCGATCGGGTATGCGCTGGCCTACCCCGACCGCCTCGGCACCGCCTTCGGCGGAATGGACTGGACGCAGGCGGTCACGCTCGACTTCGAGCCGCCCGACCGGCACACGTTCCGCTGCCTCGACCTGGCCTACGCCGCCGGGCGTTTGGGCGAGACGGCCCCGGCCTGGTTGTCGGCGGCCAACGAGGTGGTCGTTGAGGCCTTTCTCAGCGGGGGGCTCCGGTGGACACAGATCGCCGAGCTGACCGACGAGGCACTGGGCCAGTGGGATGGCACACTGGCCGACAGCGTTGATGCCGTGCTGCATGCCGACCGGCAGGCACGCCAGGTGACCGACCGCATCATCGCCCGCCGCCGTTGAGGAGACTTCCGCCTGATGACCGACGTGAGCGATACCCGCAGCACGCTGCCCGACGAGCCTCCGGCCGAGGGCGCTGATCAACCGACGAACGAGCGGAAGTCCAAGGCCGGAACGACCGTGACGAGCACCAACACGGTGCCGGACGGAACGCTGGACGAGCCGGACATGGAACGGGCCGGGGTCTGGCGCCTGGCGCTGGTCGTCGCTGCGCTGGTCGCCCTGTGGTGGTGGCAGGGATGGGCCCTCGTCGTCGTGATCCTGGCCCTGCTGTTCATGATCACCATGCACGAGCTGGGCCACTACCTCATGGCCAAGCGGGCCGGCATGAAGGTCACGCAGTTCTTCATCGGCTTCGGGCCCCGGATCTGGTCGACCCAACGAGGCGAGACCGAGTACGGCATCCGAGCCATCCCCGCCGGTGCTTTCGTCAAGGTGCCAGGCATGCTGCGCGACGAGGAGGTGTCGGCCTCGGACGAGGCCCGCTCCTACCGCCAGGCCTCCTTCAAGGATCGGGTGGCGATGGCATCGGCCGGTTCGGCCATGCACTTTTTGATGGCCTTCATCTTGTTGTTCGCCCACTTCGCCTTCTTCGACCAGGCCGATCCGGACGTGTGGTCGGTCGAGTCGGTCGTGCCGGGTTCGGCCGCCGCCGAGGCCGGTATGGCATCGGGCGACCGGGTGCTCTCGGTCGACGGCGCCAAGGTCGGTGGCCAGGAGGACCTCAGCGACGAGGTACGCGCCCGTCCGGGCGAGACGGTACCGATCGTCGTCGAACGGGACGGCAAGACCCTGGACCTGACGGCCACCCTCGGTACCCGGGCGTCGGTCATCGGCACGGTGGGGGAGGACCTCAGCCTGTTCTTCATCGGCGACCAGGCGGTCGTCAAGGGCTACGGCGAGCGCGGCGACAAGGCGGGCCTCAGCGAGGACGCCGTCATCACCGAGATCAACGACGTGCCGATCAACTCGGCAGTTGACCTGAAGGCCGCCACCAAGGCAGCGGCCGGCGGGGTGCTGGAGATCGACTACGTGGCCGATGGCGAAACACGCACCCAGAGCACCTACCTGAAGCTCGGCAAGGCGGTCGCCGCCACCGAGCCCGAAGGCATGATCGGCACGACATCGGGATACGCCGAGGTTGGCAAAAACCCGGTCGAGGCGGCCGGCGCCTCGGTGACCACCTTCTGGCAGCTGTCGCGGGACTCGGTCACCGGCCTGGTGACCGTGTTGAACCCGGCCAACCTGGTCGACTTCTTCGGTCGGGCGGCCACCACCGGGCCCTCCGGCGGCAACGTGTCGGACGAGCCGACCCCGGCTGCGACCGCCCGCCAGGCGAGCATGGAGCAGGACGCAACCCGTCCGATGAGCCTGATCGGCGCCACCTCGATCGCCACCGGGCTTGCCGAGGTGGACTGGGGGCAACTGCTGCTGCTGCTCGCCGTGCTCAACATCTTCATCGGGTTGTTCAACTTGGTGCCCCTGTTGCCGTTCGACGGGGGGCACATCGCCATCGCCTTCTACGAGCGCATCCGCGAGAAGTTGAAGGGCGACGGCCGTCGCTACTTCATCGACCCCGCCAAGATGTACCCGGTGGCGGTGATCGTGGTCGGCGTGTTGGGGCTGCTCTTCCTCAGTACGGTGTATATGGACGTGGTGAGCCCGATCAAACTCTGATCCCGGCAGACCCGGAACGACCAAGCACGAGGACGGTCCAGCTATCGGGCGGTCCCAGACAAAGGACGGCATGGACCCAGGAGCTTCCAGCACCATCAAACGTCGGCCGACCCGCAGGATCATGGTGGGCGACGTGCCCGTCGGCGACGGCGCCCCCGTCAGCGTCCAGTCGATGACGATCACCAAGACCGCCGACGTCGATGGGACCCTGGCCCAGATCTACGCCCTGGCCGCTGCCGGGGCCGACATCGTGCGCTGTACCTGCAACGACGCCGAGGCCGCCGAGGGTCTGGCGAGAATTGTGCCCCGCAGCCCGGTGCCGATCGTCGCCGACATCCACCATCAGTACAAGATGGCGCTCGCCGCGTTAGAGGCGGGGGTGGCATGCCTGCGGCTCAACCCGGGCAACATCCGCCGCCCCGAGCACATCAAGACCGTCGCCATGGAAGCCAAGGACCGGGGGGTGCCGATCCGTATCGGCGTCAACGGCGGCTCGCTCGATCCCAAGCTGTACGAGCGTTATGGCGGCAAGGTCACCCCCGAGGCGATGGTCGAATCGGCACAGATGGAGATGGCCTACTTCGACGAGGTGGGCTTCGAGGACATCAAGATCTCGGTCAAGGCCTCCAACGTGCCCCTGATGATCGAGGCCTACCGCCAGCTGGCCGACGTCACCGACCACCCGCTGCACCTGGGGGTCACCGAGGCCGGTCCGCTGCCCGGTGGCTACATCAAGGCCACCGCCGGCATCGCCACGCTGCTCGCCGAGGGCATCGGCGACACGATCCGCTATTCGCTCACCGCCGATCCGGTGGAGGAGGTGCGCGCCGGCCGTCAGCTGCTCGAGGCGATGGGCCTACGCGAGCGCAAAGGCGTTGACCTGATCGCGTGTCCGTCGTGTGGTCGGGCCGAGGTGGATGTGATCGGCGTGGCCGAGCGGGCCCAGGAGGCATTCGGTGAACGCCAGATCCCGTTGCAGGTAGCTGTGATGGGCTGCGTGGTCAACGGGCCGGGCGAAGCCCGCGACGCCGACTTGGGCATCGCCGCCGGCAACAAGCGGGGCCACCTGTTCGTCAAAGGCGAGAACGTGGCGGTCGTGCCCGAGGACGAGATGGTCGACACCCTGGTCGAGTGGGCCGATTACATCGTCGAGCACGGCACCGAAGCGGCCCTCGATCGGGCCCGCAGCACCAAGTCGGAGGCCAAGAAGGCAGCGGCCGAGGACCGGGCCCGCAACCTGGGCGAACGGGGCGACGACGCCAATGACTCCGAGGCGGTCGTCGAGCTGATCCGCAAGACCACCTGAGCCGGGCCGCACACGCACGCACGCACGCACCCACCCACCCACCCACCCAACCGAAGTCGGG
>JACDJB010003027.1_pt1 | contig 11393 bp, 9 predicted proteins | sample 7454121 | NCBI WGS metagenome assembly JACDJB01 (sample SAMN14253290, study PRJNA609438) | sludge metagenome | isolation source: sludge after 25d culture with pyrite | collected 2018-12-20 | reverse complement strand
GCCCCGGTGGAGATGAAGATCGCCGACTTCGGCCCTGACGGCGGCGTGGCGATGGGCATGTACAACTACAACGACAGCATCCGCGACTTCGCCCGCGCCTCGCTGCGCTACGGCATCATCCGCAACTACCCGGTGTACCTGAGCACCAAGAACACCATTCTCAAGGCGTACGACGGCTCGTTCAAGGACATCTTCCAAGAGGTGTACGAGACCGAGTTCAAAGCGGAGATGGACGCCGCCGGCCTCACCTACGAGCACCGCCTCATCGACGACATGGTGGCGTGCGCGATGAAGTGGGAGGGCGGCTACGTGTGGGCGTGCAAGAACTACGACGGCGACGTGCAGAGCGACACCGTGGCGCAGGGCTACGGCTCGCTCGGTCTGATGACCAGCGTGTTGATGACCCCCGATGGCAAGACCGTCGAGGCCGAGGCCGCGCACGGCACCGTCACTCGCCACTACCGCGAGCACCAGAAGGGCAACAAGACCTCGACCAACCCCATCGCCAGCATCTACGCGTGGACGCAGGGCCTCACCTATCGCGGCCGCATGGACGGCACGCCCGAAGTGGAGGCGTTCGCACAGTCGCTGGAGAACGTGTGCATCGAAGCCGTCGAGGCCGGCGAGATGACCAAGGACCTGGCGCTGCTGATCGGCAAGGACGCTCCCTGGCTCACCACTGAAGACTTCCTCGACGCGCTCGACCGTCGCCTCCAGGCCAAGATGGCCTGACGCGTTGCGGCTGGGTCACGGCACAGACGGAACCCCGTTCTGTGCCGTGACCCAGCAGTCCTGTGAGCCCGGCGTCAGGTCGTCTGGGCCTCGACGGCCAAGGCCTCGGCGTAGTCGTCGTCGAGCCACTTGCGCGTGGTCTCGGCGTCGACGTCGACCACGCCCTGGCAACTGAGGACAGCCGCGCCATCAGGCACGTCGGCCAGCTCGGCCCACACCGATTGGTCCCACATGCCACTGCGCATGAACGCCTTCGCGCAATGCATGTAGGTGGTCTCGACCCGAATCACGATGGCCGACTTCGGCGGCTTGGGCAGCTGGAAGCCGTGCAGCAGCTCGGGATCGGTGGAGACGAACGCTGCACCGTTCACACGTACCGTTTCGGACTTACCGGGCGTGATGAGCAGCAGAGCGACACGACCGGTGGCCACGATGTTCTCGAGGGTGTCGAGGCGGTTGTTGCCGCCGAGGTCGGCCATCGCGAGGTGCGTCGGGTCGAGCACGCGGATGAAGCCACTGGGGCCGCCCCGGGGCGACACATCGGCGTTGCCCAGCACATCGAAGGTACCGATGGTGGCGAATCGGCAGCGTTCGGCCACGGTCGCCGAAGCAGCGTCGAGCGCCGGCCGCTCCTTGCCACGGGTGCCGGCGTGGGCATGGCGATAGTGCGTGCGCAACTCGTCGAGCGAGCCGACGCGGTGCAGGTCGTTGTGGGGATCGAACATTCGGCAACCGTATCGTTGGGCGCTCATGCGCTTGGCCGATTTCGACTACGTGCTCCCCGAGGAGCGGATCGCTCAGCACCCGCTCGAACCACGCGACAGCGCCCGCCTGCTGGTCGACCGAGGCTCGGCAGCACCCTTGCACCGGCACGTCAGCGACCTCGGCGATCACCTCCGCGATGGCGACCTGCTGGTGGTCAACGACACGAAGGTCATCCCGGCTCGCCTGAAGCTGCACCGCGCGACCGGCGGCGCCGCCGAGGTGCTGCTGCTCGAACCGCTCGATGGTGAGCGCAGAACCTGGGAAGCGATGGTGCGCCCGGCGAAGAAGATGAAGCCGGCGGAGGAGCTGCTGGCGGCAGGCCGGCCGTTGGTGAGGATCCTTCGGCGCAGCGATGCCGGCGACACGATGATCGTCGAGCTGATGGGGGAGGGCGATCCGCTCGCGCTGCTGGCGGCCCACGGCGAGATGCCGCTGCCGCCCTACATCTCGGCGCGGCTGCACCGACAAGAGCGCTATCAGACGGTGTACGCCAACGAGCCCGCCTCGGCGGCGGCGCCCACGGCAGGGTTGCACTTCACGCCGGAACTGCTGGCGTCGCTCGCGGCGCGTGGCATCGAGACGGCGAAGGTCGAGCTGGTCGTGGGGCTCGACACGTTCAAGCCCGTCAGCGCCGACGACCCGCGCAACCATCAGATCCACAGCGAGCGCTACCGCGTGCCTGCTGCCACCGCCGCAGCATGCGCGGCGGCTCGCCGAGTGGTCGCCGTCGGCACCACCAGCGTGCGCGCGCTGGAGAGCGCAGCCACGCTCGGCGTTGCCGAGGGTCGCTCGCGCCTGTTCATCCATCGCCCGTACGAGTGGAAGACGGTCGATGTGCTGATGACCAACTTCCACCTGCCGCGCACGACGTTGCTGATGATGATCGACGCCTTCGTCGGCAGCCGCTGGCGCACCCTCTACGAAGAAGCACTCCGCGAGGGGTACCGCTTCTTGAGTTTCGGCGACGCGATGTTGCTGGATCGGAGCCTGAGCTAGATGCATCCCGTTCGTTTCGAAGCCATCGCCACCGACGGCGCTGCCCGCGCTGGCGTGGCGCACACCGCTCGCGGCAGCTACCGCACGCCGTGCTTCATGCCCGTCGGTACTCGTGGCGCGATCAAGTACCTCAGTGCCGCCGACTACGAGCGGCTGGGTGCCGAGATCGTGCTGGGCAACACCTACCACCTCATGCTGCGGCCGGGCGCCGAGACCGTCGCACACTTCGGTGGCCTGGGCAAGTTCGCAGCGTGGGGCGGGCTCACGCTCACCGACTCGGGCGGGTTCCAGGTGTTCTCACTCGAACCGAAGGTCGACGACGACGGTGTCACGTTCAAGAGCACGTACGACGGCTCGCTGCATCGGTTCACACCGGAGATCGCAGTGCACACGCAGGAGCTGTTGGGTGCCGACATCCAGATGGTGCTCGACGTGTGCCCACCGCTGCCGTCACCGACTGCAGTCGTGCGTCTGGCAGTGGAACGCACGTCGCTGTGGGCCGCCAGAGCCAAGGCGGCCCACCGGCGGCCGGATCAGGCCCTGTTCGGCATCGTGCAGGGCGGCGTCGACGAGACCTTGCGTGCCGAGAGCGCCCAGCACACCGTCGAGGTCGGCTTCGACGGCTACGGCATCGGTGGTCTGAGCGTGGGCGAGAGCCGGGCCGAGATGCTGCCCGCTCTCGCTGCCGCGCTGGCGCACCTTCCCGCCGACCGGCCTCGCTACCTGATGGGGGTGGGCGACCCCGCCAGCCTCGTGGAAGCCGTCGGTCTCGGCGTGGATCAGTTCGACTGTGTGATGCAGACACGCATCGGGCGCCACGGCACCGCGCTCACCGGTGGCGGCAGGCTGCACATCAAGAACGCACAGCACGCGCTGTCCGACGAGCCACTCGATGCCGAGTGCGTGTGCGAGGTGTGTCAACGGCACAGCCGGGGCTACATCCGTCACCTGTTCCAAGTCGGCGAGCCGACGGCTGCTCGGCTGCTGAGCCTGCACAACGTCGCGTGGACGCTGCAACTGATGGACCGCATGCGTGCCGCGGTCGCCGCCGGCACGTTCCACGCGCTGCGGCGCGAGGTGCTCGCCGTCTGGGGGTGATCGCCGTTCGGGGGGTCGGCCTGGCTAGAATCGCTGCTCGGTCAACGAGGCCCCGGCCTCCATCGTCAACACCTGGACTCCTCCATGCATCTGTCACCTCTTCTGGCGGCAAGTCAGAACCCGCTGCCGTCGCTCATCATCTTCATGCTCATCCCCGTGGCGATGTACTTCCTGCTCATCCGGCCGCAGCGTCGCCGCCAGCGCGAAACCGCAGCTCTGCAGAGCGCGATCGAGGTCGGCGACGAGATCATGACCACGTCGGGCGTGTACGGCTTCATCACCAGCTTCGACGGCGACATCGCCTGGCTCGAGATCGACGACAACGTGCAGATCCGCATCGCTCGCCAGGCCATCCAGCGCAAGGTCGACACCGCCAAGGGCGAGACCGCAGTGCCTACCGACGACGGCAGCAAGGCCAAGCAGACCAAGATCGACGACGTCATCACCACTACCGACGCCACCAACGACTGATCCCACCACATGCGCAGAAAACTCATTCTCTCGCTGGTGCTCATCATGGTGCTTGCGTACGGCACGTTGTTGGCCACCGTCATCGGTGGCCTTCGGCCCACGCTCGGGCTCGATCTGCAAGGTGGCGTGTCGGTCACACAGCAGCCCAAGGCTGGTACCGAGTTCAACAGCGCAAGCCTCGACCTGGCGGTCGAGAAGATTCGCGACCGGGTCGATGCGCTGGGCGTCGCCGAGCCCGAGATCCTGCGCCAGGGTGACACCATCGTGGTCAACCTGCCCGGCGTCGAGAACCAGGATCAAGCCATCAGCCTGGTGCAGGTCACCGGCCAGGTGTACCTGCGCCCGGTGCTCACCGCCTGCTTCGAGGTTGCTCCTCCCGACTCCGGCAGCACCACCACGGTGGCCGGTACCGGGAGTTCCACCACGCTGGCGGTCGCCAGTGCCGACAGTGTCGCACCCGGGCCGGCGCGGCCGGTGAGCAACGGCAACACCACCACCACCGAAGCCGGTACCAGCACCACTGCGGCCGGCACGAGCACCACTGAGGCCGCGGGCGACACCAGCACCACGATCGCTGCAACCGCCACGGGAGCGACCAGCACCACCGTGGCCACCAACACCACCGCGGCACCGCTCGACGACAACGGCTTCCCGCTGCAGCAGAGCGATCCCACCGCGTCGCAGTACCTGCCGCTCACCGGTACCTCGCAGTACTGCCAGGTGGGCCCGGCGCAGGGCACCGGCGAGGTGTTCACCGACGAAGTGTCCGCTCAGGTCGACCCCATCCAGGGTTGGGTCGTGCAGGCGCCGCTGCGAGGTGGCGCCGCCGGCGAAGACGTGTGGAACAACCTGGCCGGCCAGTGCTACAACCGCGAGGCAGCGTGCCCCACCGGTCAGATCGCCATCGAGCTCGACGGCGAGCTGCAGTCGGTCGCCGAGGTGCAGGTGCCCACGTTCAGCGGCAACGTGCAGATCAGCGGCTCGTTCTCCGAGACCGATGCTCGCAACCTGGCAAAGGTGATGAACAGCGGCTCGCTGCCGGTGCAGCTCGAGCTGGTGTCGGTGCAGAACGTCTCGCCCACGCTCGGCGAGGATTCCCTGCGTGCAGCCTGGATCTCGGGCCTGGTGGGCATCGGCCTCGTGCTGCTGTTCATGATCTTCTACTACCGGTTGCTCGGTGTCATCGTGGCCATCGGCCTCACCGTGTCGGGCGCCATCCTCTGGAGCATCGTCACTCTGCTCTCCAAGACGCAAGGTCTCGCGCTCTCGCTCTCGGGCATCGCCGGCATCATCGTCTCAGTGGGCGTCACGGTCGACTCGTACGTGGTGTTCTTCGAACGTCTGAAGGACGAAGTGCGCTCGGGCAAGACCCTGCGCAACAGCGCCCAACGCGGCTTCGCGGGTGCGTGGCGCACCATCGTCATCGCCGACCTGGTCTCGCTCATCGGCGCCCTCGTGCTGTGGTACCTCACCGTCGGCGCGGTGCGCGGTTTCGCCTTCTTCCTCGGGTTGTCCACGGCCTGCGACCTGGTGGTGAGCTACTTCTTCACCCGGCCGATGGTGCTGCTGCTGGCTCGTACCCAGTGGATGGAGCGTCGCAAGGTGATGGGCATCGAAGTCACTGCAGCTGGAGGTGCGTCATGACCGACGTCGAGACCGACGCGATCGTCGACGACACCGATGTTCAGCCCACTGCTGCCCGCACCCGGCGCGGTGTCTTCGGTCGTCTCTACCACGGCGAGACCGCCATCGACTTCTACGGGCGTCGCTGGTGGGGCCTCGGTCTGTCCATCGCCCTGCTGCTGCTCAGCATCGGCTCGCTGGTGGGCCAAGGCCTCAACCTCAGCCTCGACTTCAAGGGCGGTGTCGTCTGGTCGGTGCCATCGGCAGATCTCACCGAGGAGCAAGCACGGGCCGTGCTCGACGATCAGGGTATCGAAGGTTCGAGTGCCAAGGTGCAGGTGCTCACCAACCGCGACAGCGGGCTGCGTACGGTGGAGGTACAGGTCGGCGAGCAGACCGACGCCGTCCGCCAGCAGGTGCAGCAGGCGTTTGCCGACGAAGTCGACGTTCCCGTCGCCGACGTGAGCACCAACTCCGTCAGTTCCACCTGGGGCAAGAGCATCACCGAGAAGGCGCTGCGTGCGCTGGTGGTCTTCCTCGTGCTGGTGGCTGCGTTCATCGCCTGGCGTCTCGAGTGGCGCATGGCCGGTGCCGCCATTTCAGCCATGCTGCACGACGTGCTGTTGAGCGTCGGCATCTACTCGCTGTTCGGGTTCGAGGTCACGCCCGCGACCGTCGTCGCGTTCCTCACCATCCTCGGCTTCTCGCTGTACGACACCATCGTGGTGTTCGACAAGGTGCAAGAGAACCAAGAGCGATACAAGGCCGTGCGCATGCCCTACGCCGACATCATGAACGTGTCAATGAACCAGGTGCTGATGCGTTCGCTCAACACCAGCCTGGCAGCCATCCTGCCGGTGCTCTCGTTGCTCGTGCTCGGCGCCGGCATCCTGGGCGCAGTCACGTTGCGCGAGTTCGCCCTGGCGCTGCTGGTGGGTCTCATCACCGGTTCCTACTCGTCCATCTTCGTGGCATCACCGCTGGTGGCCATGGCAAAGGAGCGCGAGCCGAAGTACAAGTCGCTGCGCAGCTCGCATGCCACCGGCGAAGAGCTCGAGCGCTTGGTGCACGGCGGCACACCGCTGGGGCGACGCGAGCACCGTCGCATGACGCAAGGCGAGGTCGCGGCGGTCAGCGCGGCGCTCAGCCCCGAGGCAGCGCTCACCCACACACCCCGACCGCGCAAGAAGAAGCGTCGCGTCTAACGGCGCGCGGTACCCTCTTCGCATGGCGACCACCCCCCACTGGATCTCACGGCTGGTTCGCGACATCCCCGACTTCCCGCAGCCCGGCGTGACCTTTCGCGACATCACGCCACTGCTCGGCGACGCCGAAGGGTTCACCAAATCGATCACCGAACTGGTGCACCGCTTCGCCGACGTGCCGGTTGATCGTGTGCTGGGCATGGAGGCTCGAGGGTTCATCGTCGCGGCACCCGTCGCCTATCGCATGGGTGCCGGCTTCATTCCTGTGCGCAAGGCCGGCAAGTTGCCCTGGGCCGTGGTGCGCGAGGAGTACCAACTCGAGTACGGCAGCGACAAGCTGGAGATCCACCGCGACGCCATTCACCCCGGCGAGCGCATCCTCGTCATCGACGACGTGCTGGCCACCGGTGGCACGGCGGCGGCCACCTGCCGCTTGGTCGAGGCGCTCGGCGGCGTGGTCGTCGGCCTCGGCTTCCTGTTGGAGATCGAGGCCCTGGGTGGGCGCGAACGCCTGAAGGGTCATCTGGTCGAGAGCCTGGCCACGTACTGATGGCCGCCGTCGATCGTGTTCTGCCCTGGCGCCGCCACCAGAACGCGACGGCCGAGGAACTGACCCCGCTGCTCACGGCGTACCGCCGGCGGCATCCGAAGGCGTCGGTCGCGATGATCAATCGCGCGTACGAGACCGCCAAGCAGGCGCACCAGCACCAGCAGCGCAGCAGCGGTGAGAGCTACATCAACCACCCTCTGGCGGTGGCGCTCATCGTGGCCGACCTCGGTCTCGACGAGGTCTCGCTGGCTGCCGCGTTGCTGCACGATGCGGTTGAAGACACCGAGATCACGATCGCCGATGTGGAGAAGGGTTTCGGGCCCGAGGTCGCCCAGATCGTCGACGGTGTCACCAAGCTCGAGCGGTTGCAGTTCGACTCCAAGGAGGCCCAGCAGGCGGCCACCATGCGCAAGATGCTGGTGGCGATGGCGCGCGACCTGCGGGTGCTCATCATCAAGCTCGCCGATCGGCTGCACAACATGCGCACCATCGCCGCCATGCCCAGTGAGAAGCAGCAGCGCATCGCGCACGAGACGCTGGAGATCTACGCCCCGCTCGCGCACCGGTTGGGCATGCAGGAGCTGAAGCAGCAGCTGGAGGATCTCTCGTTCGCGTCGCTCTACCCGAAGCGCTTCGCCGAGCTCGACCATCTGGTGGCCACTCGTTCACCCGAGCGCGAGCAGTACTTGGCGAAGGCCATTGCCGAGGTGCAGGGCCGGCTGCAAGAGCTCAACATCAACGCCGAGGTCACCGGCCGCGGGAAGCACCTGTGGAGCATCTACGAGAAGATGGTGCAGAAGGGTCGCGAGTTCGACGACATCTTCGATCTCATCGCCGTGCGGGTCATCGTCGATTCGGTCAAGGACTGCTACGCCGCGCTGGGCTGCATACACGGTCGCTACAAGCCGGTGGTCGGTCGCTTCAAGGACTACATCGCGATGCCGAAGTTCAACCTCTACCAGAGCCTGCACACCACGGTCATCGGCCCCGGTGGCAAGGCGGTCGAGATGCAGATCCGCACCCGCGAGATGCATCAGCGCGCCGAGTGGGGTGTCGCGGCGCACTGGGCCTACAAGGACGAGGGCGCCGCCAGCGACATCGATTGGCTGAACCGCATCATCGATTGGCAGGCCGAGATCAGCGATCCGGCGGCCTTCATGGAGAACCTGAAGACCGACCTCGAGCAGGACGAGGTCTTCGTGTTCACGCCGAAGGGGAAGGTGGTCACGCTACCCGTCGGCTCCACCACCGTCGACTTCGCCTACGCGGTGCACACGGAAGTTGGCCACGCCTGCATCGGAGCGAAGGTGAACGGCCGGCTCGTGCCGTTGAACCATCACATGAAGAGCGGCGACACGTGCGAGATCTTCACCTCCAAGGTGGAGTCAGCTGGGCCATCGCGCGACTGGCTGCAGTTCGTCGAGTCGCCTCGGGCACGCAACAAGATCAAGCAGTGGTTCTCTCGCGAGCGCCGCGAAGACATGGTGGAGAACGGTCGCGACGAACTGATCAAGGAGTTCCGTCGCGAGGGCCTGCCCATCCAGCGGATGTGGACCAGCGACGCCATCCTTGCCGAGATCGAGGCAGCGTCGTACGCCGACCTCGACTCGCTGCTGGCCGGAGTGGGCGAAGGTCACGTGTCGGCCCGCTCGATCGCACAGAAGGTGGCGCGCACGTTCCGCACCGGCGACGACGCCGAGCAGCCCGCTGCCACGGTGCTGCCGCGCAGCCGCGGGCCACGACGACCACGCAACATCGCGGGTGTGCACGTCGAAGGGCTCGACGACGTGCTCGTGCGCCTGTCGCGCTGCTGCACTCCCGTTCCCGGCGACGACATCGTCGGCTTCGTCACCCGCGGCCGTGGGGTGTCGGTGCATCGCACCGACTGCGCCAACGCCGAGAGCCTGATGTCCGAGCAAGCGGCGCGCCTCGTCGATGTGGAGTGGGACGGCGACCAGTCGCGTGCCGTGTTCCGCGCCGCGGTCGAGGTGGTGGCGCTGGATCGCTCGAAGCTGCTGCGCGACGTGGCCAACTCACTCAGCGAGCAGCACGTCAACATCGTGGCCTGCAGCACCCACACCGGCTCGGATCGGGTGGCGAAGATGCGCTTCGAGTTCGAGATGGCCGACCCCTCGCACCTGGAATCCGTGCTGCGCACGATCAAACAGATCGACGCCGTCTACGACGCGTACCGCCTGGTGCCCGGCAAAGGGTGATCGCACCCGCGTGAAAGTGCGTTTGTGTCAAGAACCCGCGCTCACAGCCGCAGGTCATCGCACGACAGCGTTTACGTAAAGCTGGGGAGGGGTGGAAGGGGGAGCGGTAGCCTTGGCACTTGTGCCCGAGTTCCAGACCAGCCCCGGGATGCGCGACATCCTTCCGCCCGAATCGGCCCGCTGGCGCCGCTTCGTGCACGTCTTCGCGCAACTCGCGCAGGGCGCCGGCTACGGCCAGGTCGTCTCGCCGCTGCTGGAGGACCTTGGTGTGTTCCAACGCATCGGCGACGCCACCGATGTGGTGACCAAGGAGATGTACGACTTCGTCGACAAAGGTGGCCGCCACGTCGCGTTGCGACCCGAGCTCACCGCGTCCATCTGCCGGGCGTTCGTGCAGCATCGCCCGCTCACGCCGTGGAAGGTCTGGTACACCGGCTCGCAGTTCCGCTACGAGAAGCCCCAGCGGGGGCGGTACCGCCAGTTCGACCAGGTGGGCATCGAAGTGCTCGGCGCCGACGACCCGTACCTCGACGTGGAGATCATCGCCCTCGGCTGGGAGTTCTTCCGTGCCCTCGGGCTGCAGAAGGTGACGCTGCTGCTCAACTCGCTCGGCGAGCCTTCCGACCGCGCGGCTTACGTCGCTGCGCTGAAGGCGTACTTCGAGGCCAACCTCCAGTCGCTCAGCGAGGAGAGCAAGGTCACGTTGCAGAAGAACCCGCTGCGTGTACTCGACTCGAAGCGCCCCGACGATGCTGCACTCGTGGCCGCCGCGCCGCAGATCGCCGAGTTCTACAGTGCCGATGCGGCGGCGCACTTCGCGGCGGTGCAGGCTGGCCTCGCGGCCTTGGGCATTCCGTTCACCGTCGACAGCAAGCTCGTTCGCGGCCTCGACTACTACCGCCACACCACGTTCGAGTACCAGGGCGGCACGCTCGACTCCGCGCAGGACGCACTGGGCGGTGGCGGTCGCTACGACGGCCTGGTCGAGTCGCTCGGCGGCCCACCGACGGCCGGGGTCGGCTTCGCCCTCGGACTCGAGCGCACGCTGATCGCCTGCGACGACGAAGGCGTCTTCGCCGCGCCAGCCTCCGATGTCGACGTGTTCGTGGTCGACACCACCGGCGGCCTGGAGGCGCTGCAGATCACGGCCCAGTTGCGTGCGCTCGGCCTCAGCGCCGACCGCGCCTTCGAGAACCGCAGCATGAAGAGCCAGATGAAGGGCGCCGACCGCAGCGGCGCCAGCTACGCCGTCATCATCGGCAGCAACGAGCTCGATGCCGGTACCGCCGTCGTGCGCCCGCTGCGCGCCGAGCGCGCCCCCGATGGTGAGGGCGTGCAGTTCACCATCCCTCGATCCGATCTCCTCCAGTACCTTCAGAAAGCCCTCACATGAGTTCCACATCCATGCGTACCCATCAGTGCGGCGAGCTGCGCCCCGAGCACATCGGCCAGCAGGCCACGCTCACCGGGTGGGTCGCCACCCGCCGCGAGCACGGCGAGAAGCTGGCCTTCCTCGACATCCGCGACTTCACCGGCGTCACCCAGGCTGTGGTCGACAACGCGGTCGACGTGCGCAGCGAATACGTCGTGCGCGTCACGGGCACGGTCGCCGCACGCCCGGCGGAGAACGTCAATGACGGTCTGGCCACGGGTGGCATCGAGCTGCAGGACTGCGTGGTCGAGATCCTCAACATCGCCGAGCCGCCACCGTTCCCCGTGAACGAGCGCGCCGACCAG
>JACDJB010003024.1_pt1 | contig 11415 bp, 10 predicted proteins | sample 7454121 | NCBI WGS metagenome assembly JACDJB01 (sample SAMN14253290, study PRJNA609438) | sludge metagenome | isolation source: sludge after 25d culture with pyrite | collected 2018-12-20 | reverse complement strand
TGCAGTGCGGAGCACTCCAGCCGCCGTTTGGCCAGTTTGGACAACGACTAGGCCTCTACCTGGCACGGTCTGGCTCGCGTTGGGCGGGCTCTGACGGTGGCTACGTTGAGCCGGCATCAAGTCACACCGGGCACGCGAAATCAAGGCAACTCGACCAACCTACAATGCTGCGACTGAGCTCGTGGCATCCGAGGGTTGAGGAAAGAGAAGGGCTGCTAGGGTGTCCGATCGGGGCAGACCAGTTGCGCTAGAGGTGCCATTTCCTGCGGAAGGCTTCCCGCGAAAGGGCGAGTCGCCCCCTCCTCCCCCGACCGGGGGATGCATGATTACTGCTCGCGACGCACAATCTACTCATGAGCCTCAAATGTATCGAGAGCCGAACACTGCCACCAGCTTCGGCCAGGCGACGCCTGCAGGGGCTGACCATCGTCGAGTTGATCATCGTCATGGCCATCATCGGCATCGTCGCCGCCATCGCCATCCCGAGCCTGCGTAGCATCCTGACAGGCCAAGAGGACAAGGCCGCCATCCAGTCCATCCAACAGACCGTATGGCAGGGTGCCACTGCGGCGTCCGCTCGAGGCGTCGTCGTCACCCTCACACGCACCGGCAACACCTTCGTGCTGAGGAACACTGAGACGAACGCCGAGCTCAAGCGCTTCGTACTGCCGAACGGGGTATCCAGCAACTGGCCGACGGGCACGCCGCTCGTGTTCACGCCACCAGGAAAGATCGAGGCGTCCTCGTTGAGTGACATGCCATCGCCGCTGACCGTTACCGCCAAAGGCAAGTCGACGACCCTGCAGATCTCGCTGATAGGCGAGGTCAGGGCCGGATCCTGATGGGAGGGCAGATGAACCACACGTCGGCAAGGCGGACAGCAGGCCTCTCGGTTATAGAGGTGCTGGTGGCGCTTGCCATCCTCGGCATCGTCACCGCCGCGATTCTCACCACCTACCTCGGTAGTATCCGCACGAACTCCGACTCCGGTCGGCGAACCCAGAGCGTGCAGATCATGAACGCTATCGGCCGCCGCGTGGCGGGGGCCGACCCAGTGGTGCTGGCACAACCCGGCACGCCGATCGTCTGGGATTACGGCGGCCTCACGGCCGATTTCCCTGAGTTCAGGGGCGACGGCATCTCGGACCCCGACCTGTACCGCGTGGTGGTCACGAACCTCGGTGCCGTGACCCTAGGGACCGCCAGCGTGGTTCACTACTCGGTCGAGACCTGCTCGCGCTCTGCAGGTGGCGACGAGACGTGCGTCAGGGGCGACACCGCGGGTGTGCCCCCAGGGCCGGAAGACGACTCGCCGACCGGTCTAGACGGGATCAACTGATATGCGCCGGGGCGCAAAGCAGGGATTCACGCTCGTCGAGATGCTCATCGCGCTGGGAATCCTGAGCATCGTGCTAGCCGTGGCGTACGCGGCTATCTCCCAGGGTCTCCGTGTTCAGAGCGGACAGGAGGCAGCTACCGCCACCCAGGCCCGGCTCAGGCGCATCACAGAGGTCTTCACGCAAGAAGTGCGCAGCGCGGTGCTCGGCGCGGTTTCGAACGTTCCGTACACCTCCGGCGCCAACTCCGTGTCGTTCATGTTGCTGGACGGCGGTGCCGGATTCCAGGTGACTGCCATCGACGTGGCGTCAAACACAGTGAACGTATATGGCTCAGCCGCCGACGTCGGCGCTGCAGGCACACAGGTCATGCTCGTCGATTCCGGTGGGCAGGCCGTGCTGTTCAACGTGGGAACGAACAGTTCTGGCTCGGGTGGCACCCGCCTGGTGGCACCAAGCAAAGGTGCGTGCTTCACCGGGATGGCAGCCTCCAGCACCTCTAGCTCCAACCGCGGGTCCCTGCTGTTCCGAGTCAAGTCACTCGGTCTCAGTTACGACGGCACCGATACGCTCTACCAGCGCGAGCGCAACGGGGCCGCCCAGGCGCTGGCCTTCAACCTGACCGGCGTTCAGATCGACTACGTTTACCGGGGTAAGAACACCGGCACGCTCTACACGCTCTCGACGCCCTTGGCCGAGAGTGGCAACCCCACGAGAACGGGCGTGCACAACGGCGAGCCTGTCGAGTTGCTGCGGCTGCAGATCGAGTTGCGCAGCGAGGGCCGCTCGCTTGGCGGCACCGTGGAGAGAAATTACGTTAGCCAAGTGGAGCTCGGTTCCAACCCCAGCTTCAACATCAAGGCGGTGAGGTCATGCATCTGAGGTCAACCAGGCAGGGCGGACTCGCTCTAATCATCACCCTCCTGACGATGGTGGTGGTAGCGGGTATCGGCACCCTACTCTTCACTCGCACCATTAACGAGGTGCGCCACAGCGGTGACGACACCGCCATAGTGCAAACGCTGCTACTCGCTCGCGGAGGCGCCAACCTGGGTGGCGCGCTCCTAACATCCGACATCCGGGACGAACTCAATGAGATCGTTAAGGTGCGCAGCTCGACCACCACCTGCTGGTCTTTCGGCAGCGGCAGTTGCACGGCGCAGACCCCGGACGCCAGCAGCGTGGTAAGTGACCTCACTGGCACGAACTCCGTGGCCTCGCAGCTGCAAACTAAGATCGACGAGGCCTTATGCAGCGCCGACCCCACCTCCTTCGGTGCCGGATCCGAAGTGCGCATTAGGGTGTTCGTCACTAACAACACATGCGGCGAGGCGCTGCCCGCCGGCATCACGTTGCCATCGGGGCGCTTCGTGACCGGCAAGCCACGGCCAGAGAACCAGGATTACGCCATCCCGTTCGTCATGGTCTCCGAAGCCACCCTGGCCGGGTTCAAGCGCAACGTCGTCATGCAGGGCGAGTACCGCTTCACGGTAGGCCGCGTGACGTTCGCCCAGTACGCGCTCTTCACCAACATCCACAAAGGCGAAAGCAACGATGCCGTATGGTTCACCGACAACACGCTGTTCGACGGCCCCGTGCACACGAATGAGTACTTCAGGTTCTTCAACGAGCCGTGGTTCGGGCACAAAGTGACGTCGGCCGGGTGCCCGACTAACCAGCGCGGAACTAGAGTGAACCCTTCGACTGGCGTTCAGGAGGAGTACTGCAGGTCCGCGACCTACGGCGCCTACTTCTACGACAGGCAAGACACCCTGCGCCGGAACCTGGGTCCCAACCCACAGTACGGCTCGCACAAGCCGATCCTGAGCGGCGGCGTGGATTGGCAGGCCGAGTACGTTCCATTGCCCACCAACTCCTTCGTGCAGGCCAACGAAGCCAACGCCGCGGGTATCCACTTCGGTGATGACTCCAACGTGACCTCGCTCAACCTGTGGGCTGCGAACTCCAGCGGCAACCCCCTCAGCTGCAACACTTCTGGCGCTTGCTCGGGCGGACCGGTCGTCTATCAGTACGTCGAGGCCGAGGTTGAGAGATGCACCAGCTACAACTGGAGGGGGGACTGCAACGGGTGGGCAACGACGACGGTCAGGTACCGTTTCGCAGAGGACGGCGTCCTGCAAGCGGGGACCAGGAGCGGCGGCGTTTGGTCGTGGGCAACTGCGCTCAACAAGACGGGGCAACCGATCACTAACTTCAATGGCGTCATCTATGCAGATGGCGATGTCGCTCGCTTCGGTGGCCCGGCCCGGTCGACGGCAAGCAACCCCAAGACCTCCGCTCCAGCGATTGCCTCGTTCGCACAGATTACGGTGGTCGCCGACGGCTCACTTACGATCACGCGCGACCTCAAGTACCAAGACCCCCCATGTGCCAGCGCTCCGGTAAGGAACTCCGACAACTCCGTGACCCCGGCCCAATGTGAGAACCTCGATGCCATAAACGTCTTAGGGGTGTACACGCAAAAGGGCAACATCGAGATCGGAAACAACAACTCCAGATCGGCGGACAACGCACCGGTCGACGTCAACATCCAAGGGGTGCTGATGAGCTCGGAAGGGGTTGTTGCGGTTGAGGACTACAACAGGGGAGACGCGCGCGGCGCAGTTAACCTGATGGGCGGCATCATCGAGAACAAGTACGGGGCGTTCGGGACCTTCGACAGCAAGTCCGGCAAGATGTCCACCGGCTACAGCCGTAACTTTACCTACGACCCCCGCATGTACGCCAGCGTCTCGCCGCCCTACTTCCCGACCATCGGCCTCGACAAGGTCAAGGGCGTCATGGTCTATAGCTTCGGGCAGCGCGAGCAGGTCTACTAGGCGCCGGGGCTGAGGCAGCGAACGGCTTGAGGTGGGAGCTTGGCCATCGCCGAGCTCCCAGTCTCATGGCATGGTCAGAACTGCCCGACTTGGCCGGGGTTGATGACTCCCTCCAATTGGGGGAATGCGCTTGAAAAAGGCCGATGCTAGGCTTGGAGTCAGATGAACAACCCGAGGCAATCGGTGCCATTTCTTCCACTAGTGTTGGAAACCAAAGAAGCTGGCATGACTCTTATTTGAGATTATCGTAGTGCTGGGAGTGCTAGCCATTCTCTTCGGAATAGCAGCACCGAATCTCCGGACGCCTCCGGCGCGAGTTGCCGTTAACTCAGTGACAGCTTTCTTGCAACAGGCCAAATTCGAAGCCATCAAGCGCAACCGACCGATTCTGGTCATCGAGACCGATGACGGTAGTCGCTTGCAAGCCTACGCGGCCACCGCTGCCTCGGACATGGGCTGTGCAGCGGGCACGTCCTCATTGGTGCGCGAGATCGGGGTCGATGAGTACCGAGGGGTGCAACTTGAGAGCGACGGGCTCCCGTTCCTCTGGTTACCAACTGGCCAGCCAAGAGCGTGCGGCGGCGCGCCCATTTCCGCGAGCGGGGTCTCGATCTTGTTGATCGGCGACCGTGACCAAGCAGCTGTCGCGGTGGGGCCACAGGGGGCGGTGACGACGCAATGAAGACTCTGTCGGGAGCACAGCGCGCAGCGGGACTCACACTTGTCGAGGTATTGGTGGCGATTGTGGTGCTCGCCGTAGGCGTCATCGGGGCCATGGCCGTCCAAGGCACGAGCATCAGGGCGAGCCGTGTGGCCAAAGAAGTGCAGGAGCTGAACGCTATGGCCAGGAGCGAGCTGGATGTGTGGCGGGCACGACTGGAGTCATCCGTTTACGACGGACCGCAGTCAGGCAACTGTCTTGCGGGCTCAGACGGCTGCTCCGTTGAGATCAGGCCGTGCGCGCTGGACGGTGCCACGCTCAGGTGCGATCAAGGCACTGTAGTTTCGCCCGTAGCGCAAGCGGTCACGGTGTCCGTCACGCGTGGTGAACGGGTCGTGACGTTGAGCAGCGTGGTTCGGGCCAGGTCAGAATGAGGCGGGGGGCCCGGCAGGGCTTCACCATCGTAGAACTGCTCATCGCAACGGCCATCTTCTTGACTATCCTCACTGCCCTAGGATCGCTGTTCGTAAGCTCGCACCGGGCCAGTAATGCCAACCGCGACCTGGTCGCCAGTTCGGCGCAGGTGCTCAGCGCCATCCAGGCCATTCAATACGACGTCTCGATGGCCGGGTACCGCGGCGTGGATGCAGGGGCAGGGGACCGCTCTGTTACGAATCCGGTGGCCTTGACGGTCGAGGCGGACGGTGGTACGGCGCCAAGGATCACCGAGTTGATCGTTCGCTACTTCGAGGATCGGTACGTTGGCGGTAGTCCAACATATATTGAAGTCACGTACCAAGTGGATCAGCAGGGAAGGCTCTTACGGAATTCGACCGGCGGGGCGCCCGTACAGCTTGCCGCTGGCATCGAATCCCTCCGGTTACTCAACTACCGGCGCACCGGGAGTAACGTGCGTGCCCCCGGCGATGTCATGCCCGACGACCTCACCGGGCTTGACCTCCAGATCACCTACATCCAGGGCAAGGCCACTATCGACGAGAACTTCAGTGTGAGATTAGTGAACCAATGAACATTTCTGATCGGTCAGGTTACCGGGCCGGGCAAGGACGGTCCAACGCCGAGGTTGCAGGCAAAGCCAGGTTACAGGGTCGCCAAGGCTTCGCCCTTGTTACGGCACTGTTGGTGATGGGCTCGGTAATCCTTCTGGGTCTCGGCATGCTCTTCTTATCCAACTCCAACCTGATGATCGCCGAAAACGTTGTTGGCAACTCGATTGCCAGGAGCAATGCGGAGGCCGGCATCGACGTCACGATCGCGGCCTTGGAAGCTGAGTTCCGGCGGACTGGCAATCTCCCAACCGACGTGAGCGCGGCTCCGTCGACGGTTTTGCCGGGAAGGACCCTCGAGTACAGCCTTGCCGCTGGCTCGCCCGCATGGAGCGGCAATCGCGTCATTCTGCGTGTGGTGGGCACCGGGCCAAGGAACGCTGAGTATATGGCGGAGGCCCTCGTGGAGTTCTCCGGTGCGCCGAGTGGCGGGTGGAGCCCGTTCTCGGGCGCCGTCATAGCTTGCAAGAGCATTCAGCACACTGCTGGTGGCCGGATAGACAGCTTCGATTCCAGAATCGGCCTCTACACTCCAGCAACCTCGCGCAACAACGCCTCGGTTAGAACAATCGAGCCGGGCGCGAACATCGTTCTTTCGGGGGGCACCGGACTTTTCGGTGACATCTACTCGACGGGAGGTGTCACCCTCACCGGTGGAGTCGGCGTGGCAGGGTCCATCTTCGCCAGCGCCGACGTATCTGTCAGTGGTGGCGCCGGCGCGTATACGCCGTACCAGATTCGCGGCGAGATCCGTACCACGGGAAACGTGACTGCCGGGTCCAGCGGCAACATTGGCGGGGGTATCTCGGCCAACGGGAACGTTAACTTCAGCAGCACACCCACCGTCAACGGCGATGTGGCCGCGGGCGGGGATATCGACTTCAAGAACACGGCCACGGTAAACGGTTCGGCAATGGCCGGTGGAACCGTAAAGATCTCTAACGGGAACAAGACCCGTACGTACGTCCGAGGTTCGACTACCAGCGGAGCCGGCCCGGTTTCCAACCTACCCGTGCCGCCAGAAGAATGTGACCCGCTCAATATCGACTCGGTTGTTGCTGGCCTCGCTGCCGCAGACTCTCGCCCGGTCGTGAAGCTCGAAAGCCCGTTCGTGACCATCACTCCGACTGGCGTAACGACTAGGGCCTACGCCAGCGCCCCGGAAGTAGCCGCCAGCGTGAATGTTTCTAGCACCTCCCTCTTCAACCGGACCGTATCGATGATCAAGACAGGGCCGTTCAAGGTCGGTTATGGAGGCCTGACTGTTCAGGGTGGACATACGGTGCTGTACGTGAACGGGGATTTCGCGATCGAAGGCAATCTGACCATTGAGCCCGGGAGTTCGTTGACCGTCGTTGTCAACGGCGGCAAAGTTACCAGCGGTTGGGGCATCAACATGTCGAATGTCTCGCCGATCGGCGCGGACGGCGCGCCCACCTTCTCGATCTACAGCAACTACGTGTCAACCAGAGACGACGATTACGGAGTAGTACTCAATGGCGACGGCAACCTGAACGTTAGCCTCTATGCACCAAAGACGGCCGTGCACGTCAGTGCCGGGGGCGAGATGTACGGGGCACTCCGGGCAAGGAACATCAAAGTGTCGGGGGCGGCCAAGATCCACTACGACGAGGCACTGGGTGCCTTGGATATCGGCGAGCCCCCGCCGGGCGCAGGGGAGGCAAGAGTCACCGTAATCGGTAGGCGCTGAACCTGGTTGGCTAGACTACCGATTCGACACGAAGACGATGGTTGCCTCGTTGGCAACTAGCAAGAGCACGATCACCTCACGGCGCTGCGTCAGCGGCGGGACTAGATATGACTCGCTACCTATACCGCTGAGTGAGCTCGCGCGGGCGGTGCGCGGCACTAGCCATCCTTCGGCAAGGCACCCGGGTGTTCATGGCGGAGCAAGAAGGCCGCCCTCATTAAGGGGCGGGCTCTACCTTAGCCTGACGGGGAAAGGTTCAGCCTAGTTCGGCGCTACGATGTACGCGACGTACTCCTGTGCGAACTGCCCGCGTGCGTTGTCGTAGTAGAGCGTGATGACGGCGTACCAGCCCGACGGCATGCCAGCCAGGACATGTGCTTGGGCGATGTCGCCGTTGAGTAGCTGACTGCTGACGCCCTCGACCTCAGTAGGGGTTCCAGGCGCGGGGCGGGCGCCAGCTGATATCGCGGTGCAGCCAACGATTGGCGCTGGTTCGTCACAGGTGAAGCCAGCAGGTACGGTCACATTTAGCGTTTGCTGATCGACGGAGCTCTCGCCGACCAGCGCATCGGAGGAGTCGTAGTAATCCACGCGGTAGCCCGTGACGTAAGTTACCGGCATGCCGGCCCTCGTAGACAACAGCATGTTGCGATTGGTGATGGTGATTATGCCGCCGGAGTCGACCTCGTAACCCAACTCGTTGTTAGGTGTCAGCCCGAACATCAGGCGGTCCGGGGCATTGGGCGTGAACATCGAACAGGCAGACAGGAACGACAGCGCGGCAACCAGGCCTGCCATGCGCACGAGCTTGAAGTTCATCGGGCTCCTCCTAGGGATAGTACCTCTCGGGGTACACGCCGTGTTTATCGGGTGACGGTAACACGTGCTGAACGGGGTAGCGGCGAGATTATGCACAGCAGTCGTGGCTGAGCCAGGCAAGCGCTTCTGCTCTACCTCGGGCAGGCACGCTGCCTCAAAGAGCGACCGCCGGGAACGTCGTATAGGTCCAACACGGCAGGTAGGTGTCCGCCTCGGGCGCCGCAACCTACTATCAGCAGGACCGGTGTCAGGATGGCGACCACAGTCGTCGTCCCGAGTCGCTTCACACGCGTACCCTCAAGCTCGCACTCACACCGATCACATGACGAAGCAAGAAGGGCTGCTCCAGTCACTCTAACTCGACGTCGACCCTGGCGCTTCGACGCCTACTTCCTACAATCCGGGCTGCCGTTCCTCCAAGCAAGCGCTGGTGCCTTGGCCCTGTGAGCACGTTCGAGGGGCTGAAAGAGCGTGCAACGCTGGTGACTCGCGGTGAGGCAGTAGGGCGATACCGCGTGTCGACAGTCTGGTAACGAACCAAGCCGGTGGGGCCCGGCGGTAAGCGCTGAGCCCCACGAAGTCGTTTGTTTAGCTCAACACTTCGGTCTTGCCGATGGCGCCGTTAATCGATACGGCACCGCACCTCGTAGCTCCACTTCGTCTTGGGGTCGGGACCGAGGACGGTGACGCTGAACTCGTTGGCCGTGCCCTTCGTGAACACAGCGTTAACGGTGCCGACTGCTCCGCCCACCACGCCCCCCGGGTAGTACTCGGCGCCGTTGTACTTGGCGTCGCCACGCCAGCCCGTGTCATGAACCGCGGTGGCGCCCGGGTAATCGATGAGCATCTTGTCAGGGATGCTGATGGTGTCGTATTTGAGGTCGAACACCGCGCCAGCAGGGACGCTGCTGATGTCCCAGCGGTCGATGGTCACGCCGTAGGCCCCCGACTTGCTCGTGACCCAGTCGCCGCACGAGGCCAGGGTCACGTCGCGTTCTGGCTCGGCGCCGCCTACGGCCAGGATGGCTGTCTTGGCGGCGGCCTCGCGCCTGCCGTTCACGGCGACTGCCAGGGCGTACACGCCCGCCTCGGCGTACGCCTGCGTGACGTCAAGGCTAGCGGCTCCGTCCACGACTGCCACTTTCTGCTTACCGTTGCCGCCGCCCGCGAAGCTCCAACTAAACGTGACCTGGTCGGTGTTCGCCCGGACGTCAATGGCGCGCAGCGTGAAGGTGTATGGCACGCCGATCTCGCCGTCCCGAACCGCGTCCGGGCTGATGCTCAGGGCTAACTGAGAGACGTTAGGCTCGGGGAGCCGGGCGGTGCCGCAGGCGGCCACCAGTAGGACGAGTACGAACGAACTTAGGAGTAATCTGACCTTACGCATAGTGAACCTCCGTGCAGTGCTGTCGGTTGCGTGGTCGGCGTGGTGGAACTTTTGCCGCACACCGCAACAGCCTGTAAACCGCCTGGTGCTATGCTAGGTTATATGGGTTAGGTCCTTACAAGATTCCCAGCAATTCCTTACACGTTTCCTAACAGCCTTGGGGAGTTCTTCACGCGGGCGCGAACGCGCTTCTGCCCTCCGGCCTACAGCTCCGCCACCACGTGTGCCCTCGCCGCCTCGTACTCTTCGCGCGTCAGGTGTCGCTCGCGGTACAGCTTCTCGATCTCCTCCAGGCGCTCAGCCACGGAGCGGCGGGTTCCCGAGCTGGTGCTTGCTGCTGGCGGAACGCCTGCGCCGACTGGGCGCCCGTTCACGTAGACCGCGGGACGGTTGGTGGCTTCGGACGATCTGAACTTGGAGAGGATCGCGTCTAGGTTCGGGCTGCTTGGCCCGTCGGGGAACGGCCACCTCGGCCAGGCCCCCGCGCCGCCAGCCGTGCGCCGCCTCCAGAAGCCGCGTACGAGTCGCCAACCGAGAAGGCCCAAGACTCCGAGGAGTACGGCAGTCCCCGCGCTGAACACGGCACCAGCGTAGACGAACGTCTTGCCTACGATGCGCTCCGTTGTGCCGTTCGCCGGGGTGCACGTCCACTCCTGCGAGGTGCCGGCCTGGCCGGGTTTGTAGGAGTAGTCGAACGACGAGTGCCGCACGGTGCCGTCGCACGCCAGCTCCGCCGCGAACCCGATGGTTCCGGGTGCCAGCGCCCCGATGATGGCCGCGCCCACGAACCCGGTGAAGAGGCTCGCCCCAACCCAGACGAGGACGGCGATCACTCCCGCCAGTTGCTTCGCGCCCTTCGCCGGCGCATCAGAGCGCGCGATGACCCAGACACGCCTGAGCACGAGGAACACCACGAGGTAGATGACCAGCGGCAGCCCGAGAGTGAGCGCGACGTTCAGCGCGAGCTCGTTGCTCATTCATGCACCATGTTGGGCCATTCCACCCCGATGCCCCACGCAAGTTCGTGAGCAGTTTCACTTCCGATCGCAAGACGGGAAGCCAGGACTGTGCCCGGCCACCGAACTCACGGCGGCGGGAACTTCAATCGCCTCGCCATCACAGACCGCACGCACGGCAGGCTGTTACATGAATCCCACCGTAGCGCCACTACCTGGGCTACATGATTTGCGTCAGGAGCTGGGATGCGGATACCAGGGCTTCACCGCAGTACTTGCCACCGAGGAGGTAACCAGATGATCGGAAGTGGCCTCAAGCTCGCTTTACTTGACAACATCGCCCCGTTGACCGGGCCACTCTTGTCGCTGTATCTAGACGTCAACCCTGCGAACTCAGACAGTACCGGCAAGGCGTACGTGCTCAGGGCCGCCAGCGCCCTGCGGGAGCTGAACCTCGACAAGGCCTACGTGGCGCAGGTAACGGAGAAGCTCCGCAAGGAGTTCTCGCGTGTGGAGGGCCGTAGCCTCGTCATCTTCGCGGGCCCAGACCTGAGCACCGCCTTCGACGCCTACTACCTGCAAACCGAGTTGCCGTTCCTGGCCGCAGAAGGTGGCGCCATAGCGCACTGGGGCAAGC
>JACDJB010003016.1_pt1 | contig 11433 bp, 8 predicted proteins | sample 7454121 | NCBI WGS metagenome assembly JACDJB01 (sample SAMN14253290, study PRJNA609438) | sludge metagenome | isolation source: sludge after 25d culture with pyrite | collected 2018-12-20 | reverse complement strand
GGTACCGGAGGCCTGCAGGTCCTGCAGCTGGGTGGAGAGGTCGCCGAGAGCGGTCGGGTCGCCACCGGCGGCCTCGATCTCGTCAGCCAGAGCGGCCACGTCGTCGCAGTAGGCCTGGACGTCGGCGTTGCCGCTGTCGGTGCTGTCGCCCGAATCGCCGCTGTCGCCGGAGTCCGTCGACGTGTCGTCGGAGCCACCGTCGTCACCGCTGTCGTCACCGCAGGCCGCAGCGCCGCCAACCAGCAGCATCACCACGAAGAACGCACTCAGAAAACGCTTGAGCATTGTCTGTTTCCTCTCCCTAAAGGGCCGTCCGCCCTCGTCGGTCGAGGGCTCGTGAGCACAGTATTCCGCGTCGCCCCGCCACTGTCCTGAGTAGGAACTACTCAATTCCCCGTGCGGACTGCTCAGAGGACCTGGCCCCGGGTGCGCCAGCGGTGCCAGGCCGAGCTCAGACCGATGAGCAGGAGGCTGCCGAGCAGGATCATCGTGGCCAGGACGTTGATCTGGGGCGGCAGGGCGGTCTTGGCCGCGTTGTTCACATACAGCGGGTAGGTGACCGTCGACCCCGCGGTGAACAGGGTGATGATGAAGTCGTCCAGGGACAGGGCGAAGGACAACATCGCCGCGGCCACGATCCCGGGCACGATCAGCGGCAGGGTGACCCGCAGGAAGGTGCGGGTCGGGTTGGCCCCGAGGTCCATGGCGGCGTCCTCGAGGCTCCAGTCGAAGCCCCGGATCCGGGCCTTGACGGTGAGGGCCACGAAGCTGATCTGGAACATCACGTGGGCCAGCACGATGGTGCGGAAGCCGAGGTTCCACCCGAAGTCCAGGAAGAGGGTCAGCAGGGAGGCGCCGAGGACGACCTCGGGGCTGGTGAGGGGCACGACGAGGAACAGGTCGATGCCGCCCGCACCCCGGAAGCGGTGCCGGACCAGGGCGATGGCCACCAGCGAGCCGAGGATCACGGCGATGATCGTGGCGATCGCCGCCACCTTGAGGCTCTCCTCGAGGGCGTCGACCAGGGCGGGGTACTTGAAGGGGTCCTGCCACGCCTCGAGGGAGAAGCCCTTCCACACGAAGTTGAACTTCCCGACGGGCTCGTTGAACGAGAAGGCGACGATGACCGCCACCGGGAGGAACAGGTAGAAGAGGACGAAGGCGGCGTAGGCGTTGAGGAAGAAGCCCCCGAGGCGCCGGAGCAGGGGCGGCGGCGAGAAGCCCGGACGGATCGCCTCCTGGTGCTCGGCGGTCGCGGTCACACCAGGTCCTCGGTGCCCAGGACCCGCGTGTACACCAGCACCATCACCAGGATGATGATCATGAGCACGGCGGACAGGGCCGCCGCCAGCGGGTAGTCCTTGACCACCAGGAACTGGCTCTGGATGACCGTGCCGACCATGGCCTGGTTGACCCCGCCCAGGTACTGGGCGTTGACGAAGTCACCGGCGGCGGGGATGAAGGTGAGCAGGCTCCCGGCGAACACGCCGGGCAGCGAGAGCGGCAGGAGGACCTTCCGGAAGGTGCGGACGCCGCTGGCGTAGAGGTCGCGGGACGCCTCCAGGAGCCGGGGGTCGATCTTCTCGATGCTGACGTAGATCGGCAGCACCATGAACGGCAGGAAGTTGTAGGTCAGGCCGCCGATCACCGCCCACTGGGTGGACAGGATCCGGCCGTCGGTGGGGACGAGTCCGATCTTGTCGGCGGCCTGCGCGAGCCACGAGCTGTCACCGAAGACCGTCGCCGCGTCGGCGAGCCAGTCGATGACCGCGACCATCATGGCCGTGACGACGGTGTCGTCGGCGAAGATCGTCTTCCACGCCAGCGTCCGGATGATGAACGTGATGAAGAAGGGCAGGATCACCAGGCCGAGCAGCACGTTCTTCCACTTCCCTGCCTTGAAGGCCAGGACGTAGGCCAGCGGGTACGCCAGCAGGAGGGCCAGCAGTGTGGCCGCGAGCGCGTAGCCGAAGGATCGGATGATCTGCTCGTCGTACGTGTTGAACGCGTCGCTGTAGTTGCTGAACTCCCAGCTGAACTCCAGCGTGGGGTTGAACACCGACCCCGCGCTGGTCGACAGGGAGGTCCGCAGCAGGACCCAGAGCGGCTGGACGAAGAAGACGAAGAGGTACGCCAGCGCCGGCAGGCTGAGCAGGTACGGCGTGAACTTGTTCCGGGTCCCCGCCGCGGCCGTGCCCGCCATGGCTCAGATCCCTCGCCCGGGCCCGGTCATGCCCGGGCCACGGCGGCGTACATGGCGGAGTACTCCTGGTCCTCCTCGTCGGTGAGGCCCCGCCAGGCGATGGCCGAGTCCCGCACCTCCTGCGGCGGGTTGATGAGCTCGTTGTCGGCCAGCTCCGGATCGATGGCGACCAGCTCCTCGCCCGAGCCGTCCACCGGCGAGATGTACTGCACGTAGCTGGTGATCCGGGCGGCGTTCGCCGGGTCATAGACGTAGTTCATCCACGCCTCGGCCCCGGTCGAGTTCCGGGTCGTGATCGGCAGGACCATGTTGTCCGACCACGAGATCATCCCCTCCTCGGCGAACACGAACTCGAGGTCGGGGTTGTCCAGCTTCAGCTGGGCGACGTCGCCGGAGTACGCCTGGGCGATGGCCACGTTGCCCGCCACCAGGTCGTCGCCGTAGTCGTTGCCGGTGAAGCGCCGGATCTGGCCGGCGTCCTTGGCGTCCTGGACCTTGGCCACCGCGGCCTCGATCTGCTCGGTGGTCACCTCGGCGGGCGAGACGCCCATGGTGAGCAGGACCTGGCCGAGACCGTCCCGGAGGTCGCTCATCAAGGTCACCTGACCGGCGAACTCGGTGTCGAAGATGTCCTCGAGCCGTGTGATCTCCCGCCCCGTCAACCGGGGGTTGTAGGCGATCGAGGTGAAGCCCGACTGCCACGGGAGGCTGTAGGTCCGCTCCGGGTCGAAGGCCACGCCCTGCAGGGAGGCCACCAGGTTGTCCTTGTTGGGGATGTTGGCGTTGTCGAGGGGGGCCAGCCAGCCGAGGCCGATGAGCCGGTTCACCAGGAAGTCGGTGACGATGAACATGTCGGCGCCGACGTCGTCGCCCCGGCTGAGGGGTTCCCGGATGCGGGCGAAGTACTCCTCGTTGTCGTTGACGTCCTCCCGGTAGGCCACGGTGAGGCCGCTCTCGGTCTCGAACAGCCCGACGGTCTCCTCGTCGATGTAGAAGGGCCAGTTCGAGATCCGCAGCGACTCCGCGGTGGTCGGCGTGAAGGCGGCCGCCGCGTCGGTGTCCTCACCCGAGTCACCCGAGTCGCCCGAGTCGCCCGAGCCCGACGAACCGTCGTCCCGGTTGGCCCACAGCAACCCGCCGACGGCGGCGGCGCCCACGGCCACGGCGCCCGCCCCCAGGACCGTCCGCCGGCTGATGCCACCCTCGGCATCGCCGGTCTCGGGCAACTGGGACTTGAGGTCCTCCGGGAAGGACTCGACCTGGGCGAGGGGCACCGGCTTGGCCTCGGCGTGGCCCGGGAGGGCGGTCGCCGCGGCCGGGTCCCAGCTGGCCCAGACCTCGTCGCCCGGCCGCAGCATCGGCAACGCCTGGTCGGGGCCGATGTGGGCCAGGACCTCGCTGCCGTCCGGGGCCTCGCCCGCCAGGCGGATGACCGGGCCCTGGAACACCAGGCTGGTGACCGTGAGGCGCACGGCGAGGGGGGGTGCGGATGCCTCGTCGGTCGCGACCCGGATGCGCTCGGGACGGACCATGAGGCTCACGTCCTCACCGAGGTCCCCGATCGCCCGGGCGGGAAGCGAGGCGCCGAGCGCGCTCACGGTCGCCGCGCCCTTCCCGCGCTCGGTCACGACGGCCGGCCAGAGGTTGGCCTGGCCGATGAACCCGGCGACGAAGACGGAGGCGGGCTCGTCGTAGATCTCGCTCGGGCCGGCGATCTGCTCCACCCGACCTTCGCTCATGACCGCGATCCGGTCGCTCATGGTGAGCGCCTCTTCCTGATCGTGGGTCACGTACACGAAGGTGATCCCCACGTCGCGCTGGATGCGCTTGAGCTCCAGCTGCATGGCCTGGCGGAGCTTGAGGTCGAGGGCCCCGAGGGGCTCGTCGAGCAGGAGGGCGCTCGGGTAGTTGACGAGGGCCCGGGCCAAGGCCACCCGCTGCTGCTGGCCGCCGGAGAGCTGGGCGGGCTTGCGGTCGGCGAAGTCGGCGAGGCGGACGACCTCGAGCATCTCCCCCACCCGCTTCTTGGTCGCCGCCTTGTCGAGCTTGGCGCTGCGGGGGCCGAAGGCGACGTTGTCGAAGATCGACATGTGGGGGAAGAGCGCGTAGTGCTGGAAGACCGTGTTGACGTTGCGGCGGTACGGCGGGGTCTTGGAGACGTCCTGGCCCTCGAGGCGGATCTCGCCGGAGGTCGGCTGTTCGAAGCCGGCGATCATGCGCAGCGAGGTCGTCTTGCCGCAGCCGGAGGGCCCGAGCAGGGAGAAGAACTCGCCCCGCTCGATGGCGATGTCGACGCCCTTCACCGCGACGAAGTCGCCGAAGCGCTTCTCCACCTTCACCAGTTCGATGACTGGGTCCGTCACCGTGCTCCCCTGTCGCGCGCCGTCCCTCTGCGAATGCGGCAGGACCCTAGTCCCGTCACCAGGGGGCCGGTCTGTGGCCGGCCCGGGTTCACACGGCGTTCACGCCGGCCGTAGGTTGGCCGGGTGAGCGACGCCGAACGCAACGAAGCCACCATCGAGGGGTTCTGGGACCTGCTCTACGCCAAGGACTGGGACGGGCTGGCCGCCCTGTTCGCCCCCGAGGCGGAGTACACCGACGTGCCGACCCCGGACGACGACGTGGCGCATGGGCCCGACCGGATCATCGCCCGCCTCCGACTCGGCCTCGACCCGGTCGAGGAGATGATCCACCACCCCCGGAACGTCCTCAGCAACGACACCCTGGTCATGACCGAGCACGCCGAGGAGTGGCGCTTCCACACCGGCGAGGTGGCCCTGGTGAAGTTCGTCTCGGTCCACGAGTTCGACGCCGACGGCCGGATCGTGCGCTGGTGGGACTACCCCGACCTCAACACCCTGTTGGAACAGGCCCCCAAGTGGTGGATCGACCACATCATGGAGGGCTACCAGTAACACTGCTCCGCTCCGCTCCGCCGGCTTCGCCGATCAGGGGAGCGTCGCGAGCTGCTGCGCTCCGCTCCGCAGCGTCACTCTCCGCCGGGGCGGCTGGCTGCTTCAGGACGGCCAGGCGACGGCGGCTTGGCTTTCGAGGGCGGCGAGGCGGGTGAGCCAGGGGGCCATGGCGGGGTCGTCGCAGCCGGCGCGGGCGCGGGCGATGGCGGCCCGGAAGCGGTCGGGGTCGCCGTCGGCGCCGAGGCGGAGCTCCCACTCGGCCTCGAAGTGGTCGATGTGGACCGTCAAGGGCACGGTCCCCTGCTCGGCGACCACCGCGTGGGCTCTGGTCACCCAGTCCCGTGCTTCCTCGGCCCGGCCGGTGAGCGCGCAGGCCTGGGCCAGCGCGAGTTCGGGGACCACCTCCGGGTACCGGAGACCGGGCTCGATGACCTTGGCCCGGAGGTTGGCCTCGATCGTCTCGAGGTGGTCGGTGCGCTCGAGCACCCAGAGGGCGTGAACGGCCATGCAGGCGATGAACCCGTAGTTGGGGGCGTACCCCGGGGCCAGCTCGATGCCGACCACCGTCTGCCCGATCTCCTTCAGGGCCAGCTCCTCGTCCCCGGCCCGGGCCGAGGCCAGGCCGTTGGCGGCGACGACGGCCAGCGACGCCCAGCGGGTGTCGGGGCTCTGGGCGATCTCGGTCAGGAGCTCGAGCTCGGTCCGGTCGGCCCGGTCTCCCCGGACGAAGGCGATCAGCCAGTGGGCGGCGAGGGCCTGGAACGCGGCATTGCTGCGCTCGGGGATGCGGTCCACGAACCTCAGGCCGCGAGCCAGCGCGGCATCGGCCTCGTCATGGCGCCCGAGCAGGGTCAGGCATCGGGCGTGGAGGGCGCTGCCGAGGACGACGAACTCGAAGTTCCCCTCGGTCTCCGACTCCGTCACCGTGACCTCGACCTCGGTGGCCAGCACGGCCAGGTCCACCGCGGCCCACCGGGCCATTGCCGCAGCCGCCCGGGGCGGATCCTTGGCCAGGAACACCTCGATCGCCGCCCGGGAGGACGGTGTGAACAGGAGACCGTCGAGCTCGGCGGGGTCGAGGGACTCCATGACGGTCTGGAGCTCGCGACGCTCCTCACCGTCGAGCGGGAGGCCACCGTGTTCGGGGTCCTCGTACTCCTCCTGCTCGAGCTGGGCCCGACGCAGGCGGGCCCAGGTCCGATCCCGCCGCGTCGGGTCCAGGTGGCCGATCCCCACCTCGGCCAGCCGCCACACGGTGAGGCGATCGCCGACGTTCCAGGCGTCGATCACGAGGTCGGACACCGCGTCGGACGCGGCCCCGTCCCCCTCGACGGCGGCGAGCAGCGCCGCGGCGGAACGCACGTCCTCGACCACGACCGCCGGGTCGGTTCGCGAGGCCAAGCCGGCGCGGGCGCGGCCCAGGCGGATCTCCGCCTCGCGCTCGTCGCCGTCGGGTAGGAGCTCCAGCGCGATCGACCAGGCGTCGAGCGCGTCACGGTGCGCATACCGGTCCACGGCGTCGGCGGCGAGCACCAGGGCCGCAGGGACACCCCGTTCGGCCCCCGGGATGGCGGCGCTCTGGAACCAGTGGCGGGCCAGGAGCGCGGCCTCGGCCGGCGTCGGCGGTCCCGTCAACCGCTTGTCGAGGGCCTCGGCGATCGCCCGATGGGCCCGGACCTGACGGCTGGGGTTCAGCTCCCCCACCAGGGTCTGGCGGAAGAGGGCATGGGAGAACACGTAGTGGTCGAAGACCTCGGTGCCGAGGACGATCTGGGCCTCGAGGGCCTCGTCGACGGCGTCGAGGGCCTCGTCCTCGTCGATCTTGGCCACCTCTGCGGCGACGTCGAGGGGAAAGGCGACCTCGAAGAGCGCGCCCACGCCGAGCAGCTTCTGGGTCGTCTCGGAGAGCTGGGAGAGCCGGCGGCCGACCACCTCCCGCACCCCCTCGGGGATGGCGTTGGCGATGTCGGCCGACGCCACCCACACGCCCTCCTCGAACCGCAGCGCCCCGACATCGGTGAGGTGGATCAGCATCTCCCGCAGGAAGAACGGGTTCCCGTCGGTCTGCTCGGCCAGCATCGCGGCGAAGGCCTCCGGCACCTCGTGGTCGGCCAGCCGCTCCAGGAGCTCACGCACCGACTCGGCGGGGAGGCCGTGCAGAGCCAGCCGGGTGGGCTCGACCTCCCGGCGCAGGAGGGGTAGGGCCTCCGCCAGGGGGTGACGGCGGTCGAGGTCGGTGTCCCGGTAGGTGCCGACGACGAGGAGCGGCATCGTCGTCGCCTTGCGGGCCACGACCCGCAGCAGGCTGACCGTGGCCGCATCGGCCCAGTGGAGGTCGTCGAGCACGAGCACGGCGGGACGCTCGACCGTCATGCGGGTCAGCACCTGGCCGATGGCGTCGTTGAGTCGGGCTTCGGCCTCGTCGGGTCCGAGGTCTGCGAGCGGGGTCAGGTCGGTGAGGATCGCGTGCACGGCGGGGGCCAGGCGCCCGATGACCGCGGCCTCCGCCCCGAGCACCCGGGCCACCTCGTTGACGGGGGTGGACCGCAGCCAGTCGTTGAGGGCCTCGACGAACGGCGCGTAGGCCCCGACCTCGCCGTCGTGACAGCCGCCGAGCAGGATCGTGGCACCCGGGTCGACGGCCACGTCCCGGCCCACCTCGGTGATCAGGCGGGTCTTGCCGATGCCCGGCTCGCCGGCGATCAGGACCAGGCCGCCCGACCCGGACGCCGCAGCGTCGAAGCGCTCCCGCAGCACGCGGCGCTCGTCGGCCCGACCGACGTAGGGGGCCACGCCCCGGAGGTCGGCCACCGCCCGCACCGGCTCCCAGCCGACGCGGTGGACGGCCACCGGATCGGGCAGGCCCTTCAGGTCCAGGTCGCCGACGGGTTCGATGTCGTGGTTCCCGCGGCCCCGGGCCAGCACGGTCACCACCTCGGCGGCATAGATCTCGTCACTTCCCGCCGCCGCACAGAGGCGGGACGCCTCGACGACCGGCACGCCGAAGCAGTCACCGTCCTCGACGGTCACGTCACCGGAGGAGAGCCCGACTCGGATCGACAGATCGAGGCCTTCCCTCCGCCCGAGCGCATCGACCGCCTGCTGCATGGCGACGGCCACGCCCACGGCCTCCGCCGCCCCCGCGAACTGGACGAGCAGGCCGTCACCCAGGCCCTTGACCACGATCCCGCCCGCCCGCTCGGCCGCCTCGGTCAGGGCCCGGTCATGCAGCCGACGGACCTCCTCGGCCCGGTCCTCCCCCAGGGCGGCGCGCAGCTCCGTGGACCCCACGAGGTCACTGACCAGGATCGTCGCCGTCTGGGTCCCCATGACCCCCCTTCCCGCCCAGAACCTACGCGATCCCCCCCAGCACCTCCGTTCTGGCCGCGGAATGTGCGCGGGAACGGCAACATTTCGCGGCCAGAACCGTCGCTCCGTCGTTAAGGCCGCGGGACATGCGCGGAAGTTTCAAAATCCCGCCGGCCGAACCAATGGTCAGGGCAGGAAGCGGGTCGTGTAGAAGGCGAGGGACGCTTCGAGGTCGGTGGGGTCGAGGCCGAGGGCGTCGAAGGAGTACTGCACGCCGCCGTGGCGGCCTCTCGGGTGGTCGTCCTGGTAGGCCTGCAGCGCGGACCGTACCCCGTCGTCCCAGGGCTGGTCGGCCAGGGCGTAGATGCGCTCGACCATGGCCAGGTCGTCGGCCATGAACTCGTCGAAGCGGACGTCGATCGTCTGCGCGGCGGGCAGCACGTCGCGGTTGCGGACGCAGTCGGTCAGCAGGTCCCGGACCCGGTCCTTCCAGTACGCGCCCATGACCAACGGGTCGGGGTGGGCCAGGTTCATCCGGCAGGAGTAGGCGACCATCGTGGCCATCGAGAGGGTCACGGCCACGGGGTCCCGGTGGGTGACGACGAAGGTGGCATCGTCGAAGACCTCGGCCAGGACCGGGAAGCAGCTCAGGTGCTGGGGGGACTTGAGGACCCAACGGTCCCCGCCCCGCTCGTGGGTGAGCACCCGCAGCACGTCCTTCAGGTACCGGTAGCTCGCCGTCTGGTCGGTCGCCTTCCACCAGTCCCGGTAGGTGGGCAGGGGGACGACGCTCTCGAACAGCATCGTGTTGAGGTCCATCGCCAGCAGCTGGATCTCCTCGTGCACGTGGTCGGTGGTCATCTCGTGCATCCGCTTGAAGTACGGCATGGCCTCGTCCATGAAGCCGAGGGCCAGGTCGCACCGCTCCCGGCGGGGGTCGGGCTCGACACCCCGCTCGTCGTCGGGCGGCACCGGTTCGAGGGACTCCCAGTAGGGCAGCGAGCGCAGCGCCGGGTCCGCGGACATGAGGTTGTGTAGGTGGGTCGTGCCCGTCCGGGGCAGGCCGGCGACGATGACCGGGGCCTCGATCTCGATGTCCCGGATCTCGGGATGACGGGTCAGCTCCCGCTGGACGCGGAGCCGGTTGCGGAGGAGCTGGACCAGCAGCGTGTGCTGGGACACGAGCCCCATCCCACTCAGCTCGACGTCCTCGGTCAGGGCCCGACAGAGGACGGTCAAGGCCTCCTGGTAGTGGTCGTCACCGAAGTCGTCGATTCCCTCGGCCTCGACCGCCAGCGCCTGCAGTTCCTCGGGCACGAGTCGGAGCTCGGCGGCGATCGGCGCCACCGAGTCGAAGATCTCCTGGACATGTGGCGCGAACACGGGAGCCGACAGGTCGTCGAGGACGACGTCGGCCGGACGATCGGTCATGGCTGCTCCCCCTGGCACGCGATCATGGCCGACGTATGGAGTTCACCCTGACCTATCCCCTCCTGCACCACCCGGCGCCGCCGGAGCTCTTCACGGGGAAGGCAGTGGCGGCGGTCGCCCGGGCCGCCGAAGCCGCGGGGTTCGACGCCCTCGCCTTCACCGAGCACCCCATGCCCTCGGACCGCTGGCTGAACGCCGGCGGCCACGACGCGCTCGACCCCTTCATCGCCCTCACCTGGGCGGCCGCGGCCACCGAGCGGCTGCGCCTGCTGACCAACATCACCGTGGTCGCGTACCGCAACCCGTTCCTGCTGGCGAAGACCGTGGCCACCCTCGATTCGCTCTCGGGCGGGCGGGTGATCCTGGGGGCGGCCGCCGGGTACCTGAAGTCGGAGTTCCGGGCCCTGGGTGTGGACTTCGACGAGCGCAACGAGCTCTTCGACGAGGCCCTCGAGGTCCTGGCCCTGACGTGGGCGGGTGAGCCGGTCACCTACGAGGGCCGCCACTTCTCCGCCGCGGGCAACCAGCTCGTGCCCGTGCCCGTGCAGCAGCCGCCCCCCATCTGGATCGGGGGCAACAGCACGATCGCCCGGCGCCGGGCGGCGACCCACGGCCAAGGCTGGATGCCGTTCGCCAACCCGCCCCAGACCACCCGGGTCGTCCGGACCGCGTCGATCTCGAACGCCGACGACCTCGCCCCGCTGCTCGACGAGCTCGCGACCTGGACCCGGGAGGCGGGGCGGGAGCCCCTCGACGTCCACTTCGGCGTCCTCGGCGGCGGCACGCCGGGAGCCGACGACTTCGACGCCGACCACCACCGGGATCAGGTCGAGGCCCTCGACGCCATCGGGGTCACCTCGGTCGGCGCCGGCACGCTGGGCGACGACCTCGCGTCGGTCCTCCGCGGGATCGACGTCTACGGCCGCGAGGTCATCGCCCGGGCCTGAGGCCCTCGACGCGGCTCAGGAGTCCGACAGCTCGCAGCTGATGCGGGTGTCACCGGCCCCCAAGGGGCAGGTGTCGGAGCCGGTGCCGCCGCGGAGCACATCAGGGCCCGGGCCGCCGTGGAGCCAGTCCTCGTTGGCGCCACCTCGGAGCCGATCGGCGCCGGGACCGCCGCGGACGTCCTCGAGGCCGGGGCCGCCGTTGATGACGTCGTTGCCGCCGGCGCCGCAGATGACGTCGTTGCCGCCGAGGGCGTTGATGACGTCGGGTCCGGGGGTGCCGAGGATGACGTCGAAGTCGTCGGTCGGCAGGTCGCCGGCGCCGAGGACGACCGAGGCCGGCCGGGTCATGCACATCGGGCCCGCGGCCGACGCCGGCGAACCACGTCCGGCGAAGACGGCCACGCCGACGAGCACGGTCAGGAGGATGAACAGGAAGGGGAGGGTTCGTCTCATGGCGCCACTCTCCGCCCACGACCCCGTCGGCCACATGAGTACGGATTGCTCAGCGGGCCTACCTACGTCGCCCGGGCGGGGGCCGACGGTGGACCTGGGCCTAAGCTGGTCGGACTGGAACGCGTTCTACTTCGGGGGAATCGCCATGTACGACCTGATCATCCGCAACGGGACG
>JACDJB010003013.1_pt1 | contig 11440 bp, 11 predicted proteins | sample 7454121 | NCBI WGS metagenome assembly JACDJB01 (sample SAMN14253290, study PRJNA609438) | sludge metagenome | isolation source: sludge after 25d culture with pyrite | collected 2018-12-20 | reverse complement strand
ATCTAATCGGCCAGCGACTCGCTGAAAGCACCTCCAAGAGCGAAACAGTACTCTAGCTGAGTGATTATCCAATAATCGGCATCGAATCTAAGTGCGTCGCCGATCACCTCTTTACACGGGCCTCTTGCCCGATGCCTGGATTATTCGCTCATCCCGGAGCCTGTCCAAGTAAATTCGTTAATACTAAATTAGTTATTCGCTCATAGGCCGAGCGAACCCTGGCGTATCGCACCACATCAAAACACACGGATCACCAACGGTAAGCGATGGGCTTATTCGACACCCCATTTAGCCAGTCGATAGCGTAGTTGCCGCAGGCTCAACCCCAAACGCCGGGCCGCCTCGCTGCGATTCCACCGGGTCGTTTCCAGCGCGCTCAGCACCTGCCGCTGTTCTTCCGCTTCCAATGCACTGGTCGGTGGCGCAGCGCCCCAAGTTGACTTGACGACCCCTGATGTATCGAGATGAGCATTATTCTGATCGATCGCCGGGGTAAGCGCGCCCGTGTCGGGGAAATCGGTCAGTGCGGCAACACCGAGCAGATCACTGTCGGTCAACGCAATCGCCCGCTCCAAGAGATTTTCCAATGCCCGAACGTTCCCCTCGAATGACTGCTGGGCCAGCCAGTGCAAGGCATCCGCAGTAAGGTGCGGGGGACGACGGTGCTCCCGTTCGGCCAGTTTGCCCAGAATATGGGCGCAGAGTTCGGGTAGATCTTCCAAACGAGCGCGCAGGGGCGGCACGCGCAGCTCGATCACATTGAGGCGGTAAAACAAGTCGTGACGGAAGCGCCCATCGCGCACCGCCGCATTCAGGTCCTGATGCGACGCGGAGATGATGCGCACATCGATGGGGACTTCGGTCAATTCACCCACCGGGCGCACCTTGCGCTCCTGAATGGCGCGCAATAACTTGACTTGCAGGCCAAGCGGCAGATCGGCCACCTCGTCCAGAAACAGGCTCCCGCCTTCCGCCGCACGGAAGAGCCCCTCATGCGCCTGATGCGCCCCCGTGAATGCGCCTTTCCTGTGACCGAACAACTCGCTCTCGATCAATTCAGCGGGAATGGCGCCGCAGTTGACCGGGATGAAGGGGCCATCTGCCCGACCGCTGAGTTCATGAATCTGTCGCGCTACCAGCTCTTTGCCTGTGCCCGACTCGCCGCAGATGAACACCGGTGCCTGAGATCGCGCCACCTTGGCAATGGTCTCGCGCAGCATCTGCATGGCCCGCGACTGACCGATCAAGGGCGATTTGGCCGCTGCGTTCATGCCAACATCGGGCTGACCGTCCGCAGGTGCTGTTTCCGGCTGAGTTGCACTTACCCCTTCAGCATCCAGTGTTGCCCCATCAGTGGCCGAATCAAGCGTTCTGGCCTTTAATGCATCGCGCAACAAACGCTTGAGCACCAATTGTTCGATCGGCTTGGACACAAAATCGAATGCGCCCGCCTTGAGAGCGCGTACGGCCGCATCCACCTGCCCATGCGCCGTAATCACCGCCACTGGCAAATCGGGAAAACGTTGGCGAATCTCATCGAGCAGATCAAGCCCGTCGCCATCGGGCAGGCGCATGTCGGTCAAACAAAAACTTAAAGTGTGGCCCAGCTCGGCCAACTGAGCGCGCGCGCTGGCCAGATCGGCGGCCAGATGACAGGTCACGCCTTCACGGCGCAACGATAGGGCGATCAGCGTGCGAATATCCAGTTCATCATCAACGATCAAGCAAGCGGTCATAAACAAAATCCCTATTCATGAAGCGCCATCATACCGCGCGCGGACAACGGAGCACAAAGCAGGTGCCGGTCGAACCGGCGGCATCATTCCCTGCGGCTTCGGCGTAGAGTTGCGCGCCATTGGAGAGGGCAAGTTCCCGACTGACATACAATCCCAGTCCCACGCCTTCGACGTGTGTCGTGAAAAAGGGCTCGAACAACGAATGAGTGGCCGTATCGGACAAGCCGGGGCCGCGATCACAGACACGGATCGTCACCGTATCCGGCTCGACGAGCTGACAGGCAATATTCAAATAGGTCACACCATCGGCACTACGACCATGCCGCATCGCATTGGTAACGAGGTTATCCATAATCTGCCAGAGATGTGAGTTATCAAAGGTCAATGCGCAGGCCTTATCGGCTTTTGCCGGTGCTTGCCAGACGACCGAGTTAGCCTCCCAGTCGAGCCGATGAAGCTCGACAAACTCGGCCAGCCATTGGGTGAAATCAATACGGGTCGGCTGCACCTGCGGCCTGCGCGCGACATCCAGCACACCTTCGACCAGCGTGTTGATGCGCGCACTGTGGCGGATGATGATCGGGATCAGCTCGGCGCGTTCCTCTTCCGACGTCGAATCGGCGAGCAGTTCACTGGCCTGGCGAATGGACGACAAGGGGTTGCGCACTTCATGCGCGATACTCGCCGTCAACCGCCCTAATGAGGCCAGTTTGTTCTGCTGAACCCGGGCATCTTCGGCAGACAGATCCACCAGAACCACCAATGCCCGCTGTCCCAGTTCGGTTTGAAGCGCGTGGAATTCCGCCCTGAATCGATGCGGCTCGTCACACTCGATATGTTCGGTGATCCGCCCGTCGTACCAGTCCTGCAGTGCATTCGCCAGCGCGGGATGCGTATCCCGTAATCGCAATTTGGATGGGGGTTTCCCCTCGACACTCCGGACATCACTCCGTCGGCGGGCCGCCAACAGTTGTCGTGCCGCCGTATTGATATAGTCCACTTGCCCGGTCGGATCGCTGATCAGGATGCCATTCGGCGACCGCTCGATAATCTGGACGGCCAAGGTAGACAGATAATTAATTTCCTTTTCCTTGCGTTGAGTCAGACGCTCTATACGCTGGACGCGCTGCTCGAATGTTGCCACCAGGATCGCCACCACGAACAGGGCAAAACCCAGAAAGCCCGCCGCCGCAAACTGACGTTCTTCGTGATCGACCAGAGAGGAAACCATCGTCTCGCCCAGCACCATGATGCTGGCCAGGGCGGCATAGCCCATCGCGGCCGTAGCGCCCAATAAGACCGCCGACAGGCCGACCGCGATAATCATCAACAGGGCAATGCCACCACCCGGACCACCCGATGCATGCATTACCAGCACCAGAACAATGATGTCGCCGAGCGCGTGCAAATGCGCCTGCGGACGGAAAGGCAGGACATGCAGTTCAAGCAGGAACTCGAACCCCATCGCAAGGACAAGATAACCCCAGGCCACAAAACCGAACAGGTAGGGATCCTGCTGACCGAAAACCTGCGGGCCCCGGCCGGAAATAGAGGCAGCGACGAGCGCAAAGGCAAGAAAAACACGGTAGGCATTGACGAGGCGAATCCCCCGCCAGTTGTCGGCTTCGGATCTGGTATTGGGGCGAGTCTGAATCATTGGGCCTCGATCATTGATGTCGGGTCATGAGTTCGCGAATCACGAATGATCGCTTGAGGAATGCCGATCATGCCATTTCTGGGCATGCTCCCAACTGCAAAAAGAGTGCCCATCGCGCATCACCGCCTTGTTTTTTGCCGTGAACACGCCGCATTCGGCACAGCGGATCGTCTCGAAGGTGTCGAGCGGCTTGTCGCGTGGCAATCGCGGTGCCGTGCGTGCACGACGCTTGTATACCACGTAACCGACAATCCCGAGAATGATGACGATCCAGAACAATAATTTAGACATGAAATCTTCACAGTAAAAAATCAGGGCACATACAAGAACTGCCGCTTATCTTACTGCGTTTGGCCCGGGAACCAGATAACTAATCCGGCACGAAATTGAGTACATCGCCGTTGATGCAGTAGCGTTTGCCGGTCGGTGGTGGGCCATCATCGAAAACATGCCCCAAATGGATGCCCGAGCTGGCGCTGATCACCTCGACGCGGTGCATGCCGTAGGCATTGTCCTCTCTGAGCTCGATGGCGCCCGGTAGGGGATTGAAGAAACTCGGCCAACCGGTGCCGCTGTTGAATTTGGTGTCGCTTCGGAACAAGGGTGCACCGGTAATCGGATCGACGAAGGTGCCGGGGCGTTTTTCGTCCAGATGCGATCCTGTTCCCGGCCGCTCCGTGCCTTGCTCAAAGGCGATTTTCTGTTGTTCCGGCGTTAAAAGATGAAAGCCGAGCCATTTCCAGAATCGGTCCTTGTCGCCGTTGTAGCCGGTGTATCGGGATACTTCCTTGCCCTGCTCGAACAGCACGATGGTGGGCGTGGCAAACAGGGCTTTCTCCAACGTCCAGCCCTTGGGTGGATTGGGGTTGAGCGTGGCGACGACCGGCACAGGCGAACGCCAATCGACCAGCACGTCTTTCTTGAACTGGGCGCAGAACGGGCAATCATGCGCTTCAAACACGATCAGTTGACGATCGGCATTCAAATCCGCCGCGACCAGTTGCGGTGCCGGGGCAGAAGCGGCCTGATCACTGCCGGGATAGGCCACGCCGGTGCCGCCCAGACCACAGTAGCCGTTCGGGTTTTTCTTGAGGTAGTCCTGATGGTATTCCTCGGCGGTATTGTAATTACGCAACGGTGCAATCTCGGTGGTGATCGTGCCGCGTCCGGCGCGCGTCAAGGCTGCTTGATACGCGTCTCGCGTTTCCAGTGCGACCGCCTTTTGCGCGTCGTCATGGTAATAAATCACGCTGCGGTAGTTGCTGCCGACATCGTTACCCTGACGATCACCTTGAGTCGGGTCATGGTTTTCCCAGAATTTGATCAGGATGGTTTTCAGGCTCACTTTGGCCGGATCAAAAGTGACCTTGATGACTTCGGCGTGATTCCGCTCGTTAAGCGCACCCCGGCGGATGGCCTGCTCGTCGTTCAGAATCTCGCGATAGCCAACCCGCGCCTTGTCACCGCCCGCATAGCCGGATTCGACATCCACCACACCGGGGATTTCCGACATGCGCTTTTCCGCGCCCCAGAAGCAGCCCATGCCCAAAACGATCGAGTCGGTGGCCACGGGGCTTGTTTGACCTGCGCCGGTATCGGCCGCGTGAACATTGCTTGCCATGAATACAATCCCTCCGATCAATAAACCTAACTTTTTCCAGATCTGCTTTCGACTGCTTTGAAACATGACTCATTTCCCACGTATTTGTTTGTGCTCTGAGTGTAGTTCGATCAACGATGAAATTCCGTTACAGAAATCATACGGGCAGCCTGATCAGAGCGGGCAGAAAAAACGGGGTGATTGGGAAAAGGGCGGAAGTGCCTTTTTTGACAGGCTATTCGTGCCGGGAATCGGGCCGATTGCCGCTGTCCTTGTACATCAACTGCGTGATCTGCTCGGAAACAAGGCCAATCAGAAAAATGGTGACCGCTGCGCTCCACAAAAAGACCGATGCCAGCGACAAGCGATTGAATTCACTGTAGGTGTACAGGTAATAGCTCAGACCGACTATGAAATGCAGCAGGGAAACCGGCAGGAACAATTTGAGGGGAGAGTACAGGGTGCCGATCTTGAAGATGATCAGCAAAAAGCGGATGCCATCCTTGACGAGCCGAATATGGCTTTTGCCAATCCGCTGGGCTGCCATGATCGGGACATAGGCCACACCATAGCCTGCGCGGAAGAACGCCATTGTGCAGGTGGTGGGGTAGGAGAATCCGTTGGGCAACAAATAGAGAAATTCACGGAATTTATCGGCGCGCACGGCGCGAAAGCCGGAAGTCAGATCTTCGATCTTCTGACCGGTCATCCAGGAAGCCAGCGCATTGTAGAAGCGGTTGGCCAAACCACGACCCACACTGGCCTGTGAACCGGATTGGCGCGCGCCCACCACCATGTCCAACCCGTCGTCGAGTCGGGCAAGCAAACGGGGAATGTCCGCCGGATCGTGCTGCCCGTCGGCATCCATGAACACCAGCACCTCGCCGGTCGCTTGGCGCGCGCCGGTTTTGATGGCCGCGCCATTGCCCATACTGTAGGAATGAGTAATGACCCGTGCCCCGGCCGCTTCTGCCACCTGGGCCGTATCGTCGGTCGAGCCATCGTTGACCACGAGTACTTCCGCATCGGGAAAGGCCTGACGAATCCGCCTGACGGTATCCCCCACCGCCCCCACTTCATTCTTGGCGGGCAGGATGATCGAGAGGGCGGTTGAAGCCATCATGGCATGGGGTTCCTTAAAGGGTCTGATTGAATACAGCGGTCTGTTATCGATCTAATCTGGCTGTTAACCGGGCGCTTAACCGGGCTTGCCGAAGTGCTGTGCCAGACGGGCGAGCTTCTCTTCCATACTCAGGTTCTCGGTTGCGGGTGCCGCAGCCTGAGTACCGGAAGCCACCGGCTTGTCTGATCGCGGAGGGCGCGCCTGATCCCGGCGCGGACGGCGCGGACGCTGCCCTGATGGTGTGCCAGCATCTGCATCACGCCCTTTTCCTTCGCTGCCATTGGCGGGGCGCGGTTTGCGGGCCTGCTTGGAACGGGACGGTTTCTTGCCCTCTGCTGACTCATCCGCGGCCTGCGCTCCCGAGGCTGCATCCTCCGGATTCTGTTCAGCTTGGCTTGCTTTTTGGCGCGCTTCACGCTGCTGCTTGATCGCTACGATCTGGGCTTTGGCAAACTCGCGCGCCTTATCGTCCACTTCCTCGGCCGGTTCTCCCGCGAGCGTGATGCGGTGCGTGTTGTGCACCATGCCGTAGTGGTACGACAACCGGGATGTATAAAATTTGATGCCCGTGCGAATCGCGTGGCTGTTCAAGCCATCGAGTTCAGCCGGACGATTCGCCAGAATCTGCTGCAACACACCGATCGTCAGTGGCTTGACCGAGCGCGGCTCCGCAAAGAAAGCCGAAGGCCAGGCCGCGACCAGACGGGCGATGACTTCCTGCGGCGGAACCCGCTTTTTGGCGGGTTTATCCGTCTTTTGTTCAGAATCTGTGGGCTCCGAATCTGTCTGCTCCAACCCTGTCTGCATGGAGTCAGCGCTGGACTCAACTACTTGTTCCACGGATGTTTCAGAAGTCATGTCGGCTTCTGCCGATGCCGTAGCATCCGGCACCGATGCCATGGGGCCGGTCTGATCAAGAGCCAGATCGCGGGATGGGGATTGATCAGCCGCATCAGCGGCAGGGCGGGAAGATTGCTCGGTCATATTCAAACGCTACTGGCCATGGTACAAAGGAAGTCAGGATGCGGAGCTTAACGGTTTAGCAAGTCGTACACCACATCGGTGACAACCCGTCCGGCCAAATTGGCGATCACCACGTCGGCACCGACCTGATAATAACGGTATCCGGGCGGCAATGGCTGCAACCCGCGCACAACCTCGTAAGGCAGCGGGGCATAGGCATACGGTGGTGGCCACGGTGCACCACGATAGAGTTTTTTGGCCTGCCCCGGCGGCAATCGATGCGCATGATTCTTGTGCCCGTGGCGGCGATACCAGTCGTTGATGTAATACTGCTCTCGGGTGGTGATTTGGTAGTGATCGTGCCCACGATCCGCTCGCTCACCACGACGATCATCGCCGCGATCATGGTCGCCACCGTGATGTTTATCCGATCGATCTTGTCCGCCAGCCCAAGGTGGCGGGTCGGCACGCGCAACCGTGCTGCCGACACTCACGCTGAACATACCGGCCACAACGGCCATTAAAACCTGATTTCTCAAACGCATAGCACACCCTCCCGGGTTAATTCGGCGAACGATCCATTTGCTGGATCATCGACCTAAGTTTGAATAATAACCAAAGCCCGGGCAAAGCGGCGATAAAAGTCAGCACAAAAAAGCTGGGCCACCCCAAGGCGGTTACCGTCAACCCCGCAACCGGCCCGAGATAAACACGCCCCAGGCTGGCAATTGCCGACAACAGGGCAAATTGCGTGGCGGAATAACGGATGTCGCAAGCGGCCATCAGCAAGGCGACAAAGGCCGCCGTACCCAGCCCGCCCGTGAAATGTTCCAGCGCGATGACCGGCACCATCAACTCCAGGCTGGGCGCCACTGCCAGCAGGGCGTAACCCAGATTCGTCACCGCCTGCAATACACCAAACACCATCAGCGAGCGAAACAGCCCCAGCTTGATCATCCACAAACCGCCGAACAAACCGCCGACGAGGGTGATAACCAACCCCAGTCCATTGTTGATCAGGCCAATCTCGGCCAAGCTGAAACCGGCACCGCGGATAAGGAACGTGGTTGAAAGTGCGCTGGCAAAGGCATCCCCGAATTTGTACAGCACAATCAGTGCCAGCAAGGCCCAGGCTTCGCGTCGTCCAAAAAACTCCCGCAGCGGCTCGACCACCGCTGCCATCAAGCTCGGCGGTGCCAGTTCCAGTGTGTTTTTCTCCGGGGCAATCAAGGTGGCGACGATGCCGATACCCATGAACACGGCCATCGCCGTATAGGTGAGCGGCCAACCGAAATATTGCGCGAAGATCATCGCCAGACTACCGGCCGCCAGCATTCCGAGGCGATAGGCCATAACGAACAATGCCGCGCCAAAACCACGCTCTTCGGGGCTGAGTGTGTCAGTTCGCCACGCATCTATGGCGATATCCTGCGTGGCTGAAAGTGTCGCCAACATCAATGCCAAAAGAGCAAAGGCCCAGATCTGGCTTTCCGGTTTCGTGATTGCCATGGCCAGCAACGCCAGCGCGATGGCGACCTGCGCCAGCAACATCCAGCTTCGACGCCGCCCCAGCCAGCGCAGGCTGTATCGATCGAGCAAAGGCGCCCAGAGAAACTTGAGCGTATAGGGCAACCCGACCAGCGCGAACAGGCCGATTGTGGACGTGCTGATATGACTCACCGTCAACCAGGCTTGCAAGGTACCGGAACTCAACAGGAATGGCAGGCCCGAAGAAAACCCAAGCAACAGAACCGCCAGCTCGGTTCGCGAGGTCAGGACACGGCGAAAAGGGGCTAACCAGGCGGTATTCATGCTGCGCATCCTCGCATGAAAAATCGGTTTACGCTGCATTTGCGATAAACTTCGCCTCGTTCACCACCAAAATTGATCACCATGCACTGCACTATCTACAAAAGCCTGAAAAAAGCCGATTTGTATCTGTTTCTGCCCAAGGGCACCTTGCCGGAAACGCTGGACGCGACAATACTGGCACCTTTTGGCCGACTGGAAGAAGTCATGCATCTGGATTTGAGCGTGGATCGCGCGCTGGCCCGGACGGATGCGGCCACCGTGCGCCACTATCTGTCGACGCTCGGGTTTTATGTGCAAACGCCGCCCGGAAGCCAGAACTGGGCGCATTGGGACAACCTCAAGGCCGGCATTCCGCGGCCAGCTGGCCTGTAGCCTGTAGCCCGGCTTCGAGATTCCGGCCCATCCCGTTCGATACCCGAGTCCATACTCTGTTTTAAGGAGCCTTCGCCTTGCGACCATTGACCTTTTTGACCCGTAGTCTCTTTTCGCTGGTTCTTTTGTCTGTTGTTTTTATGTCTCTGGGCGGCTGCCTGTTCAACAACGGCCCCGACAAGGACTCCGTGCGACAGATTCTGCAAGATCAACTCGATCCGTCCGGCAAGGTCATCGTGGTCGAACACATCGATTCCCTCAATTCGGCCGAACACGATCAGAAATGGACGGTCGATACCGCCGCCACATTGATCTTCAAACAAAGCGCAGAACAGGTTGCCAAATCACTGCAAAGCGCCGATTCGGCCAGCAGTTTACTGGGCACCGTCGGGCAAATTGGCCTGATGCTGCAGTTTGGTAATTTCAAGGCGGGACAGACGCAAACCTATCACGCGCGCCTGCAACTCTTGAAAGGGTCCAGCGGCTGGATGCCGGTAGAACGCAAATAATGCCGCTCGACGTCGCCACGCTGCGGCTGCCGCGTTTCCATCTTCCTGATATAGTCCATACCCTGAGGACTGTATCGTACTCGTCCAACTTACTGTCTCCATGAACGAAGGTGGCCCCATGCCAGATACTGCAGCTGCAATCACGAACACCGCTCCCCTGGTTGTTGACCTGGCAGATCGCAGTTATCCGATCTACATCGGGGTCGATTTACTCAAGCAGCCCGAGCTGTTGGCCCGACACATTCCGGGTGACACCGCGGTCGTCGTCTCGAACACAACCGTTGCCCCGCTTTATGCCGATGCGTTGATCAACGGATTAAGTGAGTTCAAGAAAGTCGAACAGATCGTGTTGCCGGATGGCGAGCAGTACAAATCCCTTGGGGTACTCAGCACCATTTTCGATGCCCTGGTGGATGCGCGCTGCGACCGCCAGACCACGCTGGTTGCCCTAGGCGGCGGCGTGATCGGCGACATCACCGGCTTTGCCGCCGCCAGCTACCAGCGTGGCGTGCCCTTCATCCAGATTCCGACGACACTGCTCTCGCAGGTCGATAGCTCCGTTGGCGGGAAGACAGGGGTCAATCACCCTCGCGCCAAGAATATGATCGGCGCGTTTTACCAGCCCCGCTGTGTCATTGCAGACATCCGTACGCTCGACACCCTGCCCGATCGGGAGCTGTCGGCTGGGCTGGCAGAAATCATCAAATACGGCCTGCTCTGGGATGTGGATTTCCTCGACTGGATCGAAGCCAATATGGCCAAGCTGCGCGCCCGTGACGAAGCCGCTTTGAAACACGCCATCACACGTTCTTGCGCCATCAAGGCCGATATCGTCAATCAGGACGAACGTGAAAGCGGCCTGCGCGCCCTGCTCAATCTGGGGCACACCTTCGGTCACGCCATCGAAGCGGGCATGGGCTACGGCAACTGGCTGCATGGTGAGGCCGTGGGTGCCGGCATGTGCATGGCGGCCGACCTTTCCCACCGGCTCGAATGGATCAGTGCCGCTGATCTGGCTCGCGTTTATCGCATTGTGGCCGCCGCGGGGTTGCCGACACAAAGCCCGAGCGAGCTCAGCGTCGAAACGATCCGCAGCCTTATGGACAGCGACAAGAAAGTACAGGCCGGACGGCTTCGACTGGTTCTGCTGCACGGCCTCGGTTCGGCGCTCGTCACCGATAAGGCTTCGGAAGAAACCCTGATGGATACGCTACGACACACCCATGCAACGGCCTCTTTGATTTGAATGGACACCCTCATGAATACCGCGCAGCAACACGCCCTCGAACAAGCTAATCTGATCACGCAACTGATCAAGTACGCCGACCGGACTATCCTGGTCGAGAGCGCATCCGAACCGGAACGACGGGCATTCGTCAAACTGCTGGACGATCAGCTGCCGGATCACATCGACATCCTCGGCCTGAGAGCCAGCCCGACCACCACCCCATCGGCGATCATCACCCTGGTTACCGAAGCGCTGCAGCTCTCGCCGGGAATCGAGTCCCCACAAGAACTGGCCACCGCCGCTCACGAAGCGCTCACGGCATCCGAACGCATTCTGGTCATCATTGAAAATGCCCATGCCTGGCTCAACACCCCGCAATGGTCAGAGATGGTCAGTTATCTGCGTGCGGCGCACGACTATGCACCAAACCAACTGCTGTT
>JACDJB010003012.1_pt1 | contig 11441 bp, 16 predicted proteins | sample 7454121 | NCBI WGS metagenome assembly JACDJB01 (sample SAMN14253290, study PRJNA609438) | sludge metagenome | isolation source: sludge after 25d culture with pyrite | collected 2018-12-20 | reverse complement strand
GATCCGCCAGTATTACGCCGACACCCTGCCAAGGCTGGAACACGCGCGCCAGCAGGCGGCGGCGCAGATCGTCACGCGGCTGGAGTATTCGCGCATCCTGGAAGGGGCAGGGGAGCGCCGCTGGCCGATGCTGACCGCGTTCCTCAACGCCCAGTGGGCGTCCAGCGATTTTTCCAACCTGCTGATTCTCGACAGCGCGGGGCGGGTGGTGTACGGCTACGGCCCTGAAACGGACGCCCTGCGGCCACGTGCCACCGAGCCGGGAGCGTGGTTGTATGCACCGCAGCCGCAGCAGCTTTTTGCCGTCTACCGCATGCCCCTGTGGATGGGCGACCACGGACACGGCCAACTCGTGCTGTTCAAGGCATTGTCGGATGCCCATCTGCGCAACCTCGCCATTCCGCTGACCCACTTGCAGTTGCTCTACCGGAACGCGCTCATGGCGAGTTCGGAAGAGGGTTGGCAGCCCGATACCGGGGGCGCGACCCAGCGCATGCGGGTGGAGATTCCGTGGAGCGAAACGCGTGCGGACGGTACGGACGTTCCCGTGCTGGTGGTCTATCGCGACCAGGACGACCTGTATCCCTTTTCGCAGTTCGCCTTTCGACCCCTGCTGGCAGCGATCTTCATCGTCGGCCTACTGTGGCTGGGCCTGGGTCGCTGGCTTTCGCGCACCACCCGGCGCATTGCCGCGCTGGAGGAGGGCGCCCGGCGCTACGCCGAAGGACACGACCGCACCGCGTTCGATAGCGCGCTGGCGCCCGCCCTGCGCCACGAGGACGAGATCCAGCAGAGCGCCCGCGCGTTCCAGTATCTGGTCCAGACGATCGAGGCGCGCGACGGGGAGCAGCGCCGCTACCTCGATACCCTGGCGCTGCTGGACGAAGCCGTCATCGAATTCGATGACACGGGACGCATCCTGCGGGCGAGCCCGGGCTGGAGCACGCTCGTCCACGACGAGGTGACGCCTGGCAGCATGTTGCAGTCCTGCCTGCATGCGGACGACATCCCGCACTTGCAGAACCAGATCGTCCATCTGCTCGAAGGCCACGCCGCCTCGGCGACGCTGCGGCTGCGGCTACGGCCACGGCCGGGCCAGGCTCACGAGACCTGGGTCGAAGCCCGGTTGATGGCGTTCGAACGGACTGACGCGCAGGGAGCCCATCTGCGCGGAGTCCTGCGCGATGTCACCCAGACCTGTCTGCAGGAGCAGCAGATCACCCACATGGCGCTGCACGACGCGCTCACCGGACTGCCCAACCGCGTGCTGCTGGAGGATCGCTTCAAGGTCGCACTGCGTCTCGCGTCCCGCAACGAGGACACGGTCGGCGTATGCTTCATCGACCTCGATCACTTCAAGACGATCAACGATACGCTCGGTCACAAGGCGGGCGACCGGTTGCTGGTGGCGTTTGCCGAGCGCCTGCGGCGCGCCCTGCGCGCGGGTGACACGCTGGCGCGCTGGGGCGGCGACGAATTCGTGCTGCTGTTGCCCGACCTGGCGCACGAATCCGACGTGCGCCAGGTCGCCGACAAGGTAACTGCCGCGCTGCAACAGCCGTTCGAACTGGACGGCAGCGACATTCGCGTCACCTTCAGCATGGGTGCGGCCGTCTTTCCGCACGACGGCGAAGATGTCGAAACCCTGTTTTCCCACGCCGACCGGGCGATGTTCCATGCCAAGGAACAGGGGCGCAACCAGGTCTGTTTTTTCCAGGACGTGGCGACAGAGGTTCCCGACAAGAGCGAGCTCTACATCCAGAACCGTCTCGCCGCGGCCATCGAGCAGGGGCTCATCGAGGCCTGGTTCCAGCCCATCATCGACGCGCGCAGCGACCGCTGCACCGCCGTAGAGGTACTCGCACGCTGGCACGACGCCGAACTCGGCTGGATCAGCCCGGCCATATTCATTCCCATGGCCGAGAATCTCGGCCTCATCCATGCACTCGGTCAGCGCATCCTGCTCGACAGCCTGGACGCCCTGCAGCGTCTGCAACAGGGTGGCTTGGGCATCCTGATGGCGGTCAACATTTCCAAACGCCAGTTGTTCGTGCGCGAATTTTCCGGACAGATCGCCGCGGAAGTCGCGCGGCGCGGGCTGCAACCGCGCCAACTGGTGCTCGAAGTGACCGAGAGCGTCGCCCTGCACGACGTCGCACGCGGCGCCGATCATGTGCAGGATCTGCGTCGCGCCGGCTTCCTCATCGCCATCGACGATTTCGGCACCGGCTATTCCTCGCTTTCGCAACTGCACGAAATGAGTGCCGTCGAGCTGAAAATCGACATTTCCTTCGTGCGCCGCCTGCACGAACCGGCCGGGCGCAGCATGGTGCAGGCCATCGTCAGCATGGCCAGCGCGCTCGGCATGAACACCGTCGCCGAAGGCGTGGAAACGCAGGATGCCGCCGACGTTCTCGCCGCGATGGGCGTCACCTGCCTGCAGGGCTATCTGTTTGCCAGACCCATGCCGCTTACCCAACTGGAAGCCTGGCTGCAGGACAATGCGGCACAATACGGGCCAGGGGAGGCGGCGCACAGTCTCGCCGCTGAAATGGCGAGCTGACATGCGCACATGCATGCTGCGTCTCCTCGCGCTGTGCGCCGGCGTCCTGCCGCTCGCGGCACACGCCGCCAACTGGCTGGACGTGTTCGGCAACGAAGCGACCGATGCGCCGCGCTTCCGCCCGTTCGCGATCGTCCAGCCCACCTGGACGGTCATCGACGCCGAGCCGATCTCCGGCCTGCAGGGGCCGCTCGCCGCCTACAACGGGCGCCACATCTTCAGCAACGAGGTGCCACCCGATTTCAAGGACACGTCGCGCGTGCAAATCATGCGCGCCCGCCTCGGCGCGCGCGGCCGTCTCACCGACCGCATCAACTATTACGCGCTGATCGAAGCCGGGCAGAATCCGATGACCCTGCAACGCGACGTCGTGCTCGCCAGTCTCTCGCTCACCTTCAACCATCTGCCGGGTGCGCGCATCCGCGTCGGGCTGTTCAAGCTGCCGACCGACGAGGAGGCCATCATGGCGGGGCCGCAATTTTCCCCCTACGTCTATTTCAGCGACGTCGTGCAGAACCTGCTGGTCGAACCGCCGCTGCGCGCGCTCGGCCCCTCGCCCAACCCCACGCTCACCCGGGGCGTGATGGTCAGCGGCTGCAACTGCCTGCACGACTGGGGCGTTCAGGTCTACGACTGGTTTCGCCGCGGGCCGTGGGAAGCGTCCTACGCCGCCATGCTGTCCAACGGCGGTGAACTCGAAAACCCGGGCGATCAGGACGGCAACAAGGATCTCACCCTGCGCGTGCAGGGCTCGTACATCTTCGGCGGCGCCGGTCCCACCCGTCAGGATCTCTCCCTGTTCGCCTGGCGGCAGGAGGGCGAACGGCGCTTTGCCGGCGCCGACCACCCGCGCACCCGCGAGGGCCTGGGCTTCAAGTATCTCAAGGGCCCGCACCGCCTGGCGGGCTCCTGGCTGCGCGGCGACGGCATGATCATCGCCGGACTCAATCCGCCCTTTGCCGGGCAGGCCTATGCCATCGGCGTCGATGAAAAGGCCGACGGCTGGTATCTGGAAGGCGGCTGGCGTTTCCAGCCGAAATGGGAAGTCGACCTGCGTCACGGCGTGCTGCACCTCATGACGCGGCATCGCATGAACACCCGCATCCCGCAGACCACCACCTTCGCGCTGCAACACTTCCTGCGCAAGGACACCCGCGTCAGCGTCAATTACGAATGGCGGCGCGGCGAAGTCGCGCACCCCGAGGTCATCGCCAACCCGGCCGAGCGCGCCAACGCCGTGGCCATCCCCGCCAACCTCGGCGACCGTATCAGCGTGCAGTTGACGTGGACGTATTGAACCGGGATGGCCCCTTCGTTGCATCGCGGCGAAAACGCCGCTCCGACAGGGGGACATGCTGTTGGAGGGCCGCCCTCCGCCCGATGGGGTGCTTCGACCTGATCCATTCCGCCATCGCGAGGCGCGAAGCGACGCGGCGTTCCGGACAACATCGACAACCCCCGGTTTCTGCCGCGCCGTGAAACTCGCCGAAATCGCCGAACACGGCTACGTGTTGACACCCGGTCGCCACGTCGGCGCCGAGGCGCCCGATGACGACGAAGCGTTCAACGAGAAAATGGACCGGCTTACCGCCCAGCTCGCAGAACGGGTCAGCGTACTTCGCGACACACTGCTCCCCCGCCTCATCTCCGGCACGCTCCGCCTGCCCGAAGCCCGAAGCAACTGGAAGACGCTATCGCATGAAGCCCCCGCTCGCCCCGGTTCGAACGCGTGTCCTGACCGTATCGGCACACATTGCCAATCTTTGCCAAACCCGCTATGTTGATGCCATGAGCACGATGAACATTTCCCTCCCGGAAGAACTGAAAGCCTTCGTCGACGAACAGGTCGGCAGCCGCGGCTACACCAGCAGCAGCGAGTATGTGCGCGAGCTGATCCGCCGCGAGCGGGACCGCGAGAAGCTGCGCGGGCTGTTGCTGGAAGGCGCGGCGTCGCCGCTGTCCGGGGTCGTCGCCGACGACGCGTATTTCGATGGCTTGCGTGCCCGCGTGCGCCAGTGGGCAGCACAAGGCGCGGAGCCGGCCCTGCCCGTGCAGGAAGTCTTGCCCACGGCTTACAAATCGCAGCGCGGCCGCAAACGCTGAAGCCGCCGATGACCGACGTCACGCGGCTGCGATTCCGGGAAGCGGCGCTGGCTGACGTCGAGGCCGCCGCATTGTGGTACGCATGCGACGCCGGGGTTGCGGTTGCGGACCGCTTTCTGGCTGCACTCGCAGCGGTCTATGCGCGCATCGCCCGTCAGCCGGGGGCAGGGTCGCCACGCTGGGGGCAGATGCTTGGTGTGCCGGGCTTGCGCAGTATGGCGACGGCCCGATTTCCCTGGTTCGTTTTCTACATCGAGGACGACGACCACATCGAGATCTGGCGCGTGCTGCACGGTTCCCGCGACATTCCCGCTTCGCTCACCGAACAGGGTATCGAAGACGATCACAGGGAAGGGCAATGAGCACTGCCGTGACCGAAAACGACGTCGAACAGGCCATGCTCGAATGGCGGGCCGGCCTCGGCTGGTCGGTCGCCCACGGCCCCGACATTTCCCCACCCGACGCCAAACCCCCCCGGCACCGAGCGCGACAGCTACCGCGAGGTGACGCTGCGCCACCGACTGCGTGATGCCATCACCCGACTGAATCTTGGGTATCAACGAGGCTGCCGCCCGCGGTCTGGGCGACGAAAGTCGGCTGAATGGGTGATGGCGTGACGGGAACGCGACCAGGTGCCTCTCGCAATAGAGGGGCAGAGCGTTACCTACTATCGTTGGTGGGAGCGCCGCTGCTAAATTGCGCAGATGCCGAAATTAAATTGCGCCGGATGTAATTAAATTGCGCTGGATACCGGACACATGGTCGACCGGCCTGGCGGCATTATGGCTGACCCTAGTTCGGCTAGGTGGCGCGTCCGCCAAAGGTTTCGCCCTATACTTTCTCCCATGCTCCGCTTCCTCATCGTCATCCAGCTCATGGGCCTCGCGGCGATCTTCCTGTTTCACCTGCCAGCCGGCGTGTGGTTGGTCGGCCTCGGGCTGGCGGGGCTGGCGGGCTTGGTCGCCTGGCGGCTCATCCGCCTCGCCGGTTGAACTGAGGCGGTCCGAGGAGACCGATGAAGGGCGGGGTGGAAAGTCTCCCCAAGGGAGGGGCTGCGTCGGCTGTGATGCAGGCGCGGCCAGCGTGTCCGGGGCGGTGACTCAGCGGGTCATTTCAATGAAGCCTGCAAATACTCAGATATCGTGTCGAGGATATTTTGAGTGTCCTGGTCGGAGAGGCCCAAAAAAGGGCGGGCGGGGATGTCGCCCCACAGGTTTGGAAATTTTGATTTTGCCCCCCCAAACTGCTGCATGGCCGCATAGGGACGGTCGCTCCCTATCTGGACGTAATCGCCACCAACAACGGGGAATATCTGCCTTGCCAGGTCGGTTGTGTCACCAATCAACACCCTTTTTGCCATGACCGTGGCAATGCCTTTTGCGGCCAGTTTCCCTTTTTTGTCGCCCTTCCCGTAGAAGTAGCCGTCCCTGTTTCCGGTGCGCTTGTGCCCCTCAAATTTGCCCGATTTTTTTCGAAGCCAGGCGATCATGGTCGCCGGGCTATTGGGTGCCCAAGGCGTGCCATCGGGCGCGGTAGCAGTGCCAAAACGCTGCTTGGTTGAGTCGACCAGCATCTCGCCGATCTGCTGCAGCACGGGGCGCGGGGATCTGCCAGAGGCAATCAGATTGGAGAAGGCCTGGCGTACCTGCTGATCGTCAATGGCTATGGTAATCAAGGCGTTTTCTCCGCTCACATGAATTAGAAAACCGGCTTAGCAGCCCTCCGAGGATACGGGGGCGGGGGCGGGCCGGCGGAGCCCTGGCGGATCATCCCAAGCGCAATGGTATGCCGCACCATTGCCCCGCGCGCCCCTATGATCCGCCTCCCTCGGGTGCGCGCGGATGAAGCTATCAACCCCACATGGCGGCCTTGAGCTGCGCTTGCAGGCCTTCCCGGCGACGGGTCAATTCGCCGATCTCTGCGTCGATTTCCCTGATGCGCTCGCGCCGCTCGGCGACGGGCATCGAATCCTCGGGCCAGGGGAGGTCATTGATCGCCTCCGCGAAGCGCTCTTCGATCAAGCCTCCGAAAAACCAGAAGAACGCGGGTGCCTCAAGGGCCGTGTCCATCTTTTCGATGTCGCCGCTCAGGTAGGGGATTGCCTGCAGCCCCCCGGCCGCGCCGCCGTACAGGCGTTCCATTTTGTCGAAGACGTTGAATTCATGCTTGTTCGCCCACCGCACCTTGAGCATTTTGGGGAACCGATTGGCCCGGCGGCTGATGTCTTCGCGCACGTAATCCATGAAATCGGCCTTGGAAACGAGCGGCTCGGTGATCGAGCGGCGCAAGTTCCGCAGCGCCTCGATCTCGCCGTCCAGCTCGCGGATCTTTTCCTGTACCTTGCCCGCTGCGTCGATCACCTTGGCGACCAGCGGATTGACGCCTCCGGCGCCGGTGTTTTGCGTGTTCATTTCTTCATTCATTGCTATTGCCCCTTCTGGCCTGTTGAAGTGCATCGTGCCGCCTGATCACGCGGTAGACGTGCGCGATAGAGCACCCATACTTGAGCGCGAGTTCCTTGACATTGGTGCCGTTGAATTCGGCGTGCATCTGGCGATTCCGCATCGCTGCGCGGGTGTTTTTTTCGATGGGGATATAAAGCATGCATCCCTGATAAACGTCCGTGATACCCTGGACGGCGAGCACGGCGTCTTCATTCGCCTGCTGCGCCGATCTGCCCGCCGCAATGAATTTGTCGGCGATGCTGTCGAGCAGCGATGCGAGGGTTTCATGCCACCCGCCGGGCGGGAATTTGTTCAGTTCCTGGTCCATCTGTGAAAGCCGAGCGCCTTGGATGGAGCAAGACTAGGGCTTTAACCTGCGTCACAACAGGAACCCGCGTTAATGAATTCGGCACCGCTGAAGCGGCAGGCAATGCGGGGGATGAAATGCCCCGGACGTGGGATCGGCAAGATCGCCAATCTGAGGCGTTCAAACTGTCCGGGGGTAGGGGTAGGTATGGGGCAGGCGGTTTAAATCGATTTATGACCGCTAAAACCGCCCCAAAGCATCGCAGGAATTCTTCGCCGAGAGCTACAATCTACACAAGTTGGGTCGGGGGGGCGAGCTGCCGTGATCGGTTTACAGTGCATGACCTGCGTTCACCTGCACGCTGTCGGGGCGGAAAGCGGGCAATCAGCGTGCGACGCCTTCCCGGTTGGCATTCCGTTCGAGATCCAGAGCGGCGTGTTCGACCATTCGAGGCCTTATCCAGGGGACAACGGCATCATGTATAGCCCTGAAGCGGGCGCAGAAGGCCTCGACATGAGCGAAGGCCAACTGGTCGACACCGGCACCGAGCAGGGCGACCGCCCCCTGATCTGACTCAAGGCAGGTTCGTTTCTGCGGGCGGCTCGCTGGCCAGATTCAGCCGCTGCGGGGTTTCGATCCCCTCGATGTGCACGGACAAATTGGCGGTGCCGATGGTGAACTGGAATTCACCGCCAGGCGGCAGGCTGATCAACACGGCGCCGCCATCTTCACCAATCTGGACCCGGCATTTCATGGTCCCCTTTGTCGGGTTGGGAACGGTGATGCCCATGCCCACCTGGAAGAGACCGTCCAGAAAGCTTCTGAATTTCTCATAGCTCATGCCTACGCCCTCGGTTATGCCTGCCTGCGGGTCTTGGTCCCGTGCACCCTGGCGAGGCCCGCCTCGGTGGCCTTGGTGAAGGCGACATAGGTTTCCACGTCGGAAAACTCGGCGCGCAACGCGGCATTGGTCCGCCATTCGGCCTTGCAGCGCGCTTCCACCGGCGGTGTGGTGGGGGCGCCGGCCGGGGCTGCCCTTGGCGGTACGCCCCTGACGAGACCCGCCTCGGCGGCTTTGGTGAAGGCGATGTAGGCTTCCACGTCGGAAAACTCGGAGTGCAGCGCGGCGTCGGCCTGCCATTCGGCCGCGCAGCGCGTTTCCGCCGGCTGGCCGGAGTGGCTTTTGGTAAAGGCGCGTTGGATGTTGCTCATGGTGAAACTCCTTATCGGTGGGTGAGACGGCGTTTCAGGCGGCGCGCCGGATGGCGAGCAGGCATTCTTCAAGATCATCGGCCAGGGCGTCCGCCTCGCGCGCCTTTTCGAGCGCGAGGATAAGGAGAGGGTGGATAGCGTGTCCTGGGTGCCCGTTGTCTCCGTCAAACGTAATCACGGAGTTGGCGAATAGCGCTTCGGTCGCTGTAAGGATCGCGCGTGTGTCCATCAGCCTCATGGTTATGGCTTCGCGGACTTGCTCAAGCTGATTCAGTTTGTTTTTCATAGCGTGGTCTCCCTTCGAGTGGTTGAAACGGCGTTTTCAGGCGGCGTGCCGCGCGACGATCAGGCTGCTCTCCAGCTCGTCGCTCAAGTCGTCAGCCTCGCGCGCCGCACTGAGCGCGATCATGACCAGGGCATGAATGTCGCCGCGTGCTTCGTCCGCGTGGGTTCCACGTCCGTCTTGATCCATGAGCAGCGCCTCGATTGCCGTGAGCACCGCCTTGGTTTCGTGCACCTTCAGGCTCAATTGGTTGTGGATTTGGGTGGGGGTGTGATGGGTGTTGCTCATGGTGTAACTCCTTCTCGGTGGCTGAAACGGCGTCCCATTTCCGGGGCGTCAGGTTGAGCGCAGCTTGGTTTTGCTGCGCGGGTGGGTTTTTCGGTATTCGGCCATCTTCTTGAAGGTGGCGATGACCTTCCTGGCGGTGGAGAAATCCAGGAAGCGAAGGCTGCTGACATGAAAATGACTATCCAGAAAATGCAGCATTCCGGTTTCGTCTTCGGTCCCCGCATACTTGCGCCACAGGCTGCGGATTTTGTTGAGCTGGGCCTCGGTGGCCCAGCCCCAGCGCTCGCCATACTGTGGAGCGTTCTGCACGGTCTGGAAGCCCAGCCGGCCCAGCTCTTCCATCGCCGCGGTGAAGCCCGCTCCGTCGAGGTCGTTGGAAGACGTGACGCCGGCCACGCGCTGCAGCATGGCGCGGTAATCCGGGTCGGTCATACCGAGGCGGCGCTGGGCGTGGTGAATGAGCTTGCTTTGTTCGCGGGTGATCATGACTCTCTCCCTATGCCGCCTTGCCATATAGTGCAGCCTGAGCGTTCAACACGGCCGCATTCAGTTTCATCCCCGGCTGCATTTTCTCGAAAGCCCGGATCACCCATGCCAGGGTGCGCAATCCACCGGACTGGCCCGGCCTGGCGCCGATTTTTTGAGCTGCACTGATCAGCGCAGCGTCTTCGTAGCCCTGCCATTGCATCCATATCTGAACGTCGTTTTCAGTCGTCTGCAGGTGCGGCTTGACCCCGGCGCGATTGATCAGGGCCGCGAACGGCTGTTTTTTGTCATTCAGAAGCGCGCCGTTCATCGTGGCATTGCCCATAAGAAACAAGGAGATTCCCGTCGAGTTGTATAGGCTGTGGAACACATCACCGCCTCGATTGCCGCCGGCCACGGTGAACTGGAATTCGTCAAGCAAGAGCATGTCGCCATCACCCAAGGTCTTCTTGATGATTCGCTTGGGATCGCCCGAAGGGCTTGGCGTCAGCCCCTGATCGTGGAGGGCTTCGACGATTTTTTCGAGAATGGCTTTTTCCGTTGTCTGGCCGGTCTCGAATTCGACATATACCGCCCCGCTGCTGCTTCGGGTCTTCGGAAACTGGCGGCAAAAGTTCTTGCCGGCAACGCTTTTGCCGATGCCGGGCTCGCCAGGCTGCACAACAATTCCGCCGATGCCCCATGCCAATTTGCAGGCTTCCTGCACAGCTACAAACGTTGGCGTCTGGGCCAGCCCGTCGCTGTCGCTGGCGATATCGCTTTCGACCCACTCCTGCAGGCGCACAAGCATGGCTTTCTTGTTGGCGTGCTGTCTCGCATCCCAGCCTTCCGTGTGCCCGCAGATCAGGCCAGATAGTGCGGCCGCGTCGAGGTCAAGTTTCTGTGCGAGTCCGGAAATCGTGTGATATCCACCAGCCATGCGGCGCTCGACCCGATTGACAATGTCGTCTTCCAAGTCGAGAACCGCGATCCACTTCGCGAGTTTCTCGAATGCCTCGGAGCGCTGATTGCTGGGAAGATCATCTTGCATTCCGTCTGGGGTTGCCCCGATCCGGTTAAGCGCGCGTAACGTGGGAAGGTCAACGCCGGTTTCATCTGCCAGGGTTCGCATGTCCGCGCCGGTGTTAAGCATGTGATGCCTCAAGCTGAAGATCAGATTCTTTTCCTGATCCGACAGGTGTTCAGGTAATACTGCGAAGCGCAGCTCCTTTTCCGGGTTGATCAGTAGATTCGGTCCTGTGATGTTTCCTGCTGGCATTGGAGTCCTCTTTCGATTCGTTTGCCTGGTCGCGGCGCTTGATGGGGAAGGGGTGGGCTATCGGCCCGCCCCTTGTTTTTTTGGAGTTTGCGGTTTGCCGATGAGCGCTTTCTCCTGCTCATGCCTGGAGAATTTTCGCGTGTGGATACGTTGACCCACGAAGCTGATGACTTCGCCGGTTTCACTGTCAACGTATTCGCCTGGCATGAGCTGGCGTTCCGCCGGCGGGGCGGGGGGCAAGCGCTTGGCACTTTGCCCCTGCCCATCCATGCGGACTCCGAGACTAATTACCGGCCCATCGAAGAGTGTTTCTGGCGCGGCTGGGCGGGCGGCCGTGTCGCGCGCCATCTCGGCAGGTATATCGAGTGGGACGGTCTCCTTTTTCAGGCTGCTGATGTGACTAAGCAGATTGCTTTTCCTGTTTGAGGCATCCCGTGCACCAGTCCGATCAAGAGGGTGATATACCCTGGCAAGCTCGATCAGGGCTGCGCCTTTAG
>JACDJB010003008.1_pt1 | contig 11457 bp, 10 predicted proteins | sample 7454121 | NCBI WGS metagenome assembly JACDJB01 (sample SAMN14253290, study PRJNA609438) | sludge metagenome | isolation source: sludge after 25d culture with pyrite | collected 2018-12-20 | reverse complement strand
GGTGTCGGGGTCATGACAGTTGAGCAACTGCATGACCTCGCCTTCGGCGATGGTGTTCGTGGTCTGCGCCATGATCTCCATGATGCGCATGTTGCCGACCTCGACCATCATCTCGAAGGATCGGGAATACAGGAAATCACCAACCAGCACACTGGCCTCGTTGCCCCAGATGGCGTTGGCGGTCTCGCGGCCGCGGCGCAGATCCGAGGCATCGACGACGTCATCGTGCAGGAGTGTCGCGGTGTGGATGAATTCCACGATCGCGGCCAGGTCGTGATGGCGCCGGCCGCCATAGCCGGCGGCGTGTGCGGCCAGCAGGACCAGCAAGGGGCGCAGGCGTTTGCCGCCGCTGTTGATGATATAGAGGCTCAGCTGATTGATCAGCAGGACGTCGGACCGCAGTCGGTCCTCAATGAGCTGGTTGACCGCCTGCATGTCCGCCGCCACCAGGTCGCGGACCTGGTCCAAGCTCATGAGGAGGCTGTCCTTTCGCAGTGGTTCGCGCATCGGCTGGGTTGACCTTAACCGCCTGGCCGGGGTCCCGGAGAGGCCCCGGCCTCGCAGGCGACGGGCCGCCTAGTGTAACCCCAGGTCCGTTTACAGACCAAGCGAATCCCGTTTGACCTGGGACCGTCCCGCCTATAGAATTGGCGCCCTTTCAGGGCTGTGGCGCGTGGCGCCCGGTCCACTGAAGCCGATTTGGGCAGGTTTTCGGAGATTTCGCGATGTATGCTGTGATCGTCACCGGCGGTAAGCAATACCGGGTCGCACCCGGCGACACCCTCAAGATCGAGAAGCTGGAGGCGGCCGCAGGCGATGCGGTGGAATTCGATCGCGTGCTCATGGTGGCCGACGGCGATGCCGTCAAGCTCGGCACGCCGTATGTGGCGGGCGGCAAGGTCAGCGCCACGGTGACAGCGCACGGTCGCCACGACAAGGTGATGATCGTCAAATTCCGCCGCCGCAAGCACTCCATGAAGCGTCAGGGGCACCGTCAGCACTTCACCGAGGTGCAGATTACCGGTGTTTCCGCGTAAGGCATTCGAACCAGAGGTAGGCAGCAATGGCACATAAAAAGGCAGGCGGCAGCTCGCGCAACGGTCGCGATTCGGAATCCAAGCGACTCGGCGTCAAGCGATACGGCGGCGAGCAGGTGGCCGCAGGCAATATCATCGTCCGTCAGCGCGGCACGCATTTCCACCCCGGCTTGAATGTCGGCTGCGGCAAGGACCATACCCTGTTCGCCAAGGCCGAGGGTAAGGTGCAGTTCATCACCCGTGGCGCGCGCAACCGCAAGTTCGTGGACGTGGTCGCCAGCGAGTAACGGTCCGGTCCGGAGCGGGAATTACGAGGCCCCGTCCTGGACGGGGCCTTTTGTTTTGGCGGCCACCGGACAGGTCGGTAACTTTCACCGCAAAGGACGCGAAGGCGCGCAAAGGAAATCTTAAAAAAACCCAAAGACTGCATATGCCACGGAAACACACGGAAATACACGGAATGCAAAACTCGCTGTATCCCCACCTTCCGTGTATTTCCGTGTGCTTCCGTGGCTGAAATGAATTTTAGGTTTACTACTCGTTAACGATTTTCCTTTGCGCGCCTTTGCGTCCTTTGCGGTAATAGTTCGAAGGCCCGGATCTGAACCAATCAACATGAAATTCATTGACGAAGCGACCATTCAGGTGGCGGCCGGTGACGGCGGCAATGGCTGCGTGAGCTTCCGGCGCGAGAAGTTCATCCCCTTTGGGGGGCCGAACGGTGGTGACGGTGGCGACGGTGGCAGTGTCTTCATGGTCGCCGATGAGAACATCAATACGCTGGTGGATTTCCGGTACGAGCGGCACTATCGGGCGCAGCGTGGCGAGAACGGCAAGGGCAGCAATTGTACCGGCAAGAAGGGCGACGACCTGACCATCCGCGTCCCGGTCGGCACCCTGATCTATGACAACGATACCGGCGAGCTGATTGCGGATCTGGTCACCGCCGGGCAGCCGCTGCGGATTGCGCAGGGTGGCTGGCATGGCATCGGCAATACCCGTTTCAAGAGTTCCACCAACCGTGCACCGCGGCAGTCGACGCCCGGCACGCCGGGCGAGCAGCGCGAGCTGCGCCTCGAGCTGAAGCTGCTGGCTGACGTCGGCCTGTTGGGCATGCCCAATGCCGGCAAGTCGACCCTGATCCGCGCCATCTCCGCGGCCCGGCCGAAGGTCGCCGATTACCCCTTCACGACGCTCTATCCCAACCTGGGTGTGGTGCGGCTGGCGCCGCACCGCTCCTTCGTCATGGCCGACATCCCGGGCCTGATCGAGGGCGCGGCCGAAGGTGCGGGCCTGGGCATCCAATTCCTGAAGCACCTGGCGCGTACGCGGTTGCTGCTGCACCTGGTCGATGTCGCGCCCTATGGCGGCAGCGGCGATCCGATCGACGACGCCCGCAAGATCGTCGCCGAGCTGGAGAAGTACAGCGCGGAACTGGCGGCCAAGGAACGCTGGCTGGTACTGAACAAGATCGACCAGCTGCCCGAAGAGGAGCGCGAGGCGCGTTGCCGGATGGTCGTGGACGGCCTGGGCTGGACGGGACCCGTCTTCAGGATCAGCGCCCTGAGCGCGCTGGGTACACAACAACTGGTGTACCGCATTATGGAGCACCTCGAGGCGCAGCCGCCCGCGTCGCCGGACCCGGTGACAGACGCAGTGCCCTTGGATTAACGTAGCGCCCCATGAACGCACGCGTGAAACTCGGTAACAGCCGCCGCTGGGTCATCAAGATCGGCAGCAGCCTGCTGACCAACGACGGTCGCGGCCTGGACACCGACGCCATCGCCGGCTGGGTGGAGCAGATGGTCGGGCTCAAGCAGTCCGGGCGGGAGCTGGTGCTGGTGTCGTCCGGTGCGGTCGCCGAGGGCATGTGCCGGCTGGGCTGGAAGAAGCGCCCGCGCGCGCTCCACGAATTGCAGGCCGCCGCTGCCGTGGGTCAGATGGGTCTGGTACAGGCCTACGAATCACGCTTTAAAAAACACCAGCTGCATACCGCCCAGGTACTGCTCACCCACGACGATCTCGTCGACCGACGCCGCTATCTGAATGCCCGCAGCACGTTGCGTACGCTGCTCAAGCTCAATGTCGTGCCGGTGGTCAACGAAAACGACACCGTCGCCACCGACGAAATCAAGTTCGGCGACAACGACACCCTGGCGGCGCTGGTCGCCAACCTGGTCGAGGCCGATCTGCTGGTGATCCTCACCGATCAGAAGGGCGTGTTCGACTGCGATCCGCGCCTGAATCCCGCTGCCAGGCTGCTCACCCAGGTCGCGGCCGACGATCCGGAGCTGGAACGCGTCGCCGGTGGCGGTGGCAGCGGGCTGGGGCGTGGTGGCATGATCACCAAGGTGCGCGCGGCCCGGCGCGCGGCCCGTTCGGGCGCCAGCACGCTGATCGTGTCCGGCCGCGAACCCGAGGTGCTGCGCCAGATCAGCGCCGGCGTTGAGGTCGGCACACTGCTGACGCCGGTGCAGGGCCCGATCGCCGCGCGCAAGCAGTGGCTCGCCGGGCAGATGACGGCGCGCGGGCGCCTCACCCTCGATGCCGGTGCGGTTACGGTGCTGCGCCAGTCGGGCCGCAGCCTGCTGCCGGTCGGCGTGACGGCGGTGGACGGCGGCTTCAAGCGCGGCGAGCTGGTGGTGTGCGCGGGGCCGGACGGCACCGAGGTCGCCCGCGGCCTGGTGAACTACAGCGCCGAGGAGGCCCGGCGCATCATCGGCCAGCCCAGCGATCGTATCGAGGCCATCCTCGGCTACGTCGATGAGCCGGAGCTGATCCATCGGGACAATCTGGTGTTGGTGTGAGGCGTGAGGCGTAAAAGACAAACCCTTTTTAGCCACGGAAACACACGGAAAAACACAGAAAAATTCAATGAGCAAAATCCCGGGTTGTGAGCAAATGGGTTGATTGCCGGGCTTTTACATCAGGCGTTTTCCGTATTGTTCTGTGTGTTTCCGTGGCCAGAGATGGTTTTTATTTTTCTGGGCCTGCTGACCGATTGACAGGGGTATATGCGGCCTGCGGCTGCGAACGGTGCGGCAGATCGCGGTTCATGGCCAGTGCTTCGGGGCAGCCTCTTGGCGTACGCGCCTCACCTTCAGGCCGCTCCGACAAGGTATGTCAAAGCATTTGGTTAAGATCACCCGATTTTTCCGTGGATTCCGTGGCTAGGGTCTTTTCCTTCGCGTCCGTTTGCAGTCGCAATGTCTTTCCCTGACCAGGCACAAAAAAAACCGGCCAGTGGCCGGTTTTGAGTGTCTGAAGGCCGGGCGCCCTCAGCCAGTGGCCAGCGCTTTGAGACGCGCATTCAGGCGACTCTTGTGGCGCGCGGCCTTGTTCTTGTGGATGAGACCCTTACGTGTCATGGCGTCGATCACCGGCACGGCAGCGACATAGGTGGCACGGGCAACGTCGGCGTCGCCGGCGGCGAGAGCCTTGACCGTCTTCTTGATCTCGGTGCGCAGTTTGGAGCGCTGGCTGGCATTCAGGGCGCGATGCTTCTCCGCCTGGCGGGCGCGCTTCCTCGCTTGTGCAGTGTTGGCCAAGATACGACTCCTTAATGCGTGGGCCTGAAAGGAGGCGTACTATGCGGATTTTTGCGCCGCTTGTCAACGCCGGGGCAGTGCCCGCGCGGACCCCCTGCGGGTCCCGGCGGGGCACCGTGCGTAAGCTTTAAAGACATACGATTTCAATTACATAACACCATTACACGGGGTCGGTCATGGGGCGAGGTTTGGTCCGGGATACGGCGGTTGTCAGTGCCATGACGCTGCTGTCGCGGATCCTGGGGTTCGTGCGCGATCTGATCCTGGCGCGCGTCTTCGGGGCCGGCTTGGCGATGGACGCCTTCTTCGTGGCGTTCAAGATCCCCAACTTCCTGCGTCGGCTGTTCGCCGAAGGTGCCTTCTCGCTGGCCTTCGTGCCGGTGATCGGCGAGTACCGCGCCCAGCGCGACCTGGACGAGGTGCGCACGCTGGTCAGCCGGGTGGCCGGCACACTCGTCGGCATCCTGGTGGTCGTCAGCATCCTCGGCATCCTCGGTGCGCCGATCGTGGCAGGCCTGTTCGCGCCCGGCTTCCTGGACGAACCGGAGAAGTTCGAGCTCACCGTGCGCATGCTGCGGGTGACCTTCGCCTACATCCTGTTCATCTCGCTCACGGCGTTTGCCAGCGGCATCCTCAACACCTACGGGCGCTTCGCCGTCCCGGCGTTTGCGCCGGTGCTGCTGAACGTCGTGCTGATCGCGGCCGCCTGGTGGGTGGCGCCGCACCTCGAGACACCGGTCATGGCGCTGGCCTGGGCGGTGACCGTCGGCGGTGTGGCGCAACTGCTGGTCCTGCTGCCGGCGCTCAGAACACTGCGCCTGCTGGTCCGGCCGCGCTGGGGCTGGCGCCACGCGGGGGTGCAGCGCATCCTGAAACTGATGGGCCCGGCGGTGCTGGGCTCGTCGGTCGCGCAGATCAACCTGCTCCTGGACACCCTGATCGCCTCGTTCCTCGTCACCGGCAGCGTCAGCTGGCTGTACTACTCCGACCGGATGGTGGAGTTTCCGCTGGGTGTGTTCGGCATCGCACTGTCGACCGTGATCCTGCCCAGTCTGTCGCGCACCCACGCCCAGGCCGAGCCGCAGGTGTTCCGGCGCATCCTCGACCAGGCGTTGCGCTGGGTGGTGCTGCTGGGGACACCGGCGGCGCTGGGGCTGCTGCTGCTGTCCGGGCCGATCATGGTGGCACTGTTTCAGTACGACCAGTTCGGGGCCCATGATGCACGGATGGCGGCACTCAGTCTGATGGCCCTGTCGCTGGGACTGCCGGCCTTCATTCTGGTCAAGGTGTTGGCGCCTGCCTTTTATGCGCGGCAGGACACCCGCACCCCGGTGCGCATCGCCATTATCGCGATGATTGCCAATATGGGGCTGAACTTCGCCTTCGTGCTGCCCATGCTGTACCTCGATATCCCCGGGCCGCATGCCGGTCTGGCGCTGGCGACCGCAATCTCGTCGTGGCTGAATGCCTATCTGCTGTACCGCGGGCTGCGTGCCGAGGGGGTCTACGCGCCCCTGTCAGGTTGGCGGCCAGTGCTGCTGCGGGTGCTGGTCGCGGGCCTGCTCATGGGTGTGCTGCTCTGGTACGGCGCCAGCGATCTGCAGCTGTGGCTCGATCGGGCCGGCACGCACCGGCTGCTGAATCTGGGCCTGCTGATCCTGTTGGCCGGGGTGGTCTACCTCGGGGTGCTGCAGCTCCTCGGTCAGAACCTGCACCTGCTGTGGCGTCGCCCCGACGCCTCTCGCCCGGAAGAATGACAAGTCCTGGCAGTGCCTTATAATCACGCCTCGGGTGAGGGGCGTGCGGCTCCTCGGACAGTGGGATGGCATGCGATTAATCCGCGGTGTGCATAATCTGGGTCCGGCACTGCGGGGCTGCGCCGCCACCATCGGTAATTTCGACGGTGTGCATCGCGGGCATCAGGCGGTGCTGGGGCAACTGGCCGAGCGGGCCGCCGAGCTGGGTTTGCCGACGACGGTGATCCTGTTCGAACCCCAGCCGCAGGAATACTTCGCACCCGAGCAGGTGCCGCCGCGGCTGACGCGCCTGCGCGAGAAGCTGGTCGCGTTGCAGTCCCTGGCGGTCGATCGGGTGTTGTGCCTGCACTTCGACCGGCGGCTCGCGGAGTTGCCCGCCGACGACTTCATCCAGCGGGTGCTGATCGACGGTCTGGGGGTGCGCTACCTGGTGGTGGGCGACGACTTCCGCTTCGGCAAGGGTCGCCGCGGCGACTTCGATCTGCTGGTGCAGGCCGGCCGCCGTGCGGGGTTCCCGGTGGTGAACATGCACAGCTTCGCACTCGGCGGCGCGCGGGTGAGCAGCACCCGCATCCGCGCGGCGCTGAGCAGCGGCGATCTGGAGGCCGCGGCACAGATGCTCGGCCGGCCCTATCGGATGCTGGGCCGGGTCGCGCACGGCGACAAGCGCGGCCGTACCATCGGCTTTCCGACCGCGAACCTGTTCCTGCACCGCCGCAGTACGCCGGTGCAGGGCGTGTTTGCCGTGGAGCTGCACGGACTGGACACCGAGCCACTGTACGGCGTCGCCAATGTCGGCACCCGCCCGACCGTGGACGGCACCCGCAGCCTGCTGGAGGTGCACCTGTTCGATTTCAGCGCCGACATCTACGGCCGCCAGGTGGCGGTGGATTTCATGCACAAGATCCGCGCCGAGAAGAAGTTCGCATCGTTCGACGAGCTGAAGCTGCAGATCCAGCGCGATGTCGAACAGGCGCGGGCATTCTTTCTGGGGCGGAGTCGGAGTCTTAACCACGAAGGACACGAAGGACACGAAGGACACGAAGGACACGAAGGACACGAAGGACACGAAGGAAATATCTAGGAACCCCTACGGCCTCCTCAGTGAGCGCGATCCGGAACGTCTCGACGCCGTCTGAGCTCGATGGGTTTTGTTTAAGATACCTTCGTGTCCTTCGTGTCCTTCGTGGTTAAAGTAGGTTTTTCCCGTAATCGAGACCAAACGAACAACCAGGACACCGATGTGGCCGAGTATAAAGATACACTGAACCTGCCGAGTACGGCCTTCCCCATGAAGGGCAATCTCGCCAACCGTGAGCCCGAGATGCTCGCGCATTGGGATGCGATCGGACTCTACCGCCTCATGCGCGAGGCAGGGGAGGGGCGGCCACGCTTCGTGCTGCACGACGGTCCACCGTACGCTAACGGCGAGATCCACATCGGCCATGCAGTCAACAAGATCCTCAAGGACATCATCGTCAAGAGCAAGACGCTGTCCGGCTTCGATGCGCCCTACGTGCCGGGCTGGGACTGCCACGGTCTGCCGATCGAGCTGAACGTGGAGAAGAAGATCGGCAAGGCTGGCCACAAGGTCGATCATGCCGCCTTCCGCACCGCCTGCCGCGCCTATGCCGCCGAGCAGGTGGCGAAGCAGAAGGCCGACTTCATCCGTCTGGGTGTCAGCGGCGACTGGGAGCATCCCTACCTCACCATGGACTTCCGGTTCGAGGCCGACATCATCCGCGCACTCGGCCGGGTCGCGGCCAACGGCCATCTGACCAAGGGCTTCAAGCCCGTCCACTGGTGCACCGACTGCGGCTCGGCTCTGGCCGAGGCGGAAGTGGAATACGAGGACAAGACCTCGCCCGCCATCGACGTGCGTTTCGCGGTGCTGGACGATGAGGCGCTGTTGTCGCGTTGTCGGGTCGAGCAGGCCGCGGAAGGCTCCGGTCCTCTGTCAGTGGTGATCTGGACCACCACGCCCTGGACCCTGCCGGCGAACCGTGCGGTGGCACTGCACCCGGAGCTGGACTATGTGGTCGTCCAATGCGACGGCCCCCAGGGTATCGAACGCCTCGTGCTGGCCGATGCGCTGTACCAGCAGGCATTGGAACGCTACGGTATCAGCGACTACCGGGTGATCGGCAACTGCACGGGCGCCGACCTCGAAGGCCTGAAACTACAGCACCCGTTCTACGCACACGAGGTGCCGATCATCCTCGGCGACCACGTCACGACGGAGGCCGGTACCGGCGCCGTGCATACCGCGCCCGGCCACGGTCAGGACGACTACGTCGTTGGTCGGCGCTATGGCATCGAGGCCGATAATCCGGTTGGTGCGGATGGCCGCTTTCTGCCGGATACCGAACTCTTCGCCGGCCAGCACGTGTTGTCGGCGAACGACGCCGTCATCGAGACGCTCAAGTTGCGCGGCACGCTGGTGCACGAGGAGAAGATCCGCCACAGCTACCCGCATTGCTGGCGGCACAAGACCCCGATCATCTTCCGTGCCACGCCGCAGTGGTTCATCGGCATGGACCACAACGGCCTGCGTGCCAATGCGCTGCAGGAGATCCAGCAGGTCCAGTGGCTGCCGGGCTGGGGCCGGGCGCGCATCGAGGGCATGGTCGAGAAGCGGCCGGACTGGTGCATCTCGCGGCAGCGTACCTGGGGTGTGCCCATCGCGCTGTTCGTGCACCGGCAGACGGGCAAGCTGCATCCGGATACCCCGCGGCTGATCGAAACAGTCGCCCTGGCCGTCGAGCGTGCGGGCATCGATGCCTGGTTCGAGCTCGATGCCGCCGACCTGCTGGGAGACGAGGCGGCCGAGTACGACAAGGTCACCGATACGCTGGACGTCTGGTTCGATTCGGGCGTGACCCATCACGCCGTGCTCGACCGCCGCCCGCAGCTGGGTCGCCCCGCCGATCTCTATCTGGAAGGCTCCGACCAGCACCGCGGCTGGTTCCAGTCCTCGCTGTTGACCTCGGTGGCGATGACCGGTGCGGCGCCGTACCGCAGCGTCCTGACCCATGGCTTCACCGTCGATGCCAAGGGTCAGAAGATGTCGAAGTCCAAGGGCAATGTGGTCGCGCCGCAGAAGGTGGTCAACAATTTGGGTGCCGACATCCTGCGCCTGTGGGTGGCTGCCACCGACTATCGCGGCGAGATGCATGTCTCGGACGAGATCCTCAAGCGCACTGCTGATGCCTACCGCCGCCTGCGCAACACGGCGCGCTTCCTACTCGCCAACCTCAATGACTTCGATCCGCTGGAACATGCGCTCGCGCCAGAGCAGATGCTGCTGCTGGATCGCTGGGCGGTGGAGCGCGCGCGGCGGCTGCAGCACGATATCAGGCGTGCCTACGAAGACTACGAATTCCATGTCATCTATCAGCGGGTACACAACTTCTGCGCCGTGGACATGGGCAGCTTCTATCTGGATGTCATCAAGGACCGCCAGTACACCTGCCAGACCGACAGCGTGGCACGCCGCTCGGCGCAGACGGCCATGTACCTCATCGTCGAGACATTGGTGCGCTGGTTCGCGCCCATCCTGAGCTTCACCGCCGACGAGATCTGGCGCCACATCCCCGGCGAACGTCAGCAGTCGGTGTTCCTCGAGACCTGGTTCGAACTGCCACAGATGTTGCTCGCCGGCGAGCCGGAAGGTGCGCGCTTCGGCATGGATTTCTGGGGGCAGGTGATCGCGGTGCGCGAGGCGGTCGCGAAAGAGCTGGAGCGTCTGCGCGTGGCCGGTGACATCGGCTCGTCGCTGGACGCCGAGGTCGATCTCTATTGCGGCCGCGAGATCCACGACCTGCTGCTGCGCCTGGAGGATGAACTGCGCTTTGTGCTGCTGACTTCGTATGCGCGCGTACACCTGGTCATGAACCCGCCCGAGCACGGCGAGCACATCACTCTGGCCTCGGGTGACGAGGTCTGGATCACGGTCGCACCGAGCGGGCATGCGAAGTGCGTGCGCTGCTGGCACCATCGTGAGGATGTCGGTCGGCATGCCGGGCACCCCGAACTGTGCGGACGCTGTGTCGAGAACGTTGCCGGCGATGGTGAGCGGCGCTGTTATGCCTGAGGCGGCCGCTGCGCGTTCGGCGTTGCGCTGGTTATGGTTGTCCGCATTCGTGGTCGTCCTCGATCAGGTCACCAAGGTCTGGGCGGAGGCGGCGCTGCAGGGCCGCGGCCCGATCGAGCTGCTGTCCTGGTTCAACCTGACCCTGGCCTACAATACCGGCGCGGCCTTCAGCTTTCTCGCCAGCGCCGGCGGCTGGCAGCGTTTTCTGTTCATCGGTATCGGTGCGCTGGCAATGCTGATCATCGTCCTGTGGCTGCGTCGCCTGTCGGCGCACGAGCGGCCGACGGCCAGCGGGCTGGCACTGATCCTGGGCGGCGCGATCGGCAACGTCATCGACCGCGCCCTGTACGGTCACGTGATCGACTTCATCGACTGGCACTACGGCGGCTGGCATTGGCCGGCCTTCAACATCGCCGACTCGGCCATCACCGCCGGCGCGGTGCTGGTGGTGCTGGCCGGGCTGCGGAGGCGTCCCGCGGGCGGTGCGGCGTGATCCCAAAAACGGTATTCGCCACGGAAGCCATTGAAATGAGTTCTCCAGAATGATTCATCCCTCGCAGATCCAGCCGGGCAGCCGCGTACGCCTGCACCTCGCCATCCGGCTCGCCGACGGCACGGTGGCGGAGAGCAGCTTCGACGACGAACCGTTGGACATCGTCATCGGTGCCGGCACACTGGTACCGGGGCTGGAGCTGGCGCTCTATGGTCTGCGCCCCGGCCAGCGTCAGACCGTGACGCTGCACCCCGAGCAGGCCTTCGGGACACACGACCCGGAGGCGGTCGGCTGGCTGCCCCGCGACCGGTTTCCGGCGGACATGAACCTCGAGCCCGGTGCACTGGTCGGTTTCACCGGCGCCGGGGACTCCGAGAACCCCGAGGCCGAAGAGGTCGCGGCCCTGGTGATCGCCGTCGAGGCGGAACGGGTGCAGATCGATTTCAACCACCCCCTGGCCGGCAAGCCCATCATCTTCGAGTCGGAAATCCTCTCCGTGGAGCCGCCGGGAGTGGAGTGAGTGAGGCGT
>JACDJB010003006.1_pt1 | contig 11461 bp, 9 predicted proteins | sample 7454121 | NCBI WGS metagenome assembly JACDJB01 (sample SAMN14253290, study PRJNA609438) | sludge metagenome | isolation source: sludge after 25d culture with pyrite | collected 2018-12-20 | reverse complement strand
CCATTTCCAGACGGTGCTGGTGCGGGGCGGGCGGCTTGAGCATGACCACGATTCAAACACAAAGCCCCCAACTCGTGGGGGCTTTGTCAGCAGTCTGACGGGCCGCGTGAGCGGCCCTTGTCATTTCTGGCGGCTACTTGCCGCTCCGGGTTAGACTCGAACGGCATCGCCAATTCAACGGGCCGCCTCGGATGAACAGTTTCGCCTCACACTACGCGTTGTTTCTGGTCGAAGCTTTCACGCTCGTGCTGGCCGCCATCGCCCTTGTCTCTGCGCTGGTCGCGATGTCGCGCCGCAAGGGCCAGCACCTCGGCGAAATCGCGGTCACCGACGTCAACCGCCAGATCGAAGCGGCCGGCGACCGCATCGAGGCGTTGCGGCTTTCCAGACCGGCCTACAAACGCCTGCTCAAACAGCGCAAGTTCGAACGCAAGGCGCGTCGGCAGCAGGCCGAAGCCGCGCCCTGCACCTATCTCATCGACTTCAAGGGCGACATCCGGGCCTCGGCCATCACGGCGCTGCGCGAGGAAGTCACCGCCATCCTGCAAGTGGCCCAGCCCGGCGACACCGTGCTGCTGCGACTGGAAAGCCCCGGCGGCATGGTCAACCGCTACGGCCTGGCCGCCGCCCAACTGCTGCGCCTGCGCGATGCCAGGCTGCCGCTCACTGCCCTGGTCGACACCGTGGCCGCCAGCGGCGGCTACCTCATGGCCGCCGTCGCCGACAGGATCGTCGCCTCGCCGTTTGCCCTCGTCGGCTCCATCGGCGTCATCGCGCAGATTCCCAACTTCCACCGCTGGCTGCAGGCGCGCAACATCGACTGGGAACAGTTCACCGCCGGGCAATACAAGCGCACCGTCACCGTCTTCGGCGAGAACACCGACGACGGCCGCGCCAAGCTGCGCGAGGAACTGGAGGAAATCCACACGCGTTTCCGCGACTTCGTGCACGAGCGCCGCGCCGGTCTCGACATGGACAAGGTCGGCACCGGCGAAGCCTGGCTTGGCAGCCAGGCGCTGGAGCTGGGCCTGGTGGACGAACTCGCCACCAGCGACGACGTCATCCGCGCCGCCTGCGCGCGGGGCCGCGTGCTGCGCGTGCGCTACCAGCGCAAGCTCACGCTGCCCGAGCGGGTGCGGGTGCAAGCGCAGGCGGCGTGGGACGGGATCTGGCAGCCGCCGGGGCCGCTGGGGTGAGGTGTGGCTTCCCGGCCGATGGCGCGGTGAGCTGTGCGAAAATCCCCCTCTAATAAGAACCGCGAGGGGAGCGGTGTTGAGCCAGCTATTGATCAACAAATACCTGGGCGAGCTTGCCACGCTCAGGAAGGTGTCGGGCACGCGCACCGACATTCCCGACGAGAAGGCCCGCGCCGCTAGCCAGTCGCCCAAGGCGATGCTCAAGGCCGACAAGGATGCCGGCTGCATTCAGCTCGACAGCGAAACCACGCTCGCCGGCATTCCGCCCGAAACCTGGGACTACAAACTCGGCAACCGCTCGGCGCAGGAATGGATCCTCGACCAGTACAAGGAAAAGAAACCCAAGGACCCGACCATCCGCGAGAAATTCGACACCTGCCGCTTCGTTGATTACAAGGACAAGGTGATCGATCTGCTGATGTGGGTGACGACGGTGAGCGTGCGGACGGTGGGGATCACCAATGCCATGATCGCAGCCGTGCGCTAGAAACTGAAAATATAAGCATGTGTAGTTCCGCCAGCTCGGATTCAGATACCGACAACTTCGCCCCACGCTGCCTTTCACTCGATCTTGAGGTAGGAGTGGACGATTCCCGTATCCATCAATTTGCTGCGGTTCGGGGTGACACAAATCAAGCATATGACTTCCAGAAAGGGAATCTGGATGAAGCCTTAGCGGGGCTCGACTCATTTGCCGAAGGCGTGACCTTTCTACTTGGCCATAATGTGGTGGCATTCGACCTGCCACATCTAGAGGCAGCCAAGCCCGACTTGCGGCTGCTGAAGTTGCCCGCAGTGGATACCTTGCGGCTTAACCCTTTGGCTTTCCCGCGCAATCCGTATCACCACCTTGTTAAGCACTATCAGGATGGGCAACTCAAACGCGGGCGACGGAATGATCCTGAACTTGATGCGCGACTGACGCTGGACGTGTTCCGCGATCAGCATGGTGCGCTGCTCAACCTCAACGAGTCGGCACCGGATCTGTTGATCGCTTGGCATTGGCTAACAACGTCGGATGACAGCGTTTCGGGTCTGAACGCATTTTTCACAAAGCTTCGCCGCAAGTTGCGCCCAACAGATACCGATGCTTTGGCGGCTTTCGAAAGATGCCTGGCGGGTCAGGCATGCATCACGGCAACCCGGGAAATCCTGGCTGATGAGCACAGCCAAGGGTGGCCGTTGGCGTATACCTTGGCTTGGCTGTCGGTGGCTGGGAGCAACTCGGTCATGCCGCCTTGGGTCCGTCATCAATTTCCTTTGGCGGGGGCATTGGTCCGTCGCCTACGTGACACAGCCTGTGTTGACCCGGCGTGCACATGGTGTCGGGAGCATCACGACGCCAGAAAGGAACTGACGCGCTGGTTCGGCTTCAAGGATTTTCGGCCTGAACCGACGGATAAAGACGGTCGGCCGCTGCAGCAGTCTATTGTGGAAGCAGCCATGGCCGGAAGACATGTGCTGGGAATCTTACCGACCGGCACCGGTAAATCCTTGTGTTATCAGATTCCAGCGCTGTCTCGCTTCGAGAAAACAGGCGCGTTGACGGTGGTGATTTCTCCGCTTGTTGCGTTGATGGCCGATCAGGTCGCCGGTCTGGAGGCGCGGGGGATTACAAGCTGCATTTCAATCAACGGTCTGCTCTCCATGCCCGAACGTGCAGATGCTTTGGATAAGGTACGGCTGGGCGACGTGGGGATTTTGATCGTATCGCCCGAGCAATTGCGCAGCAGGGCCTTGCGCAAGGTGTTGGATCAACGTGAGATCGGTGCCTGGGTGTTGGATGAGGCGCACTGTCTTTCCAAATGGGGGCACGACTTCAGGCCGGACTACCGATACGTAGGACGTTTCATTAAGGAACGGGCCGGCGTGGGCCCGGTTCCTCCGGTGCTTTGCCTGACTGCGACGGCTAAACCTGATGTGGTTGCAGACATTCTGGCTCACTTCAAGGACAAGCTCGATATTGAGCTTCAGTTGTTTGACGGCGGTGCAAGCCGGACCAATCTGGAGTTCGCCGTGGTGCCCACCACGGCACCTGAAAAGTTCGGCCACATTCATCAGATCCTGCTTGCGGACCTGCCACCGGGCATGCCGGGCGGTGCGATTGTGTATTGCGCGACGAAAAAGCGCACCGAAGAGGTCTCCGCATTCTTGCAGGAGAAGGGCATTGCTGCGGGCCACTTTCATGCCGGCTTGCAGCCAGAAACAAAAAAGAACACACAGGCAGCGTTCATTCGGGGGGGTTTGCGGGTCATCGCCGCAACGAATGCGTTTGGCATGGGTATCGATAAGCCGGATGTAAGGCTGGTCATCCATGCAGATATTCCTGGCTCACTGGAAAACTATCTCCAAGAGGCAGGACGAGCGGGTCGTGACCGCGAGATGGCACGTTGTGTCTTGCTGTATACGCCCGATGACGTGGAAAGGCAGTTTGGAATGTCTGCCCGCTCTCGGCTTACCCAGAGGGAAATTCAATCCATCCTGAAGGCGCTGCGGAATCTGGATCGAAAAAAGCGATTGGGTGGCGAGGTGGTGGCCACGCCTGGGGAAATTCTTGCGGAAGAGGAGGACGCAGCTTTCCAGCGAGATCAGGCGACTGACGATACAAGGGTACGCACGGCCATCGCCTGGCTCGAAGAGGCGGTGCTGCTTACGCGTGAAGAAAACCGGGTGCAGATCTTCCCGTCATCCCTGCGCGTAGCCACAGTGGCTGAAGCTCAGGCAAAACTCACGAAGCAATCCATGCTGGAAGACTACCGTCGCCAGCTATTGGCCGTAGTGGATGCGCTTATCGCTGCGGATGCCGACGAGGGGATCTCGACAGATGAGTTGATGGGTATTTCCGGCATGACTGCCGACAAGGTGCGCGCTGCCCTTTACGACCTTGAAAAGCTCGGTATTGCCAGCAATGACACCGCATTGACCGCTTTTGTGCACGTGGGAGTCGACCGCACGTCGCAGAAGCGATTTGCGGAAGCCAGTGAGTTGGAAGTCGCACTTATTAACGAATTTCGAGTTTCGGCGCCAGATTTGAACAAGGGCGAAACATCCATTTTGCATCTTCGCCATGCAGTACAGCATTTGAAGGACGCGGGGCATCAACACGTTCTTCCGGAAACGGTCTTGAGAATACTTCGGGGCCTCGCGAGCGATGGCAGGAGTGAAGAGGGTGGGTTAGGCAGTTTGCGCTTGCGTAGCCTGGACGCAGAAACAGTGCAGGTGACCTTGCAGCGTGAGTGGGGCGCGTTGGAAAAGACAGCTCGTTTGCGGCGTACCGCTGCCGAGCATCTGCTCGTGCACTTGCTAAGTTGCTTGCCACACAACGCGCGCGGAACGGACCTGCTGGCGGAGACCACCCTCGGCAAGCTTAATGAAGCCATTGAGGCTGACTTGTTGCTCAAGGCAGAGCTGAAGGAGCCGTCCCGACTATTGGATCGCGCGCTTTTGTGGCTGCATGAGCAGGAGGTGATCCGGCTCAACAAGGGGCTGGCTGTTTTCCGCCCGGCCATGACGATCAACCTTGGACAAGACAAGCGTGGGTTTGTGAAGGCAGACTTTGAACCGCTGAAGCTGCACTACATGGAACAAATTATCCAGATTCATGTAATGGCGGAGTATGTGCAGCGTGGTCTGAAGGCAATGGCAGATGCACTGCGTCTGGCCATGGATTATTTCAGCCTCAGCCAGGAATCGTTCCTGAAGCGCTGGCTCCCCGGGCGAGAGAAGGAGCTGGCTCACCAGACCACGCCAGCCTCCTGGCGCGCCATCGTTGAGTCTCTCAACAATCCAGACCAGCAGCGTATCGTCGCCGATGACCGGGAACAGACCAATGTACTGGTGCTGGCGGGACCCGGGTCAGGGAAGACCCGAGTCCTGGTTCATCGCATTGCGTACCTCGTACGCGCACGACGCGAGAATCCGCGCGGCATTCTCGCGCTTGCCTATAACCGGCATGCGGCGGTGGAGATACGGCGGCGCTTGGCAGACTTGATCGGGGATGACGCCCGGGGCGTGACTGTGTTGACCTGCCACGCATTCGCCATGCGCCTGGTTGGCGCCAGTTTTGCTGGTCGGGCGGAGCGCGTGGATGGCGATGCCTTTAAGGAAGTCATGCAGGAGGCCGTGGCACTTTTGAAAGGCAATGATCTGCCGGAAGAAGATGCAGATGAGCAACGCGGTCGCCTGCTGGCTGGATTTCGCTGGGTTCTTGTGGACGAATACCAGGATATTGGGCCGGACCAATATGAACTGATTTCCGCCATTGCTGGGCGTGCCCTGGCAGACGAAGAGGGCAAACTCACGCTGTTTGCCGTGGGCGACGACGACCAGAACATCTATGCCTTTGACGGCGCATCGGTGGAGTTTATCCGTCGCTTTGAGTCGGATTACGTCGCTAGGCCGGGTTACCTGACGGAGAACTATCGGTCTACTGGCCACATCATTGCGGCGGCCAATCGGATGATTGATCTTGCAGAAAACCGAATGAAAGCGGGTCATCCGATCTCGGTGGACCGGGCGCGCCGCAAGGAAGCACCGGGCGGCGCGTGGCAAGAGATCGACCCCATCTCGCAAGGCAGGGTTCAGCTCTTGGCAGCGGGGGCCAATGCCATGACGCAAACCATGGCAGTGATGGCGGAGCTCGTCCGGCTTTCTAAGTTGGATCCGAATTGGGATTGGTCGAGCGTCGCCGTAATTTCCCGCGAGTGGAAATTTCTTGAACCCGTGCGCAGCTATTGCGAGATGCACCAGATCCCTGTGCATATGGCAGACGAGGAGACTGCACAATTATGGCGCCTGAGGGAGACGCAGTCCCTGGTGGCGTGGTTGAAGGATGATGAAACCAAGCTGCTCGATCTTGAGGCAATCGTCGGCTGGCTGGACAAACAGGACGACGGCCCGTGGTGGGCATTGTTGCGCGCGGCTGTGGCCGAATACGCACTTGAGACAAATAGCGCAGAGTTGCCCATAGAGCATTTTCTGGAGTGGTTGGCGGAATGGGGGCGTGAAGTCAGGCGCCGTCAAACCGGCCTAATGCTGCTTACTGCTCATCGCGCCAAAGGGCTTGAGTTTGACCATGTGGCGGTGCTCGATGGCGGGTGGGACAAAGTAGGCAAGGACGAGGACCGCGACGCGCCACGGCGCCTGTTCTATGTTGCGATGACACGCGCGCGCAACACGCTGACATTGGCACGCATGAATGGCGGTAGGAATAGCCTGTTAGATACGCTCGTGGGCGATCCAAGCACCCTGAGTCGAGACCCTCCCGACGCGCAAGACCCACCCCCCGAGCTTCGACGGCGCTTTGTGCGCTCGACACTTGGGGATATCGACCTGGGGTTTGCCGGCCGCTACGCGCAAAAAAGCCTGGTACACAAGACAATCGCAGCGTTGGCTACAGATGCCCCGTTGATGCTTCGTCAGCGGGAAGGGCGGCTGGAGCTGGAGGATGTCGATGGGCAGACGGTCGGCCGAATGGCTAGAAATTTTGCGATTCCGCCTGGAACAGAATTTCTTTCTGGACGCGTCGTTTCAATCATCGTGCGCAAGCGAGATGATTCGGGGGCGATGTATCAGGATCAGTGCCGCTGTGACAGATGGGAAGTGGTTGTGCCCGAACTCGTGTTTTCGCCTAAGCCATAGTGGCTTTTGGTTGCGACGATTGGGTTTTGCCAGGCCAGTGGAATTAACAGAGCCAGCTTCATATTACCTGACGAACCGGTGACAAGCATCCTGGCCTGGCGAAGGTCTTCCCCCATGCCCCCGAACCCCAAGACCCGCATGCACGAAACCTTTTTCACCAGCACCGAAGGCCGCATGCTGGGCGTCGGCCCGGCGCTCACGGGTCTGATGCTGCTGGCGTTCTGGATCGGTGGCATCTGTATCCGGACCGCATTCTTCCCTACGCGATCATGGCCGGGCTCACCGCACCCGCCGCTCCACCGTCAGCACATCCCCTGTCGCATCCACCACCGCATACAACCGGGGCTGCGGGCGGCCGGCCCAGTCGGGGGCGGGCAGGGGGCTGTCCAGATAGATGACTTGGGCGCCGTCGAGCTGGCGTTCCGCCTGGCCGTGGGCCAGCAGCTCGTTGAGGGCGGCGATGCTGATGCCGCGTTGCTTCATGCGGCTGAAGGCCAGGGGGCTGATCTTTCCGAGTTTCATGCTGGGCTCTCCTGTAGGTTCGGCGTGCGGACACGCATTGGTTTTTTCCACCGGGGTCTTTATACTGTATGTGCGTACAACTGTATATAAATACAGTAAAGAAAGGAAGCCCCATGCGTGGCCTCACCCCCAGACAGGAAGAAATCCTTGCCCTGATCCGCGAATGGATCGACACCACCGGCCTGCCGCCGACGCGGGCGGAAATCGCCGAGCGCTTCGGTTTCAGTTCGCCGAATGCGGCGGAGCAGCATCTCAAGGGGCTGGCCAAGAAGGGTGCGCTGGAGCTGGTGCCGGGCACCTCGCGCGGCATCCGGCTGGCGGGCGGCGGGGGGCTGCCGCTGGTGGGGCGGGTGGCGGCGGGCAGCCCGCTGCTGGCGCAGGAGCACATCGAGCGGCACGTACAGGTGGAGGCGGCGCTGTTCGCCCCGCGCGCGGATTACCTGCTGCGCGTGCGCGGCATGAGCATGAAGGGCATCGGCATCCTGGACGGCGACCTGCTGGCGGTGCACAAGACGGCCGAGGCCAGGAACGGCCAGGTGGTGGTGGCGCGCATCGGCGACGAGGTCACGGTCAAACGCCTGGACAGGCGCGGCGGCAGCGTGCGCCTGCTGCCGGAAAACCCCGAGTTCGAGCCCATCGTGGTCGACGCGACGCACGACGGCTTTGCCATCGAGGGCGTTGCGGTGGGGGTGATCCGCGCGGGGGCGGCGCTTTAGCAAGAGATCATCGACAAGGCTGTCGGGATGCTGGGTGATCCGCGCGGGGGCGGCGCTTTAGCTTTGATCGGAGGCGGCGTCCGCCAGCCGCAGGATGTCGCGATAGCCGCCCGCCGCCATTGCGCGGGCTTCTTCCATCAGAGCCGGCTCGGGGGCATCGAGGCCGTCCAGTTGACGCAGCAGCGCGGCCCAGTGCGCACGCTGGTTGACCACGCTGCGCGGCACGGCGCGGCCCTGGCGGCGCAGTTCGGCGGCGCGGCTGACGAGCCGGAACTTGGCGGCCTCCAGTTGCGGCGGCAGCGGCAGGCTCAAATCGAATGCGATGTCGACGCGGGTGGCGGCGTCGATGGCGGTATCCGCCGGCGGCGGCCGCCACGAGAGTTGCTCCGGTGCGGGCGTGTCGCACGCGGGGTCGAGCGGGAATTTGTAGAAGCCCCATTTGGCGCCCATCCAGCATTCCAGCAGCACGCGGTCGTCGTCCACGGTGCAACGCTCGCCGGTGGCCTGCAGCGGCGCATCGTCGCCGGGCAGCGGGCCGTAGGCGCGCGGGTCGCGTTGCCAGCGGGCGAAATCCCGGTTGGGCGGAGCGCCGTAGTCGGCTTCGAGCGCGTGCCAGATCGCGATGAAGCGGGCATGGTCGGCGCGGTAGTCGGGGTTGCGGCGCAGGAATTCCCAGGCCCACTGGTCGCGGGTCAGGCTGTCTTTCATATCGGCAGGAAGATCATCGTGGCGACGTTCACCACGCCGAAGCGGATGGCGCGGTTGCTCTTGTCCTCGATGACGCGGGCGAGCGTGTCCTCGATGCCGATCAGCTTGCCGAATTCGCGTTCGAAACTGAGATTGGGCACGCCGTCGGGGGCGAAGCCGTTCGACAGCAGCATGGGCTCGCCCATCGCGTTGCGCACGGTGGCGAGTTTCCACATCACGGCCTCGGGGTTGCGCGCGGCGTTGTAGAGCTTCTGGGCGTCGACTTCGGTGAGCAGGTAGAACTCGATCCGGTGGTCGAACGCGGCCATGTGCATGGTCAAGAGGCCGCCCATCAGCGATTTCACGCGGTCGCCGGCGTAGTCGGCGCGCCAGGCGTCGAGCAGGGCGTTTTCCCATTTCAGATTGCGCTGCGGCGACAGGTGCCAGTAGGGCAGCGACTTGAACAGGGCGGCGGTCGCGTCCTCGGCGCTGGCCTGGCCGGACTTGCGCCATTCCGCCGGGTTGCGGCGGTAGAGCTTGAGGGTGAGCGTGCGCAGGCTGGCCAGCATTTCCTGCTGGTGGATCTCGACGACGCTGTCGACGTCGCCCTTGGCGAGGTCCTTCACGCTGAACGAGCGGGCGCTGCTGCTGCCATCCTTGCGGTGGATGGGCTGGCCGGTGCAACCGGCGATGAGGAAAAGGGCGAGGCAGGCGGCGGCAAGTCGGACGTCGTGTTTCACGACGAGCAGCTTACCTCAATCCTTCGTGCCCAGTCGGGCGGCTCGGCGGCGTAGGCCTCGGATTCCGGCTGATCGTCGTAGGGACGCGTCAGCAGCGCATGCAGGCGGGCCACCTCGCCGTAGTCGCGCTGGTCGGCGGCGCGGCGGATGGCGGTTTCGGCCAGATGATTGCGCAGGATGTACCTGGGGCTGACGGCGCGCAGGGCGACGCGGCGTTCGGCGTCCGGCACGCCGGTCTGCCGCAGCGCGGCGGCGTAGCGCGCGGCCCAGGCGTCGAAGGCCGCGCGGTCGGGGAAGAGATCGCGCAGGGGGGCGTTGACCGCGCCGGGCGCGCTGTCGAAGTCGCACAGGCGGCGGAAGAAGAGCGTGTAGTCGACGCGGTGGGCGGCCAGCAGTTCGAGCAGGTCGAGGATGAAGCTCACCGAGTCGCCGGCAGGCGGAAGGCCGATCTTGGCGCTCATGCGCGCCACGTAGGCCCGGCCGAAGAACTGCGGGTAGTCCTGGATGGCGCTGGATGCGGCCTCCACCGACAGCAGCGGCACCAGCGCCTGCGCGAGCTTGGTCACGTTCCACGCGCCGACGTCGGGCTGCTGGTCGAAGGCGTAGCGACCGCCGGTGTCGGAATGGTTGCAGACGAAGCCGGGGTCGAAGGCGTCCAGAAAACCGAAGGGGCCGTAGTCGAGCGTGAGCCCGAGGATGGACATGTTGTCGGTGTTCATCACGCCGTGCGCGAAACCGACGGCCTGCCAGGCCGCCATCAGTTCGGCGGTGCGCCGCATGACTTCGTGCAGGAAGGCGGAATAGGGCTCGTCGAGCCCGGCGAATTCAGGGTAGTAGCGCCGGATCACGTAGTCGGCCAGTTCGCGGATCGGCTCGGGCTGGTTGCGGTAGTAAAAAACCTCGAACGAGCCGAAACGCACGAAGCTCGGCGCCAGCCGCGTCACCAGCGCGGCGGTTTCCTCGTCCTCGCGGTACACCGGCAGGTCGCTGCCGACGATGGCCAGCGCGCGCGTGGTGGGAATGCCGAGCGCGTGCATCGCCTCGGAGCAGAGAAATTCGCGGATGCTCGAACGCAGCACCGCGCGGCCGTCGCCGCCGCGCGAATACGGCGTGCGCCCGCCGCCCTTGATCTGGATTTCCCAGCCCCGGCCGTTGGGAGTCTGCACCTCGCCCAGCAGCAGCGCCCGGCCGTCGCCGAGCTGCGGCACGTAGTGGCCGAACTGGTGGCCGGCGTAGAGCGCGGCCACCGGATCCATGCCGGGCAACAGGCGGTTGCCGGCCAGCGTCTCGATCAGTTCGCGCCGGTGGATGGCGTCGGCGTCCAGACCCAGCAGGGCGAGCGCGTCCGGGCTGTGGCAGACCAGATAGGGGTCGGGCACCGGCGTGGCCTGCACGCGCGCGTGAAACGTCCCGGGCAGGCGGGCGAAGCCGTTGTCGAAGGCAAGCGTGTCGAGCGAGGACATGCGCGGATTGTAGGGGGTCGCCGCGCTTCGGCCACCCGGCCGGCCGCAGGGTTAAGCCGGCGTTGCGCCCCGGAATCTCAGACGCGTTTCATGCGGACCGGGAGAGCAGGGGGCGGAAGAGAGCAGGAGTCGAACCTACCCGGGGCCGCATGGCGGCCCCTCCCGGTTTTGAAGACCGGGCGCCCCACCGGGGAACGATCTCTTCCGTATTTCATGACGCCGTCCACGCGGGCATGGCGTCTTCGGCGCGCAGCACGTGGTCGTCGCGCACGCGGCGAGTGTAGCCGGTGCGGTCGAAGAATTCGAGAATCTGGGTCGCCGCTTTGCGGCCGCCGCCGCCGTCGCCGAAAATCCGGTCGCGCAGGGTCGCGATGCGCGCACCGCCGCTTTCCGCGTTGAGCGCGCGCACGACGGCGGCCAGATCGGCGACGGCGGCGGCGGTGTAGTAATGGTCGTGGGCGACCGGGTAGAGTTCGCCGAGTCGGGCGATGCGCTTG
>JACDJB010003005.1_pt1 | contig 11463 bp, 13 predicted proteins | sample 7454121 | NCBI WGS metagenome assembly JACDJB01 (sample SAMN14253290, study PRJNA609438) | sludge metagenome | isolation source: sludge after 25d culture with pyrite | collected 2018-12-20 | reverse complement strand
CTTATATATCTCCATATATTTTGATATGCTAGATTAATTACATGTGGTAATATCTTACGGTTATGATATTAAAAAAGCTAGGAGTATTTTTTCTTACATTATTAATGTTTTCCATGTCTAGTATAGTTAGCTATGCTCAATCTCCTAATTTCTTGTTCTATCCATCTAATGGTACTGTAAAAGATTCATCTAAAGGATTTACAGTAGATATTCTAATCGATTCTGCTGGAGAGAAGATTAGTAAGGCACGCTTTGCTATTACATTTGATCCAACTCAAATACAGGTTACTAATGCGAGTAAAAATAATACACTTTTTGATCAGTGGCCAGAAGATGAAAGCACTATTGATAACCAGAGAGGTATGCTTATGTTAACTGGTTTTACTCAATCAGGTAGCTCTATACCTTTATATCTTACTGGTAGTAAACCTGATGTAATGGCTAGGATACAGTTTGAAGTTATTACTGAAAGTAAAGATGATGTAGTTTTGAATTTTGAGTTCTCTGGTACTGATGAGATGTTTAAATCTGTAATTATGAAAGATGGTAGTCCTCCACAAAATATACTTACCTCTGTATCAGATCCTGCGGTATTTTCTCTTACAGGTTTTGTTTCGCCAAGCACTGCAATAGAGCCAAGTCATATAGGTATTGTACTAGGTCTTCTGTTAATAGCTGTTGGTATCTTTGTAAGAAATATTAAAGATTCTACCTTTACTAAAAAGAGAGGTACTGTAGTTTTGTATGAGTAAGCAATTAAAAAATCTCAAAGTTGCGATAGTTTCTGATCACTGTTTCTCATTTGGTGGAGCAGCAAGAACAACTAAATGTATAGGGGAGATATTTAAGAATGTAGATTACTACTTCTTAATGGGTAATAGTGATAGTGCAAAGGAGTACTTTCATACAGAGAGGATATATTTCTCGTCTTTAAATAGATTACCTTTTTTAAAAAGATATTACAGATATACATACTTTCTTTGGCCTGTATATATTGAATCTTTTGATTTTTCTAAATATGACTTAGTAATATCTAGTAGCTTTTCTGTAGCTCATGGAGCTATTACAGGACTTAATACAGTACATATCTCATACATTCATACTCCCATGAGATATGCTTGGGATTTAACACATGAGTATTTCTCAAAGAGAGGGTTCTTTCTTAAGAGATGGGCTATTGCTTTCTTTCTTAACCAATTAAGAGTATGGGATGTAAATAGCTCTTCTAGAGCAGATATATTAATAGCTAATTCAAATTTTGTTAAAAAGAGAATCTATAAATATTGGAGAGAGCAAGTAAACAGTGTACTGTATCCTCCTGTTAAACTTTATTCTGGTAATGTAGATGTAAAAAGAGAGGATTACTTTGTAGCAGGATCACCATTTGAGAAGAACAAGGGGGGGGAATTCCTGTTAGAGTGTGCAAAACAGTTAGGTTTTAATCTTAAGGTTATAGGGGTAGGGGGTGAGTATAGAAAATTGAAAGGGGGATACTCTAAATATAGAAATATTTCATTTCTAGGTAGGATTTCTGAACGGGAGAAGGAGGAGGTTCTACTTCATGCTACTGGATTTATAGCTACTGGAATAGAAGATTTTGGTATCTTTCCTCTTGAAGCTATATCTTGTGGTACCCCAGTTATTGCATATTATAAAGGGGGGTATAAAGAGAGTATTGTAGAGGATATTAATGGTGCTTTCTTTAAAGAACAAACAGTATCTTCCTTTAGTAATGCCTATGAAAGATTTCTTAAAAAAGAATGGAATAGAAAGAGTTTACAGAAGAGTGTACAGAGTTACTCTGAAGAGAGATTTAAAAAAGAGTTTGTTAAGATTGTATTGAAAAATATCAAATAGATTGTTATCATACTTACTATATATATGCCTAGATAGCTCAGTTGGTAGAGCATCTGTCTGAAGAACAGAGGGTCCTCAGTTCAAATCTGAGTCTAGGCACCAAATGCGAGAGTAGTTCAGTTGGCTAGAACGACACATTGCCAATGTGTAGGTCGCGGGTTCGAACCCCGTCTCTCGCTCCAATACAAACTTCATTGAATATATACTAAATAGTCTCTCTTATCTTTTTCATTATCTTTTTCTTACTCTTGTAAAGAAAGAAAATTAGGAAAGAACTAAAGAATATGATGATAATCCATTTATCTAAAAGATTAATATACTCTTTTAATAGCTCCCAATTACTTCCTGCCTCTAATCCGAGATATGAGATTAATAGGGTGTATAGAAACATACCTACAAATATCGATACACTATAACTTAGGATATTCATCTTCATATATCCTGCTGCTATACTTGTAACAACTCTTAACCAAGGTATAAATCTTGTTACGAAGATATACACTGAAGCATGTTTCATTATCTTCTTTTTACTTTCATCTATACTCTCTGTATCTATATGTAAAAAACTACCCTTACCATTTAGGAACTTGTACAGAACATCCTCTGTAAAAATATACCCTATTATATACGTAGGTATACTTCCAACCAATGCTCCTAAAGATGATACTAATGATATTAATAAAATATTTGAGCCTGGAGTTGCTGCAAAGATAGCAATGACCACCTCTGTAGGAAAGAGGCCTAGTGCTGAAAGAAAAACCCCTAGGTATCCTAGATCTACTAGTATTTCAACACTTTTAGTTATTAAAAAATCAATCATAGATATTGAAATAGTAGCAGATATTTAATAATGTTGGAATCTTCTTTCAAAAAATTAGAGAGTGAGATAAACTTCTTGTATGGAGATATCTTCTCAGAGAAAAGAGGCAATTGTTAATAGGATTAAAAGAATCTCTGTAGTTGTCTTTATTAAAAAATACATAATCTTTTTCATACTACTTCTAATATTACTGATATCTCTTCTATTAGGTTTTTGGAATGTAAGAGAGATACAGTTCTCATTAGAAGAGGAAAGCTATTCTGAAGAGTTACTTTTAAATGAATCAGTAGAGGATATTAAAGGAAAGAATATTTTTTTAGTTTCACCTTTAGAATTAGAAAAGAAGCTGATGAAAGAGAATGGGTTTGTAAAGAAAGTATATATAGAGAAGAGAGTACCATCTAAAATTTTCATAAGAGTACAGGAATATACACCTGCCTATATAGGGTACTCTTCAAATAGGTGTGTACTCTTTTCACAAGAGGGTGTTCATATCAAAGAGATATGTAAAGATTGTCTTGAGGGCTGTATGGAGAGTGCAACAGAGTACTCTGCGGTATTTGTATTAAGTGATGCTACATTGGAGAATTCTAAAAGGTTGATTCTTTATTCTGAATTTAACGATATATTAAAAGTGCTAGATACATTTGGATATGAAATAACTAGTATAGATATTGTAGAGGGAATATCTACATTCAAGAGTAGTAATGAGAATATTTTTATATTTGATATAACTAATGATTTAGATATACAATTGAGTAGAATGTACTTAGTAGGACAAAAAATTAATAGCGAGAACATTATATTTAAGAGTTTAGATTTGAGATTTGTAAGACCAGTAATGACATTATAGTAAGTATTTTGTTGACATACGGGGTCAACTTTGACAGAATTGGAAAATGTTCTTGCGAAGTAGCTCTTTTTTGATTATATTATATAGAGATTAATTCTTTCAGATCTTAATTTAAAGTAAAATAGTCTGCCTAAAAAGTATGGCACGGAAAATAATAACAGCAATAGATGTAGGTTCATCTAAAATCACTACAGTAATATCATCTGTAGAGGAAAACCAAGCACCTTCAGTTATCGGAGTATGTTCATATCCAAGCAAGGGGATAAAGAAGGGTGTTGTAGTTAATATCGATGATGCCACTATGGCAATATCAGAGAGTGTTACGGCTGCAGAAAGAATGGCAGGTGTTACTGTCTCTGATGTATTTGTTTCAATTAATGGCGAAGCGGTTACTAGTTTAAACAACAAAGGAGTTGTAGCTGTAGCTGGTTCTGAGATAACCATTGATGATACATATAGAGCTATTGAGAATGCTCGTACTCTTTCTTTACCTGAGAACTTAAACCCTATACATATTATCCCAAGAGAGTTTGTAGTTGATAGTCAGGGTGGTATTAAATATCCGATAGGTATGTCTGGTGGTAGATTAGAGGTTGAAACTCATATCATTACTGCACCAAATTCATATTGGCAGAATCTTAAGAAATGTGTAGAACAGCTAGGATTAAATGTATATGATGTTGTATTTGCTGGTTGGGCATCATCTCTTTCTGTATTAACAGATACTGAGAAAGAGTTAGGTGTTACTTTGCTTGATATAGGGGCTGGTACTACTACCATTTCAATCTTCCAGGAGGGCTCTATCTCTTACAGTAGCACAATACCTTTAGGTGGAGTTAATATAACTAGTGATATCGCTATTGGTCTGCAGGTGTCTTTAGAGGATGCAGAGAAGATAAAGGTGCATATGAGTGATTTACTTGAGAATAAAGCTGGTACAAGAAAGATGGGTTCTGATTCTACACCTGCATTGCTTAGAAAGGTTGAGGAGGAGAAACCTAAGCAGAGAAAAGAGGATGAAATAGATTTAGCAGTATTGGATATTCCTGGTAAAAAAGTATCGAAGGATATGCTTAAAAAGATTGTAGAAGCTAGATGTGAAGAGATATTTGAATTAGCAAGAGAGAATGTTTCTAGAGCAGGTTTTAATATAGCTATGCCTGCAGGTATTGTACTCTCTGGAGGTTCTGCACTACTAAAAGATCTTACAAAATTTACACAGAGTGTATTTGGTGTAGCTGCAAGGATAGGGTATCCTTCAGGATTAAGTGGAATGACAGAAGAGATATCCGATCCATCTTTTGCTTGTGTACAAGGCCTTATTAAACATGCTATTGATGATGAAGTAGATATAGAGACCTCACACGGAAAGAGTAGTGGAGGTAGTTTTGTAGGGAAGGTAACTAATTGGTTTAAGTCATTGATGCCCTAAACTGTCCCGATTAAATTTAAAGTTTTAGGATAGTTATGTTAGTAACAACAAATATAGACCCAGTAGCCAAAATTAAAGTAGTTGGTATTGGTGGAGGTGGTTGTAATGCAATTAATACAATGATTGCTGATTACGATATCGCCGGGGTTGAATTTATGGCATTTAATACAGATGCTCAAGCATTGAAACAATCTAAAGCCCCTATAACTTTACAGTTAGGCGAAGACTTGACTAAAGGCTTAGGAGTAGGAGGAAATCATGAAGCAGGTGCACAGGCTGCAGAGGAGAGCTTAGATCAGATTCAAGAGTTTCTTGAGGGAGCTGATATGATCTTTATCACTGCAGGTATGGGTGGTGGGACTGGTACAGGAGCTGCGCCAATAATTGCGGGTGTAGCTAAGAACATGGGAGCTTTAACTGTAGCAGTTGTTACAAAGCCATTTGATTTTGAGGGTAACAAAAGAAAAGAGATTGCTGAAGAAGGAATAGCTGCACTAAGAGATAAGGTGGATACATTAATCATTGTTCCTAACCAAAGATTACTTGAAGTAGCAGATGCAAATATCTCCTTTATAGAAGCAATGAAGATGGTAGACTCTGTATTAGCAGAGGGTGTTAATAGTATTTCAAATTTGATTAGCCAAACAGGGTATGTAAATGCAGACTTTAATGATGCCAAATCAGTTATGCTTAACTCTGGTACTGCACTTATGGGTATTGGAAGAGCAAGTGGAGAGAATCGTGCCGAGTTAGCAGCTAGAGCTGCAACAACAAGTCCTTTACTTGATATGTCTATTGAGGGTGCAACAGGAGTCCTTTACAATGTTGTAGGTGCTGATCTTACTCTTTCTGAGATTAGTCTAGTATCGGAGTTAATTAAAGAGGCAGTAGATCCATCTGCAAATATTAAATTTGGTGCACAGATAGATCCAGAGGCTGGAGATGAGATTATTATTACAATCGTAGCTACAGGGTTTGATGAAAACAAACAGGTATATACTAAACAGCTAAAAGGAGATGATGAAGAAGAGGCTACTGGATTAGGAGGATTAATATCTAAATCCCCTATATTTAAGAAAGAACCCAAGGATGATGCATTTGAAAAAAGTGATTCTTTCTTTGATGATGCAGAGGAAGAGGCAATTGATGAAAAGATAGAAGAGGAGAAAGAAGATGAAGAAGTTAAAAAGGGTGCAACGAAGAGAATAGATATGGATTTAAATGAAGATTTTGATGATCCATTAGACAAACCTGCCTTTATGAGAAGGATGTTTAAGGGTAAGAAGGATTAATGTGAGAATAGAGGTTAAAGTAAGAACTAACTCTAAGAATACAGAAGTAATTCCTCTTGATGGTATCTATAAAGTAAAGCTTAAATCTAAGCCTTTAAATAATCGTGCTAATCTTGAACTTATAGATATTCTTTCTAAATATTTTAATGTTTCTAAACTTTCAGTTACAATATTAAAAGGTTTAAAGAGTAGTAATAAGTTGGTTGAGATATCTGAGAATGAAGATTGAGAAAGTAAGTAAAAGAAAATTAAAGGTAGATTTATTTCTCTTAATACCAATCCTATTTATTTCATTAATAGGTATTGTAGCTCTTCTTTCTACTACAATTACAATAGATGGAAGCTTTGGAGATACCTCGATTATTACTAAACAGTTAATCTTTCTAGCCTCTGGCTTTATTCTTTTCTTTCTTCTCTCCTTTATTGATATCTCTATTTTACGTATGTGGCAGATCATACTACCTATATATCTAGGTACAATAGCTCTTTTAATATTAGTGCTTATTTTTGGTCCAGTTGTAAATAATGTACAACGATGGTTAGTAGTAGGTGGTATTCAAATACAACCATCAGAGATAGCTAAAGTTACAGTTATACTTACAACTGCTATGGTTCTTTCATATAAGGATAAATATAATGAATGGGTACTGTTTTTTGTCTCATTACTTCTTACAATACCAATTGTTTTTCTCATATATATGCAACCTAGTGGTAGTATGTCCATATTAACGTTATTAATATGGTTTCTTGTTGCTTTTACAGGATTAAATAATCAATTAAGAAACAGTATTATCTTACTTATCATATCTCTAATTACTCTTCCCTTTCTCTTTATCAGCGTTACAGGCAATTGGTACTATATAGTTCTTGCTGTAGTAGGATTAATAGTTGCTCTCTTTGCATTTAATTTCAGAGATACATGGAAGGTTTTTGTAATAGGGGCTCTTCTAGTTAGTATCCTTTTAGGATCATTCTCTACTATTCTTTACAGTAATATATTGATAGAGTATCAAAAGGGTAGGATAGAGGCCTTTATTAATCCAACTCAGAATATCCAAGATTTAGGTTTTAATGTTAATCAGGCTAGAATAGCGATAGGGTCTGGCCAGATATTAGGTAAGGGTTTTGGTAATGGTACACAGAGTAAAAGAAACTTCCTGCCTGAGCATCAAACAGATTTCATCTTCGCATCTTTTGCAGAAGAGTTTGGATTAGTAGGGACTCTCTTCTTACTTGCTATGTTTGGAATCATTATAACTAAGGGATTAATAGCATCTATTAATAATGTAGAGAATCCATTCTTTGCTATGATTTTAATAGGCATAACTATGAAAATACTACTTGAGGTCTTTGTTAATATAGGTACCAATACAGGCACTATACCTGCGACTGGTATACCTTTACCATTAGTTAGTGCTGGTGGAAGTATTACAGTAATGACACTCTTCTCTTTAGGTTTAATTCAAAGTATAATGAACATCAGTCAAAAAAGTAAAAATAAGGGTAAGATAATTGACAATTATGAATTTATAAATTAAAATCCACTCGTTATGGCTAAATCTGAAGAAATAAAAAAGTTTGCAATAATAAAGCTCGCAGGAGTTCAACTCAAGGTATATGAGGGTAAGGAGTATGAAGTAAATAAACTAGATGGTGCTAAAGGAGATACTCTTGAGATAAAGGATGTTTTACTTGTTCAAAAGGGAGATGATACAAAAATAGGAACACCTCTTGTAGATGGTGCTAAGGTTGTATTAGAGATTACCTCACAAAAGAAGGATGATAAGGTAAGGGTATTCAAGTTTAAAGCTAAATCTAGATATAGAAGGACTCAAGGACACAGGGCTCTGATTACAAGAGTAGCTGTTAAGTCTATTGATTAAGATGCGATATTTTTTTCAATCAGGAATATTTATAGATCTCTCACAAGCAGAGCTTATTTCTGTTTTCCAATCATTTGGTATATCAAGAGATAGTATAAAGAGTGTTGGAGATGGTATATTTCTTGTTGAAAGTAATACATTAAAAGAAGATATCTTAGGTAAAGTATTCTCTAGATTAGGTGGCTTTATTAGATACGGCCAGGTTATTGATAACCTAGATTCTTTCCTTCCTCAATACTCAGAAGTTAAGAAAGTTACCTTTGGAGTTTCATATCTTAATAGTAAGGATATTGATATAAAGAGTATCCAAAGACTTTCTAATGAGATTAAGAGATATTTTAAGGATTTAAATATTCATTCTAGATTTGTTATTCCCAAGAGAGCAGAGTTAAACGAAGCACAGATAAGAGTTAACAATATATTAGAAGATGGATTTGAGTTCTGCATATTTAATAGCTCTACTGGTTTGATGTACGGTAAGACATTAGCTATTCAAGATGTAGAAGGATTTGTAAAAAGAGATTTAGAGAAGCCTTTTTCTAATTATGATATGGGTGTATTACCTCAGAAGTTAGCTAGGATAATGTGTAATTTAACAGGACTAAAAGATGGAATAATCTGGGATCCATTCTGTGGTAGTGGTACAGTATTAATGGAAGCGGCTATGTTAGGTTTTGATATATTAGGTACAGATATTGATCATAAAGCACTATCTGATTCAAATGAGAATATTCAGTGGCTAAGAGATGAGGGTATGATTTCTGATACTAAGTACAATCTTTTTCCTTTGGATATAAAGAATGTAGAGAAAAAGATTGTTAAAGATATAAAAAGAACAGGGATAGCTGCAGTGGTATGTGAACCTTTCATGGGACCTCCACAAAGAAAAATTATGACTGTACATAAGGCAGAGCTTCTTTTAGAAGATATTAGGAAATTATATAACTCTCTCTTTGTAGTACTAAATGATATATCAAAGACTGGATTTAAAGCTGTCCTCATACTTCCTTCATACAAGACCTTAAAGGGTACTAGATCATTAAATATTAGTGAGTTTACAGGTAAGAAATGGGAAGTGTTAAATAAAAAATATACAAAAGGGGACTTGAAATGGGAGAGGAATAATAGTATCATCACAAGGAATATTTTCATACTATCCAAGAGATAATATTTAAGTTAAATATATAGAGATATGTCACATGTAGTAGGAGTAGGTAGTGTCACAATGAGTGGACATGTTGCTGGTAAGAGATTAGGTGTAAAAAAATTTGAAGGTGAGAGCGTAAAACCAGGGAATATAGTTGTTAAGCAAAGGGGCTCTGTATATCATCCTGGTAAAAATACATATATGTCTAAAGATTACTCTATACATGCTAAAATAGAGGGTTTTGTTAAATTTAGACGTATGAGTGGTTTTAAAAGAGGCCAGTACTACATTGATGTAGTAGAATCTCTTTAAGGTAAATAATGGCTAAACAACACTTTATCCAAATTGAAAGTAAGAATGCTTTATTAGAGCTCTTGAAAGAGGGTAGAGAATTTGAGCGTATATATCTTGCTAGTACTGCGTTTAGAGATGAAAAGACAAAAGAGATTGTAGAATTAGCCTCTAAGAATAAAGTTCCAATTATTAGAGTACCAAGAAAAACTTTAACAAGGAGATTAAAAGCATCTCGTTCTGAGAGTGTAGTAGGTATGATGATTTCTCAAAATCATTGGACATTAGAAGAGCTACTTGAGAGTGTATATTCAGAGAGTAAATTACCATTTTTCTTAATATTAGATGATATTAAATATACTCAGAATGTTGGTGCTATTATGAGAACGGCTTTTGCTGTAGGAGTAAATGGAATTATATCTTCTCCAAGTCAATCTAGTTTAGTAAATGATGAAACCTTAAGAATATCTATGGGTGCAGCAGAGAGAATCCCTATTGTTGAAATGAGTCTTTTTTCAGCTATTAAAGAGCTTCAAAAGAATGATATAAAGATATTTGCTGTAGATATGGAAGGTCAAAGTTACTTTGATGCAGATCTAAGAGGGCCATGTGCATTTATTGTTGGTGCAGAAGATACTGGTATCTCCACAGGTATGTTAGATAGGGCTGATGTTAAAGTTTCTATCCCAATGAGAGAGGGTATTGGGTCTTTAAATGTAAGTGTTAGTGCAGCAGTACTAATGTACGAGAAGCTAAGACAAGAAGTGTCTACTAAGTAGTTTATACACTTTCTAATCCTAATAGTTTTAGTATTTTCTCTAAATCACTTTTTGTAATATATCTAATCTGTACTCTTCCACCTTTACTCATCTTTCTAATTGTTGTTGGAAATCCTAACTTCTTTGTAACTTCTTCTGCATAAAGTAGTAAGTCTGGATTACCTGTTTGAACTCTTTTATATTTAGCACTCTTACCGTAGTTTATCTTCCTTACTAGAGATTCAGCCTGTCTAACACTTAAACCTCTTTTAATGATAATGTCAGCAGCTGCTATCAAGGATTCTTCGTCCCTTATTCCAAGTAGTGCTCTAGCATGTCCTTCACTAATAGTTTCATTTAATACTACCTCTTTTACCTCATCTGGTAATTTAAGTAATCTGATTTTATTGGTAATAGTTACTCTATTTAATCCTACCTTTTGTGCTATATCATCTTGTGATAGTCCAAATTCATCTTGTAGTTGTATAAAAGAGTTTGCTTCTTCAAGTGGATTAAGATCTTTCCTTTGAATATTCTCTATTAATGCAATCTCTAACATCTCTTGTGGAGAGGATTCTTTAATCACTATTGGTATGTACTTTAATCCTGCTAATTGAGCAGCTCTAAATCTTCTTTCTCCAGCAATTATAATGTAGTTATCAGAGGATTTATCCTTAGTTACTATTAGGGGCTGGATAATGCCATGCTCTCTAATTGAGTCTGCAATACTAATCAACTCCTCTGGATCTATATTCATTCTAGGTTGATATGGGTTAGGAGTAATCTTATTAATATCAAATTTCTCTCTATATGAGCTACTAGAGTTATCTATCTCTTTAGAGTCTATTAATGCTGCTAAGCCTTTGCCTAATCTTGTTTCTGTCATTTTTTATATAGTAATAATTTAAAAAAATCTTTTTATAAACTCTTTAGCTAAATCAGTATAAGCATTTGCACCTGAAGATTTAGGATCATACTGGAATATTGTCTTACCGTGAGATGGTGCTTCTGAGAGTCTTACATTCCTAGGTACAATGGTAGTGAATGCTGTTTCTTTGAAGAAATCTCTTACATCTTCTACTACACTTGATGAGAGTTTTGTTCTACTGTCATACATGGTTAAAATAACG
>JACDJB010003004.1_pt1 | contig 11464 bp, 9 predicted proteins | sample 7454121 | NCBI WGS metagenome assembly JACDJB01 (sample SAMN14253290, study PRJNA609438) | sludge metagenome | isolation source: sludge after 25d culture with pyrite | collected 2018-12-20 | reverse complement strand
GTAGTCGTCGCGAATATCCGAGAAAAATACGGCGGCGCCGACATTCTCGTCGGCGAGCAGGGCGTTTAGGGCGCCTTCGTACCGCTCGACGAAGTTGCGCGGCGTTCCCCACGCATCCAAGGGGTTTTCGGCATGGAGCCCCGGGTCGAGGAAGGGTTGAATTCTGCCCCGCGTTTCGGAGGAAATCTCGGCGTACTCGACGTTCAGCCGCTCGGCGATGTCGACGGTGAGTTCACGCTCGCCACCAGAGTCATGCATGCTCGCGAAAGCCCCATGCTCCGGCAGCCTTCGCGGCTGATCGAAAAATTGCAGCGTCGCTGCGAATTCGTCCAGATCCTCCACGACGATCACGCCGTACTTCCGGCAAAATGCCAGGAACGACTGGTCGTTGCCGGTGAGTGCGCCGGTATGGCTCAGCGCCATCTGCGCGCTTTTGGCCGTTCGGCCTACCTTCAGGATCACAACAGGTATGTCCCGGCTGCTTGCGCGATCCAGGACGTTTGCAAATCTTTTCGGATTGCGCATCTGTTCCAGGAACAGACCGATCACCCGCGTTTCCGGCTGCTGCAACGACCACTCGATATAGTCGGCAGCAGTGGCTCCGAGTTCCGAACCGCTCGACACGCAGACCGTGAACCCGAGCCTGCGTTCGTTGTGCGCCAAAGCGGAGAAGGCAGAACCGGACTGGGCCACGAAGGCGATCCCGCCTGCCCGCAGACCCTCGGGGGAAGGGAAGCCGGCGATGCGCAGCCCGATGCCTGGATTGTAAAGCCCCATAGAATTCGGGCCGCACAGCACGATTCCCGCGTCCGCGGCTTTTTTCTTCAATCGTTGGGCGAGCACAGGAGCGACGTCGTTGTCGAGATAGGCTGAGCCGAACACGGTTATCGCCTTAGCGCCATGCGCTACCGCACCGTCGAACGCCTCTTCCAGGTTCGCGTTCGCTATCGCCAGAACGACGAGATCGACTGTTTCGGGTAACGCATCCAGGCTGGGATAGCATTTCAGGCCATCAATTTCCGAATAGTTCGGATTGATCGGATAGACGCGTCCCTTATAGCCGTCGATCCGGCTCATCTCGACCATAGCCAAGCCGTTCGAGGACTGTCGCGAGGATGCACCAATAAGCGCTACGCTCTGTGGCTTGAGAAGCGCATCCATTAGACGCCCGATTATTTCCCCTTGGCCATAGACTTGATTCATCGCAAGATCGCTCGTCACGCTTTCGAATATTCCGGCGCGGAGATGTAGACAGGACTTCGACTAGAGCTCGTCTTTACGAGCCCCAGCAAGCGCCCCCTTTCCTCCCAGTGCCTCATTCGTAATCACGTCCTACGACCAAAAAAAGTTCCGATATGGACTCCTAATTATCGTTTCTGGACAGGACTGGATTTAATTCAACCCGGCGTTTGCCAAGGCGTACACCGTAGGTACACCTTGCCGCTGACAATGGATGAAACAGAGGTCAACAACGCTGAGCTGAGCAAGCTCGATGACTTCCGATTGGTCCAGCTGCTTCAGCGTGTCGGCCTGGGACAACGCCGCCTGGAGCTTGCGAAGCGCGACTACTATCATGCCTTTGCGCAACGCTCACACTCGGTTCGAGAGAGCCTCGTGCTGGATGACGAAGTCAGCCGCTTCGAACGAACCCTCATCGAAGAACGGCAACCGCGCTTCGAGCAAATGTGTGACGGGCTTGAAGATGGCTGCGGCGAGCCGGAACTGAGGAAAGCCGGCTTGGGCCACTACTCGTGGGTTGAAAACGAAGCCCGCTTTCCTTTTCGCACGCTCACCAACCGCTTCCTCAGTGTCGGGTCCTATCACATCCTCGCGGACAGACTGCGCGTGGGGTGGCACCGCGACTACGCGACGGTTTTCGCCAAGCAACTGGAGGACGCAGATGTCCTCGTCACATTGGAGCCTCGAATGGTCCGAGCGGCCTACAGAAGAGGCCAACAACTACAATCCCGCTTTCCGCGGACAGTTGCTCTGCAGGAGGTGGCCGAGTACTTTAAGAAGACCGAGCAGCCTATGAGTGTGGCGGGGCTTGTCGCAAACCTTGCAGTAGGCTGAGACTACCCCGCGAACGGTGGCATTTTCACGCTTTGTTAACCTTTTGAAGTCCGAAGAGGCGCCCGAGCAGGTCATTCTGGTCGTTGATTGTCCAGTCGCCGGAAAAGCCGAAGCCTTTGCGCAGCCACAACATCGCTTCGAACCCAGCGATCGTCCGGCGCGCCGTTTTGAATGACTGGAAGCAGCCGATCTTGGGCATGTTCTTCTTGACCCGGAAGTGGTCGCTCTCGATGCCTTGCTGGAGGTGCTTCGTGACATAATGTACCGGGCTCGGATGCAGGAGCCCGTCATCGATGGCTGTTTTGATCGTTGAAGGAAACGTGTTAGCGCCATCTGTACCGATCTTACCCGGCGATAGTAGCGGCTCATCCTTGAGCATCTTACGGAAGAAGCGCTTGGCGGCGTCGAGATCGCGCTTCGCGGTGAGCAAGAAGTCGACCGGGTTTCCGTGCTTGTCGATGGCGCGGTACAGGTATCGCCACTTGCCCCGGATCTTGACGTAGGTCTCGTCAATCCTGACTGAGCCACAATGCGGTCGGCGAAACTGGCGTAGGCGCTTCTCGATTACAGGTGCATAGGCGAGGACCCAGCGGTTGATTGTACTATGGTCGACCTCGAAGCCGCGCTCGCGGAACATCTCCTCGAGATCTCTGTAGCTGAGCGGATACCGTAGATACCATGTCACTGCCTGCACGATCAGCCATGCCTCGAAATGCCGCCCTTTGAAATCGTCCTTCGACTGGCGCTTCAGCTTTTCGGCAATGGCATTCAGAATCATGGCTACGCTCCGCTACATCGGGAGCTGAATTTCCACCGTTGTGGTCAACAGCTAGTTAACCAAAAGAATTTGCGACACGCCCCATAAGCCTCTGACTGCCGCCACAAACAGGCAAGCGAGCCAGTCTCAGCCACCTCGCTTGCAACTTGCAATATGAATCTAGCTGCGCCTCGTCAATCTGCCGATTAGCACCGTGGCGTTTTTATAACCGTCGGTTACGCAAACCTACCTGGCCGAGGGGCCGACACGATCGGCTTTAAGCCTTACAGCAGCTTGTCGGGGGCGTATTGTGTCTGATCAGGATGCAAGTCGAAGGCAGGCATCAGACGCATCGACGTGTTGCGATCGCCGGACGAGCGCCGCCGCTCGCGAGTAGGCGACCAGCCGAACATTCGCCGGTAAGCCCTGGAGAAGCTGGCATAGGAGGTGAAGCCGCAAGCGTCGCTGACCGTTGGCAGCTCCATATTGGTGGATCGCAGAAGCTTCCGGGCGCGTGACAATCGCATCGATTGATAAACGTCAGAGGCCGTCGAAGAGAAGTGGACACGGAAGAGGCGATCCAACTGTCGACGGGAAACGCCGATTTTCGAAGCTATTTCGGTTATCGGCAGGGGCACCGCGATGTTGTGTTCCATGAGGCGGCAGGCGCTGTTGATCTGTACCGGCAACGTGTTGTCGGTCATCACGAGCAGGCCGCTCTGTTGCTCTTTTTCGTCCCGTATCCAAGGAGCCTGGAGCAGGTTGGCGCATCGGAGCGCGTGATTGATCCCCAAATCCCTTTTGATGATGTGCAGCATGAGATCGAGGCTCGTGAGCCCGCCGGCGCAACTAGCCCTGCGTTCGTCAAACGTGAAGACGTTGCTCACGAAATTCACGTTCGGGAACATCTTCGCGTAGATCGGCAGGTTCGCGTAGTGGGCGGTCACGGTGAACCCGTCAAATGCTCCGCTGTGGGCAAGGTGATAGGCTCCGGCTTCCATGCTACCGATGCACTTGCCATAGCGGGCTAGCCGCCGCAGCTTACGCTGGGTGCTCTCGTTGACATATTCCTGAGGCTTGAAGCTTCCGCAGACGAGCAGCAGATCGAATTCGGTGACTTCCGAGAAGGTGATGTCTGCTTTCAAGGTCAGACCGCAACTTGACGGGACCTCCATGGAACTATCAGTGGCAACTTGCCACTTGTAGAACGGCGAATCTCTCAGCGAATTGGCAACGCGCAAGGTGTCGATCGCCGTCGCAACGTTGGTGAGGGAGAACTCGGGCGTCAGTAGAAAAACGATGTGATACATACCCCTGCTCTCCGAAAAAAAGCGACGAGCGTGAAGCAGTCACTCCCGCGAATTCCGCATAAGATGGGACAATATACGTGAGGATACTAGTGGCCGGTGCCGGCTTGGCCACCATGTCAACGACTTGGAGATTGGAGCGGTACGGCCACACGGTCCATGTGGTCGAAGCCTCCAACCGCGTCGGCGGCAAAACCTAGTCGCAGAACCTAGCCAATGGAGTCATCGAACGCCGCGGCGAGTTCATATTCCGGACCGACCACCGTCTGAGTCTGGTAAGCGCGCAACTCGAACTGCGATCACAGCGCACGCCATCACCTTCAGCAGATGATGGGGGCCGAGAAGCTGGCGCTGTCATGACAACCTCGCACGATCGAAGGGCTTCCTCTCGCTCGTTCATGCTGCTGCCGGCCGGATTCGATGATCGCATTGTTAGCCGGTCGGCGCCAGCTGCTTTCCGCCGTCCACGAATAAGGTTTCGCCGGTGATGTAGTCCCCTGCGGGAGAGGCGAGGAACGCCACGCAGTTCGCGACCTCGTCGGGTTTACCCATTCGCCCCATAGGCAACGTCGCGACCGTCCGGTCGACGGTCGCTCGGTCGTAGTTCGCCAGTCCATGGGTGTCGATGATGCCGGGTGCTACCGAGGTGACGTTTATCCCGTATCGCGCCCACTCCGAGGCAAGGGTTTTGGTCAAGTTGATGACGCCCGACCTCGCCGCCGCCGCGTGGGCATATCCAGGCGCCCCGCATTCAATCGAGAGCACGATGTTGATTATCTTGCCGGGCAAGCCACGGGCGATGGCCTGTCGCGCGAACGCATGAGACATCAGCCACGTGCCGGTCAGGTTCAGATCGACCACCGCGCGAAAGCCGTTTGCGGTGATATCGAGAGCCGGGGCCGAAAACTGGCCGCCAGCGTTGTTGACGAGAATGTCGATGCCATGGTCTGTGGCTCGGAAATCTTCAAAGAGGCAGGCGACCTGGTCTTCCTTGCGGATGTCTACCTGTTTCCATTGCGCGGCGATGTTGGCAGATTTCAGCTTGTCAGCGGCCGCGGCAAGCGTCTCTCGCGAACGAGAGACGAGGATAACCGAGGCTCCAAGCCGACCGAGTTCTTCGGCAATCGCAAGTCCGATCCCTGTCCCGCCGCCTGAGATCAAGGCTGTCCGCCCTGCGAAGAGCGAATCGGCGAAGATGGACTGCATGGGGTCTGTCGTATCCTTGACGAAACAGGGCAAGCCGCACGGGCTCGCCCCTTGCCGATCACTGCTGAAGCTGGAATTTCTGCCAGTCGGCTTCGTATTTGGCCAAGTAGGAAGCTGCCTCATCATCGTTGAAGATCACGACGTCCTTCATGTTTTCCGGATGGGTGACGAGCCGGGTTGCCTCTTCCGGGGAAGCCTTCGCCGCGGAGCTTTCGAGCACGGGACCGTAGGCGCCGATCGGAACGAGCCGGTCCTGCGCCTCTGCGCTGATGGCATAATTGATAATTTCCATCGCGAGGTCCTTGTAGGGCGAGCCCTTCGGTACAACCAAGACGTTGCCCCAGACTATGCCGGTCGGCATGTTCATCGCCACTGGAGCACTGTTCTTCTGCGCGTCCAATATGCGGCCGTTCCACGCCATTGCCAGGACGACCTCTCCGGTAGAGAGCAGCTGGGGCGGCTGGGCGCCGGAAGTCCACCAGGCGGCAACGTGCGGCTTGATCTCCTCGAGCTTCTGGAACATCGTCCGGACCTTCTCTTCCGTAGCTGGATAGATCTGATCCAGGGGGACGCCTGCCGCCCGGAGCGCCGCTTCGTAGTTGTAGTACATACGCGCGAACAGGCTTCTCGGTCCGGGAAAATCCTTTACGTTCCAGAAGTCTTCCCAGGTCTTCGGAGCCTTGTCCTGGGCGAATGTATCGGTGTTGTAAGCAACGACGGTCGAGCCGGTGCTCGTATAGACGCCGTATTTCGCCATCCAACGGTCGGCGAGCCCTTCGTTCTTGATGATGCCGTAGTCCATCGGTTCGAGCAGGCCGTCGGTGCCACCCTGATAGAGCCATTGCCCACCCACCGTCACGAGATCCCATTCGACCGCGCCAGCTTCGACTTGTGCCTTGATCTTCGCATAGGTGGTCGGCGACGCCTCCTGGAACGACAGACCTTTCTTTTGCATGAACGGTTCCACGAACGCGCTCTTCTCCATTTCCTGCAACGTACCTCCCCAGGAGCAGAAAACGAATGGCCTGGATGGTTGAGCCTGTGCTGCCTGCGGTCTCATCGGCATGACGGCTGTGATACCCGCTGCCGCTCCTGCCGTTAGTACGCTTCTTCTGTTGATCATGGTTCTCTCCTCTTTGCCTTGTTTCTTACTGATCGAGCAGACGTGCTTTGCCGGGCTCCCATGAGACCCGGATGCGATCCCCCACTTTCACATGCGGCGAACTCATTGAGCGCATCCAGATGAGATCACCAGACTGCAAACGAAGACGAATGGCCGACAGTTCGCCCAAGTAGACAGTCTCCAGGACCTCGGCGGCGAGGCCTGAACCATCAGATTCTGCGCGGAAGTCCTCCGGGCGAACGAGAAGCTGTGCGGTGTCTTGTTGCGAAATATCGGGATATGCCGGTATTTTAAACGTTTGTTCCGTTCCTTCGAGCCTGAAGACGATGCATGCGGCCTGGCGTGAGACCACTGTCACCCGCAGGAGATTGGACTCGCCCAGGAAGGTCGCCACGAAGACGTTTTTCGGCTGCTGGTACAGTTCAGCCGGCGTGCCGACCTGCTCAAGGCGCCCGCTGTTGAGCACGGCAATCCGGTCCGACATAACCAGAGCTTCTTCCTGGTCATGTGTGACGTAGATTGTGGTGCGCCTCGATTGTTCGTGAAGGCGGCGTATTTCCAACTGTACATGCCGGCGCAACTGTCGGTCCAATGCACCTAGCGGCTCGTCCATCAGAAGCAGGTCCGGCTCGATGATGATCGCGCGGGCGAGCGCGACCCGCTGCTGCTGACCGCCGGACAGTTGTTGAATGGCTCGGGCTTCGAAACCCTCAAGCCGTACCATCTCCAGTGCCGCCAGCACACGCTGCTTGACTTCCTGGGTCGGCCTGCGACGAACGTGCAAGCCGTAAGCCACATTATCGAACACGTTCATGTGGGGGAAAAGGGCGTAGTTCTGGAACATCATTCCAATGTTCCGGCGGCGCGGCGGCACGCTCGTGATATCGGAGCCGCCCAATCTCAATGTGCCGCCGTCCGGCAGGAGGTAGCCGGCAGCGATGTTCAGCAGGGAGGTTTTCCCGCTGCCAGATGGGCCGAGCAGGGTTAGGAACTCACCTGCGCCCACGTCCAGAGTCGTCGGATGAAGCGCCGTGACTTGACCGAAATTCTTGAACACGCCCTCGAATTTGACGGCGGCGCCTCGGGTTCGCTCGTTCACCTACTCTTGTCCCTTAACTCGGTTGATCTGCACAATTGCGAAGAGGATGACTGTCACTACCAGTATCGCCGTCGAGCCGACTGCGGCCACCGGGGTGAACTCGATCCGGATCTGCTCGAAGAGTTTGATGGGAAGCGTCTTGGCCGCCGGCCCCACCAGAAACATGGACAAGACCACTTCGTCGAACGAAGTTATGAAAGCAAAGGCGGCGCCGGCGAAAAGCCCCGGCTTGATTGCAGGCAGCGTCACCGTTCTGAACGCGTAGAGCGGGCCGGCCCCCAATCCTGCCGCGGCGCGCAGCAGGGTCTGGTCGAAGCGCGCCAGCGACACGCCGACGTTCAGCACCACGAAAGGCAGGCTCAGCAGGCTGTGTCCGAGCGCCAAGCCGAAGACGCTGCCCTGCAGCCCAACGAAGCGCATCGAGTAATAAAGGGCGATGCTGGTCATGATGATGGGGACGATCAGCGGCGCCAACATGAGGCCCGTGACGACACCTCGCGCCAACGGCGTCGCCCGCGCCAGCCCGAGCGCCGCGAGCGTGCCGAGCACGATTGAGAAGGAAGTGGCGATCAACGCCACCTCCAAGCTTGTGACGACGGACCTTATCCACTCGGCATCGGTGAGAAACTCCGTGTACCAGCGCGTTGAATACTCCTGCGGCGGAATCTTTATGAACGAAGATGCGTTCAACGACGCAGGGACCACCGCTAGGATGGGAAGCACGAGAAATGCGAGGACGACCGCGCCAAGGATCTGTGAGACGGCAGCGCCGGGATTTCGCTCGGTCATCGCACAGTCACCGCTTGTTTGAGCGCGACGAACCGGCTGGCGACACCCAGAACGACGAGAATGATGACGAGCAGGATGAATGAAGCCGCGGCGGCCAGCGGCCATATGAGCCGCTCGTTAACGAAATTGTCTATGAGCATGGCCACCGTGAGATTGTTCAAACCTCCAAGCAGGGACGGTGTGATGTAGAAACCCAGCGCCATAAGGAAAACGAATATCGCGCCTGTCATCACGCCGTTCGCTGTTAACGGAAGGTAGACTTTCCAGAAGGTCTGGAGGTTGGTCGCACCCAGACCGTTGCTGGCCTGGATCAGCCGCTGGTCCACCTTGAGCATCGACGAGTAGATCGGCAGGACCGCATAGGGTAGCAGCACGTGGATCATTCCCAGATAGACCGAGAAATCATTGAAGAGCAACTTCAGCGGATGGTCGGTAATTCCAAGAAACATTAGCGTCCCGTTCACCGGGCCGTTGCGCTCGAGAAGCAGCATCCAGCTGAAGGTGCGGACGAGCACGCTGATCCAGAACGGCACGAGGATACAGTACAGGGCTACCGAAAGAAGCGTGCCGCGCAACCGCGACAGCAGGAAAGCGGTGGGGTAGGCGAGCAGCACAGAGACCATCGTCACGATAATCGCAAGCTTTGACGTGTTCCAGAACACTGTCAGGAACACGTCGTCGAAGAGAAGCGTCTCATAGGCGGAAAAAGGCCCTCCGTCCCCCTCGAAGCTGATCATCAGGAGGACGAGGAGCGGGACGCCGAAGCATCCGATGAGGAACACGATAGCGGGAAGCAGCAAAAGCCAGTTCATCGCAGCCGCCTTGAGCTTTGCGGCCGAATTTTCTCGCGCTGCAAACCGGACCGGCGGACAGTGCGCCGGCTCGCCGGCACTACCAGCCCGCGTAGACATCAAGGCCTCGTTTCTTGAGCTGGCCAGCTATGACCACCCGCTGGATTTCTGAAGTACCCTCCCAGATACGGTCCACGCGGATGTCGCGATAGAGCCGCTCCACGGGAGATTCGCGCATATAGCCCCGGCCACCCAAGATCTGGAGCGCCTTGTCGATAACGCGTCCCGCCATCTCGGAGCAGAACAGTTTGACCGCGCTTGCCCGAGCGTGGATGATCTTCTGGTCCAGACCATGGTCCATTTCCGCAGCTAGCCGGTAAAGCATCGATTTTCCAGCGTAGACATCGACGGCCATGTCGGCGAGCATGAACTCGATCGCCTGGAAATCACGGATCGGGCGGCCGAACTGGACTCGGCCGGCGGCGAACTCGTTGGCAACATCCAGAGCCCGCGTCGCGGCCCCGAGCGTATGGCAGGCGATTTGCAGCCGTGCCTCAACAAACCACCGCTTCGTTAGTTCGAAACCTTGACCGATCTCGCCCAGCATTCTGTCTTCAGCGAGCAGGACGTCGTCGAACCGCAGTTCCGCATGATCGAAGGCATAGTTGTGCATGAATTTCGGCGAGCGAAGGTGAACAACGCCGTCCGCATCCGAATCTACAAGGAATAGAGTAGGCTTGCCGGGATCTCCGTCGACATGCGCATGCACGATGATGAAGTCGGAAGCGTTGTATGAGGTGACGAACCACTTCTCGCCGTTCAGTCTCCAGCGGCCGTTTTCGAGAACCGCGCTCGTCGTCACGGCATTATTGTCGGATCCGGCGTTGGGCTCGGTGATGGCGAAGGCGCCGCGCCGGTCGCCGGTGTTGGACGGAACCAGATAATCCTGCTTCTGCTTGGCAGTGCCGTATCTAAGCGAAACCGGCGGCCGCCAGACACATGTCCAAAGGCCGTTGGTAGCCCGCCCCAGCTGTTCTTCGATGACGACCTGCTCGAGCATGGTGAGGCCCAGACCGCCGTCTTCCTTTGAATGGTTGATGCCGGCGAGGCCCCATTTGACGACCTGCTCGCGCAGAGGCTTTCGCTGCTCTTTGGGAAGTTCGCCGTGTTCGTCGGTGAGTATCTCCAGCGGCGCAAGCACCTGCTCGAAGAAATCGCGCCCGAGCCTGGCAAGCTCGATTTCCCGCTTCGACAGTGAAATATCCATCAATTTTTCCTGGGTTTCGCGACCACGAGCGCGTCGACTGCGACCGCTCCCGACGCATTTGCAATTACGGGATTGACGTCGATCTCCGAGATCACATCGGAGAGGCTCGTCACCAACACCGAGAAGCGCTCGATCAGCGTCGCTAGGCTTTCGATGTCGGCGGGCGGGTTGCCTCTCACTCCTTCTAGCAACGGGTAGATCCGCAGCCCTTTCAGGAGATCGAGAGCTTCGGCAGCCGAAATCGGCGCCAGTGCCGCGTTACTGTCCTTCAAATGTTCAATCAGTACGCCGCCTGCGGACACCACCACCAAGGGCCCCATCTCGTCGCGGACGACAGCACCCAATCCGATCTCAACACCTGACGCGGCCATCGCCGAGACGAGGACTTCCGGCCCGAGACGATCGCACAAATCGCGATATGCGGCCTGTAGATCCTCGGCGGACTTGAGATTGAGGCGGACGCCTCCCACATCGGACTTGTGCGCGTGGCCGGTCGCGGTCTTGAGCACCACGGGATATCCGATCTTGCTGGCCGCATCGCAGGCATCCTGGAGATTGGCGACACGCGTGGTTTCCACTGTCCTGACGCCAAAATCCGCAAGAAGCGCCAGGCCCTCATGCTCAGACAACTCTTTTCCAGACAACAGCCGTGTCCGCCAAGCGCTGACCGTCGCCGCGTTGGTTTGAGGTGCGGGAGCTTCGACGTGGCGCGGCCGGTTGCGCCAGTGTGAGGCGTGACGGTATGCGAGAAGAGCTTCCCGCGTTCCCTCGATGACAGGAACGCCTTCTTGCGCGAGAGCCAGCGCAAGCTTCAGATTGGTTGTCTTCGAGTAATTCGTCGCGATCGCGACGGGCTTCGCGGCCTTCCTGGCGACCTTGAGGACCGCTTCCGCGACGCCAGTGGAATACCAGTAGTCGTCGCGAATATCCGAGAAAAATACGGCGGCGCCGACATTCTCGTCGGCGAGCAGGGCGTTTAGGGCGCCTTCGTACCGCTCGACGAAGTTGCGCGGCGTTCCCCACGCATCCAAGGGGTTTTCGGCATGGAGCCC
>JACDJB010003003.1_pt1 | contig 11464 bp, 9 predicted proteins | sample 7454121 | NCBI WGS metagenome assembly JACDJB01 (sample SAMN14253290, study PRJNA609438) | sludge metagenome | isolation source: sludge after 25d culture with pyrite | collected 2018-12-20 | reverse complement strand
CCGATCTCGTCGAGGAACAGGGTGCCACCCTCCGCCTGCTCGAAGCGGCCGGTGGCGCGCGCATTGGCGCCGGTGAAGGCGCCGCGCTCGTGGCCGAACAGTTCGGATTCGATCAGATCACGGGGAATCGCAGCCATGTTGACGGCGACGAACGGGCCGTTGCGCCGCTTGCCATAATCATGCAGCGCACGCGCAACCAGTTCCTTGCCGGTCCCGGACTCGCCGGAAATCATCACCGTCAGATCGGTCTGCATCAGCCGCGCAAGCACGCGGTAGATTTCCTGCATCGCCGGCGAGCGGCCGACCAGCGGAATGGAATCGAACTCACCGTCGTCCTTGGACGCGGCTGGCCGTTCCTTCGGCTCCGACAACGCCCGGCCGACGATGGCGATCAGTTCCTTGAGGTCGAACGGCTTGGGCAAATACTCGTAAGCGCCCCGCTCCGACGCCCGAATGGCCGTCATGAACGTGTTCTGCGCGCTCATGACGATGACCGGGAGATTGGGCCGCATCTTCTTGATCCGCGGCAGCAGATCGAAGGCGTTCTCATCCGGCATGACAACGTCGGTGATGACCAGATCGCCCTCGCCCTGACTGACCCAGCGCCACAGCGTGGCGGCGTTTCCGGTCAGACGCACCTCGTAACCGGCGCGTGACAGAGCCTGATTGAGTACGGTGCGGATGGCTGTGTCGTCGTCAGCGACGAGTATACTACCTGCGGGCATTGTTATTCCTCATCTGCAGTCTGTGAGGCAGGCGACGGCGTTCCCGGGCGCGCGTCTCCGTTGCTGTGGTTCTGGGCTGGATTGAACATCGGCAACAGCACGCGGAAGGTCGTCTTCCGCGGCTGCGATTCACATTCGATAATGCCGCCGTGATCGTTGACGATCTTGGCGACAAGCGCGAGGCCAAGGCCGCTTCCCGTCGGTTTCGTCGTCACAAACGGATCGAACAGATTGGGCAGAAGATCGTCCGGAACACCCGGACCGTTATCCTTCACGCAAAACTCGAGCGGCAGCGACACCCGCGATTTCTTTCCCGGAATGGAAAGCCGCACACCGGGGCGGAACGCCGTGGTGAGATGAATCTCCGCGTCGGTGCCAAGATCAGCCACGGCCTCGGCGGCATTTTTCACCAGATTGAGGAACACCTGAATCAGTTGATCCTGATTGGCGAGGACCGGCGGCAGCGAGGGATCGTATTCCTCGATGAATTTGACGTTCCGCGCGAAGCCCGATTGCGCGAGCCGCTTCACATGATCGAACACCGAATGGATATTGACCGGCCCGCGCGCCACGGGCCGCTCGTCACCGAACACTTCCATGCGATCGACAAGAGTGACGATCCGATCGGCTTCATCGCAAATGAGCCGGGTCAGTGTGCGATCTTCCGGAGAGGCAGCCTGTTCAAGCAACTGTGCCGCGCCGCGAATGCCCGACAGCGGATTCTTGATCTCATGCGCCAGCATGGCGGCCAGCGCTGTCACCGACCGCGCGGCGCTGCGATGGGTCAACTGCCGGTCCATCTTGTCGGCGATGGAGCGCTCCTGAAGCATCACAACAATATGGCCCGGATGTTCACCAAGCGGCGCGACGTGAAGGTCAACCTGCCGATCGCCGCCGATCCGCGGCGTCCCCAGATCGACCTTGTATTCGTTGACGGCGGAGTTGGTCCGGCGCACCTGGTCAATCAGCGCAAGCAGCGGACTGCCGAACGGCACAAGTTCGCGGAGCATTTGCCGCCGCAGATGCGGGATGGATGTCTCGAAGAAGGATTCGGCGGCGATGTTCGCATCGAGAATCTTGCCGTCCGGCGCAATCAGCATCACCGGGTTGGGCAGCGCGTTCATCATCGCATCGCTGTTGGCAAGCTGTGGCGTGCGCTTTTCGGCGGCGTTGCTCATGCGGCGGCGCTCCAGGAAAATTCACCGAACGCATCATGAAGCGAACGGCGCACCTGTGCTGGCTCGGTCGCGGTCAGAATAACCTGACGCCAGCGCTTCAGGACTTCACCGGACGCAGCACTCCCTCTGGCCGCAACATCGAGGGCCCAGCCGAGATGCTTGCGGGCATGGCGGGTGCCGACACGCGATCCGTAATGCTCAACAACCTGATCGTAGAGATTGCAGACATGATCGAGCTGCGTGCTGAGTTGCGGCACCTGCTCCTCGTCGCCGCCCGCAAGACGACGCGCGATCTGTCCCGGCAACCAGGGCTGTCCCTGCGCGCCGCGGCCGACCATAACCGCGTCCGCACCTGATTCCTCAAGCGCAGTTACAGCCTGCTCGAACGAGGTGATGTCGCCATTGACCACCACAGGCACTCTGACCGCGTCCTTGACAGGACGAACGGCAGTCCAGCTCGCGCTTCCCTTGTAAAACTGGCAGCGCGTGCGGCCGTGAACGGTGATCATTTTCACGCCCGCCTCTTCCGCGCGCCGCGCCAGTTCCGGCGCGTTGAGAGAATCGTGATCCCAGCCGAGACGCATCTTGAGCGTTACCGGCACGCTGACAGCCGAAACCGTTGCATCAATCAACCTCAGGGCGTGATCAAGATCGCGCATCAGCGCGGAGCCGGACTGACCGCCCGTCACATGACGCGCCGGGCACCCCATGTTGATGTCGATAATGTCGGCGCCGCCGCTTTCGGCGATCCGAGCGCCCTCTGCCATCCAGCGGGTTTCGCAACCGGCAAGCTGAACGACATGAGGGCCGATACCGGTTGCTTCACAACGCAGCACGGACATCGGGCGGCCACGCGCGAGGTCGTCGCTGGCCGTCATTTCGGAGACGACGAGACCGGCACCCAGTTCGGCGGTGATGCGCCGGAACGGTGCGTCGGTAATGCCGGACATCGGCGCAAGCAGCACGCGATTGGCGATTTCGATATCGCCAATGGTCACTGAGGTCTGGCGGGCCGGAGGCTTAATCACCTTTATTTCGCTTTCTGACAGTCCCCGCGTCGTTGCGGAGAGCGCATAGCTCAATTTCTAAGCACCAAAGAACCATGCCTACAGTTTAGCCAATTGTCCACAGCTTGCAAGTGCGGCGCAACAATTCTTCCAAATTCTTCACAGGGTTGCGGAATTGTGCTGTTCCCGGCCCGAATGTGGTAAGGGCAGCACCCAAACCGCCAATATCGTAGCCAATTCACCCGTCCGGACTGTCGTTATCGCCTATGCCAACACCAAAACGGACTGCCGCCATTATCGTTGCCGCCGGGCGCGGGCTTCGCGCCGGGACCGGAGGTCCCAAGCAATACCGGTCAATCGGGGGGAAAACTGTCCTTGCGCGGGCGATGGAGCCGTTCTGCACCCATCCTGACGTGTTTGCCGTCCAGCCGGTCCGCAACCCTGACGACGCCGATATTTTCGATCAGGCAGTATCACACCTGACCTATCAGACGCCGGTCAATGGCGGGGCGACCCGGCAGGCGTCTGTCCGCGCCGGGCTTGAAGCGCTGGCGTCTCATGCACCGGACATCGTCCTGATTCACGATGCCGCGCGCGCCTTTGTTACGGACAAGGTGATCTCGCGTGCGATTGATTCGGCGCTGATCACCGGCGCTGCGATTCCCGTCGTGCCTGTAACGGACACTATCAAGGTGGTTGATAGCGCGGGCGCGATCACGGCGACGCCGGATCGTGCGGGTTTGCGGATCGCGCAGACACCGCAGGCCTTCCGGTTCGACACCATTCTCGAAGCCCATCGCCGAGCCGCGCGCGAAGGCCGCGATGACTTCACCGACGACGCCGCGATTGCGGAATGGGCGGGATTGACGGTAACGACCTTTGAAGGCGATGTTGCGAACATGAAGCTGACCACTCCGGAAGACTTTGCACGCGAGGAAGCGCGCCTCGGCGCGATGCTGGGCGATATCCGCACCGGCACCGGCTATGACGTGCATGCGCTGACCGACGGCGATCACCTCATGCTGTGCGGCGTCCGCGTGCCGTTCACCAAGGGCTTCCTGGCGCACTCTGACGGTGACGTTGGCTTACACGCGATTGTCGATGCGATCCTTGGCGCACTGGCCGACGGCGATATCGGTTCCCACTTTCCGCCGAGCGATCCGAAATGGAAGGGCGCGGCGTCCGATCAGTTCCTGAAGCACGCCGTCAGCCTGGTGCATCAACGCGGCGGCCGCATCGCCAATCTCGAAGTGACCATGATCTGCGAGGCGCCGAAGATCGGCCCGCTGCGCGACGCGATGCGCGCGAAGATCGCCGAAATCACCGGACTTCCTCAATCACGAATCGCCGTGAAAGCGACGACCAGCGAACGCCTCGGCTTCACCGGGCGTCAGGAAGGCATCGCGGCCACAGCCGCTGCAACCATCCGACTTCCCTGGGACGACACCCTGACCGGACCAGCCGCATGACCGCCAGCACCATCCGTGCCCTCTCCCGCTCGCTGCTGGATTTGTGCCGGATGCGCAAGCTGACCATTGCAACGGCGGAGTCCTGCACCGGCGGACTCGTCGCGGCAGCGCTGACCGAAATTCCCGGCTCATCCGACGTGGTCGATCGCGGCTTCGTCACCTATTCCAACGACGCCAAGCACGCCATGCTGGGCGTCGAGACCTCCACGCTCGAAACCTTCGGCGCAGTCAGCAAGGAAACCGCGACGGCCATGGCGTTCGGCGCGCTGGAACATGCCGACGTTGATCTGGCGGTCTCAATCACGGGCATCGCCGGTCCCGGCGGCGCAACGCCGGGCAAGCCGGTGGGGCTGGTGCATCTCGCCGTCGCAGCGCGCGATGGCCGCATCACCCACAAGGAATGCCGCTTTGGCGCAGTCGGGCGCAACAATGTGCGTGAGCAATCGGTGATCGAAGCACTGAAGATGCTGACGGAGATGGCGCGCGGACCGCAGCCGCCGCTCAAGAAGCGCCCACGCGCGGCGGCCCATAGACCGCATCCGCGCGTTTCTCGAACGCCGCGGCGAGCCGCTGGAAAGCGGCGTCGAACATCGCGCCCATCAGCACCGCGAGCATCCGACTCTTGAACTCGTAGGCGATGAAAAAGCCGACATCGCAGGCGCTCTCCGACTTCGCCTCGAAGGTCCAGCGGTTTTCCAGTTTGCTGAACGGCCCCTGCAGGTATTCAACGAGGATTTTCAGGTTCGGCCTGTCAAGCGTGACACGGCTGGTGAAGGTTTCACGCACCACCTGAAACGAGACGGTCATGTCGGCGACAATGACCTCGCTGCCGTCCGGTTTTTGCGTGCGCTGGCGAACCTTGAGCGACTGGCACATCGGCACGAATTCGGGATAGCGCTCGACGTCGGCGACCAGATCGAACATCTGCTGCGCGCTGTGGTGGACACGGCGCTTGTTGGAGAATTGCGGCATCGTCAGAAATTCAATCTCGACAAATTGAGATAGGCAAGACAAATACCCGAACTCGTCATCCTGAGGTGCGAGCGCTTGCGAGCCTCGAAGGATGACCTGCCACGGGCGTCGTCGCCCTTCGAGGCCTCCGCTTCGCTACGGCACCTCAGGGTGACGACGAACACAACACGTCGACTTGAAGCGATCACGCGCTAGCGCTTCGCTGCTGCGCGGGCCGCCTGCAGCTTGGCGAAATCCTCGCCGGCGTGATGCGACGAGCGCGTCAGCGGGCTTGCCGACACCATCAGGAAGCCCTTGGTGTAGGCGACCTTCTCGTAGCCGCCGAATTCATCCGGCGTCACATAGCGCATCACCGCATGATGCTTGAGGCTCGGCTGCAGATACTGGCCGATGGTGAGGAAATCCACGTCCGCCGAACGCAGATCGTCCATCACCTGCAGCACTTCGTGCCGTTCCTCGCCAAGGCCTACCATGATGCCGGACTTGGTGAAAATGGTCGGGTCCATTTCCTTCACCCGCTGCAGCAGCCGGATCGAATGGAAATAACGCGCGCCGGGCCGCACCGTCAGATAGCGCGACGGCACGGTTTCGAGATTGTGGTTGAACACGTCGGGCCTGGCCGCAACGACCTGCTCCAGCGCCCCGTCCTTGCGCAGGAAGTCCGGCGTGAGGATTTCAATGGTCGTGGTTGGGCAGCTCGCGCGAATGGCGCGGATGGTTTTTGCAAAATGATCCGCGCCGCCGTCGGCCAGATCGTCCCGGTCGACGGAGGTAATGACGACATGATGCAGGCCGAGTTTCTGGACGGCCAGCGCGACATGCTCCGGCTCCGCCGCATCGAGCGCATTCGGCAGACCCGTCTTCACGTTGCAGAAGGCGCAGGCGCGGGTGCAGGTGTCGCCCATGATCATGAAGGTGGCATGCTTCTTGTCCCAGCACTCGCCGATGTTCGGACACCCGGCCTCCTCGCACACGGTGACGAGGCCGTTCTCTTTCACGATGTTGCGGGTGTTGGCATAGCCGCGCGAGGTCGGCGCGCGGACACGAATCCAGTCCGGCTTGGCCGGCGACCTGGCATCGGGCCGGTTCACCTTCTCCGGATGGCGCGGGCGCACCTGATTGGGCGACACCGTATCAATCAGAACAACCATGAAAGTCCGCGATTTTCTTCAACTTACCTAAGCCTGCCGATCCCTTGGTGCAAGCCGCGGGGATGGTGATACTCTGGAATGAATATCACGTTTCCATCCCGGTCCGCACGGCTTCGCGCGCTCATCCCCTGCCCATAAATGCCAGAACTCCGTTCCCCGCCTGCCCTTGCTCGTCCTCTTGGCCGCCTGCTGACAAAGACGTTCTTTGCGCGCAGCGTCCATGAGGTGGCCCCCGACCTGATCGGCGCGACGCTGCTGGTGGATGGCGTCGGCGGCATCATCACGGAGGTCGAGGCCTATCACCACACCGAACCGGCGGCGCATTCTTATCGTGGCCCGACCCCGCGCAACATGGTGATGTTCGGCCCGCCGGGCTATCTCTACGTCTATCGCTCCTATGGCATTCACTGGTGCATGAATTTCGTGTGCGAGAAGGAAGGCTCGGCCAGCGCGGTGCTGATCCGCGCCCTTGAACCGACCCATGGCATCCCGGCGATGCGGCGGCGGCGCGGACTGCACGACGAGCGTTCGCTCTGCACCGGCCCCGGCAAGCTGTGTGAGGCGATGGGTGTGAGCATCAAGCACAACACGCTGCCGCTCGATGCGCCTCCGATTGCGGTCTATGCGCGAAAGCACAAGCCGGAGATCGCCAGCGGCATCCGCATCGGCATCACCAAGGCGGTGGAGCTGCCGTGGCGTTACGGATTGAAGGGTTCGCGCTTCCTCAGCAAGCCGTTTCCTGCATAAGGCGATATGGCGGCAAACTTCGCTGCAAAGGGCGAAGCGGTGACGAAAGCGCGGCGGCGCCGCTGACCGGCGCAGAGACGTTGCGCCCCGGTCATACCGAGCGATTCATCGCTCGATATGCGTCTGTCGCATACCCGGCGTTCATCATCGGCCCGCAAAACGGGCATCCATCAAAATGGATGCAGCGATGGCAGCACCTTTCCAAGATCGTCATGGCCGGGCTCGTCCCGGCCATCCACGTCTTGATTGCTTTGAGCGGAAGACGTGGATGCCCGGAACAAGTCCGGGCATGACGGTGGAGAGACGTTCCATTGATCGGCCAACAGACTTGTCGCGCTTCCCGTCATCCTTCGAGGCTCGCCCCATAGCAGGCGTAGCCTGCGTAAACTTGGCTACGGGGTGGCTCGCACCTCAGGATGACGGACCCACGCAATACTCACACCGCCGCGTGGCACACGGCCTCGATCCGGTTGCCATCGGGATCACGCAGAAACGCGGCGTAATAGGACGAGTGATAGTCGCGCAGGCCCGGCGCGCCGTCGTCGCTGCCGCCGGCTGCGATGCCGGCGTCCCAGAACGCATCGACCTGCGTCTGCCACTTCGCCTTGAAGTACCAGTGGCGGCCCGGCGCGTCGTCCGGTTTCGCGCCCTTGCGGATCGAGATGTAGACGCGATCAGGATACGACGCGCGCGACCGCTCGCCGTAGCCGAGCCAGTCGTCGCGCCGTCCGACCTTGACGATGCCAAGCGCGGCCATGACCGCGTCGTAGAATTTTTCGGCGGCGGCCATGTCGGAGACGGTAATCGAAACGTGGTCGAGCATGTGGCGCTCCCGGATTGAAATAATCAAACCCGGAGCAGAGTTCCGATGCAAGCGGCCATCAGGCGCGCCGGGAAAAGCCGGTGGCGAAAATCAGCGCGACGGCCGGCAGCAACCAGACCGTCACCGGCAGGAACGCGAACATGGCTTTTCCGCTGATGTCCCACGCGATGCCGCCGAGGATCGACATCACCATCGCAAAGCCGTAGCCAAGCGTGAACACGCCCGCCGACATGCGCGGCACGTCATCAGGCGCGACCAGCAGCGCCGGAAGCGCCAGCACGAGTGTCAGCGTGACGGCGCAGGCGAAGCCGATCAGGGCGGCGGAGGTGACGACGCCCCACGAACCCGCGAATGAAAGCATGCCGGCGATCCCGGCCAGACCGATGGCGACAGCGGCGAGCAGCGGCCACTTTTTCCGTTCCCACCGGCTCGCCAACGCCAGCAGAATGAAGGACGCGGGCAATTGCCCGACATTGAGCGCGGTGAGCGCCGGGCCGATCAACTCGGTGCGTCCTGTCTGCAGCAGGTATCCCGGAAGGAAGGCGTTGGTGCAGAAGTAAAGCTGGTTGGCGGCGCTCATGATGATGCCGACCTTCCAGAGCAGCGGATCGCGCCAGTCCGGCATCCACAGATGATGACGCGACACCGGCGCGCTCTTGCCGCCGGGCTGGAACAGGAAAATGACAACGGCAATCGCGACAAGCGGGATCGACCACAGCACGAGACTGGCGCGCCAGCTTCCCGCCAGCACCGGCAGCAGGAATCCTGCGAAGGCCACGGGGAAAATCTCGCCACACAGAAGGCCGTTGGTATAGACCGCGGTGGCGAAGCCGATGCGGTCCGGCACCCACTGGCGCACCGTGGGCGGCAGCGACGGCTGCATCACCGCGATGCCCGCCGCCATGACCACCGTCGTGATGTAAAGCATCCACGGATCGGATGCGAAACCGCGCAGCGCCGAGCCTGCCGCCGCGATCAGAAGGCCGATGATCAACGCGGGCACCGCGCCGACGCGTGCGATCAGCAGCGAGCCCGGCACGGCGACCAGCGCGAACAGGCTGACCGGAATGGCGTTGAGGATGCCGACCTGCGTGCCCGACAGCTTGAGATCGACAATGATCAGCGCCAGCACCGGCGGGATCGCAAGGATCGTCAGCCGCAGGCCGTTTCCGGCCAGCCAGAGCAGAAGCAGCGCCTTGAACGAGGACGACCGCCGCAGGATCATTCCGCGCCCTTGAGACGCTCCAAAGCCTCGAGGATCTTCGCCTTGCGGCTTTCGGCTTCCTCGCGCTTTTCACGCTGTTCTTCGATAACCTCTTCCGGCGCGTTGGCGACGAACTTCTCGTTGCCGAGCTTGGCGTCGACGCGCTGGATATCGGCGCTGGCCTTCGCAAGTTCCTTGTCGAGACGCACCTTCTCGGCGCCAAGGTCGATCACGCCCTTCAGCGGGATGGCGGCGACTTCGCCGCGGACCAGCAACTGCACCGAACCATCCGGCGCGCGATCCGCGAACGAAATCTCGCCGAGGCGCGCGAGCCGCTTCATCACGTCGCTCCAGCGTTCCGCACGCGCCTTGATATCGGCGGACGCGCCGACCAGCACCAGCGGAAACAGCGTCGCGGGCGGAATGTTCATTTCCGCGCGCATCGAGCGGATCGACGAGATGAGTTCCACCAGCCAGCCGATTTCGGCTTCGGCCGCCGGATCGCTGAACTGTTCGACCTCGGGCGCGGGCACGACGACCACCGGCATCGCCAGCGGATCGCCGGAGATGGCAGGTTCAATGATCGGCGCGGCAGGCGCCTTGAGTGGCCATTCGGCAAGCGCAAGCAGTCCGTCACGCTTTGCCGTCACCGCCCACAGCTCCTCGGTGAGGAACGGCATGAACGGATGCAGCAGTTTCAGGATTTCATCGCGCGCCCAGGCGATGCTGGCCTGCGTCTCGGCCTTGGCGGGCGAGTCCGGTCCCATCAGCACGGGCTTGGCGAGTTCGAGATACCAGTCGCAGAAGATGTTCCAGACGAAGCGGTACATGACGCCCGCCGCGTCGTTGAAGCGGTAGGCCTGGATGGCGTCGGTGACCTCGCGCGTGGCGCGCGCGGTTTCGTGCGCGATCCAGCGGTTGAGCGTTTCCTTCGCGTTCGCCGGATCGAAACCATCGGCCAGCGCGCAGCCGTTCATTTCGGCGAAGCGCGAGGCATTCCACAGCTTGGTCGCGAAATTGCGGTAGCCTTCGACGCGCTGGGTCGAGAGCTTGATGTCACGGCCCTGCGCCGCCATCGCCGCCAGCGTGAAGCGCAGCGCGTCGGCGCCGTAGTCATCAATGAGGTGCAGCGGGTCGATGACGTTGCCCTTCGACTTCGACATCTTCGCGCCCTTCTCGTCGCGGACGAGCGCATGGATGTAGACGGTCGGGAACGGCACGTCCTTCATGAAGTGCATGCCCATCATCATCATGCGGGCGACCCAGAAGAAGATGATGTCGAAGCCGGTGACGAGCACGTTGGTCGGGTAATAGCGCTTCACATCCACGTCGGTGTCAGGCCAGCCGAGCGTCGAGAACGGCCACAGCGCCGACGAGAACCAGGTGTCGAGCACGTCCTCGTCGCGGGTGATGAAGCCGTCGCGCTTCGCCGGATCGAGCGCCATGTCATGGCCCTGCTCCGCCGTGATCACCTCCTGCTCGACATAATAGCCGAGCGCCTTGCCGACCGCTTCGTCCTCGGTCTCGGCGACGAACACCTTGCCGTCCGGTCCATACCACGCCGGAATCTGGTGACCCCACCAGAGCTGGCGCGAGATGCACCACGGCTGGATGTTCTCCATCCACTCGAAGTAAGTCTTTTCCCAGTTCTTCGGCACGAACGCCGTCTCGCCGCTGCGCACGGCGGCGATCGCGGGCGCGGCCAGCGTCTTGGCGTCCACATACCACTGATCGGTCAGATACGGCTCGATCACGACGTTCGAGCGGTCGCCGTGCGGCACCATATGCGTGTTGGGCTCGATCTTCTCGAGAAAACCCGCCTCTTCCAGCTTGGCGACGATCAGCTTGCGCGCGACAAAGCGATCCTTGCCGTGAAGCTCTTCCGCGAAGATCAATGCGGCCTCCGGCAGGTCGCGCAGATAGTCCTCGTTGGCGGACAGCGACATCCGCGCTTCCTGATCGAGCACGCTGATGAGCCGCAGGTTGTGACGGCGGCCGACCTCGAAGTCGTTGAAGTCGTGCGCAGGCGTGATCTTCACCGCGCCCGAACCCTTCTCGGGATCGGAGTAATCGTCGGCGACAATCGGAATCAGGCGGCCGACCAGCGGCAGCACCACGTTCTTGCCGACCACGCTCCTGTAGCGGTCGTCCTCCGGATTCACCGCCACGGCGGTGTCGCCGAGCATGG
>JACDJB010002999.1_pt1 | contig 11471 bp, 10 predicted proteins | sample 7454121 | NCBI WGS metagenome assembly JACDJB01 (sample SAMN14253290, study PRJNA609438) | sludge metagenome | isolation source: sludge after 25d culture with pyrite | collected 2018-12-20 | reverse complement strand
AATTATTGCTATTTTTAGCAACCTTAAATTTTGTTAGTCGATGGGAATATTTGGAAGTTTTACCAGAAATAAAAAGGAAAACCTGGAAAAGGGCCTTTCAAAAACCAAGGAAAGTGTCTTTAAAAAGTTGAGCCGTGCCGTTGTGGGCAAGTCAAAGGTTGACGATGAGGTACTGGATAATCTTGAGGAAGTGCTTATTACGTCTGATGTGGGAGTTGACACAACGCTGAAAATCATTGAGCGGATTGAGGAGCGCATTGCACGCGATAAATATCTTGGTGTTGACGAGTTGAATTCAATTTTGAAAGAAGAAATTGTTGCGATGCTTGAGGAAAACAATTCCGGTGATGTTTCCGATTTTGAACTTCCCGAAACCGATAAACCCTATGTAATCATGGTTGTTGGAGTTAATGGTGTGGGAAAAACAACAACCATCGGTAAGCTGGCATACCAGTTTAAAGAAGCCGGCAAGTCTGTTTATCTGGGCGCTGCCGACACTTTCCGCGCCGCAGCGATTGAGCAGCTGGAGATTTGGGCAAATCGTGTTGATGTACCCATCGTAAAGCAGAAAATGGGTGCCGATCCGGCGTCGGTTGCCTACGATACGCTCTCTTCTGCCAAGGCAAACAGCGCTGATGTGGTTATTATCGACACCGCAGGACGGCTGCACAATAAAGTAAACCTGATGAATGAGTTGTCAAAAATTAAGAGTGTCATGTCGCGGATTGTTCCCGGCGCACCTCATGAAGTGCTGCTCATTCTTGACGGTTCAACCGGGCAAAATGCCTTTGAACAGGCAAAACAGTTCTCAAAAGCTACGGAAGTTACAGCATTGGCTCTTACCAAGTTAGACGGAACAGCCAAAGGCGGAGTCGTAATCGGTATTTCCGATCAGTTTAAAATTCCGGTAAAATATATCGGCATTGGCGAAAAAATGGAACATCTCCAGATTTTCAGAAGACGGGAATTTGTTGAGTCCCTGTTTTCCGAATCCTGAATGCAAGTCATGTTTTTTTCTGTCAAAAAATAGTGGGCTAATCTCTTTCTGTTTTACCAATTTGAAAAATAAACCCGGATTAAGCTATAGAAAAACTACGCCTTTTCAATCAATTCTTGACTTGTCCCTTAAAGTTTAGTGAGTTCATAAATGTCTAAAGATCACTTTCATACAGCTTCAATCACAAAATTGATTGACGAAAATTACATCGTTTGGATTGGCAAAAGTTTGTATATTGGTTGCGTAAATAAAGACGTTAGGTGGAAATCCCTGCGGGCTTTCCACCTAACGGAGCAGCGATTTGCGTGTGTCCAGCCCTGCGGGACTGTCCACTAACTTGCGATTTGCAACATGCAAATCACATCGCAAACCGCTGCTCCGTTATATGCAATTCACCCTACTCCTCAAAAGTTGATTTCGCAAACTAACGGTAGTCTTTAAATACATAAATTTTCTACCTTTGAGTTGCTCTATGCAAGGCTGACTTTAGAACTGTTACCTTGAGTACGTGCGCAATTCTGGTTGAGATGTTTGCGATGATTTCAGTGGCGGTATTGATAATTTATCAGTAACCCCGTTCAGAATATTTACTCTGCCAAAAGCACATCTCCTTAGAGTTTATTAAAAAACAATGCTTTATGGAAAAAGAAGAAATGATTTCAATGGAAATTGTCAATCCACAAGCTGCTGGTATTGACATAAGTAGCCGATCACATTGGGTGGCGGTTGGACAAAAAGAAAAGGATGTCCGTGAATTTGGTGTTTTCAACCAAGATCTATTTGAGATGGCCGATTGGTTGAAGGAGAAAAACATCAAAACTGTAGCTATGGAAAGTACAGGCACTTATTGGCAAAACCTACATGCCGTATTAATTGCCAAGGGGTTTCATATAATTCTGTGTAATGGGAAATTTACCAAAGACATTAAAAGAAAAAGACAGATGTGAAAGACTGTCAGTGGATACAGAAGCTCCATAGCCTTGGACTATTAAGCGGCAGTTTTCTACCCGATGAGAAGACCGAACAATTACGAACTTATACTCGTCACAGAGCCAATTTACTCAACAATGCCGCATCTACAAGCAAAAAATGCAGAAGTATTTGCGCCTACTCAATTTTCGATTGGACGTGGTGGCAAATGACATTTGTGGACTTACAGGATTGCTTATTATCAGGGCCATTTGTGAGGAAGAAACAAACCTGCAAAAATTAGCTGCTCTAAAACACGGAAATTGCCGAAAAAGCGAGTCGGAAATAGCTTTAGCATTACAATCAAATGGACGAAAAGACTATCTGTTTGCTTTAAAACAAGAGCTTGAAAACTATGATCACTTGCAAAACAAAATAGCTGAATGTGATAAAATTATAGAACAAATGCTCAATGAAATCATTGACAATGACGATAATAAAAGGCAACATTATATCGAGTCAAAACCACACAAAAGAATCAATAAAGCCACACCAAAAGATATTGATTTGAAGCTTAAATCATACCAAATGTTTGAAGGAACAGACCTGCTAGCAATGGAAGGCATGAGTTACTCAACAGTGCTCGCATTAATGAGTGAAGTGGGAATTGACGAAATTAAAAAGTTTTCGTCAGCCAAGCATTTCTGCTCATGGCTCAGATTAGCACCAAACAACAAAATCAGCGGAGGCAAAGTACTTTCGAGTAAAATTCCTAAAGGAAGCAACAGACTCAAAATAGCACTAAGAAATGCAGCTAATGCCATTGGAAATCTCAAAGAATCAACACCTCTAAGAGATTTCTTTCACAGAATAAATTTCAGGAAAGGAGGCGTATCGGCTGTAAGTGCAACCGATAGAAAATTAGTGGTAATTATTTGAAACATGGTCGTCAAAGAAGTACCCTACATAAACCCTGAAGGATATCTATATTTAGACCAAAAAAGAAAACTGGCTGTAAAGAAAAGAATCCAAAATCAAATCACTAAATTTGGACTGACCGCAGAAGATATATTATTTGTAAATAATTGATTCTAAAATATTTATATAAACGTTAGTCAGAACCTAAGTGCAAACAACATAAAATAGTGATTAGATGAACAAACTTTCCTTGATTGAGAAAATACACTTTGTGGGATAGTGTCACTTAAAACTGACGATATGAAAGAGACTTTCAAATTTGAGAAATCTTTTGGTCCTGTAGCATCATTCTCAGGATATGTGATACTTATAGCAGGATTAATAGCAACATATTTTTCGTTAACAGGTTTAATTTTAGTATTATTCGGTGCTTTTGTTGGTTTAACTAATTCTTGTACAACGATTGATTATGCAAATAGAAAAGCCAAATTTTCAAATAACATATTTGGTTTTATAAAAATTGGCAAATGGTTGGATATTACAGATGATATGAGTATAGGGATAAAGAAATCAAATAAGACTTACCGTACTTATAGCAGAAGCAACAGAATTCTTGACATTGCTACAAAACAGATTAAAATATATTTATTCGATTTGCATGGTAATCCTATTATGCCACTGAAAACTATTGACACAGTTGATAATTCGGGAAAAGAACTTGAAGATTTGAATAAAAAATTTTGACTGACAATTATGAAACAATAACAACTGTAGCCAACAAGCGGTATAAAAAATTGCCGAGACAGTAGGTTATTAAAGGGTTGTATCCCACTTCAACATTCTTGTACCTTGATAGGTGATTAGCCAGCAATCGGCAACTTTTCATACCTCCACCCGTTATGTGCAAGCAGTTTTGAACACTCCGTAAAATGACAAAACTCTTTGAAAAAATTACTGAATTAATTGGATGGCTTCAAATTATGGCATCCCCTTTTTTCATTGGTTTGTTAATAGGTTCTATCGTATATTTCCCAAATCAGACAACCACAACATTAATCATTGGTCTAATCATTTCGCTTGTCGGATTAGTAATCGGAATCATCCTTGCAACAAAAATTTATAAGAGTAAAAATGGAACGATTTGGTTTCTATCAAGAACAATAGCAACTCCCGAACTTGATAAAAAAGACGAGAAGATTTAACACCATTTCAAACTGAACATTTAATTAATTTGACTAAATTTGGAAAAATCTTTAGAGATGAATATAGAAGCAAAAAAACTATCATTTATTCAAGAATTCTTAAGAATTGATAATGAAAAGATTATTAATGCTTTGGAAAACTTACTTCATAAAAGCAAGTCAGAAGTTTTTGAAGACAACTTAAAACCAATGGCTATTGAGCAACTAAATGATGAAATTGATTTAGCTATAGAAGATGAGAAAAGTGGCAGAACTATTAATGCAAAAGAGTTAAAAAGAAAAATTCAAGAATGGAGTTAGAAGTTATTTGGACACGATTTGCCGAAAATAAGCTCTCTGATATTTTTGAATATTACAAAGTAAAAGCAAGTTTAAAAGTTGCCAAAAACATAACTACTAAAATCGTTGATAAAACGATAAATCTTAAAAAACAACCTAAAATTGGAACTGTTGAAGAATTACTGAATAATAGACCTCAAGAATTTAGATATTTAGTTTCAACGAATTACAAAATAATTTACTACATAAACTACGAAACCCATAAAGTTGTAATTGCGAATGTTTTTGACACTCGACAAAATCCAGAAGAAATATTAGAAACAAAATCATAATTCTGCCTGCACCAACACCTAAGGTTTCGTCGTGCCCGCAGGGCAGGCGATGAATTGAAAATCATCGAATACCATTGAAATCAGACGCTGAATGAGATAAACCGATGTTGAACTGAACCGGTCGTCGCAGCACGGGGTTGATTTGTAGTTATGGGGATATTGTGAGAAAAGAATAAAGTTCTATTCTAATCTGTTGACCGGGGCATAAAGCAAGGCTTTGCGTCAGCAGGGAAAAATAAATTATATCTACAAAGTCAACTATTATTAATTGCCAGCGTCTGAACCGGTTTCTTCACTGCTTTCTTCTTCCGCAGGCAGGGGAGCTGCTTCATCTGCTTTTTCCTCTGGGAAAAAGTGATTTGCCATGACAAATACCGGTAAATCGTCCGACATGGAAGTGAGATTGGTCGCTGCGGCAACTACCATTTTTTCTTCGGGATAAATTATAAGTGCTGCGTTTCCACCGGTTATACTGCCGCTTCTGCCATAAATTTTTCTGCCCTGATTGTCTTCAAGGAGAATCCAGCCGTTCACCATTTGCGATGGCATGTTGCCGGGCAGGGTTATCGGCTCAAACAGTTTGCTTTTGGTCTTTTCTTCAAGATAATCGGAATAGAGAATGGCATTTCCGAATTTCACCAGGTCTTCCGCATTGGAGAGCATGCCTTCCGAGGGCATTTTATAGCGCAAATCGCGGGTGGTGGCATTGACCACCACTGAAATGAAATTGTGGTCATAAAACTGAGTTCTTCCCTCAACGGTTCCGAAAAAGTTATCTGGAGTGGTATTTTCCAAACCTAAGGTATCGGTTACATAGGTTTTCATAAGTGATAAAAAACTTGTGCCGGTTGCTTTTTCCATCACCATTCCCAGCAGGTCATAATTGAAATGGTTGGGAACCATGTAATATCCCGGCGGATATTCCAATGAATCGTTTTTGAAATTTTCCAGTCCGGCTTCCAATGAAACATTAAGTCCTCTCCAGTCGGTCTCTTCGCCTTTGGGCATGCGAATTCCGGAAGTGTGATAAACCAGGTCTTTTACGTTCATTCTGAACTCTTTTTCCGGAAAATCGGGATAATAATGCTGAATGGTGGAGTCGGGGTGTAATGTTCCGTCTTCAACTAATTTCTGATAAATGATGTTGGTAAACAGCTCCGAGAGTTGCCCGATTCTGAATTTTGTTTTTCTTGTGACAAGAGCATTCAAATCTTTGGAAGCCAGCCCCAATCCTTCGGAATAAATTATTTTTCCATCTTTCGAAATGGCAAAAGTAGCTCCCGGAATCGTGTTTCTCGACATGTAAAAAATGGCATCTTTCCGTGCAGCTTTAATTTCTTTGATATACTTTCTGTCGTAAAGAATATCGTGATTTCTTTTTTTGCAGTTGGTAAAGCTCAACAGGACTGCAAACACAACAGACAATAATAAAAATTTCCTCACCATTATTTTAAATTTTTAGTATTGAACAAAACTTTTGCAAAAATAAAAAAAATCCCAAAATAAGCTTAAAAGGGAGATTTGAAAGTCAGAGTCCGACGTTTGTCGGTTCATTTTCAGAGCGTGCAATGATAACAGCACCGCAGGTATCGCTCCATACATTTACGGCGGTGCGGAACATGTCTAAAATTCTGTCAACGGCAATGATAAGCCCGACACCTTCCAACGGCAGTCCAACGGCAGTCAAAACGATGGTGATCATCACTAATCCTGCCATGGGAATTCCGGCAGCACCAATTGAAGCCAGCAGCGCAGTGATAACTATCAGCATCTGCTGCATAAAACTCATGTCAATGCCATAAACCTGAGCGATAAACATGGCTGCAACACACTCATACAGTGCTGTTCCGTCCATGTTGATTGTGGAACCCAACGGAATTGTAAAACTGGTGATTTTAGACGAAACACCACTTTTGTTTTCAACCGTCTCCATGGTAAGTGGGAGTGTGGCATTTGATGAAGCGGTGGAAAATGCCATCAGCAGGGGAGAAGCCATGTTTTTCAGATGCCGGTAGGGCTTTGCCCTTCCGGCAAATCGCACGATTAGCGGAAGATTGATAAAAGCGTGAATCGACAGACCTAAAAAGACGACCAGCATATAGATAAGCATACTTCCGGCAAGCGTTCCCAATTGTTCGGAATTTCGGTGAACTTCATTGGCTACGATACCGAAGATTCCGAGAGGAGTGAAGCGGATAATGAATAGTGTCATTTTCATCATCACCTCAAAAAATGCATTGAAAAATGTGGTTAATATCTTTTTGTGCCGGGAAGCTGTTTTTGAGATGAAAACACCGAAAAGAATAGCGAAAAAGATAATGGGAAGTATATCGCCCTGAGCCATTGCCTCAACAATATTTGAAGGTACAATCCGCATGAGAATGTCGGAAAGCGCAACAGAATTCTCTCCCAGTCCTTCAACAGACTGCGTAAAATTGAGATCAACACCAATGCCCGGACGGATGATGTTTACAAGAACCAATCCGGTGAGAATAGCGACCAGGCTTGTGGAAATGTAGTAGAACATGGTTTTTAGCCCTAATCTGCCTAAGCTTTTTCCACCTCCGATGCTGGCAACACCTGAAATAATAGAGCTGATTATCAGGGGGATAATAATCATTTTCAGGGCAGTCAGAAAAATTTCACCCATCCATGAAACGTATCTGATACCTTCGGGAAAGAAATATCCGAATGGAATAGCGAGAAATAACGCAATCAGAATTTGCCAGTGCAGTTTGATCTTAGATAAATTCACTACAGGATTTTTTTAGATTTTTATCAGGCTTGCTAAATTAGTTTTTTTGTTAGTGATGGCAAATCGTGAAAAGAGAAATTGATGTTTTTAAGGACAATTAGTTTATGAGAGAATATATCTATCTGTGGCGTAATTCCCATGCAACAACTGTTCCGGTCAATTTCATTTGTCTGTTGAGGATAGACCGGGCGGTATTAAGTCAGGTTTTCTAAAAAAAGTTGCCCTTGAATACAAAAACAAAATTTCGTATTCAAGGGCAACCTTAAAAATGAGCTAATTTATTTACTGTTTAATTGTAAGGTTTTCCGGTACCCTGGAGTAACCAGGTTTTTGAATAGCTGTGGTCATTCGATTGGTTGGAAGGAACAAAATGGGTTTTTCCCAGTTTCCCAACAGCTTCTTCATATTTTTCCACATATTGAGGATCGGCAAATGGCTCAGGATAGGCAAGCCTTAGAGGCAGTGCAGAACCATAAGCACCATTTGCTGCCGGTTCAAAGTCGGGGTATCCGGTTCTTCTCCAGTCAAACCACGGTTCAGCTTTTAACCAAAGGGCAATCCACTTTTGTGTCAGAATAAGTTCCTGCTTGTTTGTAGTTGAAGAACTGCTGTAACTGACTGAAGGTTGATTGTAAAATGCTTCAAAATCAAATCCCTGGGCATCTGAGAGTATTTTATACTGCTCCATAGATGCTTTAATCCCTTTCTTGTAGTGTTCCTCAGCATTTGATACTCCGTAATTTCCCAGCAAAGCTGCTTCAGCCAGAATAAATTCAACCTCTGCATAGCTAATCAGGGAAGGATTGACAAAATCATTGTTGTTCTCAAAATATACGGGTGTTAAATGCGAAATAAAAGGACTTCTTTCATCGGCATAATCCCGGGGGGCGTCACCTCTGTTGTAATTGCCCAAAAACTCCAGCCTATCATATCCAACAGGCAATCCCACATAAACGGATGTGTCGAGGCTGGTATCGTTTGTCGGAAGAATTGTCATCGGGTACTTGTTGCCAAATATGTCAGTATATTCCACCGTTGTCTCACTGGTGGCATTTAAATCCCATTTCTTTTCAACCGGATTTACCCAGCGCTGAAGTCTCGGGTCATTCCTTTCCTTTAGATAATCCACTAAGGTTTTTCCAGCTTTAAAATTGTAAGGCTTATTTGATGTTCTTATAAGACCTCCGATAGCTGAGTTTTCATCTGACAGACCCAGCAAAACCAAAGTTGCATTGTCTGCATTGCTTGTGAAAACTTTACCGGCTGCTTCCTTAAATTCATTCTCCGTATTGATGCCAAGTTCTCCTTTCTTGTTGTGCAATCTCAGCGAATATCTTAGCCTGAGTGAGTTGGAGAGCTTTATCCATTTATCCCTGTCTCCGCCATAAAGAAGATCGGAAGTGGGGATGACGCTTAGCTTTTCATCCAATCCCTCAAGGAGTTTGGTTGCTGTTTTTAAATCAGTCAAAACTCCTTCATAGACATCTTTTTGTGCATCAAACTTTGGAAACAATAAACTGCTGCCGGCTTGCAATGCCTCAGAATATGGGCAATCGCCAAAAAGATCTGCAATCAGACCAAAAGTAAATGATTTCATTATCAGCGATGCAGCCATAAAGAACTGGTTGTTTTCTTTTTCTCCCAATTCATACATCAACTGATTTGTCCTTAAAACATCATAATAACCAGCCCAGGAACCTTTGTCCCACTGATAACAGTTTTGTCTTGCTGCCTGATATTCAGTCCCTCGTTGGGTGTATTGTAACAATCCGGAAATATCACTCTGCTCATGAGCCAGATTATAGAACTGGACTGTTGTTCTTGAGATGACATAGGACAGCAGGTAGTTCGGAGAAACTTCTTCTGCATTGTTAGGACTGACATTCATTTTATCAAAATCATCATAACATGACTGAATAAATTGTCCTAAAAATATAACGATTAAAATTATGCTTATCTTTTTCATATCTCCAACTTTTAGAATTCAACATTAAGTTTAATACCAAATGAGCGCGTCCAGGGCGTTACGTTGTAATATTCAGCACCCTGAATCCATGAGCTTCCGCTTGCTCTGAAAGCAAATTCGGGATCAACCGGTATTTTCGCTTTTGTCCAGGTAAAAACGTTTTGTGCAATCAATGAAAGCGAAACCTTGTTCAGGGTTGCTTTTCTTGCCAATTGCTGAGGTAAGGTGTACGTTAATGACAACTCTCTTAATTTCAGATAGCTGGCGCTGTAAATATTATTTCCTCCATAATATCTTGTTGACCTTTGGTTTGCATCAAAAGGCGTCATCCACACTGTTCCTTCACCTCCAAGGTTTTCTATGTATCCCCCTTCGCCGTCCTCACGAACGCCGGGTATAAAGCTTGCGTCATTAACATAAACTTTTTCTCCGGTAATTTTATTGATATACGATCTTGATTCCTGCGTTGCTTCATTGGGCCACGGAAATCCGCCGTAATCACCGGTGCGGCCACCAACCCACAGGTTAAAGTATTTGTCGGGATTCTCCTTGATTTGTTGTACGATATCCCTGTCTCTGTCGTAGTCAACACCTGAGAATGTCTCTTCAAGCCAGCCGTTATTTCTGAAAAATACCATTGATCTGGAATAGAATTGTCCTCCTGCTCTCCAGTCGAAATTAGCGAAAAGGCTGAAGTTTTTGTATTTGATGGCAGGCTGAATACCCATTAAAAACTTGTGGTTGAAATTACCGACTTTCTCGATTTTCTCTTCTCTGTTGTCTCGTTGTGGCCTTCCATTGGAAGCAATGATGGGATAACCGTAATATTCAGAATTTACATCCTCCACTTTCAGGAAAGGATAATTATAAATATCTCCGATGTCGTCTCCAACATAGCTTCTTAGTCTTGCCTCGCCTTCTGAACCAAATTGGTAGAATGAAATACCCTCAGCCAGTTCAACAATCCTGGTTCTGTTTCGGGTCAGTGTTAATCCCAAATCTGCAGAAAAATCACTTTTTCTCACCAAATTGGTGTTTAAGGATATATCCCATCCTCTGCCACTGACAAGCCCTGCGTTGATTTGTTTTGCCGTTGCTCCCGATTCGGTTGGTGTTGAAATACTCAGTACCTGATTTTTATTATCAACCACATAGTAGGTTGCATCAAGATAAATTCTGCTGTCAAACAGTGAAAGGTCCAAACCTATCTCTTTTGATGTTGCAATTTCAGGTTTTAACTCAGGATTCCGCAGTGTGCCCGGCATATACATCCGCTTGGAATCTCCCCAGTCGGCAGTGGTAGAATAATACTGAGTCAGTGCATAAGCACCCACATCATTACCAACCTGTGCATATCCTGCCCTGAGCTTTGCAAGGTTAAGCCATGAAGGCATCTGCATCATCTCGTTGATTAGCACGCTTAAAGATGCGGAAGGATAAAAATATGACCGGTTATCCTTTGGTAATGTGCTTGACCAGTCGTTTCTTGCGGTTAAATCAAGATAAATCATATTCTGATACCCCAGCGAAGCAGAGCCATAAACGCTGTGAACTGCTTTTTCATTCCATGAACTGGTGTATGTAACTGTTCCCGGCACCCCGTTTGAAATGGTGTATAGCCCGGGTAATACCAATTGTGAAGCATCGCTTGAAATAGCATCAGCGTATTGATAGCGAAGGTTTCCTCCCAAATTTGCAGTCAGATTTAACCCTTCAGCAATATCCTTACTATAGGTGAACATGCCTTCCCAGTTCTCCTCTAAAGCAAATGTTCTCTGAACGGAATATTCACCTTTGTCATTATCGTAATCACTCCAGGCTCTCCTTGCCTCATTTCTCTGATTTATCACATTGGTAAGATACCTTGCCATGAAATTGAAATCTTTGAAAATTTCCCAGTCAGCCTGAAGCCTTGCCATGGTCTGATTTCTTTTAAAACCGGTAAGGTTTTCATAAACATTGAAGTAAGGGTTGTTCTGTTTGTCTTTGCTCTTTCTTTGCTGAATATTTTCCTGTCCTTCCAACCAGTAGTCTTTCAGATCAAGAATATTTACCTGTACGCCCATCTCGAGAACCGATCTGGCTGGGTCTCTTCTTCCCGTACTTATGTTTT
>JACDJB010002998.1_pt1 | contig 11472 bp, 6 predicted proteins | sample 7454121 | NCBI WGS metagenome assembly JACDJB01 (sample SAMN14253290, study PRJNA609438) | sludge metagenome | isolation source: sludge after 25d culture with pyrite | collected 2018-12-20 | reverse complement strand
ACCAAAGCTGCATGTTGGACACCTGTAGATGTATTTGTTTTTGTCATAATATTTAATTAAAATAAAAGGTATCGTAAGCCAAACATAAGTAAAACAACAAAATCCAAAGATAGTATTTTGTATATTCAAACAAAATAAATTCTTTAAAAATTCAAATTAAAACCAGCAATTAAAACCTTTAAATTTTAGTTTTGATGAGATAAAGTGTTTTCTTATAATATTGATAAAAAGAAAGTTGTAGTTATATCAATCTATTATTTTTTTTCTGTAACCACCAGGCAGATAGTTGTAAAAGAATAGTTATAAAAAAGGAGTACGTTTTTATCGTAGCATTATTAACATGTTTTATATGAAAGGATTTGAAAATATTACTATTTTGCACCAATTATTCATTTTAAAACTGCTGAAAAATGAAAAAAGCATATGATGTACTGGTGGTTGGTGAATTAAATATAGACATTATTCTCGATAACCTTAAAAGATTCCCGGAAATAGGAAAAGAGATCCTGGCAGGCAAAATGACCCTGGCACTGGGCAGCTCTTCTGCTATTTTAGCAAGCAATATATCAAGCCTGGGGGCCAGGGTAGCATTTATAGGTAAGGTGGGTAAAGATAAATTCGGAGAATTGGTTATCGAAAGTCTGCAAAATAAAAATGTGGATGTTTCGATGATCAAGGTTGATGAAAGTTTAACCACTGGAGCCACTATTGTTTTAAACGTGAATGAAGACAGGGCCAATACCACCTACCCCGGTGCTATGGAGTACTTAACCATTCATGACATATCTGATGCCGACCTCTGTAAAGCAAAGCACCTTCATTTCTCCTCTTACTTTCTGCAACCGGGCATGTGGGGGCAGCTTGGAAACCTTTTCCGAAGAGCGAAACAAAATGGCCTGACTACTTCTTTCGACATGCAGTGGGATCCCCTTGAAACCTGGAAGTTGGATATGGAAGAGGTGCTGCCTTATGTGGATGTGTTTCTTCCCAACGAAACGGAACTCTTATGCCTTACCCGTCAGGAAAGTTTGAAGAACGCTATTGAAACCATAAAAAAATACACAAATATTCTTGTCATAAAGAGAGGAAACAAAGGCTCCATTGTTTGTGCCAAGGGAGAAGAAAGAGACCTTGCTCCATTTTTAAATGAGCAGGTTGTGGATGCCATAGGTGCCGGAGACAGCTTCAACGCAGGCTTCATCTTTAAGTTTATCTGCGGCGACAAGATATGGGAGTGTCAGAGATTCGGTAATCTCACAGGGGCCATTTCAACTACTGCTGCAGGAGGTACTGCGGCATTTGAAAACTATGAAAACTTTAAAAAAATTGCTGTAGAAAAATTTGGGTTTCCTTTTTAAGCCAAATAGTATTAAAATGCTCGTTGATTTTTTTATTCATTTATTTGATTTCTCTGATTACCACTTACCACGCAGGGAGCATCCGAAGCCCCTATCCTTCCAGTAGAATAGCGCTTCATCCATTTGGCTTCATTAACACAACGAAGACAGTTAGAAGTTCAAAATTCAATATCACGGCAAACCTTATTCGTTGATGTACTATCTATTTATTTTAGAATTTTCTTGCGAATCCTTATTTTTTTTCTTTATTTTGTTTTGAATTTAAAATTAATGCCTATATTTACGCCAAATAAAAACGAAATATAAGGTCTATCGTAAAAGATTAATGAAAGTAGTAAGCGGGATAGCATCAAACCGAAGAATATAAAACTAACATCAGTACGAATGGTTTTGATTTTATAGCTTCAATCCAACAGAGCCATAAACCAACAGAGCCATAAAATTTAACAAAAAATCAAAGAAAGGAGGTAAATTATGATCACGAAAGATAATGAGGGGGATAGCCCCTTTAATACTATTCAACTGTTAAAGGGTGAGATACCCCCATAATGAACTTCGATTCAGCAGTACAATGGGTGAAGTTTAACTGGTTTGTTGAAATATGTTTAACTTTTATTTATACACCAAAATTGCTTTCAGATCAATAAATCAAATTAGGTGAGTATTCAATTATCAACTGAATTAATGAGAAATACATGAAAAAAATTCGAGAACAAAGCTTTCACCGGAAAGGTAAATTAAGTGAAAGTTTATCACGGACAAAGATATTGATTATCTTTTTTATGCTGGGATTTTTGCAATCAACAGCAAGTGTTGTCTATTCGCAGCAAAATAAGCTGGCCTTGAGAGAAAACTTCAATTCGCCTCACGGAGAAAAAGTTAACTTTCTTGAAGTAGCCTTGCAACAGAAACGGGAAATAAAAGGTAAAGTTATCGATGATAATGGAGAGCCCATGGCTGGTGTCAACATTGTCGTCACAGGCACAACAATCGGAACTATATCCGATATGGAAGGAAACTATACAATAGAGGTACCCCCAACTACTGAAACTCTTTCGTATTCGTTTATTGGAATGGTTCCGCAAACAGTTGCGATCGGAAATTCCTCTGTAATCAACGTTACATTGGAATCTTCATCTCAGGCGCTCGACGAGGTGGTAGTTACCGCTTTGGGAATAGAGAGGAAGGTAAAAGCTCTTGGTTTTGCAGCACAAGAAATAGGTGGAGATGATTTGACTGCTGCAAGAGATGTGAATATCTCCAGCTTTTTGACAGGTAAAGTTGCCGGTGTACAAGTTTCAAGAACTGCCGGTGGGCCTACGGGTTCTACAAATGTTACCATCAGAGGAAATAGTTCTTTAACCGGAAACAGCCAGCCGCTGTATGTAGTTGATGGTGTGCCTATTATAAACCTGCCAAAATCGGCGGGCGGGCTTTATGACGGAGAGACTGATTATGGTGACGGGATTGGCGATATTAACCCGGAAGATGTTTTATCAATGACTGTCCTTAAAGGGCCGAATGCCTCTTCTCTTTATGGTTCCAGGGGTGCAAACGGCGTTATCCTCATCACGACCAAAATGGGTAAACAAAGAAAAGGGATTGGCGTTGAAGTCAATTCGAATGTATCCATCGAGACGATCAACCAAATTCCCAGATATCAGAATAAATATGGCCCGGGATGGGACGATGCCAACCTCTTTGGACAGATTGTACAAATTGACGGGAAAGATTATGAAACGATGCCAGTTAATCTAAATTTCAGCTGGGGCCCTCCACTCGACGGTACCAGGACAGTAGCCGACCCCTATCTCCTTCCCGGGGAAAGCCCTAGGCCGTTGACACTTACACCGCAACCCATTGATAATGTGAGAGATTTTTATAATACCGGAGTTACTACTCAAAATACAGTAGCCTTATCAGGCGGGAATGACAAAACATCGGGGAGGGTATCTTTTGGGAATACCACCTACCATGGGATTGTGCCAAACCACAAGGTTGAAAAGCAATCTATAAGTGCCAGGCTCACTTCACAGATGACCGACTTCCTCTCTTTTGACGCTAAGGTCAATTACATCCACGACAAGGGTGATCAGCGTCCTACTTTGGGTTATTCTGTTTCCAATCCCAGCTATGTGCTTGCTCAAATGGGGCGGACTGTTCCAATGGATTTCCTGAAAAAATATTACGAAATGACCGGTACCGGCGGACAGTTTGCCGGCCTTTGGGGAATCAACCCCTATTATACGGTCAACGAATTAAAGAACAGCGACTACAGGGATCGTATGTTAGGATACCTTTCTGTTACGTTAAAATTTACCGATTGGTTAAGTCTGATGGGAAGGGGCGGGGTGGATTTTTATACCGAGTACCGTGAAAAATCATGGCCCATTGGCTCTCAAACATGGGATTACCCCAATGGAGGCGTTTCATCCGATTTGATGCACAACAGGGATATTAATCTCGATGCAATTTTGTCTGCCAATAAAGAGCTGTCAGGTAATTTTAGTATAAGTTCCTCCCTGGGTGCAAGCCTGCTAAAACAGCACAGGGATCAGATTCAAATTATCGGAAAAGACCTAAGAGCTGAAGGGGTTTATCATATCAGCAACGCAAATATTATTACACCCTACCAGACGCTTTATGAAAAAGAGATGCAATCGCTCTATTTTACCGGGCAATTGGCCTATAATAACTATCTTTTTCTGGATATTACCGGACGTAACGACTGGTCTTCGGCCCTTGGGATTAATAATATCTCCTATTTTTATCCTTCGGTAGGTACCAGTTTTGTCTTTTCCGAGGCTCTTGGTATGTACGATAGAATCTTAAGTTTTGGAAAAGTCAGGTTATCGTGGGCGCAGGTTGGTAACGACTCACAACCCTACCTCACAAAAATTGGATACATTCTTCCTCCTGACGGGATAAACGGACAGGGTTTTATCTCCACTCCAGGTACAGTACCATTGGTTGATCTTAAAAACGAATTGACTGAATCATGGGAGGTAGGGGCTGACCTGAGATTTTTCAAAAACAGGTTCTCGATAGATGCAACCTATTACAACGGCCACACAACGAATCAAATTATTCCGGCAAGAATTTCAACAGCCAGCGGTTACCAAAGCATTATTATCAATGCCGGACGTATCGATAATAAGGGGTTCGAAGCGATTGTTACAGCAAATCCGGTGAGGAGCCTAAATGGTTTCAGATGGGATTTGAGCTTTAACTATTCCAAAAACGAAAATAAGGTGGTGGAGCTTGCCGAGGGCATTGATTCCTATATCCTGAGTGGCGGGTATATTGGTAATAATCTGAGCATTAATGCAACCGTGGGACGCCCCTTTGGCGATATTATAGGACTGGACACCAAAAAAGCCCCCGACGGGCAATATATTGTCTCAGATAATGGACGCTATGTCAATGCGGATGAAACAAGTGTTTTGGGCAACATCCAACCCGACTGGGTGGGGGGATTAAACAACACTTTTTCATACAAAGGCCTTTCCATGAATGTGCTTGTCGATTTCGTTCAAGGAGGGAATCTATTCTCCATGACAAAACATGAAATGACATCAAGAGGTACCGGTAAATGGACGGAAGTAGGCAGGGAAGGAGGTGTTTTGCCAGGGGTTGTGGAAGTGCTGGATGGAAGCGGAAATGTAACAGGTTATGAACCCAACACAACAGCTGTTTCTGGGCAGGATTACTGGTTGAGAAGGGCACGTGGACAGGGCAACTGGTTCGTTTTGGATGCCAGTTACATAATGCTGCGTGAGGTGATGTTGAACTATCGTTTTAACACCTCCGTATTAAGCAAAACGCCATTCGAAAATGTAACCCTGTCCCTATACGGAAGAAACCTTTTCTATTTTGAAGAGCACATGGAAAACATGGGTATTTCACCTGAATCTGCCCCAAATACGAATGCTACGTTTGCCGGGTATGAAACATTCTCAAACCCTTCAACCCGCACATTTGGTCTGAATGTAAAACTGTCATTTTAATGAGAAAATATGAAAACCATGAAAAATAATATGCTAACCGGGATAAACTTCGCACTGCTGATCTCGGCAGTACTGTTGTTCGGGTGTACAGACGATTTCGAAAAACTGAATACACCAAAGGATCTGGTAACCGATGATGTTGTGGATGTTAATTTAATTCTCACGAGAGTGGAGGCCTATGCCTTTGTAAGAAATACAGGATACAACAGAGTCGGGCTGTACAGTGGTATCACGATGTCTGAGTCAGGGGGGGCCTTTAATATTGACCCGCAGACCGACGTTTGGGATTGGACCTATACAAATTATACCCGCAATTTGTCACGGATCATCTTTTTAACCAAGGACGACCCAGAACTTGTCAATAAAAACGCAATTGCAAGAATATTGAAAGTATGGGCATTTGCAAAATGTACCGATTCGTATGGGGACATCCCTTATTCTGAATCTAATTTACCTTTGGATCAAATTGTATATACACCAAAGTATGATACACAAAAAAGTATTTACGAAGATTTCTTCAAGGAGCTTAAAGAAGCAGTTGCACAACTCGATAATACCAAAGAAAGTTATGGCTCTGCTGACCTTCTGTATGGAGGTGATGTCGGTAAATGGAAAAAATTTGCCAATTCATTAAGACTCCGTTTGGCTTTGCGTGTTCGATACGTTGACAACCAGATGGCCAGGGACCAAGTCAGCGATCTGGGCGATGCCGATCTGATTACAGAGACCGATGACAATGCATTTACCTATTACTTTAATGATTATCCTGATAACAGGAATCCCGAATATCAGTTTAATTTATTGGTACAGGGCACTGAATTATATAAAGCATTGATGTCCAAAACCATGATTGACCTCTGGCAGGACAATGGTGATCCGCGCCTTAAGGTTTATGCCGATACAGCTTTGGCCACTTTTCAGAGTTTTGGTTACCGGGGCCGGCCATTGTTGGGTGATGGGCCGCAGGAAGAAAAAAATCCATATGGATATGAGTCAGTTTCCAGAAGGTCATTGTACAGGTATGCAGCGGTATTACCGCTTCCTGTTTTAACTGCTTCCGAAGTGAATTTTGCCCTGGCAGAGGCAGCCCTATTTGGGTTAAAGGGTTCTGAAGCGGATGCACAGGCTTATTATGAAAAGGGAATTGAAGCGGCCATGGATTGGTCATTGTTTTGGTACGAAACTGCTTCCGGTCAAAGTTCCAGCCTGTTTGCCGTGTTCGACCCCTCCATGGACGGAGATGCTGTAGCTGAGTATGATGCCTCTCATGCAATTACCCCGGAGGGAATAAACACATTCATGAATAGCGCCGATGTGGTTACCCTTGCAGGATCACAGGAAGAAAAATTAGAAATGATTATGAACCAGAAGCTACTCTCCTTCTATCCCACGATGATTTTTGAAGCATGGTCGGAATGGAGAAGAACAGGCTACCCCAGGGTGTTGATAGGTGCTGATATGGGCGACCTGCAGGGGCAAGGGGTCCGGCGGTTCATGTATCCAGTTTCTGAACAAGACTTAAACAGTGCCAATTACAATGAAGTAAAGCAAAGGATCGGCAGCGATCATATGTTAACAAAAGTGTGGTGGGACGCTAATCCCGACTCCCCACATAAACATCCGGGACAAGTGGAGTGGAGAGATAATCCCTGGATCGTACAATAAATCTCCATGCGTTTTAATTTAAACAGAATCCTGGTTGTTCAAGGGAAACTACCCCGGTTAATTCTGCCGGGGTAGTCATTTTATTCATCAAAAAGATACAAAAATGAATATTGATAGGAGGGATTTCATTAATAAAGGCACGAAACTGGCCCTGGGCGCTTCGGCGTTGAGTTTTGTTCCAATTGGTTCTTTTGCTACTGGTAAACCGGCACGAAAGTTAAAAATCGCCCTGGTCGGAACAGGAATCAGAGGAACAACAACCTGGGGTGAGGAGCTTTTCCATCCGTATAAAGAGTATTTAGAGCTGGTTGCACTTTGCGATATCAACCAAAAACGAGCAGAATTTGCAAAAGGATTTATCGGTATTGATGTACCTGTCTATCGGGCTGCAGATTTTGAACGAATGGTACGGGAAACAAAACCCGATGCAGTGATTGTAACGACTACCGATTGCTTTCATGAGGAGTATGTTGTCAAGTCAATGGAGCTTGGATGTGATGTATTTTGTGAGAAACCTCTGGTTACTGAAGCTTTGCAGGGAGAAAACCTTCTTGTGGCCGAAATCAGAACCGGTAAAAAAATAATTACCACCTTTAATGCCCGCCACCATACCTATTCCGAAGAGATAAAAAAAGTGCTTATGTCCGGAACTTTGGGGAAGATCATATCGGCAGAATTTCAGGAATACCTTGACGTTGACCACGGTGCCAGTTATTATAGGCGGTGGCATGGGAAATCCAGCTTCTCGGGCACGTTGTTGTGTCATAAGGCATCCCATCATTTCGACCAGATGAATTGGTTTTTAGAGGCTGAGCCCGTTGAAGTGAAGGCCTTTGGTGAAGTCGCTTTTTATGGTAAAAATAATGCGTTCAGAAGCAAAAATTGCCGCGGCTGTCCCTTTTCCGATAAATGTGAGTTTTATTGGGATATTACAAAAGACAAAATGTTAACTGGCATGTATGTTGATTGTGAGGATGAAGATGGATATTTAAGGGATGGTTGTGTATGGGACAACGACATTGACTCTTATGATACCATGACTGTGCAGGTTAGATACAATTCAGGTGCTTTGCTAAGTTATTCACTCAATACATTTTTACCCTACGAAGGCCAGCGCATTGCATTTAATGGACAAAAGGGCAGACTTGATGTAAGAGTTTATGAACGCCAGCCATGGAACCCGGGACATGGTTCCGATTTTAGGCTGACACATAATTTCAAGGAAACAAATGAATGGCATGTTGAAACGTTGGAAGGCAAGTATGAAGGTATCAACAAGGAGTTCATTCATGGCGGTGCTGATAAAACATTGAAAGACATGCTTTTCCTGCCGGAACAAAAAGATCCTCTGGGAAAAATGGCGGATAGCCGTGCGGGGGTGATGGCAAGCCTGGTTGGAATAGCGGCACGCCAATCCATCGAAACAGGGAAAACTATACGGATAGCCGATTTAATTGATTTTCCAAATGAGTGGGAATTTGGTTCTTAACTAGGATTGACTGGAATTAAAAGGTGTTATTTGAAACTTAATATTTATATTAAAATGAAAAAGTTCTTGAGAGGTGAAATGTTATTTCTTATTGCAGTTATTTTTTTCTCAGGCTGCCAAAAAGGCACCTATAAACAGGAGGAGATTCAAAATCCGGTTTTTAAACCGAATAGAATATTTGTGGCTTTTGAAGACCTTACCTCACCGAAGTTTAAACACATAATTGAGAAGTATCAGCTCGACACCGTTGTGCAGGACGAAACAGATGAATTCAGGCGGATACTGCTCCTGAGGGATTGGATTAAGTCAAAAATCAGGATCGATGATTTGGGGCCCTATCCCGTGGCGGACAATGATATGGAAGGTATTTTGGATGCAGCATTGCAAGGGCATGGGTTCCATTGTGGTCATTATATGACCGTGCAAAATGCCATTATGAATGGTTATGGGTACCTTACCCGGACTCTGGGAGCCGGACCGGGCGTGGAAGGTGGTCCGGACGGCCATCACGGGATCAACGAAATTTGGTCGAATGACTTTAACAAATGGTTCTTATCGGATGCGAAATACAACCATCATTTCGAAAAGAACGGGGTCCCGTTATCGGCCTTGGAAATACGGGATGCGTATCTGAAAAACCAAGCTGCGGATATTGACCTGTTGAAAGGTCCCGAACTTCGAAAAATCGAAATTGATGAAGAGGTGGATGTCCCGAAAGAACAATTTGCCCAAACCTACACCTGGATTACATGGAATGAAAATGGGGATTATTTCACCTCCTATCCTAACTACAAGGGGAAAACGATAATGTATGATGATGATTTCTATAAAAATAATACCTGGTTCAGGGACGGGGTACCAGCCTGGATTTACAGGGCCCCCGATCAGGTGATATTGGTAGAAGATCGGGATGACATTGAATGGACGCCCAATACGATTGCCTCTAAGGTCTCAATTGAAGGTCAGAAAGCCACTATTGCACTTGTTTCCGACACACCCAACTTCAAAACATATCAAATGAAAAGGTTACCCGGTGGAGATTGGGAAGAGGTAACGGATAAAGTAACGATAGCATTGAAGGGTGACGAACAGGAAATGTACTTCCGAGCGGTTAATCTCGCTGGTGTTACCGGGCCGGTACATCAGGTTTTAATAAAAAAGCAGATAGAAAGATAACTTAAATTATAAACAATCAATTTATTACGTATGAAAAAGATAATAATTTTGCTCCATGCATTCATCGCCTATTCAATAGTGAGCACTGGAACTGAAGCCGGGAATAGATCAGTAGGAGCATGTAGCTATGGGCAGGACACGGAAAAATATATTGCCGGGCACGAAGTGGCCAGGGAAAACATTCTACGGGGCATACCCCAAAAATATATCGATAAAGCCAGAACCACCCTGCATATCGCGTACCAGCATACCTCGCATGGAACACACGTTTCGCGTGGAATGTCTGGATTAAACGATTATAAAGACGGTGACGATGTTTTATTTGGTTTTTCCTACATGGATGACAAATTTGGAGGAGGGGAGCCTTCGCCTCTACCCGGAAAATTGGATTTCCGCGACCACGCCCTGGTTGATTATGCCGCAACCGGGGTAGATGCGTGGGATCTTGGCAGAGTGGAAACAGCGTTCATTCAGGCCACGCGAAACTACCTCAACGACCCTAAAAATGCTGAAATTAATGTTGTTATGTGGTCATGGTGCAACATTGCCGGCCACAAGCCTTTGGAAAATTACATTCCCGGTATGGACTCGTTAATTGCGGAGTATTCAGTTAACGGCTCAAAGATTGGCAAAGGAGAGGGACAAAGGGAAAACCCGGTTACATTTATTTTTATGACCGGCCATCCAAATCCAGGAAGCAATCTGGGCGAAGGAAATCCTAAACAACTGGCAGATATCATCGTTGAAAACTGTTTAGCTAAGAAGCAGTTCTGCCTTGATTATTACAGTATTGACTCTCATGACATGGATGGCAACTATTGGGAGGATGCAGGCGATAATGGTGACTCTGAAGCTTATGGTGGTAACTTTTACCTCGATTGGCAAAATTCACATAAGCTGGGCGAAGATTGGTTTGAAAATAAGAAAAAACCGGGAGGTGAGGTTGAATTTGGTGCACACAACGACCAACATATTACAGCGAACCGCAAAGCTTATGCCATGTGGTGGATACTTGCCCGGATTGCAGGCTGGGATGGTATTTCTGAATAAATTTGGAAAATAAGTTCTTGGTAATTCATACTCAAGAAGAAAGAATTCTGGAAGGAAAGTATCCGTGGAGGTTAAACTAAAGCTGGCAAAATTATGATTGGAGTATTTAGCAAAATCAGCATACTATCTCTGTTACTGGCAGTAATAAGCTCTTCATCAGGCTACCCCAACGAACCTGGAGGAAGCGGCAATTTTCCCGGAAAAACTGACTGGCAACCCATGTTAAAATACACGTTGGAGCTGCATAAGAAAAGTATCCATCCTGCCCGTTATCCTTTTGAGCTGGAGTGGGAGGAGATTGGGCCTGGGTATTGCTACGGACCTGCCTTTGGACATTGGGATATTGTACATCAAATATTCGATGCATTTGTGTATGATCCGGAACATGCTTCCAAACAACTATACAATAACCTCAAAAATCAGGAAGCGAACGGTTTAGTACCCGGAAGCATTTGGATGTCCGGCGGTAAATCAGGCAGGGAAAATGTAGAATGGAACAACAGTACCGCAGGACATCCTCCTGTATGGGTCGTAGCAGCCGATCGTATTATTTCTGAAACCAAAGACCCTAAAGACCTTCTTTATTTTTATCAGGCACTTGTTCGCCAGCTCACATGGTTCGAGAATGAGCGCAAATCGGAAGGAGAAGGTTTTTTTTATAATGATATCCTGTTAAAGCTTTGGGAAAGCGGCGTTGACGAAGGTGTCCGGTTTGATGAAACCGGTT
>JACDJB010002997.1_pt1 | contig 11475 bp, 7 predicted proteins | sample 7454121 | NCBI WGS metagenome assembly JACDJB01 (sample SAMN14253290, study PRJNA609438) | sludge metagenome | isolation source: sludge after 25d culture with pyrite | collected 2018-12-20 | reverse complement strand
GCCCATCGTGAGAAAAGAGCTTTTGAGTACCAGATTTTTCGATTGCGTGGTGGTATCTATGCCTCCAGGTACTCCTTTCATGGTAAGTGTCGCGAAAAGTTCTTTGTCACTGCTGCTCATAATTTTAGCCGTTCCCCGCGGTGTTTTCTCCAAATCCAAATTTGTCTGAAAGATCGGCTTATCTGTACCCACCGTTACAGACTGCTCATTGTTCAGCGTGTAAGTAAATTCTACCTTACCTGCCTGCGACGCACCACTGGTAAAGTTAACCACAGCCATGAGTGCGAAGGCGGTGGTTTGAGTGCTGAACCAATCGTCGGTGCTGAGCTCCTGAGCCATCTCCCTCACCAAAGGCATAGCCGCCTGGCGGCGCTTGAGTTGAAGCAATGCCTCTACCAGAATGGCCCTGTCGCGCAATTGCGAACCGTAGGTGAATGGCTGAGGTCTTACGGAACTGCTCGCCGGTATTTCAGTCATCAGGTGCTCCGCCACTTCGGGCAGTCCCGCCATCACATAGGCCGACGAGAGCAACCAGCGGGTTTGAGCAATCAGCCCTTCCTGTTGCCTCAGGCGGTTCATGCTGCTTTGATCGGGCGCTCCGGCCAAAGCCAGGGTGTACAACCGGTAGGCCTGCAACATCTGCTCGTATCTGTAAGCATCCGTTTCGGGCCTGGGAAGCCATACCGAAGCTTTTCTTTTTTGGTAGCTGAGCCATTTCGACCGCAAGGAGGGCATTACCAGAAATCCTTTTTTCTCTGCCTGAAGAATAAAATGACCGGCATAACTGGTGCTCCAGTCGTTTACCTGCGACTGTCCCGGCCAATAGGCAAACCCACCCTCGCCGGTTTGATACGAGGGCAGGCGTTGCAATACGCCACTGATGTTCTCTTTTGTTTTGACCACATCCACCGGACTGAGTTCCACCACATCTTCCAAAAACAGTTGAGGGAAGGCCCCCGAAACAATCTGCTCGATGCACCCATGCGGGTAGTCTAACAGGAATTTCAACCGTCGTGCCAGGTTCATGGGAGGGATGGCACTCACCTCCAGGGTGGCTGAGTTGGTGCCAGCCAGGCCCGGAAGCGTGTAGTTGAGCGATGCTTCACCTTTGGGGTTTAAAATCGTCGACACACTTTGGGTGACGGGCGGATTGGGCATCCGTATCTCTATAGGTGTCACAAGATTGGCTGTTTCACCACTTCCCCGGGCGCTCACTTCAATGCGTCCCTTACCGGTGGTCTCACCCGTTGCCAGCTCGAAGTAGAGGGTCTTTTCGCCTGGCTGCTGAAACGCGACCTCTTGTTGCGAGGTTCCCAGGACCTTAAAATGATTGGTGCCTTTTACCGACACATTGACCCGGTTTATTTTCTCATCCATCGAAAAAACCGTAACCGGCAACACCACCTTCTCCCCCGGCCCCATCAGGCGGGGCAGGGCACTCCAAACCATCAGCGGTTGTTTCACCTTCACCGTTTCATGGGTGCTGCCGGTAGCTTTTCCATCGGAAGCTACCACCATTACCCGCACCGACCCGGTGTAGGAAGGCACCTGAATGGTGTGGGTATTTTTTTCGCCTTTTTTAAGATGCACCGGACCTATGAAACGCACCATAGGCTCAAAGCGTCGCATCCGGTTCTCACCCTCGGGGTTCAGCAATGCTTCATCGCCGCCAATACTGAACAACTGTTCAATTTTTCCGCCAAACGCACCCAGCACCTGGTCGTAGATGTCCCAGGTGTTCACGCCCAGCGCTTCGCGGGCATTGAAACGTGCCCTCGGATCGGGCGTTTTGTAACGCGTTAAGTCCAGCAGTCCCTCATCCACGATCGCCACAATGTAGTCCATCTCCTTTTTGCCGGCCTCGCTCACCACCAGCGTCGTCTCCTGATCGGGACGCCACGACGGCGCACTTTTCACCACAGGCGAAAGACGGGTGTCCGGGTCTTCCACCATCACAGGAATGGTGCCAAACAACCTAATGGGACGGTTATTAAGGGATTGTCCGTGCGGTTGTAAAAGAGTAATAGTCACGTAAATGTTAGGGGTCATTTCAGCCGTTGCTTCAAAGCTGAAGGAGGTCTGCTCCCCTTTGGGTTCAATCCACCAGCTCTTCAGTACACGGCTGCCATTTTCGATGCTCACCAAAGCACGTCCGGTGGCTGAAGAAGGGAAGGTAACGGTAATCTCCTCACCGGTTTCATAACCGGGCTTATCCGACTGAAAGGAGAGAATGGAGGCGCCCTCCATATCGCGGGAATCTCCGGCCCATCCGGGCCAGTCTACCATCACGGTTTGGGCGGTGGCATGACCCGACAGAGGATTTTCAACCCGCACCAGGTAGCGTCCCCATTCGGGTTGGTCAATCCGGAAAGGAATGGTAGCTTTACCCTGTGTAATGTTGATGGTGCCCGAATCCGTCACTTTGTGGCTCCCTGATGATATGAAACGGCCCAGGTCTTCGTCGGACTTCTCCCACCACCAGCGCCAGTCGATCTTGTAAATGGTGTACTTTACACCGCGCACCGACATGGGTTCACCGGCATCGTTTACAGCTACCACATCAATGTGATGCGTGGTGTCGGTCTGCAACATCCCCCGCTCATCACCGGCAGGGACACGAATACCCAGGTACGAGGAGTAGGGCGAGACGGTAACCGGTTGATGGTCGATGCTGAAAGTACCCGCCGCCTCAAACACACGTGAGGTAAGCAATCCCCGCAACATGCCGGGCGCATTGTGCACCGGGGGCACCCGCCACGAGAATGAAACTGAACCCTCCTGGTTGAGTATGCCCTCGAAAACGACCTGCTCAGTAGATTCAAAACGCCGGGTAGGATCGTCAAAGGTGAAGTCTTTATAGCGCTCAAAACGGGTGGGAGCGGGTTTCAGATTTAATCGCACATCGGCTTTAAGTTTTGATGCAGGTGCGCCGTGTAACCAGTTGGAGGACAAATTAAAGTTGACATCCTGCCCGATGCTGAGCTGCTCTCCTTCCGGCAGTTCGAGATTGATCTTTAACCGGTTGGGACGAATGGCTTCAACGCGCAGGTTCTTTTCAAATACAACTCCTCCAAGCGTCACGCGTGCCTGCCATAAACCGGTGGGCGCATCCTCGCCGGTTTTACAACGAAAGGCATAGAGTGTGTTGGATGGATGCGTTGCTACCTGCCGGTTTGCCAATCGGCCGCGGGGGTCAATGAGCTCAAAAGTAACCGGGTGATTCTCCGGAAGCGAATTATCACTTGACACCATGGGCATAAAAGAGACAAATATCGAGTCGCCGGGACGCCATACCCCGCGCTCGCCAAAGATGAAACCCTTCAATCCTTTTCGAACATTTTCACCCGATACATCAAAGCGGTCCACCGCCAGGGCGTGGCCTTCGTCCAACCTCAGGTATCCACGCTCGCTCTGCTGGGCCGCCATTAGTAAAAATGGCACTCCCACGGTTTCAACCTGCAGCTTACCATCTTTCCCTGTTTGCCCCTCCGCGATGGGCATCATCTGAAAATCAAACACTTTAACCTCCACGTTTGCCAGAGGCTCAGTGGTTTTAAGATGGGTTACAATTACCTCGAGGGTGTTACCGTCGCCCTTTTTGGCTAAAATACCCAGGTTAGAGGCCAGCACGTTGCGCGCCACCCAGCGGTTGCGGGTGTAATACGATGGTGAACATGGATTTTCGCGCTCCCGCCAATTGAAATCAGGGTTGTAATGGTAGGGATAAGTGCTGTAATAATCGTAAGGATTGTCCCAGAAACCCACTTCCGGATCGCTCTCCCCAGGGGAAGTGAATTCATCCCCGGTGGTTCGCGCCACGGTGTCGCCGATGCAGGGAAAAATGGCATCTTCGCGGTCAAATCCCATCTCTATCCGGTAAATGGCACCCGGCTCGGGTTGAATGAATTTCGACAACTCCAGCGAGAAAGTGTTCCACTGCCTGAGATTGAGAGTGCGATCGCGGCTGAGATCAATGGTTTGGGTATGCACCAGACGACCGGCGCGCTTCAGTTGCTCTTCGCCATTCAAATGGTTGATTTGAAGAAAATGACCCACGTTTTGCTCATAAATCTTTATAACCCTCACCTTTACCGCCTTAAGACTTACCGCCTTGAAAGGCAAAAAGAGACCGTCGGACCACGGCATGATGCTGCCGCGCCCCAATATCTCCACGGCAGGTTTCATGCTCGAAAAGGTAAATACAAACTGCCCGCGTCCCTGAAGTGTTTTGCCCGAAACGCTTTTAATTCCGGGCATAACCAGCAGTTGCTGCGCTCCGCTCAAATCATCTCCGGGGAAAAGATGCACCACATTGTTCTCAATAGCATAGGGCGTTTCCTTTTCACCGCCCAATACAAAAAGACCACCCAAATCCTGGTTGGGATCAATGGGATCGCTGAAAATAACATGAATACTGGTTCGTGGCCCCGGCTCCATGTCGGCTCTGATAATATCGAAGATGCCCTGGGCCGGAATCTTTATAACCAGCTCATCACTTGTTTCAGGTGTAAGGGTCCCCTTTTTTGCTTCCACCGAAAAACGACGGACAGAGTTTCCCCGCTCCACATCATTCACCTTCAGGAGATGTTCCCTTCCTTCGGTATGCGTCCACTCGGGAACCATTGACCGGTCGTCTAAAAATACGGTCACCGCTTCTTCCACCTCCTTGTCGGGCGCATAGTCGGCCAGCATCACCCGCACAGTCATCTGATACTTCTCCTCTCCGGGAAGGGAGACCGATTGTAGATCGTCCAGATGAAACCTGAGATTTTGCCGGATGGTGTTAAACGAAAAAAAGAAAGGTTTCTTCTCGCCGGGGAACAGCTTGCCGAGATGAACCTCCGCCTCGTATTGAGTATCCGAGGGAAGCCGCGATTGCGGTTTAAAAATCAGGGTGCGGGCATTTACCCAGGCCGCCTCACCCACGATGGCCGGTTTAAAGGTCAAAAAGCTATCAGAAGCTTTTTCGCCCGGGAAAGCCACTGCTACTGAATCGGCAAACTGAACCATTATGGCAGACTGGTTGGAGATGTCGCCCGATGTAAAGGCGCTAATCAAAGGATGATAGGGAGAATGCGGAGCAGAAGATTCCGGCTGCCGGCAACCGGATAACACAAAAATCGAAACCGAAAGGGCGAGGAGTAAATGTGGAGTTCTCATACTTAGAGGGGGTATGGGGATTTAAAAGGTAAAAGTAAGGAGAAATTAAGAGAGTTTAATATAGAAAAGGTGAAAATATAGAGAGATGGGGAGCAATCAGGAGATTCTCTTATTTTCTTTTGATAAACCCTCCGGATTGCAAACAGGTTTGTGACTTGGCTTTTGTGAATGGCAATTTATAGGCCTTGCACGGGTTAGGGCACGGGGTCCTCTCCGCTGCCACCCCAGGGGTTACATGAGAGGATGCGCTTAACGGAGAGCCAAAGCCCCTTGAAAGGGCCGTGTTTTTTGAGAGCCTGGATGGTATAGACCGAACAGGTGGGTGTGTAGCGGCACGAGGGGCCTATCATGGGGGAGAGGAGCCATTGGTAGAGTTTAACGGGGATGATGAGTAGAATAACCAATCCCTTTTTTAATACTCTCAATAAGGAAGATACAGCATTGATCAACATCCTCAGAAGCTCTTTTCTATTTGGTATATCAGCCGGTTAAGCGCCTTAACCATAGCTTGTTGAATGGAATCAAAGCCGGCTTCATCATCGGCTATGTAGATAAACGCTACGGCCAGTTGTAAATCATTTCGAGACAAAACAGGAAGAAGAAGGGATTTGTTCAGCCTGTAGGCTTCACGCATGCGTCTTTTCAGCAAATTGCGTTTCACAGCCTGTTTCACCCGTCTTTTTGGCACAGTAAAGAGAGCCTGCAAAGGCACAGGGGCAGGCAAAGCAGTGATAAGAAACTGCACCCGCAGTGGAAAAAATGTAAAGGAGCGGCCATCGGCAAAGAGCTGATCGATCACCTTTTTCCGGCAAAGCTTTTCGTTTTTTTTTAAGCTAAGAGATGAGTGCATGAGACCAATTTCTTGAAAATAGACCAACTGCTAAACAACTAAGTCATTAAACAAAAAGCACTCCTTCCTGCAAAAACAGAAAAGGAGTGCCTCCTGGTTCAGTCATCTGCTCACTATTTCTTATTTCGCTTTTGAATGAAGATATCCAGGGCGGCTGACATAGAAGGGGCTTGTGGCATAGGAGCCTGGATATCTAAACGCAAACCCGCTGCCTTCACAGCCTTGGCGGTAGCCGGTCCAAAGGAGGCAATTAATATGTTGTTTTGTTTAAAGTCGGGGAAGTTATGAAGCAGGGAGACGATTCCCGAGGGACTGAAAAAGACCAGTACATCGTAATCAATATTCTTTAAATCGCTTAAATCGCTGCTTACAGTACGGTAAAGTATCGCCTTGGTGTACTTTACCTTAGCCTTATTAAGCAATGAGGGTATCTCCTGTTTGTGGGCATCGGAAAGGGGCACCAAAAACTTCTCTCCTTTATGCTTCTTTATCACCTCAACCAGATCGGTGAACTTACCTGTGGAGTGAAAAATTTTGCGCTTGCGATACACAATATACTTTTGAAGATAGAAGGCAGTGGCCTCCGAAATACAAAAATATTTAGTGGAGTCGGGCACTGTTATGCGGCTCTCTTCGCAAATGCGAAAAAAATGGTCGATGGCAGTACGGCTGGTGAAAATTACAGCGGTGTGATCGAGAATATTGATCTTCTGCTTCCGAAATTCTTTGCAAAGGAGCCCTTCGACCTGAATAAACGGCCTGAAATCAATTTTCACATTATTTTTTTCCGACAAATCATAGTAGGGAGACTTTGGCGTTGTGGGTTGGGGCTGCGAAATCAGGATCTTTTTTATTTTCAAGGTTCTAAAGTTTTAATTCAACAAAACCAGTAACTTACAAATGAGTTGCCTCTGCTAAGGCCAAATGCAGCCACTGAGTGTTAATAGAAAAGCACTTTAAAAAGTATAGACAAGGGCAAAATTTCCAGAGCGCAAAGGTACAAAATAATGTAATAACCTGAAACCGTATCTCTTAAATTATTTCCAATCCCGCGTCCTATCTGTATTATATACAATAAAATAAAAACACCCACACCGGTTCCGACAAGCCACGGACGCAAAATATCGTTGGCAAAGGGGAACAACACGATCACAGGCAAAAGCACCATCGAATAAGCTTTGCTCATGAGCGACGACTGAAAAAGATGTGCACTCACCTCCTCCCTGGTGTCAAAAACCCAACCTATAAATTTATATACCAATAGCTTAGCTGAGAACAGCAGCACTAAAAACGAGAATATCAAAACCAACAACTTCCAACCGGTAAAACCTATAAGGGTTCGGTTGTCTACAAAAAGTATTTCAAAAATGAAGAGAGAAGAGTTAAGATAGAACATGAAGCCCAACCAGAATGAAGCCGCACGAGGGGTGTCTGATTTGTCGGCTCTTAGTGAAGAAGCCACCCCTGAAAATAAAACCGAGTTAAACACACCGCCCAAATATTTACGCCACTTCAATCGCAATATGCCTGTAATGGCCACTGCTATAATTACGATGGCCAGAAACCACTCCTGCTGCACCAATGGTTTAAAGGGGGGGGCGGGCTTGTGCATCCCGCGCGCATCTACAATGCTTTCGAACCATTTGACACCTTTTTTTGAATGGGTTACCGAATCTTCAGAGGAGCCGGGAACCAGCACCTCCGCAGAATCAACGGGAGATGAAGCAACCACAGATGTTTCGGGTTCCCGATATTCACGTTCCGCTTGCCCATTTCCATAATAATTTGCGTAGGTAAGTGCCGATACACTGTCACCGGGCAGAACCGGGTAAAGCAGACCCGGGAATGGGTAAACATCCCGGTATCCGTGATGTTGATATCCGTCAATATCGGGGGTTCTTTTGGGTGAATCAACGGCAATAACCTCCTGAGAAGGCACCGGTAATGCCGGTTTAGTTACGACCTCGCGAAATCTCTCTGGCATACTATCATTTGCCTCAAAATCAAAGGTCTTAATGACAGGCTTCTCAATATTTAATTTAAGCACCTGGTCCTTTTGAGGAATCACAACCGGAAGCCCCCCCGAAACAGAGAGTGTGTCGGGTTCCTGGGGAGTGGTATAGCTGTATGTCGGTGAAATAAAGCTCATGGGCTGAAATTGCTTGCGCAAAAATACGGATTATTTTGGGCCTTAACTAAACTGCTGCAAACTCAATGGCATTGGCACTCCATAACCTGGCCTGTTTAATGGCGGGAACAACCTGTGCCGGATGCTCCACCACGCTCCACATTTCATGGTGGCACTCACATCATATCTGCTACGCCTTTGTGAGCCCATTCTACCTCCACCATAAAGCGGGGAATAATCCCTGTTATGGTTCCGCCCAACCTCAAAGTCTCGTCGTACAGGGCGCCCATGAGTCCAACGCCGCCTCCCCCATAGATGATTCCCATCAATCTTTTCCCTTCAATCCCATCAATCTTCTGTCTCCGGTCTTCCCCTCATCTCTTCCAGGGAATCATATATTCCAAGACATACGAAAAGCCCAGGTTCACCTGATTATCGCCATTGCCAAAACCTGGGATAGAGTATGGCGCCAATACTTCTTTGTTGTCCTGAAACATTTTAATTCGCAGGTTGATGGACCATCCCATGAAAAAATTCTTAAACAATTCCGTTCGCGGGCCGGCACTAATCTCAACCCAATGGGTGTTGAGCACATAATCTCCTAAGGAACCATCGTGCCCGCCCCAGTAGTCGTTTTGAATATTGAAGCTGCTGGAGGAATGTTCCTGCAGGGCAAAACCATAATGGATGCCTAAGAAAATATTGTCGTTATTACCGGCTTCGTCCACCGAGAAAATATCGTAAAGAAGACCGGCACGTAAAAAAGAGCCGTTACTCTTGTAAGCGTAATTGCGCTCTTCGGCATTTTTATCCGAAAAAGTGAGATTTTCAAAGCCTGCCTCTCCCATAAAATAATATTTTTGAGACAAGGAGAGGTGTCCCACTACCGAAAATGCTGTTTTGTCACCGTCGAAGAAACGCTGAACGGGCCCATCCAGATTTACGCCAAGGGAAAAGCCGGTTTTCTGCCGCTTAACGCCCGGATCAATTAGAGACTGGGCGTTGAGCGAACCTGCAAAAAACCAAATACTAATAAATATAAAGCTTGATATTTTGCTCACTTTCTCCATATTTTACAGATGGGTAGCCAATGGCCACGGAGTCGATAAAGGCACGGGTAAACATAACAGTATCCAGCTCAAAACTAAAAAAATAGCCACAATTGCCCGAAATAAAATCCAGCTCCTTGCTGTGTATCATCCATAAAGTGTCTTTAAGCGTTTTCACGGCTATAACAAAGGCGGTGGTGTCGCGGTTGAAGTCGAGGGGTAAAAAAAGTTCGCGCAAACTCTCTTTGCGGTAAAGGCTGTCGGTACGATCTAACCCAAACACCGACACATCGGTTAAAAGGCTGTCTTTATCTACAACTGACCATGCCGAATAAAAACCCGCCTGTGCGGCATTCTGATTGGAAAGACAGGCTTCGTCGATACTACACCCCCCCAAAAAAATGATTATAATCACAGCCCATACAATAGGCCCTAATTTCATACTCATGCCAAACCGGATTAATCAGACTGGTGATAACAGTTTGCAAAGGTAGAAAATTAATTTTTAAGGAAGAGCCCCTCCGGGTGTACGAAAACGAACCTTAATGTGTTCGTAATCGTTCAGTTTAAAAATTATGGTAATTGATGATTTCTTTGTAAATTGCGTACGATAACCCGAATATGTTTTTTGGCCCGTGAATTGTCATGTGTTTGGTTTTTTGGAAAACTCCTAAGGAGTTGCCCTATCGTTGCCATACACTATCATAGTCATAAAAAAACAATGAACCATTTTATGCAAATACCTAACCTGGATAAACCAGAAACCTGCCTGCCGGCAGGCAATTAACAACATCTCAACAAAAATTATTTAACCTATGAAAAACCGAATAAAAAACCTGCTGCTGCTGACTACTTTCCTGCTTTCGGCTACCCTTCTAAGCGCTCAGAAGGGAACTATTGAATTTATTGAGTACGACCTGGAAAACGGGCTGCATGTGATACTGCATCAGGACAAAACAACCCCCATCGTGGATGTAGCCGTAATGTATCACGTGGGATCGAAGAACGAACAACCCGACCGCACCGGGTTTGCCCACTTTTTTGAACATCTGATGTTCGAGGGCACCAAAAACATCGACCGGGGCGAATACTCCAAATACGTGGAGAGAGCCGGTGGTACATTAAATGCCAATACCTCGGCCGATCGCACCTACTATTATCAAATTCTCCCTTCCAACCAACTGGAGTTGGGCTTATGGCTGGAGTCGGAGCGTATGCTCCATGCCAGGATTGACAGTCTGGGCATACAAACCCAAAAAAAGGTGGTTATTGAGGAGAAAAAACAGTCGTACGACAACCGTCCCTATGGTTCATTGTTGGCCGAAACCATGAAGAGAGCCTTTAAAGAACACCCCTACCGATGGACCACCATCGGCGATCCCGATCACATACGCGCCGCCAAAGATGAAGAGTTCCAGCAATTTTACAATGCTTTTTATGTTCCCAACAACGCGGTATTGGTAGTGGCCGGTGATATCGAAATTGAACCGGCGAAAAAATTCATCCACAAATACTTCAGTGGCATTCCCCGGGGCGAAAAGGAGATTTATCGCCCCAATATTGTGGAGCCTCCTCTTACGGCAGAAGTGCGCGACACGGTTTTCGACAACATACAAATACCTCTGCTGCTCCATGCCTACCGTACCCCGGCAATGGGTACCCAGGATTTTTATGCACTCGAGATGTTGGGTACCCTTCTCTCCAAAGGCCAAAGTTCCCGGCTCTATCGTTCATTGGTTGACGAGCAACAGATTGCCCTTCAAATCGGCTCCTTCCCGCTGCCCTTCACCGATCCCAGTGTGAATCTCACCATGGTATTTCCCAACATGGGCCACGAGCTTCCGGAAGTGGAAAAAGCATTGATAAAAGAGATTGACGACGTAAAGGAGAATCTTATTGATGAAAGGGAGTTCCGAAAGCTGCAAAACCAGTTTGAGAACGACATTGTGGGCCAAAATGCCAGAATTGCCAGCCGCACCAACAACCTGGCCACCTATTACACCTATTTTGGGGATGCAAGTTTGATTAACAAAGAGCTGGACAAATACATGGCAGTGACCCGCGAAGACATCCGCAACGTGGCGCAAAAGTATTTCACCAAAAACAACCGGGTGGTGCTTTATTATCTGCCAAAGAGCCAACAAAATTAACGTAACTCACCAATCTTATTTTGTTAAACCCTTCTGTTTCAACCTCCTTCACCACCTTTTGTACCGGTGCTAAGAGGTTCTCCGGAAAATGAAGAATAAAACTCAAAAACAATGAAACGATTCTTGTCAATCTCTCTT
>JACDJB010002993.1_pt1 | contig 11509 bp, 9 predicted proteins | sample 7454121 | NCBI WGS metagenome assembly JACDJB01 (sample SAMN14253290, study PRJNA609438) | sludge metagenome | isolation source: sludge after 25d culture with pyrite | collected 2018-12-20 | reverse complement strand
TGAGTTCTTCTTCTGTATCTGCATGTTCGCCCAATGGAAGGTAGAAATTGGTTGATTTTACCCTGAATGAGGCAGCGCCACTAACCTCACCATTCACAACACTAACCTTGTTTAGGTTTCCCAATTTTAATACTACAGGCAGGTATTCCTGTTCAAAACCCTTGTCTCCTGGCTGAACGAACAATTCCAAAACTTCCCGGTTGGGTAAGGCATGGTCGAGCCGGATCTTTCTGATTCCGGAAACAGCTTCCTTGACATTCTCAAAGGCCTCTGTAATTCTTGAATCATATTGAGAAGCTTTAGGCAATGTTGAAACCATGATACTTTCACCTTTGGCTCTTTCTTCCAGCATCTGCCATATTTCTTCGGTGATAAATGGCATGAAAGGATGGAGAATTTTAAGTAAATGATCAAACAAGGTAATTACTTCTGAATAAGTTTGGGCATCAACCGGCATTTGATATGCTGGTTTTACGGTCTCCAGCAGCCAGCCTGAGAACTCATCTCTGACCGTAGTGTAAATGAGCATCAATGCATCTGAAATCCGGTATTTTTCAAATAAATCATCCATTTGACGATTTACTTCAGCCAATTTATGTTGAAACCAATCTATCGCAAGCTGTGAATGTAGTGGCTGGGAGATGGCATCATCTACTTCCCAGCTCTTTACAAGCCGGAATGCGTTCCATATTTTTGTTGAGAAACTCATCCCCTGTTGAGGTAAGCTCTCATCGAAAAGGAGATCTCCTCCTGCCGGTGAACAAAGCAACATCCCCACTCTTACTCCGTCAGCACCAAATTTTTCAATCAATTCAAGTGGCTCAGGAGAATTACCAAGAGATTTTGACATTTTACGTCCTTGCTTATCACGAACCATTCCAGTGAAATAAACATTCTTGAAGGGAAGGTCATTTCGATATTCATAGCCAGCGATGATCATACGGGCAACCCAGAAAAAAATGATATCGGGCGCCGTAACAAGATCACTGGTCGGATAATAATACTTGATTTCAGGATTGTCAGGATTATTAATCCCATCGAAAACGGATACAGGCCATAACCAGCTACTGAACCACGTATCCAATACATCCTCGTCCTGTCGAAGATCATTGATTCCCAAATCTGGATTGCCTGTCTTTATGCGTGCTTCAGTCACTGCTTCTTCCGCATTGTTGGCTACCACAAAGCTGCCGTCATGGAGATAGTAGACGGGAATACGATGGCCCCACCATAGCTGCCGGCTTATACACCAGTCCTTGATGTTGCCCATCCAGTGTCGGTATATGTTCTTGAATTTGGGAGGATAGAATTGAATTTTCTCATTCATTACATTCTCCAGGGCAGGTTTCGCCAAATCCTCCATTTTCAAGAACCATTGAGCCGAAAGTTTAGGCTCTATAACCACATCCGTCCGTTCCGAATATCCTACCTTGTTGATATAATCTTCAATCAGGGCAATGTTACCAGCCTTTTGCAATTCCGGAACTATTTTCTCCCTGACAACAAAACGGTCCTCACCAATAAACAATCCTGCACTCTCGCTTAAGGTACCATCATCGTTAAATATATCGATAGATTCCAGATTATATTTAAGACCGATTGCATAGTCATTCACATCATGTGCAGGTGTAATCTTAAGGCAACCAGTACCAAATTCCATATCCACATATTCATCCTGGATTACCGGAACTGCACGATTAATTAGTGGAACAATCACTCTTTTACCTTTCAGGTGATAGAAGCGTTCATCTTCGGGATGAACACAAACGGCTGTATCCCCCAAAATGGTTTCAGGACGTGTCGTTGCGATGGTAACAAACTCGCTTTCACTACCCTCAATTTGATATTTAAGATAGTAAAGTTTTGACTGGACTTCTTTATATATCACTTCCTCATCCGAGAGTGCAGTTTTGGCCTGGGGATCCCAATTCACCATCCTGACACCCCTGTATATATAATCCTTTTTGTATAAGTCAACAAAAACCCTTATGACCGATTCACTTCGTTGCTCATCCATGGTAAAGGTAGTACGATCCCAGTCGCAACTGGCTCCCAGTTTTTTTAACTGCTCAAGTATGATACCCCCATGTTTGTGTGTCCAGTCCCATGCATGTTTCAGAAACTCATCCCTACTCAGTGAGTGCTTGTCAATCCCGGCTTCCCGAAGTTTGTTGACAACCTTAGCCTCAGTTGCAATGGAGGCATGATCGGTTCCGGGTACCCAACAGGCATTTTTTCCCTTCATACGGGCACGACGAACCAGAATATCCTGGATGGTATTGTTCAGCATGTGCCCCATATGGAGAACCCCTGTAACATTGGGAGGTGGAATTACAATGGTATATGGTTCACGATTATCAGGCTCCGAATGAAAGAACCCATTCTCCATCCAATAGCTATACCATTTCTTCTCAACCTCCGTAGGATTATATTTGCTGGCAATTTCCATGATATTCAATCTTAAGTGTTTCTAAAAACAAAGGCACAAAAATAAAGGATAAAAAATATAATGACTCGCCCCAAGTGGTAAGAAATGACCTCATCAGGGAATTTTAGCTTTTGAGACTCACATGCAGCACGGTATGGCCCAGAAACTGAGCCACATAAAAACAACATCCATAAGATTAATGGAAATTATGAGATGTTTATCAACTTATGTATTTGGAAATAAAGAGTTTTATCCCATCAGCATTCCAATAATGGTAGCTGACATAAGTGAAGTTAATGTTCCGGCAATTAAGGCAGGAACACCATATTTTGAAAGTAATACTCTCTTATTGGGAGCCAATGATCCAATTCCACCTATCTGTATTCCAATTGAAGCAACATTCGCAAATCCACAGAGAAGGTATGTGGCCATAATCACTGATTTATGTGATGCAAAGACGCCTGCCGTTTTAAGTTCGGCAAGGCTGATATATCCAATGAACTCGGTAAGAATCAATTTTTCTCCCAATAACCTGCCTACCATCACAATGTCATCAGGAGTAATCCCGATTAGCCACATCAAAGGGGCGAAAGTATACCCTAGGATAAATTGAAGGGACAATCCTTCATAGCGTCCATTTGTGGCGGTAACAATCATATCATTGAGTGTAGTCCACTGTCCGATTTTTCCAAAAATAAAATTGAACATGGCAATAAAAGCAATAAAAGCTAAAAGCATCCCTGCCACATTAACCGCAAGCTTTACCCCTTCGCTTGTCCCGTTTGTGACTGCGTCAAGCACATTACTTCCGATTTTGTCCTTACTGACCTCTATTTCCTTATTAATTTCAGTATCAGGAGGTACTATCATTTTGGAAAAAACGATGGCGGCTGGAGCAGCCATTACTGATGCAGTCAGCAAGTGTTTTGCAAACTCAAGTCTCATGACAGGGTCGTCTCCACCCAGCATTGCGATGTAAGCAGCAAGGACACCTCCAGCCAGTGTAGCCATGCCTCCAGTCATCACCAATAAAATTTCAGAATTCCCCATTTTGGGCAAATAAGCTTTTATCATCAGGGGCGATTCGGTCTGTCCCAGAAAGATATTACCGGCAACCGATAAAGCTTCAGCTCCCGAGATCTTCAAAGTTTTTGTAAAAACCCATGCCAAGGCCCATACCACCTTTTGTATAATTCCCCAATAAAAAAGCAGACTTGTGAGTGCCGAAAAGAAAATAATGGTAGGAAGAACCTGGAAAAGGAATATGTAACCATATGTATTAGAATCCATTAACCCGCCAAGCAGAAATTCGCTGCCGGCCTTGGTAAAATCCAGAATCTTAACAAAGATCTGACCGGCAAATTCAAACCCATAGCGGATAAAGGGAACATATAAAACCCCAATAGCCAATATGACCTGAAAAGCCAGGCCTGTAAAAACGGTTTTCCAAGGTATATTCTTCCGGTTATGCGAAAGCAGATAACCAAGACCTAGCAGGACAAACATGCCAATGATACCCCGAATAATGGTAAGAAATGAAAATGAGCGCTCCGGAGTCTTAGTCAGAAGAAGGGCAAATGTATTTGGCTGTGAAGTTACTTCGGAAGGCAGGACATTTACCAATGTAGAACTATCTCCCTGGGAATTGATGGAATCCTGAACATCCAGGGCACCCATCACCCAATAAGACAGAAAAACAAGAAAAAGAACAAGAAAAAGGGACAATATAGTTTTCTTCATACACCGATCAATTATTTTTTCCGTCGTTTAATTTCATCCCGAATCAACGACGCCTTTTCGTAATCTTCATTTTGGATGGCTTCCCCCAGGAGGTTTTCAAGATCAGACATAGTGTATTTTTCATATATGGATTTTCCATGCCCCACATGACCTTCATCAAAATGTTCACGGGCTGTCTGTTCTTCATTCATGTCAAGCACAATTCCGGCCTTGTGTAAAATATCCTCAGTGGTATAGATAGGGCATCTGAAACGGATAGCAAGCGCAACTGCATCAGAAGTCCTTGAGTCTACCCTCACTTCCTTGCCCTCCATTTCAAGAAGCAATTCCGAATAGAAAATACCCTCTTCCAATTTATGGATAATTACCTCCAAAAGGGCGATATCGAAAGCTATTGCCAAATTTTTGATGAGATCGTGCGTTAATGGCCGTGGAGGTTTCAGGCCTTCCAGCTGGATGGCAATTGCTTGTGCCTCCACTGGTCCGATTATAATAGGCAACCTACGGTCACCTTCTTCTTCCGCGAGCACCAACGCATAAGCTCCGGTCTGGGTTTGACTAACCGACAAGCCTAGAATATTCAGTTTAACTTTCTGCATGATAAGCCTTGCATGTAAAATAAATCGAATGCAATAATGCACCTTCCATCTTGCCTGACTGAAGGGAATGTCGGTATAAAATTAATCGAAAATTCAGGGTTGAATATATATTTCTTTCCTTTTTTCGACATCACCCAAGCAGCGACTCCTGAAATAGATGTCAAATATCCGTTTTTTCTCCAGCATATGCAAAACAGAAATTAATTTCCTTCTAAAGAATCCTCAAGTCTCTTAACCATTAAACTTTTCCCCCGTCTCTAAAAATATCTGACAATCATTTGGTAATCATCCGAAAATAACTACTTTTGCAGTCCCAAAAATTGATTTGTCCAGGCAGAGAAGTGAAGGACGAGAGGTTTTTTCCGCCTGGCAGACATAACTAATAATTGAAAGAATATGTACGCAATCGTTGAAATTGCTGGACAACAGTTCAAAGTTGAAAAGAACAAAAAAGTATTTGTACACCGTCTCCAGGCAGCTGAAGGAACCTCGGTTGACTTTGACAGGGTTTTGTTGGTTGACAATGAAGGCAGCGTTTCTGTTGGAACGCCAGTGGTAGAAGGTGCAAAGGTAACTGTAAAGGTCCTGGAGCACACAAAAGGTGACAAGGTCCTGGTTTTCAAAAAGAAAAGAAGGAAAAGTTACCAAAAGATGAATGGACACCGTCAGTCTTTCACTCAGGTGCTCATTGAAGAAATTGTAGGATAATTAAATTAAAAGACCATGGCTCATAAGAAAGGTGTAGGTAGTTCGAAAAACGGACGCGAATCGGAAAGCAAACGACTTGGCGTGAAAATATTTGGCGGTCAGTTTGCTAAAGCGGGCAATATCATTGTTCGCCAGAGAGGCACAAAACATCATCCGGGCGAAAACGTGGGAATTGGTAAAGACCACACCCTGTTTGCCCTTACCAATGGTACGGTTGTATTCAGCAAAAAACGCGATAACAGGTCCTACGTTTCAGTAGAACCCATTGTTGCCGTTGAAGCCTCAATCAACTAATCCGGTACTTCTTAAGAAAATCACAATTCTTACATAACAAACTCCTGCCACAACCGGCAGGAGTTTGTTGTTTTGCTACTTTTGTACTGAAACTTATCAGAAAATTATGCTTACCATTAAATATCTGAACGACCGTCCGGAAGAAGTTATCGAAAAACTGGCAAAAAGAAATTTCGATGCCTCCACTATCGTTAATTCTATCATTGAACTCAGGGAAAAACGAAATCAGACACAAACCCAGGCTGATTTTGCCAAAGCTGAAATGAATAAACTATCAAAGGAGATAGGAATCCTGTTCAAGGAAGGCAAAATGGAAGAGGCCAATCATGCAAAAAGCCTTACTGCCGAATTGAAGGATAAAATTCGGGAACTTGATCAGGTGTTTAATGCCATTGACGATAAGGTGCAGGCTCTTTTGGTTCAATTGCCAAACGTCCCGCATGAATCTGTTCCCAAAGGCAAGAGTGCAGACGATAATCTCGTTGTCAGAAGTGGCGGAACTATTCCTTCCCTACCTGAAGGCTCATTACCCCACTGGGATCTTACCACCAAATACAACCTAATCGATTTTGAACTGGGTGTTAAGTTGACAGGAGCAGGATTCCCAGTCTACCGTGGAAAAGGTGCCCAACTGCAGCGTGCCTTGATCAACTTTTTTCTTAACGAAGCCCGTGAAAATGGATATGAAGAAATTCAGCCTCCATTAATGGTTAATGAAGCATCTGGTTTTGGAACAGGACAGCTCCCTGATAAGGAAGGACAGATGTATCATGTTTCAATTGACAATCTTTATTTGATTCCAACCGCAGAAGTGCCCGTGACAAATATTTATCGGGATGTTATTCTCGAAGAAGAGGAATTGCCTGTCAAAAATACTGCATACAGCGCATGCTTCCGCCGTGAAGCCGGATCTTACGGAAAAGATGTACGAGGACTTAACCGCCTGCACCAGTTCGACAAGGTTGAAATAGTTCAAATAGCTCATCCTGATAAATCATACCAGATTCTGGAAGAGATGGTTAATTACGTCGAATCACTGGTCAAAAAACTCGAACTACCATATCGCATCGTAAAACTTTGTGGTGGAGATATGGGTTTCACTTCTGCCATGACTTATGACTTTGAAGTCTGGTCTGCCGCCCAACAAAAATGGCTCGAAGTAAGTTCTGTATCCAACTTTGAGTCTTTCCAGGCTAATCGATTAAAGTTGAGATACCGCGACAAAAACAGCAAAAAGCCCCAACTGGCCCATACTCTCAACGGCAGCGCCCTTGCCCTCCCAAGAATCGTGGCTGCCTTACTTGAAAACAATCAGACTAGTGATGGAATTCTGATCCCGGAAGCTTTGGTCAGGTGGACCGGATTTGAGAAAATCTCATAAGAAAGTTGAACTCAAAAAAGGTCTTTCCTCCAAAAGACCTTTTATTATAAATGTTTAGCAGAAGACAACGAATCAAACCAGACGATCCAGTCGGCTGGCATCCAACCGCAGGAAAACAAATAACAATACAGTAAATGCCCAGAGCGAGGAGCCTCCATAACTAAAGAAAGGTAAAGGAATTCCAATGACCGGCATAAGCCCGATGGTCATTCCAATATTAACGGCAAAATGAAAAAACAATATAGAAGCCACTGAATATCCATACACCCTGCTAAAAAGGGACCTTTGACGTTCGGCCAGGTTAATAATCCTCACCAGCAAGGCCAGAAATAGTCCAATTACCACCAGGCTACCCAGGAAGCCCCATTCTTCACCGACCGTACAAAAAATAAAATCAGTACTTTGCTCAGGCACAAAATTGAATTTTGTTTGTGTCCCCTTCAAAAATCCTTTCCCGGCGAATCCACCAGAGCCAATGGCAATCTTACTCTGATTCACATTATATCCTGCACCCAGAGGGTCACTCTGTAATCCCAGTAATTCATTTATACGCGACTGTTGGTGTGCCTGAAGGATGTTCTCAAAAACAAAATCAACGGAATAGGTAAACAAAACTGCAGCAAAAAATATCCCGATAATGACGAAAGCACGCCTCATCCTGACCTTCAGGCTATAAATAATAAAAACAATCATACTAATCACAGTACCTGAAAGAACAATCCATTCAAAATCTATCGTATTGCCAGAAATGAGATTTATTCCCTGAAGCATAAGGGTAAGGCCAATTCCTAATCCAAGAGCGGAAAAAGCCAGTTTCATCCTGGGATTGAGAACATAAAACGCAAGGATACTTCCCACAAACAGAAGAATGAGCAAAACTACATTTTCCGTCAGCAAGGACAGAAGAAATAACAAGATCGTCAGAAATCCGAAGAACAAAATGATTCCAGACATCCCTTCCCGATATAACACAAGGAAGAAAACAACAAAAACTATTGCTGACCCGGTATCAGGTTGGAGCATAATCAACGCAGGAGGTAGTCCAATAATGGCTGCAATCAGTAACACCGAAGGGGCCTTTTGTATTTTAAAATTATAGCTGCTCAATAACTTAGCCAATGCAAGTGCTGTCGCAAATTTGGCAAATTCGGCTGGCTGAAGCCGAAAATCTCCTCCAATGACAAACCAGGATTTTGAACCGTTGATTTCAACACCGGCTACAAGAACCAATAAAAGTGACAATATGACCAATCCATAAATAGGCCAGGAAAAGAATACATAGAAGTTACTGTCTGTAATCAGGATTACCATTCCCAGCAATACAGCAGCACCAATCCAAATCAATTGCTTCCCATAACGCTGGGAGACATCGAATATACTGCTATGTTCTTCGTTATAAACAGCGGCATATATGTTTATCCACCCCAGGATCATCAATCCAAAAGCCAACATGACTGCGACCCAGTCGATATTTGCCCAAAGTTTATTCCTCTGTGCCATCTGATATTATTACACGGTTAGGATCCATCAGATTAGCCTTCAGCATGTTACTTTCAAGCCATAATCTGCTTGTCGCAATCGTATCATTTAAATACTTTTCGACAATCAAGCTGGCTATTGGGGCGGCATAGGTTGATCCCCAGATGCCGTTCTCAACATATACTGAGACAGCAATCTTTGGACGATCCTTGGGGGCAAAACCCATAAATACGGAGTGATCAAGGCCATGAGGATTTTGGGCGGTACCAGTCTTACCACAAACCTCTATGTCGGGAATCATCGACATAGCACCTGTTCCGCCTGGCTGCATCACTTGTGCCATACCCTCCACGACCGGATCAAAATGATGACGGTCGATACCTGAGTCAACAGGCTCCCTGAATCTCATATCAATCTCCTGCCCCTCAATTTCCTTGACGACATGTGGTATATAATAATGTCCACGATTGGCTATCATGGCAGTATAATTTGCAAGTTGCATTGGCGTTATTCCAAGCTCTCCCTGACCGATAGACAGCGAAACCACAGGCAAGGCACGCCATCGGGATCCTCTGAATACAAAACGTTCATAATAGTCGGAAGTAGGGACAAGTCCCTTTAACTCGTTCAATAAATCGGTGTTTAGTGTGCGACCAAAGCCGAAATTCAGCATGTATCTCCGCCAGGCCTCATATCCTTCTCTTACACTTTTGTATTTTTTATTTTCCAGGATTGCACGAAATACATACACATAATAAGCGTTACACGATTTTGCAATCGAAGGTTCCAAAGTAAATGACATATCGTGATGGCAACCAACCGTGAAATTACCACTATGGTATCCATGTGCACAATAGTAGGAAGTGGATGGAGTGATGACTCCTTCCTGAAGCGCAACCAATGCATTGGCCATTTTAAAGGTTGACCCTGGCGGATATTGTGCCATTAATGCCCTGTTATATAAAGGCTTAACCGGGTCCTCAGACAAGGATGTATAGTTTCGCCCCCTTTCGCGTCCTACCAGAAGGTTGGGATCATAGGCAGGCGAATTTGCCAACACAAGAATTTCACCGGTTGAAGGTTCAATGGCAACCACGCTGCCTCGTTTATTTTCAAGCAAGAGTTCTGCATATTCCTGAAGATCTGCATCCAGGGTTGAAATCAGGTTCTTCCCTATGAGAGCCGTAGTGTCGGCTTCACCATCCAGATAGCTTCCCTGAATACGGTTATGGACATCAACCATATAATATTTCACTCCCTTCTTGCCCCGAAGTTCGTTCTCATATGATTTTTCAATCCCACTGATGCCGATATAGTCGCCCGATTCATAATACGGATTTGATTCGATTGTTGTCCTGTTCACTTCTCCCACATAGCCAAGTAAGTGGGCAGCCATTGGTCGTGGATACTCACGGAGTGTCCTTGATTGAATATAAAATCCCTGTACTTTATAAAGCAACTCCTGGAGTACGGCATATTTTTCAGGTGAAATCTGTTTGACGAGCACCGAAGGCTTGTAAGGGGAATATGCCCTTGCTTCCTTGAGCTTTAATCGAAACTCTTCTATGGTTATATCAAGCAGCGAACAAAACTTCAGGGTGTCAAATGCCTTGACTTCACGGGGAGTCACCAAAAGGTCATAGGCTGCCTTGTTATAAACCAGAAGCTCGCCATTACGGTCATAAATTAACCCTCTGGCAGGGTATTGGATAACCTTTCGGAGAACATTGCTTGTGGCAAATTCTTTATAGGTATTGTCAATTACCTGTAAATAAAATAACCTGATCAGCAAGACGATGCTGACCGCCACGAAGATCGATACAATCAGGTATTTTCTGTTCGAATTAATGTCCACACCGATATTGCTAATCCCTAAATATCAAAAACTGGCTTAAAACTATAACAAAAACGGATAATATCGTACTAAATATCACACGTATAAGCGTCCTGAAAAATCCTGCAAATGAAAATACTTCCATATAAAACAGGAAAAAATGATGAATCAGTACCAGCAAGACAGAATATATTAAAAACCACCGCAAGCCATTATTTTTCAGGGTAGGATACTCCGCCATATCAGATCCACGGCCAGATACAAGATACAATACCGGGGTCCGTAAATATCCCAACAGTGTGGTTGCGGCAGCATGCAAGCCGGGAGTATCCGAAAAAAAATCAATACTGAATCCAATGATAAATGCCAGCAAAAGTACCAGATATCGCGGGGTCGAAACCGGCAACAAGAGTATAAAGAGTACGTAAAAGTAAGGATTCAGGTAACCGCTTATCTGCAACTGATTCAGGATTAAAACCTGTATCAAGACAACAAATATGAACATCAAGATATATTTAATCCAGATCCTTGCCATTATTTGTCAGTTTTTCCAGTGTTTCAATTTCGGGCCTCTTACGGTTATCAATCACCTCAACGTAGGTAACCGATTTAAAATCAACCGACAACCGGACCCTGATCTGGTAGAAATTATCCCCTCCTTCTTTCTTGTATGACTCAATAATTCCCAAAGGCATACCCTCAGGAAAAATGGACGAAAAACCGCTGGTCACTATTGTGTCACCTTCCATTAAGTCAACATGAAAAGGGATTTCGTTAAGCAAGGCATATCTATAATCCTTTCCATCCCAGGTCAGAGATCCAAAGTAGTTGTTCCGTTTCAATTTCGCGGATACGTTCCAGCGCAGGTTTAGCATCGATATTACAACCGAGTATGAATCGGAAACATGGGATACTACACCTGCAACTCCCTGAGGTGTAAGCACCCCCATGTCTGGTCTGATCCCATGACGGGCTCCCTTGTTGAGGGTAATAAAATTGTGTTGACGGTTTACCGAATTATTTATGACACGTGCCGGAATAAATTG
>JACDJB010002992.1_pt1 | contig 11511 bp, 12 predicted proteins | sample 7454121 | NCBI WGS metagenome assembly JACDJB01 (sample SAMN14253290, study PRJNA609438) | sludge metagenome | isolation source: sludge after 25d culture with pyrite | collected 2018-12-20 | reverse complement strand
TGGCCGCGGCTTTTCCAGACTTTTTTCACGGACGGGTTAAGTCCGTGTTGCGCGATTATCGCGTCGGCGAGGGCGTCGTCGTAGGGGATTTTCGAGCGCTTTTTCATAGGAATTGGTCGTATTGGATGTCTTCCTGGTAGCCGTAGCGGCGCGCCCACCTTAATAATGCCGCTCGATGATGCGCAGGAAGACTGCGCTTGCCGGAAAGCCACCACCGAACGGTCCGGAACGGAAGATGTAGCTGCGCTTCGAGGTCGGAGACTGCAAGCGCCCGCCCAAAACTGAGGTAGAAGGTGCGGAGGTGGTCGACTTCAACCACCTCCAAGTTTTGAGTTTTCATCCTTTCGGTTTTATGTAGTCGTCACTTACGTTTCTGCGAATTTGATCGCCGGACTGAATGTCGTATCGCATACCGTGCCCCTCGTCGTATTTATTTAAAATTTCCCAGTCGGCGTTTATTTGTTCGATTGGGGTGCCAAGGCGGAAGAAATCACGCCCCTTGTCGGTGAGTCTTACTTTGTTACCTTTGTTCATCGTTTTAAAGTTTGCCCCGTCCGGTGTTCGTAGCGCCAGGCGGGGCTTTTTTGTTTGTTAACTAAATTGTTCGAGACCTCGCTGACATTCAATATTTGCATTATATTTAAGGGTGTCAGATACGTATTCCCCGGCCTGTTCTTTTTCTAAAACTTTTTTTAAATCTACAACATCCGCTTTTTGGATGTCTACCCAATTAGTTTTCTGGGTATCCGAATTTACATGACCATTTGTGTGATACCTGCCAAACCGGACCTTTCCGGTTGAAGAAAACTCGGCGAAATAATTCCAGCCGTAAGCCGTCAGGTGAAAATTTCTTCTTGTCATCGTTTAAAGTTTAAACGTCGCAGCAACATCGCTTTGACCCTACAAAGGTAGGGTAAAGCATCTTATGTTCCAAATCCGGAACAAGTTTTTTTCAAAAAAATAATGACCGTTCATTTTTCACAACGAACGGTCAAAATATGCGGCTAACTGCCGCTCCCCGACCAGCGGCGCTATGCGCGCCGTGGCGGGGGGCTTGGAGTTAGTCCGCAATAAGAGGCTTAACTGCCCGGCCAATTTCGGCGGCAATTAATTCGGCATGACTTTCAGGAAAACCGCAATTAACCGCCTGCTCCAGAGCCTCCAAAGCAACATTAGCCCAGTAGGCCGCATGTTGCGGGTTTTCACCGTCCGGGTGGTCGAACCGATCAGGGAAAATAATTTCCTCCCGGTTCAGGTTGCAGAAAACGAGCAGGTCGGAAATTAACTTAGAGGGCTTCCCTCTCTGGCCATTCAAATATTGGCCAATCGTTTGTTTTGGGATACCGAAATCGGCAGCCAACGCGGCTGCCGACCGGCCCATGAACGAGGGAATGTCTTGTATTTTCATGCGTTTTCGGACTTGTAGAGTTTGTAAGCGCTGGATGCGACCTGTAATAGCGTCATGCTCGGCGTTTTTTCACAACGCAACAGATAAGAATGTACGCGGCTTTCTTGTTGTCCTTCAGTAGCCCAAGCGGTTTTGCAAGCGGAGAGAAATTGATTCCAGTTCATCGGAAAAGTTTTTTTCGTGAATGATGATACAAAGGTAATGCAATTTGCATTACCTGTCAAGTCTTTTCACGATTTTTTTCAAAATATTTTTTTGAGCATAGAAGGCGAAGCGGAGTTATCCGATTCGCCTTCTATGCTTCGTATGCCGCGCACATCGGCGAAGCGTCCAGTTCTACACAATTGTAGAAATAACGCAACTGGCTTTTACGCAACGGAAATTGTATTTGCGTTGCCAGTACCGCCAACTTTGGCCACTTCCATCAATAAAAGCCTTTATTGATTCTGAACGGGTTTGGCGAAATGAAGATGTCACGATGTATTTTGATTGAGTATTTGGATGGTTTTGATTTTCAACTACCCATCCATTTGTTTTATCTTCCATAGGGTTGAATTTTTATGTAGAACTATGCACCGACTAATCGCGGCTACGTCGGCAGTGCATCAGTTATGCGGGAACAAGAGAATATTGGCACTCGGTTGACAACACATACCTGTCGTCATCTAACTTAATAATCATCAATCCAGGCGCTTCATCGTCTTCCCGAACGACAGTTCCAAGAATCGTAAATTCTGGTTCGTAATTAAAGCAGACCCTAACTCGCCTGCCTAAATAACTTCCTTGCTTTGGAAACTCCAATAAAGAAATATTGGTGACAACTCCCATTTTTTTCAATTAACCGGGGTTAAAAATTCGCATAACTCAGCGCCCCCGTACAGCCGCGCTATGCGTCGCGCCCGGCGTGGGCGCATTCAGTTATAATAATGTACTTCATAGTTCAAGTTTCATCTGTGGCTCACGGGCGTGATCCCGACCGTAGCGCCGGTTAGCAATATGCTGCCGGATTAGGTGTCTGGTTGGTTGAGTACGCCGTGATCAATCATATTGTTTCGGTTTGCCGCTCCGCCTCCAGGAAAGCGGAATACGTGGTGATGAGTAAGCAGTCCTGGTACTTGTCGAAGTCGACCCAGCGGCGTACGGACTCTGCGTAGTCGACCGCGACCTGGTAGCCCAGGTAGGCGGATAGTTCTCCGAATTTCCAGTCGACGTAACCCCGGCGCCGGACTCGAAACTTGGATGAGTCCGGCTGCATGGATTTGATCGTGGCGACGGCATCGGCGGCAGTTGCTGGTGTGCTCATAATGCCGGTTTGAAATTGGTTTCAATCCATTCTACCGGGTGCCCTTTGAATTGTGCCCCCCACAAGTATGCGGGTTCATAACCCATCATTGTTATTGTCTGTACGAGCACAACAATGTGCACCTGCAGGTTTTCGCCTGTCTTTTCCGAAATGAATCTACTAAGCAACGAGCCGAATCTTTTTCCACAACTCAGAAATTCGTCAATCACTACCATTTTTGTCGCTTCCGGCACAATGCATTCGCCACCCTGAAGCCATCCGTAAGTAGTCCAGAATACCTGATTTTGGGGATATGACTCCGCCAGGAGTCGAGCCTGGAAGGATTTCCCTGAACCTGGTGGGCCGTGAAATACGGTTATCTTATTCGCCGCGATTTTCGACACGACAATGTGCTCCTGCCTGGGTTTGCACTCGTAGTGCAGGACTTTGCCTCCGCCGAGCAGGCCGGCAAGCCCCGACTCCCCTATCGGTAAGGCGTCTGGAAACCGAGCAGTTTTCAACTGCAGGGCGTCGGGGTAGGTTTGTTGAATTTTTTTGAAATTGATCGGCATGCGGTTTTACTTAGTTTGTGAAAAAAAATTGGTGAAAATCCGGCAAGTGGCTAAAAACACCGCAACCATCCCAACCGACCGCAACCAACTGCGCAAATCGCTGTAGGCGAGTAAATTAGTGCGGTTGCGACCATCCCAACCAACGGTTGCGGTACCGCAACCATCCCAACCGGCGGGCGGCAAAAGTTGGGGCCGGTTGGGGAAAAGTTGGGATAAAGTTGGGATAAAGTTGGGATGCATTTTTGCACTTAATTATTTGATAATTAAATAATTATTCTTTTTATGATAATTCCGGTTGGGAAGTTGGGGTAGATATGGTGTTGGTTCGCTTCGAGTAATTTTTACTCAAAAAATTTTGCCCGATTTCTGGGCAAAATTTTCAGGTGTTTGGGAGGTTTTGTTGAGGCTTTTTGCGTCGTGCCGGTTTTTCCGGAAAAACCGGCGGCGATTCCGAAAAACCCGGCATTTCGCCGCTACCATCCCTACCGTCCGGGATTCGGAACTGTACGACGTAGTGGTATTCGTTCGTCAGTTCCTGCACATAGCGCAGGGCTGTTTTGCCAAGGTCGCGGAATTGCTGTTCGTCGACCTCGATGGCGTGTGCATCGGTGGTTATCTCGACGCCTTTGGCCCGGAGCCGGCAGCAGAGATTGTAGCGGCGTTTCTGTTTTGCATTCATCATCTTCAGAAGGGTAAGGTGTCGTCTATTGGGGTTTCCGTAACCACCGGCGCCGGCGTGGGCGCGCCGGCGATCGGCGCGGTGTCGGGCTGCACGGATCGGTTTTTCCGGGCTAAGACGGCCACGGTATCTTCGAGTTCGAAGGGCAGTTTGTCGGCGTCGAATACGAGGCATTGCCGCACCGAGGTGCCGAATTTCTTTGCACGCTTGAAGCCCTCCCAGGCGCCGGAGGCCTTGAGGTAGTATTTCAGGGCTTCGACATCGAGCCCCTTGACGTTGCGCTGGCGCTGGTGGCGCTCCAGGTAGAGCGGATGTATTCGGCCCAAGTAGAGGTACACCAGGCGCTTAGCCGGGCGGTAGTCTTTGTTTTCCTTCGAGCCCTTCCAGTCGAGGTCGTATGTTTCGTCGGCGGCTTCCTCCACCAGGAGATCAGTTCCGTGTTCGATTTCCTGGTTAGCCAGGAAGAATTCGACCATCCGCCACCATATCGACACCTCGTTTTCCTGAAACACGCTTTCACGCTGCGTCAGGATAGACTTCACCAAGACGGCCTCGACCTCGGCCTCGTCGAAGGCGAACTTTAGGCGGTCTTTCAGGAGCCGGAAGGTGGTGTAGATGGCGGTGTAGGAGCGCACGATGCGGTCCATGACCTGGTTTCCCTGCAGGAGTTCCAGGAAGCGTGTGTAGGCGCTCTCGAATTCGAGGGCGAACTGTTCGCACATGCCCGGCCGCAGGCTGTGCAGCAGGGCGGCGAAGGCGGTGAGGCGGCCTTCCTGTTCGATTTTTTTCAAGCGGGCGTGGCGATCCTTCGCGGCCTGGTCGTATTCGGTGACGGCGAAGTTGAGCGATATGCACCGGGTGAATAGGGCGATGTCGGCGGTGGGCTGCTGCTGCCCGGACACGATGCAGCCCGAGTTGACCTGGCTGCTGTTGGTGCGGTTTGGGTTGTCGATACTGGCCCGGCTGCGGCCGGTGCCATCGGCGAACTGTTTCAGGGCCTCTACCCTCTTGTGGTCGCAGTTGTTGGAGTATTCGTCGTACCAGGCCAGGCCGTTTCGCACCTGGGCGATGCGGCGGAAAAAGGCAGCATCGGTAGCGTTCACGATGTGCACCGGTGGGCGGTAGCGCCCGAAAACAGCCGTGAGAGATGCCGCCAACTGGTTCTTTCCGGAGCCAGGCAGCCCGAAAAAATTCAGGTGGGGAAACATATTGTCGAGCCGCTCGAAGATTTTCTCGCGGATAAAACAACTACACAGGTACAGAATGCCGGTGATGGCGTTCGGGCCGTAGACCTGTACCATGAGCGCGGTCCATTCCTCGAATGAGATCGGCGCCTGGCCCTCGGTGTAGAGGTAGTATTGCTCGTCCTGGTAATCGTTGTCGACGTCGTCGGACTTGATGTGGTCGCGGATTTTGGAGAATGCCGGCAGGTAGTATCGTGTGTCGCCGTGCGAGACCAGGCCGTACTCGTCGACCGGGGAGAATTTCCCCTCGCTGACGATGCCGTTTGCGAAGGTGAAGAATCCCTCGCGGTGAAGACCAAGGGTGTAGATCGGGAACGCGGTGCGCATTTCGTCGTACACTTTTGCCTTCACCTTACCGAAGTGTTCGGGTTTGCCTTCGAAGCGGTAGTTGCCGCGGGCCTCGATGGTCTGTTTGAATGGCCCGAGTTCTACGAAGTTGCGGCTGTTGATATCGAGGATGCGGGCGATACCTTTTTCGTTCGTGATCTCCACGAGGCGGATGGATTCCTTCGCGCCTTCGATGAAGATTATAGGTTTGATCACGAAGTTGGTCACGGAGAACCCCACCCCACTGGTGGCATCGAAGGTGACGAAATATTTGTTGTCGCGCTCGTAGATGCCGTACGCGATGATGTCTTGTTTCTGTTTGGGTGTGAGGTTGGACTTATGGCGCCGGGTGTCGGAGTGCTGTTTTATGGCGCCGGTGAGTATGGCCTTGACGGCGCCCAGATGCGCGGGCTTGCAGAGTTCGCGCACGTAGAAGTCTCGCAGGGTTTCGCTTTCGATCAGGCTGAGCAGTTGGGCGGCGACCTGCGTGGCGGTTTCTTTTTTGAAAACATCGTCCTTATCGTATTCCTCCATGACGCGCCAGAGTATGGCGTCCTGGGCGGTTTCTTCAAGGAAGAGATCGAAGCCGGCTTTGCCGTGTCGCCGGATGAAGGTGTCGGGGTCTTTGAGGGCGGCGTGGTCGGCCTCCATACGCGCCAGGTTTTCGCGCATTTTGGCGGCCATGCCCTCGGCTTTTTTGATGTCTTTTTTGTCAGTTTTCTCTCCCCTTTTTTGGGCTTTTTCAATTTCCCGTTCCTGGGCCTGTAGGGCATCGCACTGCTCGAGTATGTTTTGAATTAGTGTGGCGGATGGCTTAAGTTGACAGATACGAACCTTCAGGCCGGCGCGGACGAGCGTTTCTACGTCGCGCTTGGCGGCTTCGAGGCCGGCTGCGTCGCCGTCGCGCAGGATAAGTACCTCGTCGGTGAAGCGCTTTAGGAGGGCGGCGTGTGCGTCGGTGAGGGCTGTGCCGCAGGTGGCCACCATGTTGCAGACGCCGTGGTCGTGGGGGGTGATGACGTCCATGTAGCCTTCGACCAGGATGGCGAAGGTGGCGTCTTTTATGCCGCGCCGGTTTTCGTAGAGGCCGAACAGGATGTCAGATTTTTGGTAGAGAGTCGATTCCTTCGAGTTGATGTATTTCGCGCGTTGCTTCGACCCCACCCCCGGCCCCTCCCCACCGGGGAGGGGTGACGTAGAGTCAGGTTGGCGGGGGGCGGGGGGATTATCTTCCGCGCGCAGGCGCCGGCCGGCTAGGGCTACGATTTTGCCCCGGTGGTCGGTGATGCGGAACAGGAGCCGGCGACGGAAGAAATCGTAGTGGCCGTAGTCGCCTTTGGCCACTATGCCGAGTTCCTCCAGGGTTGGTTTTTCCCAGAACCCGGCCTTATGGATGAGGTTGTCGTCGGGGCTGAGGCAGAGCCCGAAGGTGTCGGCGGTTTCGCGCTTGAGGAGCCGGCCGTCGGCATCGACGAGTTCGGTGCGGGTGGCCAGGTCGCACCAGGCGCCGGGCAGCGGCCCCTGGTCGGCGTAGTACCGGTGGACGGTCTGGAGGGTGGCTTCGAGCGCTTCGCGGTGTTCTTTTTCCCGTTTTGCCCGGTCAATGTCTTCCTGTCGGCGCTCTCGCGCCTCGTATTCGACTTCGATACGGCCCCGGTTGGCGGCTTCCTCGATGGCTTCCGGGTAGGTCAGCCCCTTGTGCTCAATGAGGAAGTGGATAGCATCGCCCCCCATGTTGCAACCGAAGCACTTGAATGTGTTGGTTGCCGGGAAAACGGTAAAAGATGGGCTGTTTTCGGTGTGGAACGGGCACAACCCGACCAGGTTGACGCCTCTGCGCTTCAACTGTACGTAGTCGCCGATGATGTCGGCGATATTGACTTCGGATCGGATTTGTGTGTCGTTCTTAATCATACTTCGGTGGTGGTCAATTCGTCGCGGAAAGCGCAGAGGATTAGGAGTAGGATTGATAGGAATAGCATGGTTTTGTGAGGGGGGTAATGGTGAGTGTGGGTGGATTATAATCTAAGGGCGGCGTCGATGGCCTGGAAAATCGGAATCACCACGGCGGGGGCAATAGCGTTTCCCATGAGTCGAATCTTCTGACCTGGACATCTGTCCAGTAGGCCGGGAAGCCCATCATATATTCCCAGAATGCCGGTCGAGCCGGCGGCTCGATCCCGTTCTGCATGAGGATCGAGATGAGGGAAAGTCCCCCCCCCCGCATTCGTTGTGCCTGGCTGCGGGGGAATGCAGCCTGGTTTCCGTCGTTTCGTGTTGGCGTGGGCAACCAACCAGAGCCTAGTTCGTAGATGTAGGGCTCCAGCGGCTCCAGCCGGAATAAGAAGCGGGAGAACGGTGTACCCATTGCCTGCACTCTCCATGTGGTGCAGGAGCGACCATAGCGCCATGCCGGATTCGCTACTAAGGAGTCCAGGAACGTTTTCCAGAACGCAGACCCGGGGACGGATTGCGTCCAGAATTCGAGGACATAGGTCGAGTAGGTCTCGACCGTCGTCACGTCCGCGCCTGGCCCCCATATTGCTGTGTGGCTGGCAAGGGGGGGACATGGTGAGCACGTCGACGGCATTCCGGTATTTTCGGAAATCTGTATCGGTGGCGTCGGCGTGGACGGTGGTGTCGGGGAAGCGGAGTTGCAGCAGTTGTCGGGCATATCGGTTGATTTCGCAGGATGCGATATTTTCCCACCCAACTGCCTCGGCGGCGTACTCGAAGCCACCGGCGCCGGAGAATATATTTAGATGTGTGAAAGGCATGGGTGCGTGAATTATACGTGGAGCGGGTGAAAGTGGATGGTTTTTTGGGGCGGGAAAAGGACGGTCAGGCAGTGGGCGGATCGGACGGCTTGACTATCGGACGGAAATGAAAATTGATTTCGTCGAACTGCTCTGCCAGGTCACGATATACGTGCCAGGCGTGTGCGCCGCCCATGCTGCACACCTGGCGCTGGCTGGCGGCATCGAACATAGTACAGGCTTCGATGTCGCCCCGGAGGTCGATGTGGACGATGTCGAACCAGTTGTCTCCGAATAGGTGTCGGTTGCAGATAGAGCGGACGAGTTCGGCACGGTCGTCGGCATCGACGCGGACTGTACGGGCGCGGTCAGTATAAAGGATGGTCATGGTGTGTGTTTTTTCGGTGAACAGATTGGGCAGATTTGGCTGCCCTTGTGATAGTTTTTCAGGCGTCGCTCTTCGGCGCGGTCGCCTGGCCTGGTGGCGACTACGTCGTAGTGTATGCCGCGCCGGTTGCACTCGGCGAGGATACGGGCGCCCCCCCCTGCCCGGTGCTCCTGGAGGCGGGCTGCGACCTGGTCGGTATCGCCGTCGACGAAGCCGATGTAGTGGCGGGCGTGATATAGGGGTTGGTGGAAGTGGATGATGTAGATCATGGGATTTGGCGGTATTCGAGTTCTTCGATGATTGCCTCTATGCGTTCTGCTGCGGTTTGCAGGTCTTCGTGCAGTTTCCAGGTTGGGACAACATTCTGGACAGATATTTTCGTATTCGCCAGAATTGTTAGCCGGGTTCGGATGCGCTGATATATTTCGAAGTGATTTTGAAGCGTGTATGTAATATCTAACTCGAGTTGACGATCGGAAAGCCGTGATAAATCTGGGTGGCGTACGGATTGATGTGACATGTTGCTGTTTTTTTTCGGTGAAAAGAAAAAGCCGCGGGCAGTAGTTGCTACGCCCGGCGGCGCGAACTGAATGTAGTGTTTCACCTGTACCGTCCGCGCGGAGCGGATGGTACGGGGAGAAAGGAGATAGCCTGTGTGCGTGTGCGACCCCACCCCTCCCCCCTCCACCCTCCCCCCAAGGGGAGGGGGACTCGATGGCGGTACGGGCCGGAGTGTGTAAGTACTGCTGTGCTGCCTGGGGGGCAGGATTATCTGCCGCCGCGCTTCAGGGTTTGCGCTTCCCTGAATGTCCAGATCGCCCAGAGGGTGGCGGCGATGAGGACGGCGGCGAGTAGTATTGTCTTCATGTTTGTCGGGTCTTCCACCCTACCCTGGGCCGGCTTCGAACGGCCCGAGGGTGGGTGTCGGACTATGAACAGTATCTTAGGTTTTTCGCGTGGGGAACTGGTGATCCATGTCGGCGAAGAAGAACAGGAGTATCAGCGCAAACGGCCAGGTGAACAGGTAGCCGGCCAGGAGGCCAAGCAGATAGACGAGTATTTTCTGGTGCCTGGTCATTTCGCGATATTTTGGAGTTCGGATTTCTGTTTCAGTATTTCTCGGCTGGCCTCCTCCCCTATTGTGTAGTTGGCTGGTTCGATGATGTTGATGTACATCGACTCGTAGTTATATGTTACGCGGAATCCAACTGCGCGTAACATATCAGCGTAGCAGGCGGTACGCCGCCGGTTTGCTTCCCGAAACTCTTCACGCTGCTGGTTTATAGCGCGGTGAAAGCATTGTGTGCAGCGCTTTTTCCACTCCTTTATATCAGCCAGGAGGCTGATGGTTTCAGCGCTGGCTAACTGTTCCGGCACTGGTGCTGTTCCTGGCTGTTCCTGTGTGGCACACTGTTCCACAGTGTTTTCGGGTGGAACAGTTGTCGGAACACTGGGCTGTTCCTGGCCTGTTTTCATAACCGGTAGTTCTGGTTCCCGGTCGCGAAGGAAGCCGATGGGGCGGCGAGGCTCGGGAATAGTCGGAGTGGCGGTGGAGCCTTCGCCGAAGGCTGGCTGCTGCCGGCGCTGAAACCCGATGCCGCTGGTAGGTTGCTCTTCCTGGTTGTGGGCGAGGCGGGAGTCGAGTGCTTTTTCGCAGGCGACACGGACGAGGATTAGCAGTAGTTGCAGCAATTCGACCCATCCGCCGCTGGTGAGCATCAGGTTGGCGGAGTAGTTGCGGTTTTCGGCGATGACGGCCTGTTGTTTTTCCCAGTCGGCGCGCTGCTGCTGTATAATGGCTTCGCGCTGCTCATTGAGGGATGATAGGGTAGTGGAATATTGCTTGATCGCCTGCTGGCTTGTGCGGGTAGTTACTCCTTTCCACTTTACGGTGCTGGCCTCCGTGATGTTTTTCTGCGTGGTGTTGATGAGGCTGTCAATATTCGCGGTATTAGCCGCGAATGGGGTAGTGTTGCGCTCGTGGTTGAGCATGACACTGAGTTGCCGCCCCCCGATGGTGGAGTTGATCACTGACATGGTGAAGGTGGCAGCCGCGATAAGGATCAATCCGGCGAACATGAAGGAGTTCGCGGGGGTGCTGACGATGTGGCCGAAACCGCGAAAGAATGGGGTGCGTATCGCCCAGGTGGTACAGTAATTCTTGCCCCACTCGATGGCCACGGTGAGGGCGATGGCCATGAAGGCGGCGACGGCGACGGGGAAGGCGCCGCTGAAGTTCTTGTAGTAGGAGAATCCGGCGAGCAGGCCGGTGAAGCATAGGAGCAGGAAGAGTAGAATTTTGCTTCCGCTCAGGAGCTCGTCGGCGTTTGTGGTGGGGTCGTTGAGGCGCTGGATGGCCTTGATGCGGGATTGCAGGCCGGCCTTTTTGTCGCGGCTCCACCAGGGCGCTTGTTGCGAATTTGAATTGTTTTGCATACTTTTGTGCATGTTTTAGCGGGGTTCGGCGCCTTTTGGCGAAAAATCGGGCGCCGTTCCCCGCGTTCGTTAGTAGAAGTTTTCGACCTCTTGCCTTGCCGGGCAAGGGGTTTTCTTTTTTCCGGTCGGTAGGGTGGGGGGTTAGTTTGCCCCGGCTCGTTCGCCGGGGCGTCGTCTATGAACATCGTTTCGTAAAACGGACAAATCTTTAGAATAACCCCGGCGCTCGTGTGCGCCGGGGTGGGTACTTTTCCCGTAATCTCATGAAAAGTCTTCGTGGCAGGGGGGGGACTCGAACCCCCGATCTCCGGATTATGAGCCCGGCGAAATACCAACTTTTCCACCCTGCAAGGTGGCCGGCGCATTAGCACGAACGCCGGCCGCTCACTGCCTTTAATTTCCCCCGCCTGGGGGCCGCC